>Ga0335074_10016072_pt1 | contig 10530 bp, 5 predicted proteins | sample Lox_Sample_23_FD_206715 | JGI IMG/M metagenome (GOLD analysis project Ga0335074, IMG submission 206715) | Soil microbial communities from Loxahatchee National Wildlife Refuge, Florida, United States - Lox_Sample_2.3 | ecosystem: Environmental > Terrestrial > Soil > Wetlands | place: USA: Florida...
TATGAAGTGTTAAGAAATCCAAACGCTGTGCCAAACAGAAAAGGAAAATAGGAAGACGGGGAATCCCATCGTCGTCTGTATCGGGTCAGACAAAAGTTTCCGTTTGAAACCAATATCGAGGGCGGGTGATACGCGAGATGACGCGACTGACTTCATAGTCAAGCATGGGTGACCGAGACCTACAACGATCTACAATCACATGGAAATAGGCTCTCTTGAGAGCTTAATATAGTAATGGTTCTGTTTCTGCTATCGTTGTGTCTGCTATTTTTGGATGTCTTTTCAAATCTTTACTCGAAAGGACCGTTTGAAAACATAGCATGTCATATACCCTAAGTATTTCTTTACATGTCAAAAGACAGTCAGAGAATTAAGTACTTCATTTTAAAGTAGACTTGAGCAAGATCGTCTATTGAGGCCAGTGACTTATTTTGCATTTAATCCAGCGCCTCTTATACAGAAGGATATTCAATGCTTTCCAGCCGTCATCCTTGAATTTTGAAACGCCACACAAATGTTCCTTCGCACGCCAGATTCCTCCCATGTACTCCCATAGACCTATCGCAGAAACAAGCCCTAGAAAGCTAGACCCACTTCGTGAATACCGCTTGGACCCGAGTCGTTGTACTGTTGAGGAATGTTAGCTGAATTGGAGAACGTGTAGACGCTGCTTACCTGCACTCTACTGAGGAAGCCACTCGACACACCTTGATCCTGCACAAAGAGTACCTTTGCAGCAACCTGCGCACCTAGGAAGACGCTTTCTTCAAAACCCTCATTCTAAAGTCTATCAGAACCTGGCCAGTCACGCGCTGGGCAGCTCGAACTTACCTTGAACTCTGGAAAGTATTCGGGAGCCTTTGCAGTTTTGATGCTCGTCGGACTTTGAGAGTGAGAAGAATGAACATGGCCATTCATGCCACCAAATGAAGAACTTATGGACGTATTTGGATTTAGTGCTGGAAGTGAAGCTGTAGTAGCAGCTAAGAGTAGAGGATTGACAGAAGAGCCAGTCGGAAGAGGATGTTGTCCGGGAGGATATTCTCGTTGAGGGGTTTGCGCGCCTGTGCCCATGGGTGTGGAGAGGTTTGACGGAAGCTCTGACGTAAATATGGTGGCCGAGGAAGGCGATATAAGGTATTTGCTGTTGAGCGTGGCGAGTAAGGCATCTTTGAATCCTAAGATAGATCAATAAATATCTTTTCTTCATGTGAATAACTTACCTCGAACTTTACAGCCATTACCCACAATTATCAAGGAGTCCCAAAGGTCACCCCTTTTACCGACATCCACAGATAGGACAGTCCGGTGGATAGCATCAGCTATAGTATCCAAAATCCCTCCACTAGCAGCCATGAAACGCTCAGTACCGACTTCAATCTCCCGGCGTATCACACCGGGATCAGTCTGGCCTTCTCGAGCTTTCCTCTTTTCTTCCCGTTTCGCAGCTCTTATCTGCTCCCGTTTCGCAGCTTGGTCCTCAACTGAAACCGAAGAATCTGCTGCTGTGGCTTCTCCCGAAAGAGTGTTCGGTGCAGCTGAGGCATTGCCTTCGACAGTTTCCGGGGCGGGAGCCGGTTCTGGTGTTTTCTGTTTCTTGGATTGATCTTCAGTTGTCGTTTTCTTTCCATTCACATTCACTTCCTCCAACTCCTCAGGCGCTTTTCGTTCTTGATAGTGGAATATGACCCTCTCTCGCTTCGAGTTTGGTAGTTTCACAGGTTTGATTGTCGCAGCGTCTGCAGCCTCTCGAGCATCCTTCGCTGCCTTACGAGATGCTGCCATTGCCTTCTTCTTTTCCTGGGCAGCCAAAAATTCCTGCGTCTTTCCACTAGCGACAATGCTTGCAACATCAAGGACGCCCTCATCATCCACTACCTTATCGGCAATGTCCCCATCATCATCTGCCAAATCGGTATCAATAGGCCGCAGAGCCTCAGTGATCTTGACAGACGGTGCAGGGGCGTTAGCTTCCGTCGATGCGGCGGCGGCAGGATTGCTGACTGATTGTTGTGTCTCTGCATTACCAGGCAAAGGAGTCCCAGCAGGAAGAATCTCACAGAAAGAGCTTTTCTTCAGCTGCTCACACATGTCCTTTGTCCAGCCCTTTGGACCTAAAAGCTCGAATAAGCGATTTGTCATGGCATCTCCACCAGAATTGGTAAGAGCGATTGTCCTGCCAACATGTTGTACTGTGAAGTCGCTGACAGCGGTAACGTCCACCTTTTGGTAGCCAACATCAATGACGGTTGCGTTCACCACACCGTAAGCATATGACACTGCAAGAGCGCTGTCCATAATGCAGAATGCCGGTGTCTTGAACTTCTCGAAGAAAAATTGAGTGAGAGCCTCATGATCTTGAGCAGTCCAAGCAGGTTGTGCTATAAGTAATATGGGTGTGTGAAGTGTCGGACTTAAAATGTTATGTACGTGGTTTAGCAATGCCAGAAATGCTGGCATGTTCGTAATGCGACCCTCTAGAGCTAGGTGTCAGCATGTCCAATTTTTGTTGTATGTTGGATGTTGGATGTTGGATGCACCTACCGGTCAATGGGTACACAGCACCCTCGTCTGATTCCATATCTTCCTCATACTCTGCTTCATCCTCATCTTCCTTCTTTGGTGCTTCCTCCGTACCACCCATTTCGACATCTGCGCCATTGCTCGGAGGAGGGGGCTGCTTCTTGATCTGGCGAATTTTGTATGGCTCCCATGTTTTGCCGTCGCCGGAGGGGAACATACGAGTTCTAAGTCGGGTTGACGCTGGTGTGAAGCTTTCGGGGAGTCCAAGTTGCGCCAGGGTTATTTGACTACCCGGCGCAATGATCTGAATATATATGTGTTAGCAAAATCATGGGTTGAGCAGCGAATCGAAGTTTAAAGTAAGGTTTTAGAGGCGGGCGCACGAGAATATGTTCATCTTTGAACTATTTCCCAAATTAGCATGCGTTCGTAGGAATTTATACTGTTATCAATAACTTACGGGCGGCATTGCGCTTGTCAAAGCGAGCAAATCGCTCTGTTCACTTATACTGTTTGGAGCTCTTTGCGGCTTGCGGCGACGAGAATCTCATGCAGCCGCGCAACGCGAAGCGCAGGAACGCTATATTAGCGTCAGGCACCAAGTTTCCGCCTGAGGTTACCATTTCTAAGGCTCTCGACTTGAGTTATGCTCGTGGCTTTACACTGTCCTCTTACTGAACTTATTGCCTTGTTCTTTTAATGTTATGAAATCAACTGGATATCCGATCAGAAAGCCTTAGAATATTCTTTTTGCTGTCACCTGGTTTATCCCGGAAACTCACTCTTCAATCTTTGCCTATTCATAAATTCTAGCCAGTCACAATTGAAGAAGCACAAACAGGATGTCATCAGTAATAGATTGGAATCAATGGATCTAAAATTTCTAATTTCCTCGTCGCAGCTAAGGTATATATACTATGCTTCTCCAACTAAACAACAGCCACCATGCCGCTCCGCTCTTACATCTATTGAGTTCTGTCTCCGCCGCAGCATCTGTTCACCTTTGTGATAAGAAACATATAATGCGCCTATGCAATATCTAGTACTTGAGGGATGCCAAAAAAGCCCCCTATTATAAGAAGTAATATCTCTCTTCAGCATACACACAGAACAATTAATAAAGAGAGTTTAGAAAGTGGCTATAGCGATGGCGATAGCTTGACTATCCGAGTGTGAAATAGAGATGTTGATCTCCTTCACGCCTGCCTTTTTGGCCTCTGCTGCAGCATTTCCATGCAGCTATGTTTCATTAGCATCTGCATTTCAAAGAGATCCTATAGTGAACTTACACTAACAATAGGCGCACCCTTCTCATCGTTCAGGATCTCAATCTCCTTGAGAGGTGCTCCGGCCCCTTGACTCTTCACACCTAAACTTTTGAAGACAGCCTCCTTTGCGCTCCACTTCCCTGCGAAGCTTGCCTGCGGGCTGGGTGCTTTCTTGCAATAGCTTTGTTCTCGCTCGGTGAAGTTACGATCGAGGAAAGTCTCATTCTCCATGTTGATTGCAGATATATCTTCCACGTCAACACCAACCTTGTTGCTCGCTGTCGCGGCTCCTTTTGCCAATGACTCGACCATTTGTCGGGTATCCTCTTTCTTCTGCATTTTAGTAGCTGTCTTAGCGAAATCTGGCGCATATGTCAGATCCGAAGTCTTCTTGTCAACTGAAACACGGGCATTAGGGTTCAAGAAGACCGAGCTCATCTGATCATCGTTATATGGCGCATGAGATTTCGCAACAAAGAGGGTGTTGTTGATCAAACCGTTGTGGAAATAGCGGTATGCTTTCTTCTGACGAGCTCCAACCTTTGTGCAGTATGACGTATAGGTTGCTTCATCAAGTGTTGCAAAGAGATATTTCGGGTGGACACCAATAGCTTGAGCACCTTTTTGACCGAAACCGAAAGAAGTAACCGAGAATGCCTTGATGCCATCCGTTTGGATGCTTCTACTTGGGTACACAATATAGTCAAATTTCTCCATAACAGCGTCGATGTTGTCGGCATTCCTGTTACCAGGTACCAACCCACTGTTCAGAACCTGAAGGCAGCCATTCATCATCCAAGCACCAGCTGCACCCTTGGGATGACCTGTGAGGTATTTTTGGAATATACCCATCATAGCATTGCCCTTCTTCCGGCCAAGATGTTTCATCTGCTGGCAGATTGTATCCGACTCGTTTTTGTCGTTTGCAACCGTAGAGGTACCGTGGAACGATGCAACATCTAGGTCATCAATGGTAAGACCCCAAGTTGCAAGAGCTCCTCGAAGAGGCGCAATAGTAGGATCCTTCTTCCAGAATGCGTTACCGAGGCTGTTAAGGACTTCTCGCTCTTGCCTGGCAGCTTCACGCTCGATGTGCATAGCACGTTCCTGTGCATATTCGGTCTCGTTGAATTTACCACCTTGCGCCTTCATAGCAGCAATCTCCTGATGCAAATACTCAAGCTCAGATTCTTGCCACTGCTTGATATGCTTTTTGCGCAGCTCAACCTGTCTCCTGCGGTATTTGATGTCCAGAAGAGGCGATGGGAATGCGCCAGGGATCTCTCGAGCAGTGGTGAGTACACCCTGGCCAGGTGCAGGAATGGAACGACCAATCTTGTCCGTTGCGGTGGCGGTAAGACCAAGGATACCATAGATCGGCACGCCCATATCGAGTGCGAGTCTGGCGGTCATAATAACCTGCATACCACAGCCTTGGGACTCCATGAAGCCATTTCTTGTAGTTGTCGTTGGGCGAGACATTTCTTTTGGCGTCCGTCCGTGAGCGAACTCATCAATTGCATTGCTGGTAGCCTTCATGTTGGCGAACTCGTATGAACCTTCCTCTTGGAAGTCATCGAAACCGCCAACGAAGCAGACTCGAGCCTTGCCTTCGACGATCGTCTCGTAACCGATATCAACAGACTCAACAGATGTTGCACAAGCGCCAACAGGAGTCTTGATGGGACCAGTTGATGACAAAAGCAACATGTTGACCCAGGCACTCATCGTATTAATGAAAGATTCTTGCAGGATATCTTTCTGAAGAGGCTTGTCCAAAAAGCGATCCTTATACATGCCTCTCAGAGCTGTTGTTCCACCAATACCTGAGCCAATGCAGTTTCCGACTTCGGAGATGTGGACATATTTGTAGAATTCATATGGATCAGTGATGCCAGATGCCAGAAGCGACTCGACTGTGCAGACGAGTACGAAGAGCGTGACAGGATCAACTTGCGAGATAATGTCATCGGGAATACCGTATTTCTTGGCATCCCATCCAGTGGGGATCTGACCCGCTACAAGGCGGTCGAACTTCAGAGCTTTGGGAATGAGTAGGGTGGCGCCCTTCTTCATGCGGACAGTATATTCGCCAGTCTCTGGAATCTCGAATATTTCAGCCTTGTCACCATGCTGATGACGAAACTCTTCGGCAGTCTCCTTGGAAGTCTCGAATGGGTCAAGGTCCTCTTCGATAACAACCTCTTGGAGAAGTTGCTTTTTGTTGGGGTCGTAGCCTTTGAACAGCTCGGGCTCAATCAAGCGGATGCCGGAATGCTCAAGAATATATTTTTCATATTTAGGCTTGACATCCTTGTCGTCAATGGGTTCTCCGGTTTTGGCGTCGACCCATCCTGCATATTGCTTGCCTTTTATAGGACCGTTATGGTTTTTAATGAGGCCCATGATCCAAGCCATCTCAACGCATCCTTCCAGAGAGAATTCGCCATAAGCTTCCATTTCCCAACGTGTTCGGGAATTACCCCAAGGTCCAACTTCAGCGAAACCCGTGACAACGACGACTTTCTCAAGATCGACCATGCCTTTGAGATTCTCGTTCAGCGGTGCGACTTCAGACTTCCAGTCTGGGAGGGGTGGGAAGTCGAATTTGATATTTGCACGTGGCTGAATGTTGACTCTCTTGTACAGTGCCTCGCTGTCCTCGCCGTTGACAATCTTATTCTCGATCGCAGTCTCCTTCGTGACAGCTTGACGCACTTCACTGGTCTCCATGATATCTTTACGGAGTTGGGTCATGGTATCATTGAGGTTCGGGATGAATTGCAGGCCACCGTTCAGATCAGCAAAGACAGGCTCTGACTGACAAAGGTCAACAATAGTAGGCGACATGAGGCCGAGAATGTTGAAGGCCATCTCTTGCTGGGAGAAGGTTCGAACACCGTAAGCCTCGACCCCTTCAGCGACAATGTTGTTCCCAGACATGAGGCCTGTACCACGTGTCCAGCCAATGACAGCGCCACATATAGTTAAGAAGTTCCCCCAGTGCTCAGAGTGCCACCTGTTGAATAGTGTTTCGAGAGCCAATTTGGATTCCGAATACAGACCGTCGTTACCAAAGGTTCCGTGATTGGGCGAGAGTGGCAAAACAACCTCAGCTGGTCGGGTTTCATAGCCTCTCTCCGCCTTCTGCGTTTTGACCGCACCCAGTAAGCGCAGGAGATTCGTCAACATGATCCGATGCGCAAGTTCAGACTTCGAATCAATGCTATCGATCTCGCGACCATTCTCAGGGATGGCGGCGAAAGGAACAATGAAGTCAAGATCCCAGCCGAGACCCTTCTTTGGGTCATAAATATATTCCACTAATGCTTCCACATCCTGTTTGCTGCCTTGGTTGAATGGCACGACAATCAGCTGTGACCCGCGCGAGCCGTAACGTGCATACATTCCTTGGTAATATTCTGTAACCTCACGAGAGAAACGACTAGTTGTAACCACGACCTTCGCGCCTCCACTAATAAGGCCTTGCAATACTTCCGCACCAATGGAACCTGCACCAGCACCAGTCATGAGCGCATTCTTGCCCTGGAAGGTGACACCAGATTTGGCAGCCTGCTCTAGGCCATCTAGGTAAAGGCTCGTAAGCTTCTTGCTATATTCCCAGCCATGCTCATCCTTTCTCTTCAAATGCAAGAATGGAATGGTTTCAACTTTCCCAGTCTTCGCATGACCATTGGCTTTACGTGGAACATTCTTTTTGGCCAGGCCGTTGACTTTCCCATTCTCCTTGGGAATAATCTGACCTTCGCTCATGGCAAGGGAACGGATAACATCAGCGTAGAGGGTTTTGATTTCAAGCTGGGAAGATTTGGAGAGCTTGTGCTGTTGTTTGATGAGCTTGTAGATGCGGCTTAAATCGTTCTGGACCTTAGTTCGATTACCATATTCAGAAATCTTCCCACCATCGGCCATCTCTCTAACGTAATGTTCGAGCTTGCGCACGCTGGCTCTTGGTACCTCCTCGTACACCAAGTTACCACGGGCGTCAATGGTCGTATGAGGTGCAGTAGGAATTGATACATCCTTGTAAACAGGCGAGGTTCCCAAGACCTCCTTGCAGTTTTCGATAAGCTGTTGACCCAACTCCTTTGCAAGTTGATATGTCTCGCCTCGCTCAGTAGGAGTATTGTCGATGTGATACTGCATGAAATCAACCAGAGTCGGGTTGGAACGATTCATGATCCGAATGCATTGACTGACAATCTCGCGATCAATAGCCTTGAGACGCCCAAAAATGATATCATAATACATTATGAACGCATCTTGACGAGCCCAATTCCACGAGGAATCGTAAACTCTAGCCTTGAGCGAACTGAAAACAGGCTCAATTCCTGCGGCGTAAAACTCTCCGTGTTCCACATTCCATAGATCCAATTGGGCCTGCAAAACATTTTGCGATTGTTGAGCTCCAATGAACGCTTTGTCACCCGCCCGAAGATCCATCTTAAGATATCGTGCAAAAAGTTCGAGTTGTTGCTTAAAAAGCGCTCTTTGGTCTTTTGTGAGGGCATCGATCGCCGCTGGGTCCATCATCATTCCTCCTCCACCCCCACCAGCAGCTCCCCCTGCAGAAGGTGCTGCAAGACTGATGCCTGCATTAGTGGCGTACTTTTGTGAAACGTCATCCAAGTATGCTTTCGCATCGTTTTCGGAGCCTAGACGTGCAGGTGGCTCCATCGTCAAAGCCACAAGTAGCACTCCATCTTGCCTTCCTGCGCCAAGACCCCACCTTGTCTCTAGGTATTTTCTCGCAGTTGTGATATTAAACCCACCGGGCATTTTAGAAGATATAAGTCTAGCAATAAGTGACAAGGACTGCTTTCCAAGCTGGCCATTGAAGGTAGCCTGCATGGAAGCCCCTAATTCATCAAGAGGAGTATCTTCCGGTTTCTCGGGAGTTGAGCCAAATTCCTTGCCCAAATCTCCTAATATCTCATTCTGCAGGGTGGATTTGCCTGAAAATTGCCGTCAAATTAGCTTTCTGCAATCCCGAATTTGAATATAGATGTACTTACCACCAACGAGATCTTTAATTGCCTTGCTTAGCGGAATATCCATAAGGGGCTTCTTGAGCTTCTGAGCAATCAAGGACCTGACAATATCGACAGCACCGACGGGAGCATCAGCAACCTGGGCTGCAGGACCTGCACTTGGTGGCGGAGGTGCTGCTGCTGCGGCGGGGGCAGACGTAGTCGCTGGTGTAGCCTGTGAAGGGGCGGAGTCACTGCTTCCACGTGCAGATGGCGCTGGCTCGTCCTCGACAGGATCGACGTCGTAGTAGATCTCTTTCGCATCTTTGTTATAACAGAGGATTTGTCTTTGGACCGACTTTGCGGCGTCATACGCTTCGTATTTTGAGGCAATCGTTCGCTTTGCCATAACTCCAAGGGTATCCGCTGGTCCGATTTCAACGATTCTCTCTGTTGTCTTTTCCGCCAGAATAACATCTTGAGTTTCAATCCACCTCACAGGAGAGGCGAACTGGTATGCCAAAAGCTCCACGAGGAGCGTATGGGCGAGCTCCTGCTCGACTTCTGGACGCATTTCGAATGTGAATTTTACGTCCGAGGACGATTTACTCTAAAGACGGAGGGTGCCTAGTAGGAGTGTCGTAGTCTCCTCTGCGAAGTGTTTCTGAGCTTGTAAATTTTTGTCGGTCTGAATTACAGCAGCGAAGGAGAATAAGCTCCTACTCAAGCAAGGGAGAAACTCCGACTAAGACGCAGAAGAACGAGGTTAGTGATGTAGAAAACCAATTGAGAGAGGAGAGGGTCGAAAGAGGCAGAATGGCAAAGTTCAGAGCAGATTGAGGCGAAGGGACCCCCAAGCTTTGGCCCTGGTGGTTGAATTATTTTGCGGGCCAAAAAGTTGAACCCAACGACTCTCGCGCTAACTCAACCACCTGCAGGGAATAGCGCTTGGCGGTGACGGAGCTTTGCATTTCCCGACTTTACTACATCGAGCGGCGATAATCCTGGCATCCCATCATTGCTCGATGCTCCTAGCTAATTTACAATTGAAAATGCTTTGAGATAATTCGCTGCGTTGGATGGTTTACTCTCGTTTCTTTTCAATCAACCACGTAGATCGCCACTGGGGGAAAAACAAAGCTGGGGACGTTTGAGGAGTCGAAGCGCCCATGTCATCTAACTTTAAATCAGTTCCTCCTTTCAGGATAAATTTAGGATGACTTGATCGGCTCTGTTTGACACAGTTCTTGGGGACACTACTTTGAAGTCAAGTATTACTAATCCTGACAGTTACTCCTCCGTCTTGAGGGTCTCAACAAACGTGTCCTTAAGCACGAGGTAATCACGGAGCAATGGAGATATTGGCCTACAGGGTTTGCATGCAACGCTTCCTAACCTTTCTCGTGCCCTACCCATTCATGCTTCGCTCGTTCTCTGGGGCATTTAGAATCGGACTGCAACTGGTTTCAGCGAAGTATTTCCGCGTTTTCTACGAATAATAACTTGCGTCTGCAGGACATCCGAACGTCTTACCCACTACATCCCTCATAGATGCGGATGCGGGACACGGTAGCACGGCAGAGGGCCTCGCGACGATGATTCGTAGCCGAGAATACCTCCCCGTCGGTCTAACTACTGTGTGGCCCGTGTGGCTGCATTCTGCCGTTGGGTTGGATCGCCCCTGTCCATCCAACACTAAAAACTTCGGCGAACTAAAATTCTGGCGAGGTCATTGTTGAGCTTCTAAA
>Ga0335074_10016074_pt1 | contig 10530 bp, 8 predicted proteins | sample Lox_Sample_23_FD_206715 | JGI IMG/M metagenome (GOLD analysis project Ga0335074, IMG submission 206715) | Soil microbial communities from Loxahatchee National Wildlife Refuge, Florida, United States - Lox_Sample_2.3 | ecosystem: Environmental > Terrestrial > Soil > Wetlands | place: USA: Florida...
TCCCATTTGAACTCGGACGGCTCGGAGAGCTCTTCCTCGATGATCTCGTTGCAGAGGTCAATGCACTCGTCGCAGATGTACACGCCTGGACCGGCGATGAGCTTCTTGACCTGCTTCTGACTCTTTCCGCAGAACGAGCACTTCAGCAGGTCGCCACCGTCACCGATGCGTGCCACCAAGTTTCTCCTTTACATGGGGCCGCCAGCCCGGCCCGGTTCCCCGGGCCGGGCACGGCGGGCATATCCCGCCATGCCGTCGTGCGCTTGCTATATGACGGTACCGCCTTCGGAGGTCCGTTGGACCAATCAAACCCCCTCAGCGGCCCGGGAGGGAAGAGTGAAATCCTCCCTCATCCTTCTACGCTAATGCGACACCACTTCGGGGATGCGGTCGCTCCCCCTCTTGAGGATCGTCAGCACCTCGTCGATCAGGCCGTATTCCTTGGCCTCGGCGGCCGTCAGGAACTTGTCCCGCTCGATGTCGCGCCGGACGACATCCTCGTCCTTGCCGCTGTGCCGGGCGAGGATGACCTCCATCGCGCTGCGCATCCGGAGGATCTCCCTGGCCTGGATCTCCATGTCGCTGGACTGCCCGTAGCCGCCCTCGGTGGCGGGCTGGTGGATCAGGATCCGGGAGTTGGGCAGCGCCATCCGCTTGCCCTTGGTGCCCGCCGCGAGCAGCACCGCGGCGGCGCTCGCCGCCTGGCCGATGCAGCAGGTGGTGATGTCGGGCTGGATGAACTGCATGGTGTCGTAGATCGCCATCATGGACGTCATCGAGCCGCCGGGCGAGTTGATGTACATGGTGATCTCGCGGTCTGGGTCGATGGCCTCCAGCGTGAGCAGCTGGGCCATGACGTCGTTCGCGGACGCGTCGTCGATCTGGACGCCGAGGAAGATGATCCGCTCCTCGAAGAGCTTGTTGTACGGGTTCATCTCCTTGACCCCGTACGAGGTGCGCTCGACGAAGGACGGCAGCACGTACCTCGACTGCGGATACCGGCTGAGGTCGGTCACGTTCGTCTCCTAATCGTGGTTCGGGCTGGATGTCAGGAAACGGGGCCCGCTGAGGGGACCTCGAGGGCGCTGCGGACCACGTGGTCGACGAAGCCGTACTCCTTGGCCTCTTCGGCGGTGTACCAGCGGTCGCGGTCCGCGTCCCGCTCGATCTGCTCCACAGGCTGGCCGGTGTGGTACGCGGTGCGCTCGAAGAGCGTGCGCTTGATGTAGAGCATCTGCTCGGCCTGGATCCTGATGTCCGACGCCGTGCCGCCGATGCCGCCGGAGGGCTGGTGCATCAGGACCGTGGCGTGCGGCAGCGCGTAGCGCTTGCCGCGGGCGCCGGCCGTCAGCAGGAACTGCCCCATCGAGGCGGCCATGCCCATCGCGTACGTGGCCACGTCGTTCGGCACGTACTGCATGATGTCGTAGATCGCCATGCCCGCGTAGACCGAGCCGCCAGGCGAGTTGATGTACATGGAGATGTCGCGCCTGTCATCTTCCGCCGACAGCATGAGGATCTCTGCGCAGATCCGGTTGGCGATGTCGTCGTCCACCTGCTGGCCGAGGAAGACGATGCGGTTCCGCAGCAAGCGCTGGAACAGCAGTTCCCCTGGCATCACTGGGGCGTCAGGGGTGGCCGTCCTTGCAACTGGCTCAACTAGCAGAGGCTGTGTCACGTAGGTCACCTGCTCCGATCACTTCGGTGTCGATGAAAGGACATTAACGCCACCGCGGAGTAACCGGGTCCGTCGAAGCCCGCTGTTCGCTACCGGCGCACGCCGTTGCGGGGTCAGGCCTCGTCGGTGTCCTCGTCAGCCTCGTCCTCGTCCTCGGCTGCCTCGTCCTCGTCCGTCTCAGCCTGAGACTCGACGGTGCCCGCGACGTCGACCGACAGGTCGTCCACGTCGATGTCGCCCGCCCCCTCCGCCTCAGCGGCGGCCTGGGCGGCGAGCATGCTGTCCACGTCGGAGTTGAGCGCCTCGATCTCGGCCTTGACGTCGACGTCATGGCCGGCCTCGTCGGTGACCTTGACCCGCTCGGCGACGAGCGTCGCGGCCTTGCCGCGCAGCACCTCGGTCACCGCCACGCCGATCTGCCCGGACTCCGACAGCTGCCTGGCCAGGACCTCGGGCCCGACGCCCATCCGCTGCGCCTGGTCGGCGACGAAGTACGACAGTTCGGCCTGGTTCACCGAGAGATCTTCGGTACGGGCCACCTCGTCGAGAACGAAGCCCACCTTGACGGCGCGCTGCGACTGCTCGAGCAGCTCGGTCTCGAACTCCTCCTCGGTCTGCTCCCTGCTCTCCAGGTAGTCAGCCAGCGGCATGCGCATCTGCGCGAGCTGGTTGTCCACCGACTCGCGAGCGTGCTCCATCTCGTGCTCGACGTACTTCTCCGGCAGCGGGATGTCCACGCTGTCCACGAGCGCGTCGACGGAGCGGTCCCGCGCCTGGGTGGCCTGCCGCATCTTCTTGACCCGCTCGAGCTGGCGGCGGGTGTCGGCGCGCAGCTCGCCGAGGGTGTCGAACTCACTCGCCAGCTGGGCGAAGTCGTCGTCCAGCTCGGGCAGTTCCTTGACCTTGACGCTCTGCACGGTCACCGTGACGTCGGCCTGCTGCCCGGCGGCGTCACCGCCCGCGAGCTCGCTGGTGAAGGTGGCCGAGTCGCCCGCGGACATGCCGGCGAGCGCCTCGTCCAGGCCCTCGAGCATGGTCCCGCTGCCGATCTCGTAGGACAGCCCGCTCGCCTGCGCGTCCTCGATCGGCTCGCCGTCCACCGACGCCGACAGGTCGATGGTGACGTAGTCGCCGTCTTCCGCCGGGCGCTGCGCGGTCTTGAGCGACGCGAACCGCTCCCGCAGCGACGAGAGGTACTCCTCCACGTCGTCGGGGGTGACCTCGGAGTTGTCCACGGTGACCGACAGCCCGGACAGGTCGGGCAGCTCGAACTTGGGCCGCACCTCGACCTCGGCCGTGAACGTCAGCTCCTTGCCGTCTTCCAGCTGCGTGATGTCGACGTCCGGCTGGCCGAGCGTGAACACCTCGGCCTCCTGCACGGCCTTGCTGTAGAGCTCGGGCAGCGCGTCGTTGACCGCCTCGGACAGCACCGCGCCACGGCCCACCCGCATGTCGATCACCTGCGGCGGAACGCGGCCGGGGCGGAAGCCGGGGATGCGCACCTGCCGCGAAACCTCGCGGTAAGCCTTGTCCAGGCTCGGCTTGAGTTCCTCAAAGGAAACTTCCACGCTCAGCCGGACCCGGGTCGGGCTCAGCTCTTCGACGGCGGTCTTCACGGCGGCGTTACTCCAGAGATGTGGATGGTAACTGCGCGGAACGTGCGCAGAGAAAAAGTGTACGGCGGATAAGTCTATGGCCTCGCGGGCCGGGAAGGCGTCAGCGCTTGCCGTCCCACCTGTCGGGGATCACCAGGTGCAGCACCCAGCTGACCACGGCGACGATGAGCGCGCCCTCCACGGCGGCCACGAAGCCGTTGACGTGGAACGGCAGCTTGAGCTGGCCCGCGACCCAGCTGCAGAGCCACAGCAGGAGCCCGTTGACCACGATCGCGACGAGGCCGAGCGTCAGCACGTAGAACGCGCAGCCGATCGTCTTGATGATCGGCTTGAGCAGCATGTTGATGATGCCGAAAATGATCGCGACGACGAGCAGCGTCTCGGCCCTTTGCGCGTTGCTGTGTCCCGCGACCACGATTCCGGGGACCACCCAGGCCGCGACGCCGAGGGCCGCCGCGGACACGAGGATCCGCAGGAGGATTGTCATGGCCCTCTTTTTACAGCACGGGGGCGCCGCCGTGCGGTGCTACTCCTCGACCGGCAGGTGCTGCGCGAGCAGCGCCAGGTCGGCCGGGCCCAGCCGGTCGGCGGCCGTGTTGCGCTGATGCCAGTACGGGTAGATGAGATCCGGCGCGCTGACCTTGTCCAGCGCCGCCCGCTCGTCGGCGCTGAGCAGCAGTGACGCCCCGCCCAGGTTGTCGATGAGCTGCTCGTCGGTGCGCGCCCCGATGATTACCGACGTCACGGCCGGCCGGCCGAGCAGCCAGGCCAGCGCGACCTGGGCGGGCGACGCCCCGTGCGCGCCGGCGATGTCGACGAGCACCTCGACCGTGTCGTAGAGCTTCTCCTGGTCCCGGACCGGCGGCTCGCTCCACGTCCCGGAAACCTGCCGCGTGCCGCTCTCAGGGGAACCGGCACGCCGGTACTTGCCGGACAGCAGCCCGCCGGCCAGCGGCGACCACACCAGGATGCCGAGCCCCTGGTCGACCGCCAGCGGGACAAGCTCGTACTCGGCGTCCCTGGCCTCGAGGGAGTAATAGACCTGCTGCGCGGCAAACCGCTCGAACCCGTGGCTGTCCGCGACCGCGAGCGCCTTCATGAGCTGCCAGCCCGCGAAGTTGGACGCCGCCAGGTAGCGCACCTTCCCGGACGCCACCAGCGAGTTCAACGCGGACAGCGTCTCCTCGAGTCGGGTCTGCCCGTCCCATTCGTGCACGTGGTAGATGTCGATGTGGTCGGTGCCAAGGCGGCGCAGGCTCGCCTCACACCCGGCGATGATGTGCTGCCGGGACAGGCCGGCGTCGTTCGGGCCGTCGCCCATCGTCATCCGCACCTTGCTGGACAGCAGCAGCGTGTCGCGGCGGCCCTTGATCACCTCGCCGGTGATCTCCTCGGCGAGGCCCCCGGAATACACGTCGGCGGTGTCGATCAGGTTCACCCCGGCGTCCAGGCACATGTCGACCTGCCGTCGCGCACCTTCGATGTCGGTCGCCCCCACGGCGCTGAACCCGCCGCGGCCGCCGAACGTCATCGTGCCAAGTGTCAGCGCCGAGATCCGCAGTCCGCTGTGCCCGAGCTGCCGGTACTCCATTGAGGCTCTCCTCGAAATCGTAGTTATCCCGAACGTACAGTGCTCCCCCGTCCCGCATAGATTCCGGGTACGGGTGAAAATCTCTTGTTGTGAGAGGCCCATCCCGCGCGCGGCTGCCGGTTCCCGACTGGCTGTCCGAGGTCGTGCCCGACTGGCTGGCTGACTTGATGGGGCCGAAGAAGGTGCCAGTCCCCTGGCCGGACATGCTCAGGGCCGTGTTCGCGATCTGGGTGCCGCTCGCGGTCGGCTTCGCCACCGGACGGCGGGAGATCGCCTTGCTGCCCGCCATGGGCGGCCTGCTCAGCATCATGATCGACCAGGGCGGCCCGTTCCGTGCCCGGCTGCGGCGAATAGGGACCGCCGCCATCTTCGGCGGCGCGGTGGGACTGACGATCGGCTGGGCGATCCACGGCCGCGGCTGGGTCGCGGTGGTCGCCCTCGTCGTGGTCGCCGGCGTGTCGGCGATCATGGCGCGGCTCGGCGCCATCGGCTCTGTCACCGGCCTGCAGCTGCTGATCTACAGCTCACTCGGCCTCGGGCCGCTGGGCGAGCTGCGTCCTGCGTGGCACACGGCGCTGGAGTTCGTCGCCGGGACGGCGTGGGGACTGCTGCTGATCACGCCGGCCTGGCTGGTGTCGCCGAGGGGCGCGGAACAGCGCGCCGTCGCCGCCGTCTATCACGCCATAGCGAACGGCCTGCGGGCGATCGGCACTCCCGAGATGCCGGACACGCGCCGCGCGCTGACCGCCGCGCTGAACAAGGCGTACGACACGCTGCTGACCGGCCGGTCGGCGTCCAGCGGGCGCAACGAGCTGGGCATGCGGCTGATGGCGATCCTCAACGTCAGCCACCAGATGGTGGAGGCCGGTACGGCGCTCCGCAACTCCGGTGAGCGGCCGCCGCCGTGGGTCATCGACACGGTCGACCGGCTCGCGGACGCGGTGCTCACGCTGCGCCGGGGCACGGCCGCGCCGATGTTCATCCCGCCGCCGTGGTCGTCATCGCCTGGCGCGCTCGCGCTGCGGGACTCGATGGTCGTGCTGGCCCGCTGCATCTCGGGGACCGGGCCGCCGCCGACGCCGGCAGGGCGCAAGCCGGGCCTGCGCGACCGGGTGCGCCAGCGCGCGGCACGACTGTCCGACCAGATCATCGGCGGCCGCATCGCCTGGGAGTTCACCGCGCGGCTGATGATCTGTATTGGCGTTGCCGCCGTGTTCAGCGAGGTGCTCCCGCTGCAGCGCTCGTACTGGGTGGTCCTCACAGTGGCGATCATCCTCAAGCCGGACTACGGCTCGGTGTTTTCCCGCGCCGTGCAGCGCGGCGTCGGCACGATCATCGGCGCGGTGCTCGGCGCGGTGATCCTCGCGGTGGTGCCGTACGGGCCGTGGCTGCTGCTTCCGTTCGGGGTGCTCGCGGCGCTGCTGCCGTACGGCAAGAGCCGCAGCTTCGGGCTGAGCGCGACGTTCCTCACCCCGTTCGTCGTGCTGCTCATCGACCTACTCAGCCCCGGCGGCTGGCGGCTCGCCGAGGAGCGGCTTCTCGACACCCTGATCGCCTGCGCGATCGTCTTGCTGATCGGCTACGCGCCCTGGCCATCCTCGTGGTACGCGCACCTGCCGCGGCAGTTCGCGGACACGCTGCGGGCAGTGGCCGCGTACATGGACGAATCGCTGGTGACCGCCTGGGACTCTGGTCCTGGACCGGTCGCGTCCCCGCTCACGGCGACACCGGGCGGGGCGGCCGCCATGCCCGCGCACCGGTCAGGGCTCCGGCGCCAGGCGTCCCGTTCCCTGTCCGACCTGCGCGCCGAGTTCCAGCGCACCATGTCGGAGCCGTCGGCGATCAGCCGCCGCGCCACCGCCTGGTGGCCCTCCACCGTCGGCCTCGAGGAAGTAATGGACGCGACGACCAGCCTGGTCGTCGCGATCGGGCGCGGCGAGGCGCCGCCCAGCGCCACGGCGGTACACCAACTGACGGGGACGCTGCGCGCGGTCGCGGACGCCATCGACGCGGGAGTGCCGCCCGTCATACCCGGCGAGCTGCCGGACGATGCCGAGCTCATGCCGGTCACTGACGCCGTCCGGTCGGTGCTCGCGGTGCTCACCCGCGGCGGCGAATCCGGCGCGCGCGGCGACGCGGTCCGCGAGCCCGCGCCAGTCTGAAACACGCGCAAGCCTGAAAGGAGCCTGGATGGACAGCAACACCAGCGAGCTGAGCCTGGCGCTCGCCCACCTGCGCGGCGCGGACCCCGTGCTCGCCAGGGTTATCGACCAGCACGCCAGCTTTGACCCGCGAAGCTGGCTGCGTGAGCTGCCGGTCATGGACTCCTTCGGCGCCCTGATCTTCATGGTGACCGGGCAGCAGCTGTCCGTGCGGTCAGCCGCGCGCATCCTCGGCCGGATCCAGGATCTGTTCGGCGGGCAGCTGCCGACCCCGGCCGAGCTGCTCGCCGCCGACCCCGCCGAGGTGCTCAAGACGGGCCTGTCCGGCAGGAAAGTGGCAACGCTGCGCGCCGTAGCCGCTCAGTTCGCCGACGGCTCGCTGAGCGACGAAGCGCTACGGGGCATGTCCGACGAGGAGATCCTGGACCGGCTGACAACCATTTCCGGCATCGGCCCGTGGACGGTGCACGGCATGTTGATCATCGCGCTCGACCGTGCCGACGTCGTGCTGCCAGGGGACCTCGCGCTCCGCAAGGCCATCCAGCGTGCCTACCAGCTCGACCACCTGCCCAGCCAGCAAGAGGTGCTCCAGATCGCCGAGCCATGGCGCCCGTACCGCAGCCTGGCCACGGCATACCTGTTCCAGGTCGCGCTGGACGACCCGGGCACGCCCCTGCCAGAGAAGCAGCAACAGTAGATGGGTCGGGCTGGCGGGACTCGAACCCGCGACCTCGTGCACCCAAAATTAGATCCAGACTCGAATCGAGCTATCCTTATTAAGGCAAAAGAGCACGTCAGAGGCACTTTTCTGTTAGTTGGTGCAGTCCAGTGGAGAAGACTGCAGTGCCTTCTGGCTAACTCGGAATCTAACGAGAGCTGGTGCCATGGCCTACGTCAACAAGCGCCCCGGGAAGAACGGGACGGAGCGCTTCACAGGGCTCTACAAGGCCATGGACGGGACGTACAAGAGCGCAGGAACGTTCGACACTGAGGAACGCGCCCTAGAGATAGCCCAGGCCGCCGAGCGGCATGCGCGCCTGCAGCTGGCAGAGACGAGCCCGGCCGATAGGGCGACCGTGACGCTCGCGACCTATATGGAGGTGTTCCTCAGCACCGCCGATATCGAGGCGAACAGCAAGGAAACCTACGCCCGGCACTTGACCCTGCACGTCATCCCCTACGTCGGCAAGCAGCGGGTCGCCGAGGTTTCGCGAGAGACGATTCACCGCCTTCTCACGGTAGTGCTGAAGGAGGAGGGCGCCAGCCAGACGACGATTCTGCACACACGCACGGCCCTGTCGGCGATGCTGCAGATGGCCTGGGATAACGGGTACCGAAAGGACAACCCGGTCCGGGGGATCAAGCTCAAGGGCGTACCCGCGAAACCGATCGTTGTGGCCACGAGGGATCAGTTCCTGCGCGTCTACAACGCGCTCCCACACCAGCCCGCGAAGGTGCTCGCCCGTCTCGGCGTCTCTTCGGGCGCGCGGCTGTGCGAGCTGATCTCGTTCATCCCGGAGGACTTCGACTTTGACGTGGACATGCTCGCCGTGCGCAGATCCACGGTGGAAGTGACCGCGAGATACCACCCCACCGGGGACCGGTTTCTCACGAGGGAGTACACCAAGAACGGCGAGCATCGCCGATTCAAGGTCGATCATGCGGTCTCGGTAATGGTGCGAGAGCACATCGCGCTTCACGGAATTGGACCCGGCCAGGTGATCTTCCCGGTGCGGCTGTTCGCCTCGACTGGGGCCGCCGGCCGGGATCGGCTCACCCAGGAAGAGATCGATGCTCTGGGCTTCACCGGTGAGCTGCCAAACGGCCGCCTGTACCAGCACGGCACGCTCGGCGGGTACGTGACCGCTAAATGCCGGTGCAGGGGATGCAAGCAGTGGAGCGCGGACTATGCGCGCGACCGCAAGCGCCGCCGGACCGGACGGTCCGCGCGGGAGTGGTCACCCGCCTGGCGCAACGACCCAACCGAGTACCTGGGCGCGGACGTGTGGCGGCGGATCTGGAACACGGCCGTTGACGACGCGGGGCTTCCGTTCCCCTATACGCCATACCAGGTACGTCACACGCACGCCTCGTGGCTCATCGACCAGGGTGTCGATCTTGCCCGCGTGCAGTACCGACTCGGCCATGGCGACCTTCAGGCCACCACACGGTACGTCAAGATTCTCGACGAGGAAGATCCGAAGGCCGCGGACGTCATGTCGGCGATACTCGGAGAAGTTGCCTAGAGATCGGAGAGTTGGCTCTCCGTGCGCCCGACGCGGCATCCCGGCAGGCTAGACTCTCGTAGGCACGGGCTGTAGCGCAGTTTGGCTAGCGCGCCGCGTTTGGGTCGCGGAGGTCGCCGGTTCGAATCCGGCCAGCCCGACATTGAGATGTCGCAAGATATCGGAGTGACCCTGGTCCCGCTTAGGTGCGGGGCCGTCGGCTTCGTCGTCGGCATGGCCATGCATATCGGCGAAATCTGAGGGCGCTGGTACTTGGTTTGGTTCTGGTTTGCCGGGCCTCCTGGTCGGCCGACAGCGGCATGGTGAGCGTCGAAGGTGCAAATCGTGTACCAGGCTGATCTCTCGTCAACCAAGCATGATCCCCGCCCGCGCGGTCCAATAGGCGAGGCCGGCGCGGGTGGCCAGCGTTGCGGGGTGTTCGGGGCCGGAGACTCGTTCGCGGACGGGCAGCAGGGCGGCGTACTGGTCGCGGGCCGCGGCCGCATCCCCCGCCTGCCCGGTCCAGCGGGCGAGGCCAGCGCGGGCGATCAGGGTGTCGGGGTGTTCGGGGCCGGAGACTCGTTCGCGGACGGGCAGCAGGGCGGCGTACTGATCGCGGGCCGCGGCCGCATCCCCCGCCTGCCCGGTCCAGTCGGCGAGGTTGTTTCGCGTGATCAGGGTTTCGGGATGCTGGGGGCCTTGGACCCGTTCGAAGATAGGCAGCAGGGCGGCGTATTGATCGCGGGCCGCGGCCGCGTCCCCTGCCTGCCCGGTCCAGCGGGCGAGGCCGCCGCGGACGACCAGGGTGTCGGGGTGCTCAGGGCCGAGGATCCGCTCGGTGAGGGGCAATAGCACAGTGAGCTGGTCGCGGGCCCCGGCCGCGTCACCTGCATCCCCGGTCCGGCGAGCTAGCTGGTTCCGGACGATCAGGGTGCCGGGATGCTCAGGGCCCAGAATCCGCTCGGTGAGGGGCAATAGCACAGTGAGCTGGTCGCGGGCCCCGGCCGCGTCACCTGCCTCTCCGGTCCAGTAGGCGAACTCTATGCGGGTGCCCAGGGTGTCGGGATGTTCGGGGCCGAAGACCCGTTCGCGGACGGGCAGCAGGGCGGCGTACTGGTCGCGGGCCCCGGCCGCATCCCCCGCCTGCCCGGTCCAGCGGGCGAGGCTGGCTCGGGCGGTCAGGGTATCGGGATGTTCGGGGCCGAAGACCCGCTCGATGACGGGCAGCAGGGCGGCGTACTGGTCGCGGGCCCCGACC
>Ga0335074_10016075_pt1 | contig 10530 bp, 12 predicted proteins | sample Lox_Sample_23_FD_206715 | JGI IMG/M metagenome (GOLD analysis project Ga0335074, IMG submission 206715) | Soil microbial communities from Loxahatchee National Wildlife Refuge, Florida, United States - Lox_Sample_2.3 | ecosystem: Environmental > Terrestrial > Soil > Wetlands | place: USA...
GGCGCCAGGAACTCCCCGCCGAGGGCTTGACGCCAGTCTTGGTCAGGTAGCTCAGTTGGTACGAGCGTCCGCCTGAAAAGCGGAAGGTCGGCGGTTCGACCCCGCCCCTGACCACCACGAGGTATTCACACCTGTCCAGCGTCCATGTTCACATGTGCTGCTGACATTCTGGTGGCCGCGCTGAGTTGATTTTGCTGGGCCTGCTTTCCGGGGGCTGGTACGGGGCTGGCGGGGCTGCTGGGGGCTGTCTCCCGGATTTGGGGGCATGCGGGCTGCTGCGGGGCGTGGTGTAGCGCGGGCTGGCCGTGCTGGGTGGTGGCGGCTGCTGCCGTGAGGCTCGGTTCGGGGCCTGGTTATGGCGGCCCGGCGGGGGCGCCGGCGATCTGGCGGCGGCGTTTGCGGTTCTGCGGCCGGGCCGCCGCGGGGCGTGCGTGGTGTTCTTGCCGGTCCTGGAATGGGGCGAGGGTGCGCTGGTTGCGGACGACGATGAGGCAGGTCAGCCAGAGCATGAGCGGGGCGACGCCGGTCTGGCGGATCCAGCCGTGGCCGATGCTGTTGACGGCGGGGTCTTTGATGCTGGCGTTGAGTCGCTCGGCGGCGGTCCGCCGGGCATAAGATCGCCGCCATTCTGCCGAGGGGTAGTCGTGTTTCTGCCGGGTCTTCGCGGCGACCCGGGGTCCGGCGGTGATCGTTTTCTGGGTGCAGCAGGCCTGGGGATGTTCGGGCGGGGCGAGGATTTGTGGCCGGTCCCGGTCGAGCGTCATCGATTCGGGGCGGAGCGGGCAGCGGATCTTTCCCGCTGTGGCGGGGCAGGCATGCCGGCGGTAGCCGTCAGCGTCGCTGGCGGCGTGGACGCCGAGTTTGTACCGGGCCAGTTCCGCGGTTTTCTGGTCGTGGCCGGCGATGTCGGCGGGCTCGGCGCCGGGTGGCAGCGGCACGATGTCCAGTAACGGTTTGGGTGTTGCCGGGCAGTACAGATTTCCGCTGGCGATGATCGCGCCCTGGTGGGTGCCGCGGGGTCCGCGGTCGTTCGGGTGCAGGTCGTGGACGAGGTCAGCGCCGGCGGCGCGCAGTGGTTCTGCCCACGTCTGGGGGACGCGGTGGGAGTACCCGGAGTCGGCGAGGATGTCGCCGAGCGGGACGCCGTCGCCGGGCATGGTGGTGAGTACGCTGGCGAGCGCGGCGGCGGGGTCTGTGGCGGGGCTGGCGACGGTGATCCGCCGGGCGAGCTCGGGCACGGGGCCGCTGCCCTCGTCTTTGACCATGACCGCCGCGGACAGGTAATAGCCGAAGAACATCTCGCCTTCCTGGACCGAGCGGCCGACGTTGCGGTGGCCCCAGCCGGCCTCGGGGTCGGTGCCGGTGCCGGCGGCCTCGTGCGGCACCGCCCGCGCCCACGCCTCGATGTCGGTCCAGTCCACGGCGAGTGAGGTGCTGGCGTTCTTGAACTGCGCGGGGATGCTGGCCTCGGCGAGCTGGTCGCATACGTGCTGCAGGCTGGGCGAGGGGGTGCCGTCCGGCGCGGGCCGGGCGAGTGCTTTTTTGACCAGCCGGCTGGTGTGCTCGACCTGGCGGTAGGTGAGCTGGTGCGGCCCGTTCTTCCAGTTTCCGGTGACGCCGAGGCGTTCCTGGTCGGCTGCCGGCAGCGCGAGCAGCGCGGCGTGGACGCGGGTGAGGTGGGCGGGCCGGCCGTCGGCCAGGGCGAGCATCATGCCGGCCAGCAGCGTGCCCGCCGACAGCTGCCGGCCGCGGACGGCAGCCGGCAGCAGGGCCTCGATTGCCTCGGCGATGCCCGAGCCGCTGACGATGTTCTCGATGACTGTCAGCGGGATGCTCACCGTTGTTACTCAGGCCGGGCCGGATAGCAGGGCGATGGCATGTTCCTGGTCTCCCGGGTCCAGGCCGGCGATGATGTCGCCGAGCCGCTGGCAGCAGGAGATCCCGGCGGCGTGCATGAAGGCGGGCAGGCCGATCAGCGCCGCGGTCTCGGCCAGCCAGGTGGCCCGCAGCCGGGATGTGTCCAGGGCCGGCAGCCCGCCGCCGCCGGCCAGTGACCTGGTGAGGGGGTTGGTGATGTTGCCCCGCCCGGGCTCGGTGCCGCCGGTGAGGAACTGCTGGCCGGCGAACGCGGCGGCTTGCAGCAGCCGGGCGTGGTAGCGGGCCAGCACCGGAACCGCCCGCGGCCGGGCGCCCCGGACGTCCACCACGACACCGCCCGGCCGGCGGGTGATGTCGGTGCCGCGCGCGTTGCGCAGGTCGGAGCGGATCAGCCCGGCGCCCGCGCCGAGGCAGACCAGCGCCGTGGCGCGCGAGCGCCGCCCCGCCGTCGGCTGAGCATCAGCTAAGGCCAGGAACCCGGCGATCTCCGCCGGCGTGTAGGGGGCCTTGGCCCGCTCGCGGGGCAGCGGCGCATCGGCAGGATCCAGGTGCGGCACCACCTGGCGGGCGATGAACCGCAGGCTGGTCCGCAGGGTGCGGCGCGCCACGCCGGACAGGCCCGGCGCGTGCGCGGCGAACCGCTCGATCACGCTCGGGTGCAGCAGCACCTCCGGCACCGGGTCCAGCCCGACGGAGATACCCCAGGCGGCGAGCTTCCCCGCCGCCCACAGCAAGTTCTTCGCGCGGTCGCGGCCCAGCGGCCCGCACGCCGCGACGACCTTCCGGGCGAACGCCGCCGCCTCCGCCGGGATCCCGGCCGCGGGCTTCCACCGCGCGGGATAGGAGGCCGCATCACCGTCCATACGGTATTTTCTACTGGAAGAACGCGGGGAGGTCACGCACCACGCGTGCGACGATTAAGAACGTGTCGCCAGCACCGCAGGAGCGCGCCGCGCGCATCGCCGCCGAGCTGGCCAGCCTCGGCCTGGCGCTGCCCGGCACCCTCATCCAGCGGAGCGTGCGCTGCGGCTGGGCCGGCTGCCGCTGCCACGCCGACCCCCCAGAACTGCACGGCCCGTACTGGCAGTGGACCCGCAAGCGGGCCGGCAAGACCGTCAGCCGCCAGGTCCCCGACGACCAGGTCGACGACTACCGGCAATGGATCGACAACCACCGCCGGCTGCGCGAGCTGCTCGCCGAGCTAGAAGACCTCACCCTCGCCGTCGCCGACCAGCGCGCCGGCCGCCAGGCCCGCGCCCGCCGAACCCGGCAGAACACCGCATAACACTGTGGACGCCGCCCGCTTAACCCGTGGACGCCGCCATCACGAGCGCGCATCCGCGCAGGTCAAGCCCAGATGTGAAGGGCTCACCACCCACCTCTGACCAGGCAATACGCCTGGCACAAGATTCTCTAGCCCTAGCTGGCGGCGTTGCTAGTCTCATTCGTGGAGCCGTATCTCGTCAGAACCAGGCTGGCCCGTGATGGGTGTATGGCTCTTCGAGTGACCGGGTTTCGTCGTCGGTGAGGTGCAGGTCCAGGGCCGCGACCGCTTCAGGCAGGTGATGGGGCTTGGTTGCGCCGACAATAGGTGCGGAGACGAAGGGACTGTTCAGCACCCAAGCCAGCGCGACCTGCGCCATGGATGCGCCGCGGTTCTCGGCCACCCGCTGGACGGCGTTGACGACAGGCTCATCAAGCGGCGAGTCGAACGACTGGACCACCTTGTCCACCGTTGAGCGGTGCGATTGTTCGCCCCAGGGACGGGCTAGGCGTCCTTTCCCCTGGGGGGAATACGGGACGGCACCGACACCCATGTCCGCGCACATCGGCAGCAGTTCGCGCTCATCGTGGCGCCGAAGCAGGTTGTACTGATTCTGCATCGCGACGAACTGGGTCCAGCCATTCATCGCCGCGGTGTGCTGGAGCTTGGCGAACTGCCATGCGTACATGGACGAGGCGCCTAGGTAGCGGGTCTTCCCGGTCCGGACGACGTCGTGCAGGGCTTCCATGGTCTCTTCGACCGGAGTCTCGGAATCGAAGCGGTGGATCTGATACAGGTCGATGTAATCGGTGCCGAGCCGCGTCAGCGAGGCGTCGACCTGCTCGAGGATGGCCTTGCGGGACAGGCCTTGGCCGCCCGGGCCATCGTGCATCCGGCCGAACACTTTGGTGGCCAGGACAATATCCTCGCGGCGGGCGTAGCGCTTGATCGCACGGCCCACAACTTCCTCGGAGGTACCGAGCTGGTAGACGTTCGCGGTATCCCAGAACGTCACCCCGGCCTCGACGGCCTGGCGGAAGTACGGCTGCGCCTCGTCGTCAGCGAGTGCCCAGGTGTGCGCTCCAGGGGTCGTCGGATCACCGTAGCTCATGCAGCCAAGCGCGATCCGGCTGACCTTCAGCCCGGTCTTGCCAAGGCGAACATTCTCCATCGGAGTCCCTTTCGGTCGGAGGGCCGGTCTCGCGGTGCTGGCACGGTGATCGTGCCCGTTACGCGCCCAAGTCGCGGGGAGCATGTGCGGTCGCCTTGCCAGACACCTATTAAATCCAGGAGTTGGATCGGGCAGTCGGCCTGACGTAGTTGGCGACTCGGCCCAGGAAGGCGGCACCGCATCCGGGCGTCGGCGGCAAGCCGAGCGAGGCTCGGCCACCCAGGATCGGTGGGCTGCGCGACACGACAGCACCGACTAAGCCGCGAACGCTGAGCGGAGTTCAAGCAATAACAGGTTGGGAGTGTCGGCAGCGGCAACGGATGGAGTAGCTGATGAGCGCATCTGGTGGCAGCCAAGAGCGGCAACCACATCGGATCGATGGCTCCGGTCGCGCAGACTCTGATGGAGATTCGGGGTTGGACTCGGCCACCAGCGGCGAGCCGGTTAACGTCGCGCGGGGCCGGTTCGCAGGCGCGACAACATCCCCTGATCTGGGCTCCGCAGTTGGCCCAGCACCCGGCAGGCCATCACAACCAGAACGGTGGCTGTGCGCTCTCGCCGCTGGTTACTGAATGCGGTCAGACGAACTTGTCCGGCATGGGGTCGGATATCTCCCCTGGGGGTGGCTCAGGCGTTTCGGTTCCGTGTCGCCGCGAGCGGCTCTCGCTTGCGGATTCCGCCGGTCGGCGAGGACTGTCTTTGGGAGCGAAGGCTGACCCGGGGTCACCGGCGTCTTGTCTGGCATGTGCGGTTCTCAGGCGAGCCGGGTAGGCACACGCTCGGTTCTCGCCGGTTCATCTCCTGATCATGCTACTAGTAGTGCTACCATAGTCTCATGGTCGCGTTCAACGTGCGCAACGTCCCTGGTCCCGTTGCTGCAGCCTTGCGTGAGCGAGCCCGCAGGCACGGGCGCTCGCTTCAGCAGGAACTTCTGGACATCCTCGAAACGGCCGCAGCCGAACCGTCGACTGGCCCTGGATCGCTGCCGCCACTCGAGCTGACCACGGTGAACACGGGCCGATCATCGACCTGGTCCCGCGAGGAGATCTACGACGAGAATGGCCGCTAGCCAAATGGCGCCTCCGAGCCGCGCGATGCTGGACACGAACGTCTTCCTGTCCGCGACAGACCAAGGCAGGGCAGAGCACCGCCAGGCTCTGGTGATCCTCAACGAATGGGCCGGCCGGGGCACGACGCTGTACGCCAGCGGGCAGATCATGCGCGAGTACCTCGCGGTCGCGACACGGCCAGCCGATAAGAACGGACTTGGCCTAAAGCAGCCGGATGCCCTGGCCAATGTCCGGGCGCTCCGCACGCGGACCGTCTTGCTCGCCGAGGACGCCGATGTCGCCGACCGCCTGCTCAACCTGCTGGACGAGATCGCCTGCGGCGGCAAGCAGGTACACGACGCGAACGTCGTGGCGACGATGCTCGTGCACGGCATCGACGTGCTGATCACGATCAACGTCGCGGACTTCTCGCGATTCGCGCACCACATCACGCTGATCCCGCTGCCCAGTGCCAGCTCAGGGACGGACGGCTGAAGGACGGCTGCCAGCTAGCGAGAGTCAGCTGTCGGGTAACGACTACTGCCGTTTCGAGCCCGATACGCCAGCCCGCCAGACCCTGCCATTCGCAGCCGCGCACATCATCGTGACACGCACCGATCGACCAGGTCGGTCACCCAGCGTGACTCGGATTTCGAGCCTGGCGTGGTGGCAGACCGCCGACCCTGCGTGACCCGTAACCAGGCCGCATGGACCATCCGTCGTGCGCAGAGCTGCCAGTTCTGTTTCGTGCTTCGGAGATGCCGTGCCTTCATCGCGGTAGGAGCGGAAGATTCAGCCGCTCCGGGCGTACGCCCGCTTCGACTCGGTCAGGGGTGGATGTTCTCCAGGTCCTCCAGCAGGCTCGGGTGAGTTGGCTGCCAGCCGAGTGTCGTGCGGGTGTGGGCGCTCGATGAGGGCTGGTCGGTGGCGAAGATCGGGCCGAGCGGGCCGTAGGTTTCCTGCGGTACCGCTTCGACCGGGACTGCCAGCCGTCTGCCGATGACAGCGGCGATGTCGCGCACGGCGTCGCCCTCGTCAGCCACGGCGTGCCACGCGGTCCCGGCCGGCGCGTTCTCCAGGGCCAGCCGGAACAGGACCGCCGCGTCAAGGGCATGTACGGCGGGCCAGCGCTGGGTGCCGTCGCCTGGATAGCCCGACAATCCGGTGTTGCGCGCAATCATGGTCAGCATGCCGGCGAATCCGCCGTTACCTTCGTTGTGAACGGTGCGCGGCAGGCGGACGGCCGAGCTCCGGACTCCGCGCGAGGCCAGGTCCAGCACCGCCATGACCGAGCGGCTGCGACCGCCGACTGGCCCGTCGGTGGGCAGCGGGTCGGCCTCGGTGGAGGGGCGGCCCGGGACGTAGGGCGTACCGGAGCATGTGACAAGGGGGCGGCCGCTGCCGATGAGCTCCTCACCTAGGGTGGCAAGCGCGGCGCCCTCCTCAGCGACCGCCGCAGCGACGGCCGCGGGGCTGCTGAAGTCGTTGGCGAAAGCTAGGTGGATGACCCCATCAGCTTTTGCGGCGCCTGCGCGAAGCGCGTCCAGATCGGCGAGATCGCCGCGGATGGTATCCGCGCCGGCGGCCTTGACCGCCGCCGCAGACGAGTCGGAGCGAGCGAGGGCGAGGACGGTGTGGCCATTGCCGAGTAGCTCGGCGACGACGGCGGAACCGATTAGCCCGGTGCCGCCAGTGATGAAGACCTGCATGAGGTTCTCCTGAGAAGTGATGGGACCTTTGTCTCGTCACAGTATCATGACGACGGGACAAAGGTCGCATCACCTAGGATGGGCTCATGGCCCGATGGGAACCTGGCGCGCGGGAGCGGATGGTCGTCGCTGCCGTGGACTTGTTTACCGAGCAGGGGTACGACGCCACCACTGTGGCGCAGATCGCTCAGCGCGCCGGGGTCACCAAGAGCACCTTCTTCCGGCACTTCCCGGACAAGCGCGAGCTCCTCGTGGCGGGGCAAGAAGTGCTGAGCCGACTGCTGACCGAGGGGATCGCCGACGCACCGGAGACCGCCAGCCCGCTCGAGGCGGTCGCGGCCGGGCTCGTGCGGGCGTCGAGCGCGATGGGTCCGATGAGCCGCGGGCTCGGCCCCCGGCTGAAGGCGGCAGTCGCCGCCAGCGCTGAGCTACAAGAGCGCGAAGCCCTCAAAAGCGTAGGCCTGGCAGAAGCAATGGCCAGCGCTCTCAAGGCACGGGGGGTGCCGGACCCGATCGCCCACCTTGCGGGCGAGATGGGCGTCCTCGCATTCAAGCGTGGCTACTCCGAATGGCTGAAGGCCGACCAGGACACCGAGGGCGGACTAGCGCCCTACACCGCCGCTGCCCTGCAAGACCTGCGTGCAGCCAGCGCTTCGCTCAGTTGAGCAGATCTCACTCTCGTCACCTGTGCTGATGCGTCCGTTAGCCAGGCCTCGGCGTCGATGGCACAGCAGTAATCGCGCCTTACGCGAGCGCCGGTTCTGCGGACGTAGTCGACGCGCACGTGGAGCTGATGACGGCGCCTACTTCACCTTGTCCCTTTGCCCACCGTCCGCTACCCGGAGGGTGGCTGACGGCGAGACGATCTACCTAGGTGCGGCAACCGGCAGCGTTTGCCCTGTCCCGCAGACGCCCATGAGCCTTGCGGCATCCAGCGGTCGTACCTGCGAACCCGTTACCAAGGAGGGTCTTTGATGCGCAAGGTGACCTATTCCATGGCCGTCTCGCTTGACGGCTACATCGCCGGGCCCGACGGCCAGTTCGACTGGAGCGTGCCCGGCGAGGAAGTCTTCCGCTTCGCCACTGACGAAACACGGCGGGCAACTCTCGCCGCCGAGGCTGCCTCGCTGGGCCTGATCGACGAGTACCGGGCCAGGATCTACCCGGTGCTGGTCGGCGGTGGCATCCCGTTTTTCCCCAGCACGAGCGCCGGGTGGATCTCGAACTCGTCGAGACCCGCACCTTCAGCTCCAAAGTCGTCGACCTCCGCTACCGCGTAAGGCGCTAACTGAGCCGCGGCTCGGCTGGTCACGGCTGATAGCAACGGTGACAGCAACAGCAGTGCTCGACAGCACTCACCCGCGACCGGTGGCAGGGCAGAACGCTCGCATCATGCTGGCCATAAGGGCGTCGCGCTCACGTGGCATGCCGAAGGGCCCGTCCGCTGCCGGCTGTCCATGGATCCGGTTGTCTGTTTTCCGGGGACGTTGATCGCCGAGCGCAGCCAGCGGTCAGACAGTGGCTCGTCGTCGAATCGGGGAATGACATGCATATGGGGATGCAGGACGCCGCCCTGGTTCCGCCCCAGCAAATAGCCGTCTGGGGCCAGCAGATCGTGCAGCGCGACCTGTGCCTGGAGCAATAGAACCCGGGCGTCTGCCCACTCCGCGGGAGTCAGCTCGAAGACCGAAGCCCGGTGGGCGATGGGCATGATTGCCCCGGAGCCGGGCAGGACGCCTTCCGCCAGTCCGGCCTGTGCGCGGATGTCCGGGTCGCGGGTCGAGGCGAATATGCAGTGGGGGTCTCGATGAAGATCTCGGCTGCCCTCATCCAGCTTTGATCACAGAACACGCAGCCTTCGCTCATCGAATGCCTCCAATCGCAGGCCCGCCGGCATGCTCCCAAGCTATGGCGCCGGGGCCACGGTCTGCCATCGATGGTTATTCGCGGTCCCCTCCTGCCTTGCTCCGTCGTGGTGGAGGGCAGGGATGGCGGTCGTCGAGCGCGCGACTTGGGTCTAACGCCAGTCTCGGACCGCCCGTCCGAGGATCGGGCTGACTTCGGTTGTGAGGAGAGGCGCTAGTGACGCCGCTGTGGCCTCGCCGGGAGGGACGCGATCGGTTGAGTGAAAGCAGTCCCAGAAGCGGATCAGACTGTCCTCACCGTCGACCTCGAACATCTTTGCTGCGAGCCGGAGCCACCGGTGCTGGTACCAGACGTAGTTCAGCGGGTCCATCGAATCGTCACCGCCTGTGTAGTGGGCTTGCAGCTCCTCCAGCGTGCTGTATCCCTCGGCACGCATCCGAGCGGCAAGCTTCCGGCTTCCCGCTCCCACCGTGGGGAGCACCTCGAGCGTCGGGAGGCTAGCCGGCAGGTGGGTTGCGACGAACGCGTGCATGGCCAGGTTGACGAAGATCTCGCTGAGCCAGAACGTCGGCAGCCGGAGATCTCCGAGCACCTCGAATGCGTGGCCGAGCTCATGGATCGTGATGAGGTCGAAAAACGGCTGTAGATCCAGGCCGCCTGCGCCGTCCGGATATGTCACGAGCAACTTCGCATACCCGCGGGGTGACGCGTTGCAGATGTCCTGCCCAATCGCCCTCCAGAAGCCTCCGCCTCCGGCTGGCATCAGCACGATGCCGGGACGGATCTCGCCGGCATCATCTCTGAAAAACGGCAGCCCGTACGGGCCGGTGCCCGACCAGTCTGCTTGGTCGGCCACGATGAGGGCGATGTCCGGCTCAGCTCCAGAGAACATCCGGCTGAAGTAGACGTAGGCCTTCGCGGCGATATCGGCTGCGGCCCGCGCCCGCAACAGTGATCCATCGCTGTAGCGCACCTCAAACGGGTAGCCAGCCAGTTGCGAGAGCTCTGATCCCACCGCCACCCGCGGAGTCTAGCCGCTCCGCATGCCGCTGGATCAGTGGAAAGCGAGCGAGGCGCGGCCCTGGCGGAGAGTTCAACGCCGGGTCGCCCAGCGTGAGATTGAACTCTTCGGCCTCTCCTTCCACCCGCGTTATCCTGACCCTGTGCCGGCTGCGGGGGAGTCCATCGCCAGCCGGGCGGCTGCTGCCGCCGAGCGGACTGTGGCGGCAGGAACCGCCCGGATTCTCGCCGCATGGTGCGCTGGCTCACCGCTGCCCGAGGCGCCTGACAGACGCTGCGAGGGGGTGGCTGACCTAGTCGCTCGCCGCGCCCGCGTGCTGCAGTCGCTGGTCTTCACAGACGGCTTCACGGCTAAGGCCATCGAGGACAGTCACGGCGACCCTAGTTTTCTCGAGCGCATCAAGCACGTTGAGATGATTTTACGACGGCGCAAATGCTTACAACCAGGTAGCCGACAGCTGGACGGGCTTCTTCCTCGCCGACCCGAGCGGTCCGCGCGGGGTGACTGACCCGCTTTGGCCCCTGGATGCTCTGTTCGGTGCCAGTGACGATGCGGTACTGATTGACTCGGAG
>Ga0335074_10016076_pt1 | contig 10530 bp, 11 predicted proteins | sample Lox_Sample_23_FD_206715 | JGI IMG/M metagenome (GOLD analysis project Ga0335074, IMG submission 206715) | Soil microbial communities from Loxahatchee National Wildlife Refuge, Florida, United States - Lox_Sample_2.3 | ecosystem: Environmental > Terrestrial > Soil > Wetlands | place: USA...
TATAAGTCTACCCGGGCCGGCTCAGGACCTGGTCGGCGTTCTGCCTGTGGCTGGCGTGGTCTGAGTGCCTTGCGTGCCATGCCCGCCCGCGCCGCGCTGCGGCGTTTGGCGCCACTCGGCGAGGTACGCTAGCCTTGGTTCCCGGCTGAGGCTCGGCCTCAGCCAGTTTTCTTGCTCACGATCCAGCCCGCGGGCCCTGGTGCCCGGTGGTCTACGTGGTACCTGGCCCCGTCGTCTAGCGGCCCAGGACGCCGCCCTCTCAAGGCGGTAGCGCCGGTTCAAATCCGGTCGGGGCTACAAGAGAAGTACCAGTTCAAAGGCCTGATCGTCGGGTGCGGCGGTCGGGCCCTTGATCATTTGTCACTGGTTTGTCATCGAGTTCTGACGTCACCTGGCGGTGGCAAGCGCCACGAAATGACCCACGCCGAGACGTCTCTGGTTCGGATTGGTGTGTTCAGTGAACATGTCGGTGTCACGGCGCGCGGCGCGCTCCATCCCGGGCGATCCGCAGCCCGGCGGCCGGTCGGCCGCCAGCGTGTCTCGGAGGACGCTACGTCCTCTGTCAGGGACTGCTGACTGCCGTGCATGGAGCCAGGATGCCGGTCAAGTTGGTACCCCGACGTCAGCCAACACCTCGCGCAGAACCCGGCCGGGCAGTTGGACGGTCGCGTGGCTGATGCTCCACTCACCGGTGGCGCGGCCGTCGCGGCAGGCGTCCAGCACCGCGTGAAAGGCCGTGGTCGCCGGGCCAAACAGGCCGTTATGCAGCGAGAAGCGCTCACTGGTGCCGACCCGCTGCACGTGCACGTCTATCTGGTCATCGCTGCTCCAGGTGCTTAAAGTGTCCGACTCCAACTCGGTGAGCGGTAGGTCGACAAAGATCATCGGATCGAGATGTAGAACCCGTCTGACCCAGGACATGCCCTCGCGAAGCATCACGAAGCAGCATCAAATGCGATGTTGAACATGCGTGCCCCCCGGGCATGGGACGCGAGCTACCCTGCGGCGTCGGCCTATCCAGGATCATTATCTGCGGCTGGGGTGTTTCAGGCGTTTTGTGCCTGGGCTTCGCGGGCGATCCACGTCTTTCCTTCAGCGGCGACTCCTTCAAGGACGCGGAGGGTGTTGGAGAGCCCGGTCGCGTCCTGGGTTGCATCGGACTGCGCTTGTTCGTCTTCGTCGGGCAGCCGCAGGATGCTCGGGTCGGCTACGCGGAAGCTGATCGGCTGTCCGCTGACCAGGTACAGCTCGAACGTCTGCCGGTAGTCGTGCGCCACCGTGACCTGCACAGAGGCCACTGCTTCGTAGCGGTAGCTTTTGCGCTCACGCTGTTCGAAGGCGCCATCGCCAGTGTCGAGCTCGAAGGTAAGCTGGCGCATTCCGTCGGGGGTCAGCAGGAAGACGAGAATCCTGTATCGCGTGTACCGCCACGGGCCGTTCCTGACCCGGGCGCGCTTGTAGGATTCGGCGGGCGTCTCCAGAAACGCGTGCGAGATCATGTCGCTTCTGGTGAGGCCGTAGTGGCGGATCGCCCGGTTGAGCAGGACCTTTTTGTCGCAATCAAGCCAGGTGGCCATCTCCTGGTCGGTCGGCTTGGCAGCGAGCTTGTCCTTCCATCGGGCGAAGGCGTCCTCCCGCTGCGCGAGCTTGTGCTGGCTTTCCGCGGCGTCGGCGACGGCGCGCCTTCGTTCCAGGCTGATGTTCAGCCAGCGTCGTGCGGCGTAGTAACCAGCCGCCACCACTGTGACAAGGGCGAGGGTGCCGCCGAACGGGTCGGCTCTTAGTAAGGCGCTGATGACCAGGAGGCTGCCGAGCGCCAAGGCGCTGACACCGGCAACGAGCGTCCTGGTGGTAGCTGGCTGGGTGCTGAACTGATCGTTAGGGGTGAAGAGCGTTCCGTTGCGCCAGTTGCGCTCCACCTCGGCGATCTCGTGCCGGATCAGCCAGCGCACCTGCTCGGCCTTGGTGCGTGATTCCCGGTATATCTCAACGATCTCGTCTCGTAGCTGTCTGCGGACTCCGGCGGTCGCCGCTAGCCATTCCGTCCGGTCCGTTCCGTGTGGCACCCAAGTCTGGAAGTAATGCTCGAACATGTGGTCCACTCCGCTGGCGAAACCGCGTGTCGGCGCCGCTGCCATCGGTGCTGGCGTGCGCAACAGTGCATAGCGTGCTTGCCCTTGCGCCCGCCAGCATCTGTCCAGCCATCTGGGCCCGCTGATGTAGCCCGCGGCGCAGACGGCCAGCCAGCCGATAAGCCCCCAGACGCTCCCGTGGGTCAGCAGCTCCCAGCCGCTATAGCCGAACGCGATGACGAACACTGCCGTGGCGGCGAGGGCCGCGACCCGCTCGCCGACGGTCGTCGCCTCCGGCGCTGGGAGGCGGACCCGCGGGCCGGCCGGGGCGGGCTCGAAGAACATCCAGACACGGTCGCCCCTGTCTGCGGCGAACCTGTTCGACGTCGCCGCATTGAGTTCGCGTTGCCACATCTCGTCCGCTAGCGGTCCCCTGAGGAACACGTCGAGGTGCCGCAGTATCTGCTCGCGCTGGCATGAGCCAAGATGGTCGAATTGCGCGAGGATGGGCCCTGCATCAGCCCTGGGTGCCCTGAGTGAGTCGAGCAGCCGGAGAACGACCCGGATGCCCTGCGCCCATTGGTCGCTCCTGGCGACCACCGGATCCTGCCAGAGCGCATCCAGCCTGGAGTTGTCCTCCGCGGAAAGCTGCCGGGACGTCCGTCCGCTTATCAGCGCGAGCAGCCAGTAGAAACGGACCTTGCTGGTGTCGTGACCGCCTGCTATGGCCTCCTCAACAAGTTCGAGGGCCTTCGACGGGACTCCGCCGTTGAGGTAGTTGACACCGACTTCATATTTCTTCTCGGGAGTGGCACCCGCCTGGACCAGGTACACATGCACGTCGCCGTCGATCGTCTCCGCCTGCACGCCGACGGCGGCCGAGTCAGCCGCGAGGTTCGTAGCTGTCGTCATATTACGGCCTTCACCGCCGACATGATCGCCGCCAGCCTCGCCGCCAGCTCGGGCATGTCGCTGATCAGCCTATACAGCCGTTTGAGCGTTACCACGAGCCGTCTTCCTTGCCCATCCGCAGCCGCTTTGGCGGCGATGTCGAGTTCCGCCTCGGCCGCCTCGCGGATATCCGCATCGAGCCGCCCCGCCTGATAGGCCCGGTCGAGGTGGACGCGCAGGTCCGCGAGCTGCGCAAGCATGTCGCCGTGCGGCACCTCCTCAGATCCGACGTGAACGTCGCCGAAGATCTGCCCGGCCTGGACTCCGACCCTCGCGTGCCCGGTGGCGACATTCGTCGCGTGACCAGGAGCATGGGGGTCGGCGCTCATTGCGGGTTGGCGCTCTGGAACCCGGCCGCTGCCCAATTCGTCTGCCAGCGCGAGTGCGAACGCAGCTGCCGCAGTTACCGCTCTCGGCTGCCATCCGGCCTGGTCGGAGGCAGTCTTGGTGCCGTCGGCGCGGTCGCTGATGCCGCGCACCACGGCCACCGGAAGCGAATCGTTCAGGTGACCAGCCTGGGCGACGCCCGCGGCTTCCATCTCGATCGCGAGCGCGTCATTGTAGTAATGGCGGATCCAGAGCGCTTCCGCCGAGATCGCCGAATCCTGGACTACCTCCCCGGCGGCGATCGGCCCGAAGTGCACACCGGGAAGTTCGCTGCCGGCGCCCAACTGCCAGGCCCATCCGCCGTCGCGGGCGACATGCCGCGCGGTCTGGTCAGCACCGTGCGATATCTCCCACACCCGGGGACGGGCCTTGGCCCCGTCATCCTCGCTAGTAGCGCCGTGATAGGCGTAGACGTGAGTCGCGACAACCACGTCGCCGAGTTCCACATGCGCCTGCAGCGCCCCGGCTACCCCTACGAAGATCACCGCTGCCGGGCAGAACTCCGTGATCGCGCGCTCGGTTAACACCGCCGCCGGATGGTTCCCCTTGCCGGTCAGCGCTAACGCCACCCGGCAGCCCCGATCGCCCAGGCAGCCTACTTCGAAACGGGTGCCGGCCGGATGCGGTCGGACGGTGACCTCAGACAGCCTGGCGCGTACTTCGTCATACTCAAGGCTCAGCGCGGTGAGGATGACCACGTAATTCGAGTTCATTGCCCTGCTCCCTTTCATGCTCCGGACCTGTGTGCTGCTGGCTGTTGGAGCGGAGCATCGGCGGGTACAGCACTGTCCGAGGCCCGGCCCGGAACAGCCGTGCGGGACGCCCGGCTTCCGCTTTCCTTTTGGGGCCAACCGCGATCACGAAATCCCGGCTGCCCTGGATCTTCCGGTAGAAGTTCCTCGGGTCGAGGCAGACGCCCCAGACCGCTTCGTAGACCTGCTTGAGCTCGGCAAGCGTGAAGGTCGGCCCGCAGAAGACGGTCGCGAGCGCGGAGTACTCGAGCTTAGACCTGGCTCGCTCCACGCCATCGGCCACGACGCGCTGGTGGTCGAACGCCAGCCGGACGCGCGCGGACAGCACGTCGTCAACCCGTGTCCAGCACGCCCCGGCTGCGTCCGTGCCCGCTACAGGGTCTGGCAGGCGCGGCGAGATCGCCAGGTAGGCGACGGACACGACGCGACCGCGAGGATCCCGTCCAGGCTCGCCATACACGCCGATCTGCTCCAGATGCAAGATGCCCGCGTCAAGATCAGCCTCTTCGGCAAGCTCGCGGCGAGCCGCCGCCTCAATGCCCTCTCCTGCATCGCGGAGAAAACCGCCCGGCAGAGCCATGCTGCCCACATACGGATCAGCACCCCGCTCGATCAGCAGGACATGCAGACGCGCCCGCCGCAAGGTCAAGATCACCAGGTCAACGGCCAGCAGCACCTTCGGCGGTACCCATTTATCATCGTCAGCCACAGATTGACCGTAGATTATTGTCAATCTGACATTAAGTATCCCTGGCGCCACCTTTCAGTGGCGTCTTACAGCGAGCCCAGGCTCAGGCCCTCCGCCTGGTGCCAGTCGCGGTGCCCGTTAAACACGTTGCGCGGACCATCAGGGCCAGCACCGACCAGATAGATCAGCAGGACCTGCTCGCTGTGGTGTTGCGCACTGGCGACTGCACTCATAACCCAGAGGTCGCAGGTTCAAATCCTGCCCCCGCTACCAAGTAGTTGCAGGTCAGGGCCTGATCGCCGGAAGCGGCGGTCGGGCCTTCTTGCTGGATGGCAGCACTATGGCAGCAGGATCAGGCCATACCGGACGGCCGTGAGCGTGCCGCACTGGCAGGGAACGGCATCTTGCAGTGCTCTTGCATCAGTTGGCCGACCGGGTTTGGAGGCGTGTCAGTGCCGGGTGTCTGCGATGCATCAAGGTTGCCTGGGCTTACGATCAAGAGCAGACGACGGAAGGTGCGAGTGATGACGTCGGCCACCGAGGAGCTTCTCGCGTTTCCCGACACCCGGGCCCGGCAGCTCGCTGGGGTGTCCATGCGCCGGTTGCGGTACTGGGAAGAGACTGGCCTGGTCGTGCCGTCGATCCGCCGTCAGCTGAGCCCGAAGAACACGGTGCGGTTGTACAGCTTCACTGACCTTTTGTCGTTGCTGGTGGTGACAGAACTGCGGACTATGCGGGACATGTCACTGCAGCACGTCCGGCGCGTGGTCGAGCACTTGCGGTCGCGTGGCTACCAGTCGCCGTTGCGGGAGCTGACGTTCGCCACGTTGGGTGGGGAGATCTACTTCCAGCACCCGGACGGCACGTGGGAGGGCGATCTGCGGCCGGATCAGGTCGTGCTGGAGGAGGTCTTGCGCCTGGATCGGCTGCGGTCGCGGATCACCCGGGCTGCAGAGCGCCGGGCGGATGATGCGGGCCAGGTGGTCAAGAAGCGCGGCGTGCATGCCAGCGCACCGGTGTTCGCCGGCACGCGGATCCGGGTGTCGACGGTGCAGGACTATTTGAGGCATGGCTACGAGACCGGCGCCATCTTGGAGGCGTTCCCCGATCTGAGCGCCGCTGACGTGGCGGAGGCGTCGCGGCTGCTGGCTGCGGCCGGGTAGTGCGGTTCCTGCTGGATCACGATGTCGATGCCGTGGTTGGCCGGATGCTGCGGCGTCACGGGCACGAATGCTTGACCGCGAGCCAGGTAGGGTTAGCGGCTGCTACGGATGACGCGTTGACGGTATGGGCATCCGAGCATGAAGCGGTGGTGGTCAGCACCGACCGGGAATTCAGCAGGCGGCGGATGCAGAACGCGATCGGGCATCATGTATGGCTACGCTGCCCGGACTGGGATGCGGCTGCCATTCTCGAAGCTCACCTGGTCGAGGTGGTTAATCGGATCGAGGCGCGGAGCGACCTTACGGTCCGGGTCTCGGCGGATGGCCTGACCGACTCCTCAGCGTGGTCCTGACGCAGACTCGGTTCTAGCTCATGACTGGCTGCAGGATCTGGCGCCGCTCTCTCAAGGCGGTAGCGCCGGTTCAAATCCGGTCGGGGCTACAAGAGAAGTAGCAGGTCAAGGGCCTGACTGTCTGGTAAGGCGATCAGGCCCTTGATCATTTGTCACTGGTTTGTCACTGAGTTCCGCCGTCACCTGGCGGCAGATGGCGTCACCAGAAAATGGTTGTCGGCACGATCACGAGAGCGGAGCAGGCGACTAATCCCACGCCGCCCGCGGCGGCAGCGGCCAGCGCCCCCATCAGCTGCGCCAGCTCGGCCTGGCGGCCGGTGAAGCTGGCGTTATCACGGGGAAGGGCCCGCGTCGCTGCCGCCGCGAATGCCCCTGGTGCCTCCCCCTGCCGGACTGCCAGCACGTCCGCGGCGTCGTGATAGTCCATGAACCTGGGCATCTCAACCCCTCCTCAGCGGGCCCGCCCGTTCTGCCAACAGGCCCTCGCTCTGAATCAGGAAGTTGGCCTGCATCGCGTCGAGGAGGCACACGCCTCGGACAGCCTCGGCTACGTCGAGCACCAGCTCGGTCACCATCGCGACGCCGCCGACTGCTACCAGAGCGGTCTCTTCCTTTTCCGGGAACTCGGGGACCGCTTCAACGAAGCCGAGATCCTCACCCACCTCGGCGACGCCCGTTATGCGACCGGTGACCAGCAAGACGCCGGGGCTGCCTGGAAGCAGGCCCTGGACGTCCTCGACGACCTGCGCCACCCCGACGCCGATCAGATCCGCGCCAAACTCGCCAGGTAGTCCGGCACGAGCGGCCCCGGCCCGCCTGTTCCCGATGCGGTAAGCACATCGCGAAGCAGCCTGCAGCTCCCACCAGGCGTTGCCGCTCGGCACTGGCTGGCTGCAGTGCGGAGTCGGCACGACTTCCACGACCCCGATCCGGGACTTGTGGAACTGCCGACAGCGGGGAGGGGGTGGCTCTCTCGCTCTGGGCACCGGGCCGTGGTTCGGCATCGCGGCTCAGATCCAGCGTGCGGCATGGTTGTGAGGTGGCGGCTCAGTCTCGATGCGTTCGCGCCCATGCAGATCGCGGACGAACGGTTGGCGCGGCGTAAACCTTGGGCTGGGCGCATACGTCAGACCTGTAATGGGCGCAGCACTTGTTGCGTTCTATCTAATGACTGCGAGGGTAATCCTTGAGGCTGTTCCGTCCTGTGGTGTGCAGTGGGGTTGTGGCTGCTGCGGTGTGCTGTGGACTGGCCGGGGCGGCGCCGCCCGCGGCCGCTGGGCCCGCGGCTGCCGCGGGCGGTTCGTGGGGGACTGCGCAGGAGGTGCGTGGCCTTCCTAACTACAGCAGCGGGCCGCTCGGCCAAGTGGAGTCGGTGTCGTGCGCCGCTCCTGGCGACTGCGCCGCCGCAGGGCAGTTCGCCGCGTCCAACGGCGCCAATGAGGTCTTCGTGGTGAACCAGGCAGGCGGTTCGTGGGGCACGGCGAAGGAGGTGCCCGGCATAGCCAGCCTCAACGGCGCCGGGCAGGCCAAGGTCTTGTCGATGTCCTGCGCGTCGCCGGGCAACTGCGCCGCTGGCGGGTACTACACCACGTCCACCGCCCAAGAGGCGTTCGTGGTGAACCAGACTGGCGGCTCGTGGGGCGCGGCGAAGGAGACCGCGGCCTCTCTCAACACCGGCGAAGGCGCGCAGGTCACGTCGGTGTCGTGCGCGTCGCCGGGCAACTGCGCCGCCGGCGGGTACTACACCACCTCCACCGGCGCCCAAGAGGCGTTCGTGGTGAACCAGACCGGCGGCTCGTGGGGCGCGGCGAAGGAGGTGCCGGGCACGGCCGCCCTGAACACGAGGGGCCAGGCCAAGGTCTATTCGGTGTCATGCACCTCGCCGGGCAACTGCTCGGCTGGAGGCTCTTACTTTGCCACCGGGCCGTACATCGGGGCGTTCGTGGTGACGGAGACCAGCGGCTCGTGGGGCACGGCGAAGGAGACAGCGGCCGCGCTCAACACCGGCGGGAGCGCGCAGGTCACGTCGGTGTCGTGCGCGTCGCCGGGCAACTGCGCCGCCGGGGGGCAGTTCAGTACTGCTACCGGCGCCGACGAGGCCTTCGTGGTGGATCAGGCCGGCGGCTCGTGGGGCGCGGCGGAGGAGGTGCCGGGCACGGCCGCCCTGAACATCCACGGAGGGGCGGGGGTTTCCTCGGTGTCGTGCGCGTCGCCGGGCAACTGCGCGGCCGGGGGTCATCTATCAGGCAGCTCCGGCCAGGAGGCGTTCGTGGTGGACGAGACCGGCGGCTCGTGGGGCACGGCGGAGGAGACAGCGGCCGCGCTCAACACGGGCGGGAGCGCGCAGGCCACGTCGGTGTCGTGCGCGTCGCCGGGCAACTGCGCGGCCGGGGGTTATCTATCAGGCAGTTCCGGCCTGGAGGCGTTCGTGGTGGACGAGACCGGCGGCTCCTGGGGCACGGCGGAGGTGGTGCCGGGCACGGCCAACACCGAAGTGGATGCCGAGGTCGAAATGGTGTCGTGCGCCTCGCCGGGCATCTGCGCCGCCGGCGGGTATTACATGGCCCGCGCCTACTCCCGGCCGTTCGTGGCATACGAGGCACAGGCCACCAGCACGTCCCTGTCGCTGTCCGCGGCCAAGGTGACCTACGGCGAGGAACAGGCAGAACGGCTGTCTGCAGCGGTCACGGCCCAGTTCACCGGCGCTCCGGCGGGCGCGGTCACCATTAAGTCCGGCACTGGCACCGTCTGCACGATCACCCTCGCCTCCGCCAAAGGCAGCTGCACGCTGACCGCCAGCCAGCTTGCCGTCGGCACCCACACCCTGACTGCCACCTACGACGGCAACGGCTACTACAACCCGTCGACGTCGGCCAAAAAGACCCTCACCGTGGTGTCGTGACCCAGTGCCGCGGCGAGCTGAACCCATATGGACAGCGCAGTGGCCGACGTCACAGAAATGGGGCCCGTGCAGAGATCTGTTTTAGCAGGTGGGGCGCCTGGGGCTCGAACCCAGAACCCACGGATTAAAAGGGGACCGCTGGACGCCAAGAACACTCTACCTGCACAGATGTCCCTCCTGTGTGCCCGGAAAGCACCCATTGCACAGCGATACGGCCGGTGCTCGTCCCCACGAGTCGTTCCACGGGCTTGGCGGCGCTCCTGGCCGATTCGGTCACTGACCGTAGCTGCCCGTGTCCAGCGACCCGGCAGCAGCGAAGCTATCAGGCGTGTGGCCACCTGCCGACGGTCGTTCCGGTCGACGACAGATCTCTGCGTCGGCCGCTTGGTCACGGGGTCAGGAGCACGTTCCCACAAGTAGCCGAATAGCGGGCGTTGCCAGAACGCATATCATGCATCGCTTAGCATATTTCGATCGGGGCTTGCTGGCTGCGGTGATGGCTGACTCGGCGGCGCGGAGCCGTGCGTTCCGCCGCCGGAACCGAACGCCATCCAGAAACCCAGGCCATCCACCCTGCTAGCCAGGTCCATCCTCCGCGCGTGGGACTCGGCGACCTCTGCTGCCGACCGCGCTTGCCCGCCGAGGTAGCGGAGCACTTCTGGATCGGAATCGAGCTGGATCTCCAGGTCGAGATGGCGGTCAGCAAGCGGGACCAGCAGGAGGCGGGCTGTCCGCAGGACGGGCTGAGGCACCTGGCCACGATCGCGCGTCGGCGCCGGCCGCGCAACCCTCCTCTTGCCACACGCCGCTTTGCATCTGCCGCAGGGCCGCAGCGGCCGTCACGCTTGCTCCGAGCCGGTCGGCTGCGGTGGCGAAGCGTTAACGAAGTGTGCGGTCGCGTTGCTCGGCGAGTGTCCGGCTCAACTGGTCCCACTGCTCAGCGAGGGTCCGCTCCAGCTGTTCGCCGGCGGGCTCGGCAACGACCGGCTGCTCGCCATGTCCCGCGGCATGCTGGGCCGGGCATACTACTGGGCCGGCGAGCTCGAGCGAGCGCGTGCGCTGGCACAGGAGGCGGTCGGGCGAGCACGCCAACTCGGCGACGACGTGCTGCTCGGCATGTGCCTGTAGACGCACGCTTCCCCGTCGGTGCGGCTGCGTCCGGGCCGCTGTACGCCGAGGCCATCGCGTGCACAGAACGGTCCGGCGACGTCTGGATCAGGCAAACTCTGCACAACAATGCCGGGTGGACTGCCCTGGAGATG
>Ga0335074_10016077_pt1 | contig 10529 bp, 13 predicted proteins | sample Lox_Sample_23_FD_206715 | JGI IMG/M metagenome (GOLD analysis project Ga0335074, IMG submission 206715) | Soil microbial communities from Loxahatchee National Wildlife Refuge, Florida, United States - Lox_Sample_2.3 | ecosystem: Environmental > Terrestrial > Soil > Wetlands | place: USA...
AATGCCCGTCGCCTCGCGCACGCCTCCCGCAAGGAGGACCGGCGGCTGAGCGCCGCGCTGCTGGCGGCCGCGCTCGCGCACACGCCGGAGGCCGAGGAGGCGCTCCGCGGCGCGCGTACCCGGATGGCGCGCAAGCCTGCGGCGCTCGCACGAGAGCTGCTCCGGAACTTCCCCAAGGGCCGGCGCGGCAACAAGCGACGGCGGCGCAAGAGTGGCAGCGGTAACTCCGGAGCTGCGGAGGCCGAGAAGGCGGCCGTCGCAACCGCGACGCTCGATCCCGAAGAGCAGGAAACCGAGCACGACTCGGAGAACAACGGCTCCGGACCGGTAGCCGAGTTCGACGACCCGGAGATGCCCGATGAGGACGACGATCGGGACGACGGGTTCGACGACCCGGATGAGGGCGACGACGACGACTTCGATGACGACCTCGACGACGAGCCCGAGCAGGACACCGAAGCCGCAGCGTAAGGGTTGAGGGACCAACCTCATTGACCGAAGGAGTCATCGTGCACACAACAAAACGTCTGGTCGCACTCGCCGCCTCAGGGGCCATCGCCGCCGGCGCTCTCGCCGCCGCCGGGATCGCGTCAGCCGCATCCGCGCCGAAGCTGTGGCAGAACCCGACCCACAAGGTCGACTGCGGAATCATGATCGGCGGCGAGGATGTGCTCTGCAGCGCCAAGCCGATCCCCGCGCCGCCGCACACGACGTCCAAGGACGGCGACCCCGGCTTCGTCTCAATCGGCAGGACCGGCAAGCCAAAGCTGCTCAGGCTGAGCCAGGATTCGTTCGAAGGCTCCAAGACCGGCACCGAGTACAACGGCACGACCTGGACCTACAACGGGGTCAACTGCAAGGTCGCCACAAAGAGCGTCACCTGCACGAACAAGTCAGGCCACGGCTTCGAGATCTACGGCGGCGGCAAGAACTACAGGTCGTTCTGAAGCACCAGGTGGACTTCGCCGGCGTCGAGCGCCATCTCGCCCTCGTCGGTTGACACGAGCAGCCTGCCGTCGGCGTCGATCCCGGCGCCGCGGCCGGCTCCGTGAGCCCAGCGCACCGGCTGGCCGCGGAGTGCGTCGCGGGCGCGGACGGCGTCGAGCACCTCGTCCGCGGGCGCGGCCAGCCATCTCGCCAGCGCCACCACCAGCTCCCCCAGGATCGCCTCCACGTCCTCTGGCCCGAGACCGAGCGTTCCGGCGCCCGGCAGCAGATCCTCCTCTCGCAACGCCACGTTGAGGCCAACCCCGAGCACGGCCCAGCGCTCGGACGGCCGGCCCTCGACGAGGATCCCGGCGACCTTGCGCCCTGCGACGAGCACGTCGTTCGGCCATTTCAGCATCGCCTCGGAGCCGGCGACCTCGGCCACAGCGACGCCCGCCGCCAGTGACAGCAGCCGCGGCGGATCGCGCACGACGAACGAGCACAGCAGCGCCCGGCCCGCGGGCGCAGTCCAGGTACGGCCCTGGCGACCTCGCCCGGCGGTCTGCTCACTCGCGGTCACGAGCGTCCCATGCGGGGCGCCCGCGGCCGCCAGCTCGCGGGCCCGCTCGTTCGTCGAGCCGGTCACGCGCAGATGCACTCGCGGCCGGCCGACCGGCACCGGGGTGCTCACGCCGCCCCGATCCGGAGCTCGTCGCCGACCGCCAGCCCGAGCAGCTCGGCGGCGCTGCCATGGTTGACCGCGACCGCGAGCGAGCGGTCGGCGTCCTCGTACAGCAGCAGCTCCCCGGGTACGACATCGGCGAAGGTGCGGACGTAGTGGCTGGGCCGCCATTCACGGTCGCCCGCCGCCAGCGCCACCGTCGCGCCCATCCCGAGCCCGATGTCGATCAAGTCCTCGTAGCCCGCGTCGAGCTGGACGTTGCCAAAGCGGTCGATCGCGATCGCGTGCGCTATGAGCGCATCCGGCTCGCGCACGGGTCGCGGCAGCTCAAGCGTGATCATTTCGTCGGGGTCGAGCGGTTCGCCCGCCTGATCGAGCGTCCCTCCCGCGGCTAGGTGCCCGGCGACCGGAGCGAAGATGTCACGTCCGTGGAACGTGGCGGACACCGGCTCGAGTCGCCAGGGCGAGCGGGCGATGTCGACCGCCTCGTTGATGCCGCCGGCCTCCTGTGCCGCCGGCGACAGTACGCCGTTGTCGGGCCCGACCAGAATCCGGCCGTCGGCGAGCCCCAGCGCCACCGCGCGCCGCTCGGCACCGACATCGGGATCGACGACCGCAACGTGTACCCCCACCGGCATGAATCGCAGCGCCGCGCGCAGCGCCAGCGCCCCGCCCTGCACGTCGTGCCGCGCAACGCCGTGGGTGATATCGATCACTCGTGCGTCCGGGCAGATCGACGCGATCACGCCATGGCAGATCCCGACGAAGTCGTCCTGCAGGCCGTAGTCGGTCAGGAGGGTGATCAGCGGCGGCGCCATCGGCCGCCGCATCGTATTAGCACCCGCCTGCGCCGACCCGGAGGCCGTAGCGGCGAAGCTACGGCCCTCCTGAGTCGTCGCGGTCTACGCCGAGCGGCGTGAGCGCCGGGCAACCGGCACGCCGGTGCGAATCTCGAACAGGCGGCGCTGAGCGTTATCCATCTCGCTCCAGACCTTCCTGATGCTGTGCAGTGTGCTCTTCATCTCGGCCTCCTTTTCGGTTGAACTTGTAATAGGAGGTTGCCGCACATCTGCCATAAACTCAAATATGGGTTTCCTTGGCCTGCTATAACTTGATGTAATGGTTGACGTACGCCGTTTGAAGGTCTTGCGAGAGGTCGCTCGTCATGGTTCGTTCTCGGCGGCCGCGACGGCGCTCGGCTACACACAGCCCGCGATCTCCAGGCAAATCGCCGTGCTCGAGGTCGAGATGGGCACCCAGCTGCTGTTGCGAGTCCCGCAGGGCGTCGTGCTGACGGACGCAGGGCGGGTCCTGGTTGAACGGGGCGAGGATGTCCTCACGAGCCTGCAACGCCTCGAGGACGAGGTGCGCTCGCATGCCGAGCTGAGCGGCGGCCGGCTACGCCTCGCGGTGTTCGCTTCCGCGGCGGTCTCACTCGTCCCACGCGCGCTCGTGCGCTATCGCCAGCTCCACCCCGGCGTCGAGCTCAGCGTGATCGTCGCCGACCCGGGCGAGTCGCTGCCGCTCCTGCGCGCCGGCGAGCTGGACCTGGCGTTATGCCACTACGCCCAGTCCGACGCCGCGTCGGCCGGCCTCGAGTGCATCCCCTTGCTCGACGATCCGATGTACATCGCCTTCCCGCCCGGCCATCCGCTCGCCGATGCGTCCGCGCTGACGCTGACCGACCTTGCGGAGGAGAGCTGGATGCTGCCGACGCTCGGCGATCGCTGCCCGGATGCCCAGCTCGTTCTCGTCGCGTGCCACTCCGCGGGCTTTGAGCCATCCACGTTGTTCGAGTACGACGACTACGCCGCGCTGCTCGGGTTCGTCGCCGCCGGCGTCGGCATCGCACCGATTCCGGACATGATCGCCCGCAGCGTGAGGCATGACGTTGTCGTGCGCCAGGTGGATCCGCCGCTCCCTCCTCGCCCGGTGCTCGCCGCCCTGCCCACTGGCTACCGCTCACCCGCCGCGGCGGCGATGCTGGAGATCATGCACGAGGTGATCGCCGAGTGGGAGGACGAGCCGGCCGGCGTCAGTCGCCAGCTGGCCGCCGTGCACTAGACGCGTTCGATCCGCGCGAGCCAGGCCGGCACATCGTGCGCGAATGTCGTCTCGATCCTCTCGGGAGCGAGTGAGACGACGTTCCACCCCGCTTCGCGACTGAAGACGCCGCGCAGCTCCTGCTCGCTGACCGGATGCGGCCCGGTCTTCTCCGGTTCGGCGTCGCTGAAGCAGAGTACGTGCACGGTGCCCCCGGACGTCGTGACCGACGCCAGGCTGGCTGCGTACTCGTTCCGCTCCTCGCCCTCGAAGCTGTGGAACAGCCCGCAGTCGAGCACGGTGTCGAACTTGCGCTCCAGACGGTCCAGATGCAGCGCATCCGCGTACATGAAGTGAGCGTTGCTCCCCTGCTCCGCGGCTTTCTCCCGTGCTCTCCCTATCGCGGTTCCCGCGACGTCGACACCGAGCACATCCAGTCCGTGCGAGGCGATCAACAACGAGTTGTCTCCCGAACCACATCCGGCGTCGAGCACCGCCCCTGAGAACGCCGATCGCTCCACGAGGCGCCTCACCGCGGGTTGGACTCCGATCTCCCAGGGCGCCCGGCCGTCCGTGTAGGACGCATCCCAGGGCCGGCCGGCCATCCGCTCGTGGCTCGTCGGCACGCGCCGCTCCTCCATCGCGCCCGCGGCGGCCACCAGCGCCTCGACGACGCCATCGATCTCGTGGCGCGCCGCCTCCACGTCGGGCGCCAGCCCATGCTCGCGCAGCGCGACGCTCGTCACCGGGCCGATGCTGACGAGCTTTCCGCGCAGCTCTGAGATCCCCTTGCCGACTGCCTCGGAGAAGAACTTGACCGTCGAGGATGAGGTGAAGGTGATGAAGTCCGCCGCCAACGCGGCATCCACCTCGTCGGCGCTCAGCACCTCCGCGACCGTCTCGTAGAGCGCGACCACGTCCACGTCCGCTCCCCGCTCGCGGAGCGTGTTCGGCAGCACATCCCGCGCCTCCGCCGCGCGCGCCACCAACACCCGCCTGGCTGGCTGGCCAGCGAGTGCTTCGAGCAGCCCCTCGGCCGTGAACCTCTCCGGGACGACATCCGCGATCACCCCGTGATCGCAGAGCGCGGCGGCCGTCCCCGGCCCGATCGCCGCCACCCGCGCGCCGGCCAGCGCCCTGGCGTCGCGACCAGCGCGCACGAGCGCATCGAACAGCAGGTGCACGCCGTTCGGGCTCGTCAGGCACACGAGGTCGTAGTCGCTGACGTCGCCGATCTCGATGCCGAGCGGCACGATCTTGATCGCCGGCGCCTCGACCACGTCGGCCCCGAGCAGCCGCAGCCGAGCGGCGAGACCGCTCGCCTGCGCGCGCGCCCGCGTCACGGCCACGCTCACTCCCTGGAGCGGTCGCTGGCCGAGCCAGGCGAGCCGGTCCCCGAGCGCCGCGACCTCCCCGAACACGGCGATCGCCGGCGCCGCGATCTGGTCCCGCTCGGCCGCGTCCGCGATCGTCGCAAGCGTCGCGACGAGCTCGCGCTGCGCGGGCAGCGTGCCCCGCTCGACCAGCGCCGCCGGCTCATCCGGTGAGCGGCCGCCATCGAGCAGTCGCTGCGAGATCGCGCGCAGGCGCCTGACGCCCATGTACACGACGAGCGTGCCGGGGAACCGGGCGAGCGCATCCCAGTCGAGTGCCGACTCCGGCTTCGACGGGTCCTCGTGGCCGGTCACGAATGCGACGGCGCTCGCCGCGTCCCGGTGGGTCACGGGGATGCCGGCGTACGCCGGCGCCGCTACGCCGGCCGTCACGCCGGGCACGACCTCGAACCGGATCCCGGCCGCCCGGAGCGCCTCGGCCTCCTCGCCGCCGCGCCCGAACACGAACGGGTCTCCTCCCTTCAGCCGGACAACCGCCGCGCCGCTGGATCCGTGCTCCAGCAGCAGCCGCTCGATCTCGTCCTGCGCCGTCGACTCGCCGCCGCCCTCCTTACCCGCGTACAGCTTGAGCGCCTCCGGCCGCGCTCCGTCGAGCGCGCCGGCCGGGATCAGGCGGTCGTAGACGATCACGTCGGCCTCCGCGATCAGCTCGAGCGCCCGCGCGGTCATCAGCCCTGGGTCGCCCGGGCCCCCGCCGACGAGATAGACGGTCATGACGCCCGCTCCAGCAGCTCGCCGGCGCCGGCGGCAAGCAGTCGCTCGGCGACGATCGCTCCGACGTCGGCCGCATCCCCGATCAGCCGATCGCCGATCCATTCGCCGCCGTCCGGAAGCCCGACCCACGCGCTCATCTCGAGCTGTCCGTCACCCACGGGCACCGCGTGCGCACCCACAGCGGTGTCGCAACTCGCGCCGAGGGCTTGGACGAGCGTGCGCTCGGCCGTGACGCATGCGGTCGCATCAGCATCCTCGAGTCGGGCGCCCAGCTCCACGCCGGCCCGCGCCTCGACAGCCAGCGCTCCCTGGCCTGCAGCCGGGACGAGTTCGTCCAGCACGCCGTCGGGCTCACGTCCGAGGCGCCTCAGTCCGGCCACCGCGAGCACCAGGGCATCGCAATCGCCGTCCGCGAGCTTGCGCAGCCGGGTGTCGACGTTCCCCCGGATCTGCACGATCCGAAGGTCGTCACGGCGTGCCAGCAGCTGCGCGGCCCGCCGCAGGCTGCTCGTCCCGACCCGGGCGCCGGCCGGAAGTTCGGCGAGCGAGCCGGCGCCGCAGATGCCGTCCCGCGCATCTTCCCGCTCGGGAATCGCGATCAGATCGCATCCGTCGGCGAGCTCCGTCGGAACGTCCTTGGCCGAGTGCACCGCGATGTCGATCTCGCCATGCAGCAGCGCCTGCTCGAGCGCCGACACCCACCGCGACTTGTCTCCTCCCGGGCCCGCGGCGCTGTCTCCCGAGGTCGCGATCCTGACGATCTCCACCGGCTCGCCGATCCGCTCGGCGACCCACTCCGCCTGCGCCAGCGCGAGCGCGCTGCCGCGCGTCCCGAGTCGCATCAGCCGCGGCGTTGGGGCAGCTCTCGGACCTCCGCGAGCTGGATGCCGTCGTCGGCGACACCCTCGTCGGCGAGGCCGAACAGGTCGCGGAGCAGCGCCATGCGCGCGTGGACGCGATCGTCTTGCAGTTCCTTGATCCGCAGCGTCGGCTCGTGCAGCAGCCGGTTGACGATCGAGTGGGCGAGCGCGTCGATGCGCTCGAGGTCGCGCGCAGACGCCGACTCGAACTTGCCCGCGTTCTCCCGGACGACTCCCTCGGCGATCTCGTTTGCGCGCGTACGCAGCGCCGCCAGCGTCGGAAGCACCTCCAGCGAGCCGAGCCAGCTCGCGAAGTGCTGAATCTCCTCTTCGACGATCCCCTCCGCCTTGCGAGCCTCGACCTGGCGCACGCGGCGATTGCGCGCGACGACAGCCTCGAGGTCGTCGATGTCATACAGCGACACACCCCCGATCTCCCCACACGACGCATCGATGTCACGCGGCACGGCCAGGTCGATCAGCAGCAACGGCCGCCCGTCCCGCTCGCGCATCACGGCCGCCAGCTCGCGCGCCTCGAGCAACAGGTGTGGCGAGGCTGTCGCCGCGACGACGATGTCGGCGCGATCGAGCGCCTGTGGCAGCTCGTCGAACGCAACGCTGGCGCCGTCATATCGCTTCGCCAGCGACACCGCGCGGTCGCGCCGGCGACTGGCCACGAACACCGTGCGCACGCCGCTGTCGGCGAGCGCCCGCGCCGCAAGCTCGCTTGTCTCGCCGGTGCCGACGATCACCACCTCACGACCGAGAAGTGAGCCGAGCTGCTCGCGCGCCAACGCCACCGCGACTGCCGGCAGGCTCAGTGCGCGCTCGCCGATCGCGGTCTCGGTGCGGATTCGCTTGCCGGTCGCGAGCGCGGCGGTGAACAGCCGGTTGGTGAGTGGGCCGGTCGTTTCCTTGGCGAGCGCGGTCTCATAGGCGCGCTTGACCTGCCCCTGGATCTCTGCCTCGCCGACGATCATCGACTCGAGCCCGGATGTGACCCGGTACAGGTGCCTGGCGGCGTCGCAGTTGCGGTGCGAGTAGATCGCCGACGCGAGAGCGGTGAGCCTTATCCCGGCGAGCGAGGCGAGCATTGTCAGCGCTGCACTCTCGGCCTCGACTGGGTCGGAGACGACCAGATACAGCTCCGTGCGGTTGCACGTCGAGATCGCGACCGCTTCGTGGACGGCTGCGGCGCCGCGCAGGTCGCGGACGAACTCGTACGCGCGCTGCTCGGGCAGCGCGAGGCGCTCGCGAACCTCGACCGGCGCCGTCTTGTGCGAGACGCCGAGCGCGAGGAGCTCGCTCACACGTGCTCCAAGTCGCGATCGGGCTGCTTCTCCGCCGCCTGCGCTTCGTCCAGCTGACGCTTCATCTCGGCGAGCTCGCGCTGCGTGCGCATCAGCCTCACGCCCATGATCCCGAGGTACACGATCAGCATCACCGCGAACACGATGTATGCGCCGGCGACGTACTTGCCGGCGGAATGCAGCGGCAGCGCCGGGGCGATCGCGAACACCGCGTTCATGACGGCGCGGCGCTCCGGCCGAGCGGTCGCATGCTGTCGTCACCCAACAGCTGGCGCTTCACGCGACGCAGTTGCATCCGCGTCTCCTTGGCGGTCATCTCGAACTTCCACATCGTTGCGTACAGCAGAACGATCGCGATCAGCGAGATGAAGAACGTGAGCCGCATCGAGCCGGGCAGGTTCCCGCCGGTGAGCGTCAGCACCCGCGGGTGCACGTACTGCTGGCTGAGCCGTACGGCGATGAAGTTGAGCGGCACGAACGCGCCGCCAACGATCGCGAACACGCTCGCGTACCGCGCCTGGCGCTCGGGATCCTCGATCGAGAAGCGCAGCGGCTGGTAGGTCGCGAACAGCAAAAGGACGATCAAGAACGACGTCAGGGTCGGGTCGCTCCAAACCCACCAGTGGCCCCAGGAGGCCTTCGCCCAGATCGAACCGGCGAGGAGCCCGGCGATGCCGAAGATCAGCGCCATGTGGATCGCGACATAGGAGCGCATGTCCCAGCGCCGGTCACCGGTGCGCAGGTGCCCGATTGCGAGGATCCCGCCGAACACGAACCCGCACAGCGACATGATCGCGAGCGGTACGTGGATGTAGAAGATCTTCTGCAAGAACCCCTGGTTGGCATCCAGCGGCGCGTAGAAGAACACCAGCGCAAGCGCGAGCCCGATCATCACCGCAGTGGCGATGACCCAGCCGCGCAGGCCCTTTCCGTACTCGGTCAAGTCGTTTTTGTCTTCCACTCGGAGGACCAGACATTCTAGTCCGCAGCGTGCTTTGAGCCGCCGTCTGCTGGCTTCGTCGAGTGCGAGCTCAGGCTGGGGCCGGACCGGCGGCGCGGTCCCAGCGGGCGCGCAGCTCTTCGAGCTCCGGCGTCAGGCTGCCCTGCAGCCATTCGACGTACACGAGCCACGACACGGCCTCGCGGTAGTCGCCGAGCATCGCCGCCACCTCTGCCCAGTCGACCGCCGTGTCAACGGTCGTCTCGTCGCCGGCGAGCGCGTGGGTGAACCGCACCGGGTGCCGGCTCGAGTGTCGCATCATCGCAGGGCTGCGGGTGGGAGCCCCGTCTCCCACCCTTCCAGCTCCATGCACGCGACGCCGGCTCGGTTGGCGGCCTCGGGCCCATCCGTAGGGCCGAGGCTCGCCGCGCCGCTTTTGTCGGTCAGTTGGGCCCCGGTGCCCTCAGAACTGCTCTGCGCCATCGGAATACAGGGTGCCCAAAGCGAGGGCGAACGGCAATCGGCCGATGGCACAGTGATGCGTCACACCAGGCGTCCGTCGTCCGGAACCCACATGTCCCCACGGTGGGGGGAGGGCGTCCCCCCCAGCCGGGGGAGGCATTACTAGACTCTCGGCGGCTTTGCAGATCGCTCGCCCTCACACCACTGTCTACATAGCGGAGGATCACCCGGTCTTCCAAGAGGCGGTCGCACGAGCGATCGACGCCCGCGAGGACCTCGATCTCGTTGGAGCCGCCCGCGACGGCCGGGTCGCGCTCGAAGAGATCCGCGCGCGCTGTCCCGACGTCGCCCTGCTCGATCGCGTTCTGCCCGGACTCGACGGCGTCGAGCTGGTCCGCGCGATCGCCGACGACGGCTTGCCGACGAAGGTCGTGATGCTGTCGGCCGACAACTCCAGCGGACTCGTATACGACGTCGTGCGCCTCGGAGTCGCCGGGTTCCTGACGAAGGCGGCGACGCTCGAGCAGATCTGCGACACGATTCACGCTGTCGCTCGCGGGGAGACGGTGCTCGCTGCCGAGATCCAGTCGGGACTCGTGACCGAGCTGCGCGAGCGCGAGCATCAGCAGCGGCCAGTGTTGACCGAGCGCGAATCGCAGGTGCTGGCGCTGATCGCACAGGGGCTCTCGGGACCTGAGATCGGCGAGCGCCTGTACATCAGCTCGTCGACCGTGAAGACGCACGTCAAGAGCGTGCTCGAGAAGCTCGGCGCGCCCGACCGCGCCGCCGCGGTCGCCGAGGCGATGCGGCGCGGCCTGATCGACTGATTCGGATCAGTCCTCGAGAAGGAAATCGAACACGCCGTAGGCGATCAGCCCGAAGATCGCGTCGTACAGCGCCAGCACTGCGATCCACTTCGCCGGGGGCGAGCCCGACGCGTGCAGGGCGAGCAGCGGGCCGGCGGAGCGCGCGGTCGCGATCAGCGCCGGGATCAGCAGCGGCAACGCGATGATTGGCCCGATCAGGTCACGGGCACGGGTCTGGATCGCGAGCGCCGACACGAGCGTGCCGATCACCGACAGCGCCACGTTCGTCAGCGCCAGCACACCGATCAAGCCGAGCAGCGGCGGACCCAGCGGGGGGCCGAGCAGCAGCAGGCCGAATGCCGGCACGGCGACCACCTCGAGCGCCGTCAGA
>Ga0335074_10016078_pt1 | contig 10529 bp, 5 predicted proteins | sample Lox_Sample_23_FD_206715 | JGI IMG/M metagenome (GOLD analysis project Ga0335074, IMG submission 206715) | Soil microbial communities from Loxahatchee National Wildlife Refuge, Florida, United States - Lox_Sample_2.3 | ecosystem: Environmental > Terrestrial > Soil > Wetlands | place: USA: Florida...
TTTGCGGCGGCGAAAGCCACCGATCCAGCGATGGCCGCCCCCGGACGGGCGTTCCGCCGGGTGCTGCAAGCGCGAATCCGGCCGCTGGTGGCCGGCGGCGCGGTGATGGTTTATCCCACGAGCCCCTGCGTTGCGCCTCTGCTGACGGCAAACCTGGAAGAGCAGGATGCGGTGCGGCAGGCAACGGTGGGGGTGACAGCGATTGCTGGGTTCTGCGGGCTGCCGGAAGTCACACTGCCAGCAGCGCGGGTGCGTGGGGCGCCCGTGGGGCTCTCGCTGGTCGCGGGCCCAGGTCACGATCGCGCCCTGCTCGCGCTGGCGTGCGATGCGGCTGAGGTGCTTGGGCTGGCGGTGTAGGGAAGTTGCCTTTCACGGTACCGCGACGCCGACCCTCCTCGTCATGGCCGGGCTTGACCCGGCCATCTTCCCACGCTGACCGGGCGTCGTCGCGGCGAGGCTCGATCGGCGCTGCGTAGATGGCCGGGTGAAGCCCGGCCATGACGAGTTTGTTTCTCGTTGGAGCGCAGCGACGAAGCAACCTCGTTCGAGACAGCCCGCGAACTGCCGGTGCACCCGCACGACCGGGGCTGATTCGTCGCTACGCTTCTGACAATGAGATTTTGCGGGCCGTGCCATACTTCTATGGCTCGGAGTTTTCGATCACCCTATGTCATTGCTTTGCCAGAAAGTTGATTTGCCTGACCTGCTGACAGGCATGACGCCATTTCCGGAAAATTCACGGGAGCATGGCTGTGGCCAAGGCAGACGACCAGGCGATGCCCGGCTTCCTCGCCGGCGATGGCGAGATGGCCTCGCTCATGCGTACCAAGGACTGGTCAGCGACCCCGCTCGGCCCGGTCGAGACCTGGTCTCCCAGCCTGCGCATGATGACCACGTTTCTGCTGGCCAACCGCTTTCCGCTGCTGCTGTGGTGGGGACCGCACTATCTTTCAATCTATAATGACGCCTATCGCCCGGTTCTCGGGAACAAGCACCCCGAGTATCTGGGGCGCCCGGTCAGTGAATGCTGGTCCGAGATCTGGCACATCCTGAAGCCGCTGATCGACACGCCGTTCAACGGCGGCCCCGCCACCTGGATGGAAGACCTCTTCCTGGAGATCAATCGGCACGGGTTTGTCGAAGAAGCGCATTTTACAGTCGCCTACAGCCCGGTCCCCGACGACACCGCTGCCCACGGCATTGGCGGCGTGCTGGCGACGGTCCACGAAATCACTGAAAAGATCGTGGGCGAGCGCCGCATGCTGGCCCTGCGCGACCTCGGCCTGCGGGTGGCGGAGGGCAGAACCGCCGAGGCAGCGTGCACCATCGCCGCCGGGATACTGGCGAACCATGCCAAGGATGTTCCCTTCGCCCTCCTCTATCTCCTTGATGAAAACGGCCGTCAGGCCCGGCTTGCGGGTGCCGCCGGGATCGGGATGGGTGAGCTTGCCAGCCCATTGGTCGTCGGACTCGGGGAAGATGCGGCGTCCAATCTTGGTTGGCCGCTTGCCGACGCGGCGCGTGGCGAGGCGATGATCACCGTTGGGGATCTGGAAGAGCGCTTCGCCCACATCCCGCGCGGTCCGTGGTCCGATCCGCCGCACAGCGCCGTCATCGTCCCGATCCGCTCCAGCAAGGTGGAACAGTTGGCGGGCCTGTTGGTGGCGGGCGTCAGCCCGCGGCTCCAGTTGGATGAGTTGTACCGCAGCTTCTTCGACCTGGTGGCGACCCAGATCGCGACAGCCATCGCCAATGCTTGTGCCTACGAGGAAGAGCGCAAGCAAGTCGAGGCGCTGGCGGAGATCGATCGCGCCAAGACCGCATTCTTCTCCAATGTCAGCCACGAGTTCCGCACGCCGCTGACGCTGATGCTGGGTCCGCTGGAGGACATGCGCCACGAGACCACGACGGGTGCGATGTCCCAGGTCCAACGCGACCGGCTCGATGTGGCGCACCGCAATGGCCTTCGCTTGTTGCGGCTGGTGAATGCGCTGCTCGATTTTTCACGAATCGAGGCGGGGCGTACTCAGGCGCACTATCAATCCACCGATCTTTCTCTGCTGACGACGGATCTCGCCTCCGGGTTCCGCTCCGCCATGGAAAAGGCCGGACTGGTCCTGGAGATCGATTGCCCACCGCTTCCCGCATCCGTCTTTGTGGATCGGGACATGTGGGAAAAAGTGGTCCTCAACCTGCTCTCGAATGCTTTCAAGTTTACCTTCGACGGCAGGATCACGGTCACGCTGCGGGCGGCTGGGGATCATGCGGTCCTGACCGTACGGGATACCGGCGTCGGCATCCCCGCCCATGAACTGCCGCGCTTGTTCGAGCGCTTTCATCGCATCGAGGGCCAGCGCAGCCGAAGCTTTGAGGGCAGCGGTATCGGCCTGGCATTGGTGCACGAGTTGGTCCGGCTGCACGGCGGTACAATCGAGGCGCAGAGCGTGCCCGGCCAGGGCACGGACTTCACCGTCTCCGTCCCCTTCGGCAAGGCGCACCTGCCCGGCGAGCGCATTGACGCCACTTCGAATCAGGTTTCAACGGCGACACGCATCGAGGCTTTCGTCGAGGAGGCATTGCGCTGGCTGCCGGATGGAGACACGAACGGCAGCAGCGTTGCCGCATCGGCGCTTTCCGAGATTTCGGATACGCCGCGCGCGACCGTGCTTGTGGCCGACGACAACGCCGATATGCGCAATTATGTCCGCAGACTGCTGGCCGGTCAGTACCGCGTGGAAACGGCTTCCGACGGTCAATCCGCCCTCGAGGCGATTCGCGCGGGGCGCCCCGATCTCGTGCTTGCCGATGTCATGATGCCGCGGCTGGACGGCTTCGGACTGCTGCGTGCCATCCGCGAGGATCCGGAACTGCACGAGTTGCCGGTGATCATGCTGTCGGCGCGCGCCGGCGAGGAAAGCCGGGTGGAAGGGCTTCACGCCGGCGCGGACGATTATCTCGTCAAGCCATTCTCCGCGCGCGAGCTTCTGGCATGTGTGGAGAGTGTTCTGAAACTGGCCCGGCTCCGGCAAAGCGCGGCGGCTGAGTTGCAGGAACGCGAGCGGCGGCTTCGAGCATTGGTGGAAGCCAGTTCCGACGTGGTTTATCGCATGAGCCCCGATTGGAGCGAATTGCGCCATCTGATCGGTCGGGACTTCATTGCCGATACCACAGACCCGAGCCGCACCTGGCTCGCGACATACATCCATCCTGACGATCAGCCGCGCATCATGGCGGCGATCCATGAAGCCATCCGAACCAGAAGCCCTTTCGAGTCGGAACATCGGGTCCGCCGGGTCGATGGCAGCCTGGGTTGGACGTTTTCGCGTGCCGTCCCGATGCGGGATGCGGACGGGAACGTCACCGAATGGATTGGCACCGCCACCGATGTAACCGCGAAGAAACGATCAGAGGAGGCTCTGCGCCGCATCCAGGCCGAGGAGGAGCGTCAGCGGCGTCTGTATGAGGCCATCCTGACCACCACCCCCGACCTGGCCTACGTGTTCGATCTCGATCACCGCTTCATCTACGCCAACGAGGGACTGCTGGCGATGTGGGGCAAGACGCGGGAGGAGGCACTTGGAAAGACCTGCCTGGAACTTGGCTATGAGCCGTGGCACGCGGCCATGCACGACCGCGAAATCGATCAGGTGATCGCCACCCGGAAGCCGGTCCGAGGTGAGGTGCCATTTACCGGCGCGTTTGGCCGGCGAAACTACGACTACATTTTCACGCCGGTGCTCCGGCCAGACGGCAGCGTTGAGGCAGTCGCGGGCACGACGCGCGACATCACCGAGCACAAGCAGATAGAAGAGGCGATTGCCAGGAGCGAGGCCGAGCTCCGCCGGCTCAACGAGACCCTGGAAGGGCGCGTAGCCGAGGAAGTGGCGGCGCGCGAGCAAGCCCAGGCGCGGCTGATCCAGGCGCAACGGATGGAAGCGTTGGGCGAACTCGCGGGCGGGATCGCGCACGACTTCAACAACATCATCCAAGGCGTACAGGGTGGCGCCGCCCTGATCGAACGCCGCCCAGGCGACACCGGGCGGGTGGTCAGCCTTGCTCGCATGATCATCGAGAGCGCCGACAGGGGTGCGGCAATTACGCGGCGCCTGCTGGCCTTTTCCCGGCGTGGCGATCTTCGGGCCGAGCCGGTCGATGCCGTTGCCATGCTCGTCGGGATGCAGGAGATCCTGTCCCACACCTTGGGCAGCGGCATTGCCGTGCGCGTGGAGACCGAGCCCGGCTTGCCGCCACTGCTGGCCGACAAGCGGCAGCTTGAGACCGTGCTGGTCAACCTCGCGGCAAATGCGCGTGATGCGATGCAGGGTATTGGAACGTTGACCCTTGGCGCCGCGACGGACGTCGTCAGCGACAGCGAGATGGTGTCCCTGGCCGTGAACACGGGTCGCTACGTGCGTATGTCGGTTGCCGACACGGGTTCCGGCATGTCCCCGGAGGTACTGGCACGCGCCTCGGAGCCATTCTTCACGACGAAGCCGACCGGCCAGGGGACCGGGCTGGGGCTGGCGATGGCACGAGGTTTCGCCGAGCAAAGCGGCGGACGGCTGTTCATCCACAGCGTGCTCGGCCGCGGCACGGTCGTGAAGCTTTGGTTTCCGATTGCGGAGGGGGCGCTGCTCGCTGCCGTGAAAAAGGACGGACCCGCTGACATCGCTTCGCGCGGGATTCGCGCCCGGTTGTTGTTGGTCGACGACGAAGAAATTGTGCGCGAGACGCTCGCCCTGGAACTGGAGACGGAGGGCTATTCGGTCTTGCCGGCCGCGTCCGGCGCCGAGGCACTGGCACTCCTCGACGCGAGTGAGGCGGTGGACCTGGTCATCTCCGATCTGTCCATGCCTGGCATGGACGGCGTGAGCGTCATTCGGGAGGCACAGCGGCGCCGTGCACGCCTGCCCGCGATCCTGCTCACGGGTTTTGCGACAAGCACAGCGGGAATTGATCTGGATGCCTCGATCAATGGCGCCGTCAGCCTGCTGCGCAAACCTGTGCGGGGCAAGACGCTTGCGGAGCATGTTGCACTGCTGCTGGAGGGAAAGGCAGCCGCAATGGGGGGAAACAGATTGGGCTGACGCGGGAGCGCTCTGCCGTTGGCGTTGACCGCCCGGCTTCGTTTGCCTGCGTGCGCTGGGTAGCCCCGAGCCGCCGGCCGTGACAGACTCCGCCTGCCGCGGCTGCGATCCGCCGCCGCACGAGTCGGCCGCCCCGAGGAATGCCTGATGGAAGTACGCGCCGCGACGCCGGCTGATCTGCCGGAGATCCAGTCGATCTACGCCCACCATGTGCTGCACGGCACCGGAACGTTCGAGGAAGTGCCGCCGTCCGTCGAGGAGATGGCGGAACGCTTCGCCAAGGTGACGGACCACGGCTGGTCATGGCTGGTGGCGACGGATGCGACCGGCGTGCTGGGCTTCGCCTACTACACGCAGTTCCGTGACCGCTCCGCCTATCGCTATTGCGTCGAGGACAGCGTGTATGTGCGCGAGGACGTTCGCGGCCAGGGCGTCGGCAAGGCACTGGTGGTGAAACTGATAGAGCATGCGACGGCGGCCGGCATGCGGCAGATGATCGCGGTGATCGGCGATTCGGAGAATGTCGGTTCGATCGGCGTGCACGCCAGCCTGGGCTTCCAGATGGCGGGCACGATGCGGGCAGTCGGGATCAAATTCGGGCGCTGGCTGGATGTGGTTTCGATGCAGCGTGCGCTCGGCCGCGGCGATGCGGATGTCCCCTGACAAAAACCTCTCCCGCGCAGCGGGAGAGGTCGAGGTGCAGGGCACCGAAGGTGAGGGTGACCGGGTCGCCACACTGCCTAATGTTGCCGCGTGCCAATCCGATCACCCTCGCCCTGAACGCTCCGGTTGGTTCGCTTCGCGACCCAACCGCGCTGGTCCGCTTCACGGCCCAACCCCTCACAGCGGGAGAGGTTTGTTGGGGGTGATGGCAGCGTACGGGTTTGTGTCCGGACTTCCTCTGCCGCTGTCCGGGTTCACGTTGCGGCTTTGGCTGTCTGCAGGCGGCGTATCTCTGGCGGTGATCGGGCTGACCGCGAACATCGCGCTGGCCTATTCGCTGAAATTCCTCTGGGCCCCCTTGCTGGACCAGACGCTGCCACCGGGGGTGCTCCGGCGGTTCGGGCGGCGGCGCGGCTGGTTGCTGGCCATCCAGCCCGGCCTTGCGCTGGCCGCGGTGCTGTTGGCGCTGACCAACCCGGCGGCCGCGCCGGCGCTGCCGCTGGCAGCCGGGGCGCTGGTGGCTTTCCTGTCCGCCAGCCAGGACATCGTGATCGACGCCTGGCGCATCGAGGTGTTTCCCGCGCGCCAGCAAGGCGCGGCCATGGCATGCTATGTGTGGGGGTATCGCATCGCGCTGCTGGTCACGACCACGGGCGTGATCGCCGCCGCCAGCCGGGTCGGGTGGCATGTATCTTTGCTCGGCGTTGCCGCCCTGCTCGCGATGGGGATGGTCGTGACCCTGCTGGCGCCGGAGCCGGCCGCCGCGGCGGCGCGCGTCACGGCCGGTTTTGCCATGCGTATGCGCCATGCCGTGCTGGAACCGCTGGCGGAGTTCTTCGCGCGTCCCGGCGCGTGGGGCGTCGTCGCGTTCGTTGCCGTGTTCAAGCTGGGCGAGGCGATCGCGGGGATCATGACGGCGCCGTTCTATCGCGCACTGGGTTTCAGCCAGAACGCGATCGCGGCGACGGGGCCATTCTCGCTGGTGGGCACGCTCGCCGGCATCACGCTGGGGGGCTGGCTGGTGGCGCGCCTCGGTGTGGGCCGGGCGCTGCTTTGGACTGGTTGGGCGCAGACGCTGGCGATGGTGATGTACGTGGTGCTGTCGCGATCTGCGGGGCAGCATGGCGTTCTGTACGGCACGGTCGCCGTGGAGGCGTTCGCCCAGGGCATGGCCGATGCGGCGTTCATCACCTACCTGTCGGGACTTTGTTCGGTTGCGTTCACCGCGACGCACTACGCGCTGTTGTCTTCGCTGGCAGCGCTGACGGTGCATACGTTGGGCGGCTTCTCTGGCGTGCTGGCGGCGGTACTGGGATGGACGTGGTTTTACGTCGCATGCTGCTTCGCGGCGTTGCCGGCGATGGGGCTGATGCTGTGGCTGCTGCGATGGTACCCGCCGGCAGAGCAACGCAGCAGTTGAGGCTCGGGACCGGCCGCCACACCGGCCGCGAGGCATCAGGATCCGCACGCCGCGGCAGCGCATCTAACTGCTTGCAATTCAGGCCGCGTGTCCATTAATTTTTGCCAAAATGCTTAATCCAGGAGGCTGACCATGACGTTCCAGGTCGTCAACGGTGCGCAGCTTGCCTGCACGTTCGGAAGCAGCCCGGCAAGTCTGACGGTGCTGCCGATCAACCGTACCGAGGCTTGCAACCAGCCTGAGGCGACCATCCAGGACTACGTGCCGATGCTCAACATCGCGCCATTCGGCATGTGCATGAGCCCGTCCAACCCGCAGGTGGCGGCGGCCACCGCGGCGGCGATGGGCGTGTTGACACCGCAGCCCTGCATTCCGGCGACGTCCTCGCCTTGGAGCCCGGGCGCGGTCACAGTGCAAATTGCCAACAAGGTCGCACTTGACAATGTCTCGATCTGCAATTGCATGTGGGCAGGTGTGATCACGATCACTGATCCGGGCGAACAAACGGTGCAGATTCCATGACTGGGATATTGGCATACCAGGGAGCGTGCGGTGGCAGACGCGAAGGCGCCCACAGACGCGGCGAGCCAGACCAGTCCTGAGCGGGCACCGATCGCTCGACCACACCGCCCCGACGCCAGACTGCCCTGCGCCCGCTTGCATCAGGACCAGGATTAGCCCGGTGGCCAGCATTCAACAGCGCGCCCCGGAGATTGTCGCCGCTGTCACGGTCGATGGCCTGGTGAACTACGCCGAAGCGCTGGCTCGTTTGTTCGAGGATTCGACGATCGATGACTCGGGTGTGCAAAACCCCGGCACCGAGACGCCGCTCGCCAGGCGCCTGGTCAACATATTGACCGCGAGCGCAGACGCGGCAAACGATGGAATCACTCATTGGTCCGGCATCTTTCACGACTGGCATCAGTTCGGCAAAGACGGCGGGTTCACCGGCGATACCGGATTCAAGTTTTGTTTTCAGGACCACATGATGTGGCCGGGCAGTTCGATGCAGGTCTGCCACTTCATCACGGCTGCCGATATGGGCTACCGCCCGCACAAGACGTATCTCTATGTCAAACACTACACTGACATGCTCCCCACCGATCCGTGGCAGCACCTCGCTATGGAGATCGCCGAGAGCGGTCGCGACCTGAGTCAACCGTCGCGCCCGGGATGGTGGAGCCCCGACGAGCTGGAGTGCGTCAATCTCATGATTGGCCACGAAAAGGTGCCGGACTCCGGGTCGTCCAGCGCGCAGACCGAAATTATCGGCAAGGCCCTGGCCATGTTCCGTGCCGGCCCAAGCGACTACGCAATCTTCCGGCTTGCATTCGACGGGATGGGCCCTGGCCCGCTCCATGATCCCGCAAGGGCGCAGGGCACACTATCCGCAATCACCATCGGACCACCGGAAGACAACCCGCCCGGCGGGTGCGTGATCCACCCGATCGGCGTCGGCAACAGCATGGCGGACCTGAGCCTGAGTCTGTTCGGTTTCAAATGCGGCACGATGATCCGCAAGTCGGACATGACCAGCATTGCCGATGGCGGCAACTGGGTACGGATCAACCTGAAAGATCCGGCGAGTAAGCCCTGATGTCGGAATCCTCCTCCTCTACCGACGTGCAGCCGCAGCTCGCTCTGACGGTGCCTTCGCAGGGCGGGACGATGACGCCGGTTACCTTCTGGGCCCAGGAGGCGATCAGCGGTCCGTTCCTGGTCACCCTCCAGGCGACGTCGGATCAAGCGAATCTGGATCCGACGATCTTCCTGTACCATCCCGTGTGCCTGACGGTAACGGCAAGCGGCGGCCCGACGCGCTATTTCAACGGGATCGTGCGGCGTTTCGTCGCTGCCGGGTCATCGCGGATCGGCGGCCGCAGCCAGTCCGGCGAAAGCTGGGCTTATAACATGGAGGTTGTACCGCGGCTCTGGTTCATGTCGCAGACTGAGGACAGCCGGATTTTCCAGCAGCAAACGTCGCAAAAGATCATCACCACGCTGCTGGAGGAAGCCGGCGTCACCGGCACTCAATGGCGGCTGCATGGCGACCCGCCGATGCGCGACTATACCACGCAGATGAACGAGACGGATCTCGATTTCATCAGCCGGCTGATGCAGCAGGAAGGCTGGTTCTACTATTTCCAGCACACCCAGACTGCACACACGCTCATCGTCACCAACGCGAATGCGACGTTTACGAGCATTGCGCAGCCGCAGGTGACGATTGGGACCAGTTTCGGCCTCAGCGACATCAACGCGTGGCGTCCCTATCAGGCGACCGCTTATGGCAAGACCAGCCTGAAGGATTACGATCCCACGCTGCCGAACAAGCTGCTGGAGGCGAACCAGAAAACCACGGAAGATACTGCCGGTGCGTCACGGCGTGACTTTTTCCGGTGGCCGGCCCTGACCTTTGTTACCAACGTGGTGGACGATCGGACCCGGATCATTATGGAGGCGGCGGAGGCCAATGCCGGACTGGTGGCGGGGATGGGCCAGCACACCGGCTTCATCCCGGGCGGTCAATTCGTGCTTGCGAAGGATCCTTATTCGGGTGCGTCCAATCAGGAGTATGTCATCCAGGCTGTCGTTCACCAGGGCTCCGGCGCTGGTGCCGTTTCCGGGGGTTATGCGGCAACCTATGGCAACAGTTTCGTCTGTTTCCCCAGCGCCAATACGTGGCGTGACCAGCTTACGATCCCGCGGCCGCGCATGCATGGCGTGTACAGCGCCACGGTGATCGGGCCTGACAGCGACGAAATATTCACCGATAAGTTCTGCCGGGTGAAGGTGTTGTTCCCGTGGGACAGGCGGAAGGACTCGACCCCCGACCTCTCGGTCTGGCTGCGTGTGATTCAGCCGTGGGCCGGTAACAACTGGGGATGGCAGTTCATTCCGCGCGTCGGCTGCGAGGTGGCTGTTGCGTTCATGGACGGCGACGTTGACCGGCCCGTTGTGGTCGGCGGCCTGTACAATGGCCAGCACGTGCAGCCGTTTTTGACGCCCAGCCAAAAGAACCTCAGTGGCATCGAGACCCGCAGCACGCCGATGCCGAAGGACGCCAATGGCAACCCCACCGGCAAGGCCGGCTATCATCTGCTACGGTTCGACGACAGCTACGGCAACGAGCAACTGCTGATGCGCTCACAGGCGCGGATGGATGTGACGGCCAAAAGCTCGCTTTACGAGACCGTCGGCGTGGGCAATCGGCACCTGACGGTGATCTCGGGCTACGACAAGACGACCAACACGACGGTTGACGGCAGTTCGTTCGTGACGATCGGCACGCCGCATTTTGGTATCCCGCCTTATGGAAACTCCGATCTGCACATTGGCGGCAGCCGATTCGAGCAGGT
>Ga0335074_10016079_pt1 | contig 10529 bp, 2 predicted proteins | sample Lox_Sample_23_FD_206715 | JGI IMG/M metagenome (GOLD analysis project Ga0335074, IMG submission 206715) | Soil microbial communities from Loxahatchee National Wildlife Refuge, Florida, United States - Lox_Sample_2.3 | ecosystem: Environmental > Terrestrial > Soil > Wetlands | place: USA: Florida...
GAGGTGGCCTGGCCGTTTCCGCCGTTAAACGCCTCGCCGTAAGTAGACCGGCCCAGAATCCAACTGGGCTGGGCGTCAATCTTGTTCCAGAGGTCGGACACGGCGGTTTCTTTGATCAGCGAACCGTAATTGGAAGCCACCGCTGCCGTGCAGCTCGTGTAGCCCTTGCAGAATGCGGAGGTGGTGCCGCCGAGAGCCGTTTCGAAGAACGACTGCGTGGTTACATTGGTCGGAGACACCCCGTTGAAGAACATCTGCTCATAGAGCTGCGCATAGGCTTGCGCGAAAGTTTCTCCGCCCAGCGTGGTCATATAGGGAACTTCGTCTATGTTTTGTTCCTGGTATTCATTCTTGATGATCTTCCCGATATAACCAACTTCCATGTGCATATGCGAGTTCAATTCCCGCTGCAGGGTGATGGTGAAGTTGTCGGTGCGGTCCGGCTTGAAGCTGGGGTCAAGGGATTCGGAGTCCACCGATTCCGGATTGGCGCCGCCGGGATAATAGGGCTGCGGCAGCGTGGGAGCACCCGCCGCCAGGGGAGCGCTCAATCCGTCGGTCCCAATGCGGAACCCATTGAGGGGCGTAGGCACGCCAGGCCCCGCGCAGGTGCCGTTGGTCAGCGGGCCGACGCAGGTGACGCCTTGCAGCAGGCCCGGTCCCAGCAGCGGCACCAGAACCAGATCCACGCCGTTCAAACGGCCGAAAATACGGCTGTATCCGCCGCGGATTACGGTCTTGCCGTTGCCGAACATCTTACCCAGGAGGCCGCTGGAAGCATGCGGGTTCCAGGCAAAGTTGATACGCGGGCTGAACTCTCCGTAGTACGGATCGTAGGGATACTTGAGTCCCGTGCCGATTCCTCTAACAAGCTGGTAACCGATTTCCGGGGTGTAGACATTTCCCTGCAGGGCCGCCGATTCCCGTTGGGCCAGGAAATTGGAGGCGGTGATCGGTTGCCCGTTGGAGTCTACCAGGGCCACCTGCTTTCCTTGAAGCTCATACGGCGGCATCTCCAGGTTCCACCCTAATCCATAAGTGAGGGTGAAGCTCGGCTTCAGGTGCCAATAATCCTGGAAATACACGCTGTAATACGGAATGACGTCTTTGTCCGTGGCCGGGGTGCCTAATGGCCCCAGGGCAAGGTTGGGCAGCGTGCGAGTGTACATCACCTGCGTGGAGCTGATCAGGCCGAGCACCTCGGCATATTCCGTCTCGTAAGTGGAATAAGAAGAACTCGGAACGTTGGTGGGAATATACTGCACCGGCGAAGTCCAGTTGAAGTTCGAACTGGTGGAGAGATAGGAAATCTGGTCGTTCACGGCCGCGCCATTATCGGTGCGCGAGTGGTAATCGAAATTGCGCGCGTAGGCGCCGCCGAAGCTGAACAGGTGATTCCCTTTCAGCAGCGTCAGATCGTCACGCAATTGCTTATCCTGGCCGTCCCAGAAGCGCTGGCGGATGCTCTGTGTATTCACGTTGTAGGGAATCAGGGCGCTGGTGCTTTCGCCGCCGATTTCGAGCGCACCGCCTAACCCAAAGCCCTGGGGTGGGCCATTGTCGTCCGACCACTGCCAGAATTGCCGCAGGTAGCTGAACACAAACGTATTGGTCATCGAGGGAGTGATCACGGTGGTCAATCCAGCGGTCCAGACCGAAGGCTGCTGGGGCCGGGGAGCGGTGGCGATCGGGTTACCGAAGGTGCCCGCGATGACGCCGCCCACGTCGGTTTGGTTGCCGGTCAGGTTGACCAGCTTGTAGTCGCGGTAAGTGACATAGAAGTGTTCCTTATCGCTGAAATCGTGATCGATGCGCCCGACGTAATTGTTGGTCGTCAACGGCTCGCGGATATTGCCCAGAAATGCCTGGGTATTGTAAGTGTCGCCGCCCAGGGGGTTGTTGGCAATCGGCATCTGCTTGCTCCAGATGTCGTTGACGATGGGATTGAGTCCGATGCCGCGGGGGTCGCAGGTGGTGCCGGATGGGCAGGTGGCGATGGGATAAGTAATGCCGTTCACGGTAACCGGAACGGGATTCAGATTGATGGGGATTTCCACGCCGGCCGTACTGCTCGGCACCTGGATTACGCCGGCCCGCAGCAGCGCCGAGGGATCGGTCTTGCTGAATACCTGGGCGTTGGGATAGCGAAGCCCTTCATAGTTGGCGAAGAAAAACCACTTGCCGCCCAGAAAAGCCTTGGGCGTGATGGGACCGCCGAGGGCGCCGCCGAACCGGCTGCGATGGTTCTTGGGGAAATCCACCGGCGTATCGGGAAAGGACGTGGTTCCGTAGACGTACGGCGTGTGGTTATTGCTCCAGCTATTGGCCTCGCCAATGGCGTTGTCGAAATAGAACAGGTACGCCGCCCCATGGAACTGGTTGGAGCCGCGTTTGGTGCTCATCTGAATCTGGGCTCCGGAGGAATTGTTGAAGTCCGAAGTCTGATTGCTGACGGATACCTTGAATTCTTCGATACTCTCGATGGGAGTAGGGATAACCCCGGAAGGGCTGCCGTTGGTCTGGCTGCCGCCGATGCCGTTCATGTTCGTCTGGTAGGTGGTGACGTTGCCACCCATGTCATCGGTGATGTTGGCGCCGTCGAGCTGATAGGTATTCAGATCCACCACCGCTCCGGCGGCGTTACCGGTCGGGGCGGTACCCGGTTGCAGAATCGCCATGGAAGTCGCGTCGCGCCCGAGGTTCGGCAGCACCAGAAGCGACTGGTTGCTGAGTGTGTTGCCCACCGTCGCGTTCATGGTCTGGAGTTCGGCGCCCGCGGTCGCGGTGACCTCCACCGTGGTGGCAGCCGAACCGATCTTGAGGGTCGCGTTGAGCGTCAGTACCTGGCCGATCTGGACCTTCTGGGCTCCCACTTTAAAAGTCTCGAACCCGCTCTTCTCGAACGATACGTTGTAGGTTCCCGGCGGCACCGACGGAAAGACATAGCGTCCTTCGGCGTTGGTGCTGGTTTTCATAGGAATGTTGGTAGCTGTATCGGTGAGTGTGACGTCGGCTCCGGGTACGGCGGCGTTCTGTTGGTCCACTACCTGCCCGCCGACTGTTCCGGAAATTGAGGTTTGCGCCCATGCCCCGCTTGCGAACACAAGCAGCATTCCGAGGCTCAGAAACGCAGTAATTTTAGTGAACATGCCGGCCAAAGCGAGCCGGCAGCTTGACTTCATAGACCCCTCCAAATTTACGCAGACTTCTCTCTCGTTACGGAAATAGAGCTGAAGTTATTGGAGAGATTGTACGGCCATCAGGCCGCTGGAGTCAAGAAGAAACTATTAATCCTCGTTAATCATCCGCGCTCGTCAGTCCTCCAAAGGTACCGTTGGTTCAACAGGCGAAACACCTAGCTGATTCGCGGGCCTGACCCGTCTCGCCGCAAAACGCCCGGCCGCGGAGAAACAGTTGGAAAATACCTCCGTTCCTCCGCAGCCCATAGGCGATCCCCATTCCGCTTTACCGGCCTAGAAGTGCAGCCGCAGGCCCATCTCCAGAGAGCGCGGGCTGCCCCCTCCGGTGATCTGTCCGAACGACGTCGGGCTGGTCAGGCTGAGGCTCGGGTTGCTCGGCTGGAAGTGGTTCATGATGTTCGTAAAGGTAAAGAACAGCATCGCGCCCACGCGTTCTTTGTATACGCCAACATCCTTAACTATGGTCGTATCCAGGTCCCATGTCGGCATCCCGCGCAGGTTGTAGTACCCGCCGCAACTGGTATCGAAACCCAGCACGCAGGGGCGGAATTCGGAGTACACCAGCCCCGGATTGGCAAACCCGAGCAGGTACGGTGACGAGCTCTTGGTCCCCACTGAGTTCGTTCCGAAGATGACGTTCGTCCCCGTGTCGCCGGTGATGTTGTACCTGGCTTGCATGCCCCCCGTGTACGGAAGGTAGCCCACGGCGTTTTCCGAGGTCGAGCCCACCGCGCTGGTACCCGGCGTGGTGACTTCGCCAAATGCCTCGCAGCCGGTGCAACTGCCCTCGCTATAGGAAACCCCGGTGGGTCCCCCGCTCTGGGCGGTGAACAGCGGCGAGATGTTCCATCCGCCCAGCAGGTGTCCCAGGACGCCGTGCTGCCCGCGGAAAAACGGCGGCGCCCAGTACATCGAAAGGTTGTAGATGAACTTGATGTCGAAGTTCTGCGGGCCGTAGTTGGCCCCCAGGTCGTAGGGCGTCAGCGGCGTGGAGGAACTGTTATACTGCGCCAGTTGCGACGTGCCCAGCGACCGCCCCCAGGTGAAATTGGAAACCGCCGTCACCCCGTGCCAGGTGTTGGTCCGGTAGGAAACGAACAACCCGTTGTAGTTCCCCCAGCCCAGGCTCGTGTTGGAACCGAGCGAAGTGCTCTGTCCCACCGTTCCGCCCGGCACCGGCTGGCTGAACACCGTGCGGCCCAAGATCCATCCCTGCGCCGCGTTGAGCTTGTTCCAAACGTCCGATACCGCCGCCTCCTTGATCAGCGAACCATAGTTCGAAGCCACCGCGGCCGTGCAGCTCGTATACCCCTTACAGAACCCCGAGCTGGCTCCGCCCAGCGCCGCTTCGAAGAACGGCTGCACCGTGACGTTGGTCGCGGCAACCCCGTTGAAGAACATCTGCTGGTACACCTGCGCGTAGGCCTGGGCAAACGATTCGCCGCCCAGCGTGGTCATGTAAGGCACCGCGTCCAGGTTCATCAGCATGTACTCGTTCTTGATAATCTTGCCGATGTAGCCCACTTCCAGGCTCATATGCTGGTTGATTTCGCGCTGCAGCGTGATGGTGAAATTGTCGGTGCGGTCCGGTTTGAAATGCGGATCGAGCGAGTCGGGATCGACCGTTTCCGGATTCGCCCCCACGCCGGGATAGAACGGCTGCGGCAGGGTGTTGGAGGCCGCCGCCAATGGAGCCGTCAAACCGTCCGTTCCGATGCGGAACGCGTTGGCCGGGGTCGCCACGCCGCTTCCCGCGCAACTGCCGTTCATCAGCGGGTTCACGCAGGTGACACCCTGCAACAGGCCCGGCCCGAGCAGTGGCACGAGCACCAGGTCCACGCCGTTCAGGCGCCCGAAAATCCGCGAGTAACCGCCGCGAACCACGCTTTTGCCGGTACCAAAAATCTTGCCTAGAAGACCATCGGTGTAATGCGGGTTCCACGCCAGCGATGCGCGCGGGCTGAATTCGCCATAGTACGGATCGTAGGGATACTTGAGTCCCGCCCCCACTCCGCGCACCAGCGTGAATCCGACCTGGGGCGTATACGATGACCCCTGCAGGGCCGCCGCTTCGCGTTGCGCCAGGAAATCCGTGGCCACGATCGGCTGGTTGTTGGCATCCACCATCTCCACCTGGGAGCCGTTTAACTCGTACGGCGGCATCTCCAGGTTCCATCCCAACCCGTAGTTGAACGTGAAGGTCGGCTTCACATGCCACGTATCGTCGAAGTACACGCTGTAGTACGGAATGATGTCCTTGTCGGTTGCCGGCGTACCTACCGCTTCCAGGTTCAGCCCCGGAACCGAGCGGGTATACATCACCTGGGTGGAGCTGAGCATGCCAAGGACGTAGGCGTACTCTGTCTCCCAAGTTGAGTATTGGGACGACGGAACGGAAGTGGGGATATAATTCACCGGCGACGTCCAGTTAAATCCGGAGCTCGTCGAGAGGTAGCTGACCTGGTCGTTCACGCCGGCCCCGTTGTCCGTCCGCGAGTGATAATCGAAGTTCCGCTGGTAGGCCCCCCCGAACGCGAACAGGTGGTTGCCCTTCAGCATCGTCAGATCGTCGCGGATCAGCTTGTCCTGCCCGTCCCAGAAACGCTGCCGCACGCTCTGCGTGTTCACGTTGTAGGGAATCAGCGCGCTGGAGCTCTCCCCGCCGATTTCGAGCGCCCCGCCCAACCCCGGAAGCTGCGCCGGCCCATTGTCGCTCGACCACTGCCAGAACTGCCGCAAGTAACTGAACACGAACGAGTTGGTCGTCGTGGGATTGATCGTTGTGGTCATTCCCGCCGTCCAGACCGAAGGCTGCTGCGGCCGCGGCGCCGTCGCTACCGGAGTCCCCAATGGAGCCTTGGTCAAAACGCCGCCAACGTCCGTCTGGTTGCCCGTCAGGCTCACCAGTTTGAAATCGCGATAGGTGAGGTAGAAGTGCCACTTATCGCTGAAATCGTGGTCGATGCGCCCCACGTAATTGTTGGAGGTCAGCGGCTCGGCGATGCTTCCCAGATAGCCCTGCGTGTTATAGTTGTCGCCGCCCAGCGGATTGTTGGGAAGCGGCATTTCCTTCTGCCAGATTTCGTTCACAACGGGATTGAGCCCGATGCCTCGCGGATCACAGGCGCCCGCCGGGCACATCGCCGGCTGATAGGTTATTCCGTTCACCGTCACCGCGCCCGGGTTCAGGTTGTAGGCCTGGTAGACGCCTTGCGCGTTGGGCACCTGGATGATGCCCGCCCGCAGCAACTCCGAGGGCACACTCTTGTTAAACAACTGCACATTAGGAAAACGCAGGCCCTCGAAGTTAAAGAAGAAATACCACTTGCCACCCAGAAATGGCTTGGGAGTCAGCGGCCCGCCAATCGAAGTACCGAACCGTGTGCGGTGATTTTTCGGGAAGTCCACCGGGGTGTCCGGCAGCGTCAGGGCGCCGAACGTCAGCGGCGTGTGGTTATTGGCCCAGCTATTGGCTTGCCCAATCGCGTTGTCGTAGTAAAACAGGTACCCCGTGCCGTGAAACTGGTTCGATCCGCGCTTGGTCGCCATCTGGATCTGCGCGCCGTCGGAATTGTTGAAGTCCGAAGTCTGGTTGGCGACGGAAACCTTGAATTCTTCGATGCTCTCGATGGGCGTCGGAATCACGCCCGAAGGAATCGAGCCTCCCTGGCTTCCGCCCAGTCCGGAGTAGTTGGTCTGGTAACCGATGGTGTTGCCGCCCATATCGTCGGTGATATTGGCGCCATCGAGCTGATAGGTGTTGGCATCCTGATAGCTGCCCGCCGTGAAACCCGTCGGCGTGGTGGCCGGCTGTAAGACCGCCATGGAAGTTACGTCGCGGCCCAGGTTCGGCAGCAGCAGCAATGACTCGCCGTTCAACGTGTTGCCCACCGTGGCATTCATGGTTTGCAACCCCGCCCCTGCCTCCGCGGTCACCTGCACCGTGGTGGCTGTGGAACCCACTTTCAGCGTGGCGTTGATGGTCAGGCTCTGGCCGATCTGTACGTGCTGGGCGTTCACCACATAGGAGTTGAAACCCTGCTTGCCGAAGCTGACGCTGTACATTCCCGGTGGTACCGCGCTGAACACATAACGGCCTTCGGCGTTCGTGACGGTGCTCAGCGTGTTATTAGTGGCCGTCTCCGTGATCTTCACTTCGGCGGCCGGAATAGCGGCGTTGGATTCGTCATTCACGACTCCCGCCACGGTACCGACTGTGCTGGTTTGCGCCCATGCCCCGCCTGCCCACCCAAGCAGAATTCCGAGGCAAAGAAACGCGGTTCTAGTGGAAATGCCGGCCAATGCAGGCCGGCGGCGTGACCTCATAGACCCCTCCAGGTTACGTAGAGTGATACAAAAAGCCCAACTAACACTCAACTAACTCATCAAATGATTGTCAGGGATTGTACGGCTTCGAAATCCGTGAGTCAAGAAGAAACTACAAATCGGGACCATAAGTTCCGCATGGGTCTGGAAGTTGGCTGGCAGCATCTTCTCAACAAACCAACCGCGCCGCCGCCGGTGACCTTGGACTTTACCCGTATTTCACCGGGACGGGGCCGGCATGGCATTTCGGACTCAACCTATACACCACGTGTTAGTTGTGCTAGTATGGCGTTTTGCCATGAGTATCTCACGGACCATCGCGGCGCAAATGCAAAACGCCTCCTGGATCCGCCGCATGTTCGAAATCGGCATCCAGCTTCGCCGCGAGCGCGGCTCCGGCCGCGTCTTCGATTTCAGCCTCGGCAATCCCGACGTCGAACCTCCCGCAGCCGTTCTGGACGCCCTCCGCCGCATCGCCTCCGAAAGCCGCCCGCACAGCCACGGCTACATGCCCAATGCCGGCTTCCCGGAGGTCCGCGCAACCATCGCCCGCCATCTGGCGGCCCGCTCCGGAGTGCCCTTCGCCGCCGCCCACATCATCATGGCCAACGGCGCCGCGGGCGCGCTGAACACCGTGCTGAAGTCTATTCTCGATCCCGGCGACGAGGTCATCGTCCTCAATCCCTATTTCCCGGAGTACCGCTTCTACATCGAAAACCACGGCGGCAAGGTGGTCGCCGTGGAGACCGGCGCCGATTTTCAGCCCCGCCCCGACGCCATCGCCCGCGCCCTCACCCCGCGCACCCGCGCCCTGCTGCTGAACTCGCCCAACAATCCCACCGGGGCCCTCTACAGCGCCGCCACCCTGCAGGCGCTCGACGCCCTCATCCGCGAACCGGTCCTGGTCCTCAGCGACGAGCCGTACCGTCCCATCGTCTTCGATGGCGCCGTCGTCCCCGAAACCAGCCGCCTGATCCGCCGCTGCGTCACCGCCTGGAGCTGGTCGAAAGCCATGGCCATCGCCGGAGAGCGCATCGGTTACCTGGCCATTTCTCCGCACCTCGCCGAAGCCGAAGCGCTCGCCAACGCCTGCACCTTCTCCACCCGCATCCTGGGGTTCATCAACGCCCCCGCCCTCTGGCAATGGGTGGTGGCCGAGGTGCCCGAAGCCACCGTCTCCGTGGCCGAATACCAGGCCAAGCGCGACCTGCTCTGCCGCGCCCTCGCCGGCATGGGTTACCGGCTCACGCCGCCCCAGGGTTCCTACTACGTCTTCCCCGAAACCCCCGTCCCCGACGACGTCGCCTTCATCGGAATCCTGCAGGAGGAAGGCATCCTGGCTGTCCCCGGAACCGGCTTCGGCCGCAGCGGCTATATGCGCCTGTCGCTGACAATCCCACGCGAACAACTGGAGCGCTCCCTCCCCGGCTTCGAGCGGGCCCGCCAAAAAGCGCTCGCCCAGGCGGAGGTTGTAAGAGGTTGAGATCGGGCTAAGGCAGGCGGACGGGTTGGCTGACAGCCGTCATTTTGCCCGTGAGCGCTTCCTGCACAAGGACGCGCAGTGTGTAGGAACCCGAGGGCGCGTGCAGCGAGAGCGAGACCGTGAGGCCGGCGGCCGAAAGAGCTGCGAAGCTGTGGTCTTTCAGCGCAAGATCGGCCACGGCCTGTCTGCCGACGACGAAATCGCCGCCGCCGTCGACGAGTGCCGCGATCATGGTCAGCTTCTGCGTACGGCGGGTGTTCCTGGTCTCGAAGTTGAGCCGGCTCACGTCGATCCAGGCCTTCATCACAACCCTGGGGCCGGTACTCGACATGCTTGGTTCGGCGGTGATCCGGGCCGCGATCTCGGACCGCGAGACCGTTCCCAGCAGGATTTGGTCGCGATTGGTCCGCGGCGAATCGCCCGGCGTTGCTTTGGAGATCGCGTGGTACCCCGTGCGAGCCTCCACCGCGCCATGGTGGCCGCCGGTCAGCCGCACCTTCAGCGGATGATACTTGCCATCCAGAGCCGCTCTCGGGGTGAACCCAAGCAAATACAGGACCTCAGGCGCCGCGGCGAGGCGGCGGAATCCCAGGCCTAGGTCATTGTTGTTGCGAAACAGACGACCGCCGGTTGCCGAGGTCAGTTCCGCCATCCCGTCATCCTTCGCGTCTTCCGTGCGAACCTGGACGGCAATCTCCGCGGGATCCTTGGCCCGAGCCTTGAGCGGTGTGCTGGCGTCTCCGCCCGGGACGACGGTGTAGAGTCCCCGGAGGTCCATGCCGCTAACGATTACCCCGCTCCGTAAGGCTGCGTCGCTGACGGCCTCCAGTTCCTGTTCGGCGCCTCCGGAGACGAATCCCGACGAAACCAGCAGCACCAAACGCTGGCCTGGCATCTTTCCCACGGCCGCTACGATCGCGGAAATCGATCCCAGGGTGTGTGCGCTGTTGACGCGAACTTCTCTCCAGACAGCCTCGGCCCTCGACTCGGCCAGGCGTACGGCAGAATCCATGTCCGGGATGTGATAGCAGCTTGCTGCCTCCGCCGCTTTGGCTTGGAGCAATTGTGGATCGAGGTGATTGCCGATCAGATACGCCTCGTAGGCGCGAATCACAGGGCATGTGTGAAGGTCGTCCGCGTAACCGGTATGAAGCGTGATCGTCTCAATCGCCTGGCGAAGCTTGGCAACATCGGCCGTGAATTCCACGGTTTGGGACATCGCCGTGGTGAATATGGCCACCAGATCGCCGGGATTGAGAGCTTCGGCAACGAACTTCTCGCCGGCAGTCTTGGCGGACCGCAAGCTCGCGGGGTCGGTATTCAGGTCGTCAAAAACCAACGCGAGATAGCGCCTGTGCGGTTCGGGAACAGCCTCGGCGGCGCCAGCCGTGGGTTGCGAGGCGCCTGGGTTGCTTTCGCCAGGTGCTCCGGCGCCCGCCAGGGTTTCCACGGAAAACATCGAGATCTCCTGTTTCTTGCCGCCGTCGAACAGTTCGAAGTCCCCGCGCTGGAGACCGGCG
>Ga0335074_10016080_pt1 | contig 10528 bp, 14 predicted proteins | sample Lox_Sample_23_FD_206715 | JGI IMG/M metagenome (GOLD analysis project Ga0335074, IMG submission 206715) | Soil microbial communities from Loxahatchee National Wildlife Refuge, Florida, United States - Lox_Sample_2.3 | ecosystem: Environmental > Terrestrial > Soil > Wetlands | place: USA...
GAGGCTGGCCTACATAGAGGGCGAACGGCTGGGTTTCTAGAAAGCGCTGCAACAAGCGCGTCTTCCCGACGCCTTCCGGGCCGAAGACCAGCATCGATTTCCTTCTGCGTGACTGATCCTGCAGCCGCGCCATCTCCTCCACCCGGTCGACGGCGGCTTGATACGGAGAATCTGGCGCGTGTTGAAGGACCGGCTCAGCCATCATGGACGCCCTATGCAATGCTTTCCGGCGTGTATCGTTTATGACTGCGCTGGATGATCTCGTGTGCTGTCTGCCGATCTTTCCAGCCCAGCACCTTGGTTCGCTTGCCTTCCAAGGTCTTTGTAGATGGAAAAGAAATGTTCAACTTCAAGAAGGATGTGCGGTTGCACTTCGGTGTAATTCTGGATACCACTAAAGCGTGGATTTCCAGTGGCACAGGCAAGAATTTTCTCGTCTCGTGTGCCTTGATCCAGCATTTCAAAGAGTCCGATAGGCCGCGCATGATAGACGCAGGCCGGAAATGTCGGCGCATCGCCGATGATCAGGATGTCTAAAGGATCACCATCCTCGGCCAGCGTCTGGGGTACGAACCCGTAGTCGCCCGGATAGTGGACAGGCGAGTGGAGGTTCCGGTCCAGGCGGAAGACATGCAGGTTCTTGTCATATTCGTATTTGTTAATACAGCCCTGTGGAATCTCGATGACCGCAGTAACGACATCGGGCGTTTGTGTACCTATGGGAAGATCGAGATAGTCGGTCATTTCCTGCTCCCTTGCAGTTTTAGAGCGGGAGCAAAAAGAAAACTCCTACGCTCAGGTAGGAGTCATCAGCCTTCCGTATGCGGAGGCGTTTAAGGGCGGATTCCTTCGCCATCAACAGTTTAGTAGTAGCACAACCGAAACGCGGTCGCAACCGGCATGCGCAGGACGTTCGAATCACGAACAAGGGAGTGAGGATATGCAGGCACCCGCAGTAGAACTTTGGCTGATTCGTCATGGTGAAACCGAGTGGAGCATCTCAGGTGCGCATACGAGTAGAACAGACATTCCTCTTACGGAGCGGGGCAAACAACGCGCAATCGCGATCCACGACTACCTCCAGAATCGGAAGTTCTCTACCGTATTGACCAGTCCCAGGCAACGCGCACAGGAAACGTGCCGCATTGCGGGATTCGCTCAGGTCGCACAGCTAGATGACAATCTCAGCGAATGGGATTATGGCCAGTACGAGGGCCGCACAACCGCAGACATACGCAAAGAGCAGCCGGATTGGTCCATTTGGGATAGCACACCTCCCGATGGGGAATCTCTTCAACAGGTGGCCGCGCGAGCCCAGAAAATAATCGAGCGTTCAGTGACTGCGGGCGGCCGGGTTGCGCTGTTTTCACATGCACACTTTCTCAGGATTTTGGCGGCAATCTGGGTTGGCCTGCCTGCTAACGCCGGGAGACTTCTGGCTCTGGGAACCGGTTCCATCAGCACGCTGGGTTGGGAACGAGAAACACGAGTCATTCAGACTTGGAACCTTTCGTTTGAGGTGGAATGAGCCCGCAGAGAAATCATGGAGTGCTGTGTTACATTGAGGGTGTCTTCACTCAAAGGGACAGGGTGATGGAATCCGCCCGTAACTGTCGCTCGAAATGAGCTGACTAATGACTCCTGCCGAATCAACCCGGAGGAGTGCGAGTGAGCCCCATAAAAGCCACAGTCGTACAGCATGAGGTCTCGGGCAAGGAGACGAAGCGTAAGACTGCCCTGAAGTTCGTGCTTGTGGTAGGCGTGGTCAGCCTGTTTGCGGATTTCACCTATGAAGGCTCCCGTAGCATTACCGGGCCATTTCTCCAGATACTCGGAGCAAGCGGAACCATCGTTGGAATCATTGCCGGTTTGGGACAATTATTGGGCTATGGGTTGCGATTCTTCTCCGGCCGAATCAGTGAGCGGACGGGAGAATTCTGGCCCATTACCTTCTTCGGCTACATCGTTCAGATGTCAGCCGTACCCCTGCTGGCTCTCGCAGGCAATTGGCGGATCGCGGCCCTGCTGATACTGCTGGAACGAGTTGGCAAGGCAATCCGAAACCCGCCGCGCGACGTAATGCTGTCACACGCCGCAAAGCAGATGGGGTTCGGTTGGGGATTCGGCGTTCACGAGGCGCTAGATCAGTGCGGAGCGCTGTTTGGCCCATTGCTCGTTGCGCTCATACTGGAACGTCGAGGCGACTATCGGTTGGCTTTTGGAACGCTAGCGGTTCCTGCCGGAATGACGTTGTTGCTACTGTCGATTGCGAGGATGCTTTACCCCCGCCCTGAAGATCTGGAAGCGAAGACAACAAGTGTACAGGCCAAAAAACTGCCGCACAAATTGGGTCTACCTGGCTGCCGCGGCCTTGGTATCCGCTGGATTCGCCGATTTCCAATTGATCGCCTTTCACTTCCAGAAAGACGCCGTCATGAGAACGACATGGATCCCGATTTTCTACTCCGTAGCCATGGCCATTAGCGGTGCCGGATCCCTGGTGATCGGCAGACTCTTCGATCGCTTCGGGATCTCTGTTCTCATCCCTTTGACCGCGTTATCAGCACTCTTCGCGCCATTGGTCTTCGTTGGCGGCTTCTGGCCGGCACTCATCGGCGTCGCACTCTGGGGGTTGGGCATGGGTGTTCATGAATCAATTATCCCCGCGGCAGTTGCCACGATGGTTTCTGTGGAACGCAGACCCTCTGCTTATGGTTTGTTCACCGGAGCGTATGGACTGTTCTGGTTCGCTGGGAGTGCGGTTATCGGAATTCTGTATGACCATTCTGTGTCGGCGGTCATCGCTTTCTGCGTCATCGCTGAACTTGCTGCAGTTCCGCTTTTTGGCCGAGTGCAGAAACAGATGGCTCGCTCGTGGCGAAGATAACCGAGACCTCGCATCGGGCATTGTTTCTCTGCTGCAGCTCACTAAGTGAGCAGCAACAGGATTTGCGCTGCGTCATTCATGGATAACGATGAAGCCCCCATGACACGTGCCAGCAGAGCAAGCTTCGCAGGTGACTTTCAACTTCGGTACAGGGCCTATGCTCGTGATCACGGAACGACCTCCGAGCAAATCCTGACATATGACAGGGAATGTTATCCGTTTTCGCTCTTGCTGCCCTATCTGTCTTGGCTCAGCCATAAATGGTTCGAATGGAATGAACTGAATCCGGGGTGGAGTGTGCACGCCGCGAAGGAGAATGCAGATTTTGATCGATAGCTTGAGCAGCTGATTCCTCGATTGGATGCCCTCAGTTGCCGGTGTCATGCCAAGATGGCCCCGTCTTGCAGTCATTGAGGCTGGTTAAGCGGGCCCATGTGTGTGGCTCCGTCTGGTATGTATCAATGCTCACGCAGTTTCTGGTTCGGGGCCTGGGTTTCGCTCGTGTAATATGCTTCGGCGAGCTCGGGATAACGACCCCGCCATTGGGTGAAGTTCACTAGATGGCTGTTCTCGAGCGCAACACGCAGCTTTGGATTCTTCAGCCCCCGGGCGAAGGATCGCGCAGACCACCTCGTCCTCATCGCCCATTTCGAAACAGCAATGGAAAGCGCCTTCGTTCGCGACTCGATCGCGCAAAATATTTGCGCTGGCATAACGCACACGATAGGCGCGATCCGCGGGATCATAAACCTTTGTTAGATACATGCAGGCCTCTGAGTCCACCCTGCTCCGAATGCGAGTCCGGCCTTGACACCCATTGTGGCCTGCTCAGTACCCGTCCACACGATGGGCACCAAGTATCTTCCCGCGGCCATCATAGGCTGTGAACTCGTGCCAATCTTCACCCAGCTCGCCAAGGCAATAAACCATTCAGACGATCTTTTCGATTTTCTGGCAAATATCCTCTGGCCACCACGACTGGGGCCGAACACCCTTGCCAGACAGACTGCCGAGCCTGGCAATCTGGCGAGCCCTCTCACCGGTAAAGGTGCCTCGCACGTATGGCATTGGAGACTCCCGAACCTCTAATGTCCGCGGAACTTCAACAAGACTTCGCGAAGGCCAGAGACAACAAACGAGACAAACACGCCAATTCCAATGAGCCATGGGATTCGATGGGATCGATACCATCCGTGAATGCAGATCGGCAGGCCGATGAGACCTGCAACTAAAAAGAGAAGATTGAATGTGGATGGTTTCATTGGCGGGAGCCCTGTGACAGTTCGATATTCTCGATACTTCTCTGAGCAGTGAGTCTGAGAAAGTGATTCTGCCCACGGCTGATCGACCTAAGCAGCGGGAGCGCGCTTGGGTCGAGCATAGCGCCCAGAGACTCATTCGCCGCGCGCTGCACAAAGAAGTCCTTGTCATGTTCGGCAAGTTCGATCAGCTAGGATACGGCGTGAAGGATCTTATTCTCTCCGAGCAGCCAGCAGATGCGGACTCTTGCTTCCGGCAAAGGATGTTGGAGTGCCGCCACGAGCTTTTCTTCATAGGAGCGTGGGTCGGCGCTCAAGTCCACCCCGCAGTAACGACAACGTTGATCTGCGGAGTCGATCTCTGCCCAGCAGTGAGTACAAAAGCCGATCATGGATTGAATCCCCTCACCGCGCCAGACAAGAACAGTCTCGTATCACGGAGTCGAGAACGCCTATTGTCTCCGTATACTGATGTCCTTTCTCTCCAGGCGTGTGAAGCGCAGATTTCAGGCTTTCGATCACCATGGTGATCGCAGCACGAAGATCCCGCTCGAACTGGCCCATGCTGGACTGGAGACGCTCAAGATAGTCATAACGAATGCGCCCTGCATTCATGTCCAGCAGGCGGGGAACATTGTTGTGCATCCTGTGAAGGACAATCGGGCGCATGAGGAAACGCGGTAATAAAAGAAGGAAGGAATCCAGTGAATAGAACACGCGTTCCACTTTGTAGTACAGATGGCTTTCGACACGCAAAGGGCAGGAAATCGCCAGATGTTCGACGGGGATTTCAAAGAGAACGCCGGCGGCCTGTTCCAGGCGCTCTAAAATTCCGTTGACCTGCGAGACAAAGCGAGAGGAAAGCGCATCAAGCTGCGCCTGAATCTCTTCATCCTCCTGAGTTCGCCATTTCCGAAAGACCCTCTCTACTTCCTTCATCAGAAAATCTTCGAGAAGCGCGCCGAACGCGCGGCCGCTTTCCTTCGAGTGCTGCGACTGGAACCGCTTCAAGTGTTGCTGGACCTCATGGACGGATGTCTCCACCTGTGCCGTTAGGTCCCGTTCCACACGCCCGAGAATGTCGGCCGAACGCTGACGCAACAGCACCTGCAGCTCGTACATCTCTGTTTCGGTTCGATCCAGTAAACGATCCAGCGCCAGCTGCTTGCGCTGTAGCTCTTCTGCGTTCATCGCACCCGCTCGCACGCCGATGGACGCGGCGAATTTGAGGGTACGGGCAATCTGCAAAGCATCCAAGGCAACGGAACGAGCAAGTACCTGCCGCTTTTCCTCGGACAGAAATGCTCGCAAACGCCTCTCAAATATCTCCAACCCACTCGAAACTCCACAAGTGGGAGTTTGGTGCTTCTCTTGCAGGGCTTGCCGCGCAGACAGGGGGAAGATCTCAGGTGATCCGATCTGCAGGCGCTCCAGTTCGTTTTCCAGGAACTTCGCGATCGTGTGCACTTCGTTGGGCGAAGCCAGGTCGGTCTTATTCAGGATGAAAAAAAGCTTAGGAACGTCTTCTTTCACGTCTTTGAGGAACTGCGATTCTACCTCGGTAATGGGCGGGTCTACGGAAAGAACAATGATTCCGGCATCCACCTGTTCGAGATAGTGCTCCGTCGTCTGCGTATTGTGAGCATGAGTAGAGCCGATGCCGGGGGTATCGATGAGGATGATTCCACTTTGGAGGAAAGACGAAGGATATGCGATCTCCACAGACGCGACCTGCTTCCTGTTTCCTGGATTGCCCGCCTCTGTGATGTAATCTGCCAGGGTACTTAGGCCAACCCGTTCCCGCAGATTGCCGGTAGAATAGACAATCACCGCGCCCGGTGCCTGCCCATATCTGATTTCCGTAATGATTGCGGTTACCGGTAGTACGCCTGTGGGAAGCACTTCGGCCCCCAAAAGCGCATTAATAAATGAGCTCTTGCCGCGCTTCATTTGCCCAAGTACGGCGAGATGCAGTTGACCTGATGCCAACTTCCTTTCAAGCGAGAGAAGCTTTTCGCGCAGACCTTTGTTGTTGCCGGCGGCGGATTCCTCGACGGTGAGCAAAGCGCGTAGTATTTCCTCGATCGGATGACGGTCAACGGTTTGATCGGTGATGGTCATATCCTTGCTCTCATTCGCCGTGGCCGATCATTGAGAGCCCGTTGCGGCTCGCGAGTAGCGAATGACTTCGACTGTGGAGCTGGCGACCAACCCGCCCGCGATCATTTGGTCGAGGTGGGGAATCAGCGTTTGAATTTTCTCTTCTGTGTCGATCACGCTCACCATGATGGGAGCGTTTTTCGAGATGGACAGACTTCGGGAGTGATAAATCCTTGCACTAGCCCCGAAGCCTTCGATACCGCGATAGACGATCGCGCCTGCTAGGCCAAGTTCCATGCACTTCGCGACAATTGCCTTGTATAGTGGCTCGCCTTGCCACTTGTCAGCCTCAGTAAAGTGAATGCGCAACATCCTAGCCTGAAATTGCTCCTTCACGGCTCACTCCCTCCTTCGCTTATTTCGTGAGCGCGATGGGCATACTTGATGATGTCTACGTCGGAAAGGACCACCAGTCCCTCCTGGACCATCGTGTCCACAATAGTCAGGAAAGCCTGCAGTTTCTCCTCGGTGTCGACGACCGAGAGCATGATCGAGCAATCGTGCGAGAGATGCAGTGGTTTTTCTTTGTGGATTCTCCGGTGAGCGCCGTAACCGAGAATGCCCCGGTAAACCGTAGCGCCGGCAAGGTCATTGGCACGCATCGCGCGAAGCAGGGACTCGTGCAGCGGCTTGTCCTGCCACCGATCACTCTCACCGATGTAGATTCGCATCATTTTGGCTTTGCCCTCGATCTTGACGTGTCCGGGAGCTCGAACATTCTTGGGCTTTGATAGCTGTGCGGGTTTGGCGACGGTGGTTTCCTGCAACTCGATCATGCCGGAGCCGGCAATCTCCTCAAGTTTCCCGAGCAGCTCATTCACCTTTTCTCGCGTCTCAATGAATTCAATCTTCAAGGGAAGATGATCCGAAATCTCGACGAAGTTCGCCGAGTGCATATGGTGATCGGCGCCGAATCCAGCCACGCCCTTCAGAACTGTGGCGCCGGAGACGCCACGAAAGAACAGAAAGTCGAGGATGGTCGAATAGTTCGACATTCCATGGTGCGTCGAACCCTCGCTTAGATAGATAGAAACCTTTACAGCCTTTCCTGCAGTCAACATCTCTTCTCCTTTAGGGGTGCAACCCGCGCTGTGACGCCAGGAACTCCGCAGCATGACCCAGCAGTCCCCACTCTGCGCTCTCAGACTGATATTCATCACGCAGGCGGCTAAGATCTCCGGCGAGGCGAGTCCGGTATCTTTCCATGACTGCACCAATGGTTGAGGCAATGACCGGCGGGGCGCCCTGTTTGAGCTTAGTTCCGTGAATCATGCACAGTGCTGCCTGTGAGCGCAGCCACTGCACCACAAGCTTATGTTGTGCGCAGCCAAGGAACTCGCGTATGCGACGGTCTTCCTCTATCTGCAGCAGAATGCAGATATCACAAGGCGATGCAGGGGCAGCGTCGGATTGTTTCGCTAGGAGATTCACGAAAAGCCCTGCCGCGAAAGGCGCGCGTTGGGTTGCCGCAATACCCCAGGTGTGAAAATTGCAAAGGTGATGGATCTCTTTTTGCGTGGGATCCTGCAATAAAGCAGCTTGAAAATTCTTCATGAACCTACAAAAAGGACACCCGGTTTCTCCGAGCACTTGCAGAATGGACTCATAGTTTATGATCTTGTTCGTTCTCATGAGAAGACCCTCGCGATTACGACTCCACACCACACACCCACTAAACCAAGGAAGAAACTTAAGGCAACATACAGAGCCGCGATGAAAAAGGCTCCCGTCTGCAGATTCGAGAACGTTTCCCACTCGAACGTTGAAAACGTGCTGTACGCGCCGACAAAACCCACCGGGATGAGAAACCTCCACGCTGGATTAAGCTCCGTACGCCTCCCCAGAAAAGCGAGCGAGAATCCGATGATGATGCAGGCGGTGATGTTGATGATGAATGTGCCGTAGGGAAACTTCGTTCCCATGCGTCTGGCGACGGTTAAGCCGACCCAAAAACGAGCGATCGAGCCAAGCGCGCCGCCAGCTGCGATGAAAAGGTATTTCTGCAAGTTCTATCTCTCCCCGCTTAAACACGCGTGTTGGTAAGATCTGCTGCATCTGTTGAAACCCAATTTCGTAAACGTTCTAGATCAGTCCGAAGCTGGCTCGAAGCCACCATTGCATCCGAAGCTCCGCTGATTCGGTGAATTTGCGCACGATAGCCGTCGGCATAGGAGTTGATCAGGGCTTCCAGTCTCCGGACAATCTGCTCGCTCCACTGCGCGAGGGCCATTCCGTAAAGGTGAAGCTCGTCTTTCAGAAGCGGGCCGATGCTGTCCCGGAGGCTCGTTTTGATCCTTGAGCGCACGATCGCTTCACCGAGGAATTTCCAATGGCCGACATTAATCTCAGTTGGAACGACCGCCAGTTCGAAGCGCGGCATGTCGCGCAACAACAGCTCAAAGTCCTCCCGTGAGGGAGCATCCGTCTTACCCAGCTCCTGTGCAGTCCGTTGCAGGTCACTGACGGCGTGTATTCCGACATTGCGCAGCCGTTCGATGGGCTGTTGAACGAGTTTCCAGACAACGTCGTGGACTAGTTCCGCAAGCTGCAATGAAGCAATGTGATTTGCGTCGCTATTGCGCGCCCATTGCACAGCCCGCTCGGCAACCAAATCCACAACTGCGTTTGGTGTCTCTCCGATCTCGCGAAATGTCCGATAGAGCGCCGTACCCTGTTCTCCCACCTCGCCAGTCAGGACACGGAGTGTCGCTTCCAGACCACTCGCGTCGATCGAGGGACTAGAGTTCGTTCGTTTGTCACGATCCAGACTGACTTCGATTGCGGATGTAACAGCCTCGCGTAGAGCACCGATCTTTCTTGCTACGGAGGCCTCCTTCAGAGACCGCGCCCGTTCGAAGCGAGGCAGCAATTCGCGTTCGTAGAAATGATCGAGCATGACCGTGTACTGATTGAGAGCGCTCACCGCGTGCACTTCCACATCCAGGCCAAGATCGCGCTTGATATGTTCCCGGATGTAGGAAATCGATCGATGCAGGTCGCCTTCAGCCAGAAGATCGGACTTGCTCAACAAGACAAGAGCTGGAATGCCGGCTTCGTAGAGAAGTCTCAGGGTGCCGATGTCCTCCTCGCTCAGGGTTGCTCCGGCGTCGATCAGCAAAAGCGCAAGATCACAGGAGGGAAGATAAGCGAGCGTTTCTGCGGCGCCGCCCTTCGCCAGAGAGCCGAGCCCTGGAGTATCAACGAGCAAGATACCCTGTTTGAGCCTCAGAGATGGAACCTCAACAATAGCTCGTACTACGTTCTTCAGGTTTCCCGGGTTGCCCTGTTCCGTCACCAGCCTTGAGAGTTCGTCCAGGGTGACCGCGGCGGCCCGACCATCTCCGTAGGCGACTGCCGCCTTGAGGACGTTTCCATAGCGCAATTTCGTGGGGACTGCGGTGATCGGGTTAATGCCGACCGGCAAAACAGATGTGCCAAGGAGAGCATTCAAGAGTGATGATTTGCCCGAGCTAACGCGCCCGAACAAAGCGACCTCGAAGCTATCGTCTTCCAGGCGCGAAGCCAGCGTGCGGATCCGCGGCCGAAATTCAACCAGGCCGTCTCGCGTGACAATTTGCTCGAGGAACCTCATCAGTTCAACGTCGTAACCGGTCTCCTCCAACCTGCGAAGCCGCTCTTCCAAATCTGTCGTCAATTCCTGCTTGAGGTATCGTTCCATGCCGCCTACCAGCGAACGCAATTCGTAGACAACGCCATTGAGTTCGCTCACGGCATCCTCCGGAACATGACCGGAACCCTTCATGTAATGGGGTTTCAATTCCTCAATGGCGATATCGACAAAGGCAAGATTTGTAAGGACCGCACGAGTTGCGGGAATGTTCGGCGGTTCCGGCTTCATCTGCTGCCAGGCGATGGTTCGTAGCAGTTGGGAGCGCAGCCTGCGGATATGATCTTCAATAACACGAACCTGCGCGGGATTTATATCGACGATGAAACGCGGAAACGGCGACTGCGACGTAGCCGCATGGAGAATATTTTCGATGTCTCTGAGCAGCTTGTCGATGTACTGGCAGGTAATCCTTAACCGGGTTCTCTGATGTTCGTTAAGCTCACCAGTGCGTCGTGTCATTTCAGCATTCTTACTTTGTTCGGGCATGACTCCTCCAAGTGATGAAGTACTTCGAGGAGTCATCTGCCCAGTTGAGCGGTTGTGGTGGACTCCAACACCGTGTAACGTGTGTTATTTCACTGCTGCCTGCTC
>Ga0335074_10016081_pt1 | contig 10528 bp, 8 predicted proteins | sample Lox_Sample_23_FD_206715 | JGI IMG/M metagenome (GOLD analysis project Ga0335074, IMG submission 206715) | Soil microbial communities from Loxahatchee National Wildlife Refuge, Florida, United States - Lox_Sample_2.3 | ecosystem: Environmental > Terrestrial > Soil > Wetlands | place: USA: Florida...
TCCGCAGCGGCGCGAGCGCCTGGCCGGCCTGGGCGATGTCGCTCGTGACATCCGCACCGGGGCCGATGAACATCGTGATCTCCCCGGTCGCGGCACTCAGGTTCGTGAGGGAGTCCACCGTGGCGACCGCGCTGATCACTTCACCGGCCCGGCCGCTGAGCCGCTGCTCGGTCGCGAGCGGCACGATGACCGTGTCGTTGCCGTTGGCCGTGTCGCTGTTAAAGATCGCGGCCACGGTGAGGACCGCGCCGTACGCGCGGAACGTCGAGCCCACCTTGAGGTGGTTGCGTTCCGCCATCGCCGTGCTGACCATGGCGTCGTCGGCGTTGCCCGTCCCGCTGATCACGCGCCCGCCCGCGATGGCGAGAGTCGATGCCCCAACGTTGGACGGGTCGGCGGGCTCGTTCGTGCCGACGATGCTCACCGGCGCACCGGGGCTGCCCGCCAGCAGCGTGCTGTCCGCGCCCCCCGACGGCAGGGTGCCGGGGAGCGCCTCATCGACGCCCACCACGTACGGCAGTTGCGCCACCTTGCTGAGCTCGGCGCTCGTGAGGTGGGCGTTGGCCGTGCTTCCCGTGGCGTAGCCGACCGGAGTGATGGTGATGGCCGTGCCGATCGAGGCGAGTGTGGTGCCGACCTTGTTCTGCACGCTCTGGCGGCCGATCAGCATGACGAAGCTCAGCCCGATCGTGAGGCCGAGGATGACGATGACCGCGATCGCCCGGACCGGGCTGCGGAAGGCGTTCCTGACACCTCTATTCAAGACGCTCACGAGCGGCTCCCCCTCCCGTCGGCGCTGGCCGCCGACGGTGCCGGGCCAGGCCCGTTCGTATCGGTAAGGCGGCCATCCTGGAGCCGGAACACCCTGTCGGCCTGGTCGGCGAGCGACAGGTCGTGGGTGACGGCGATGACCGTCGTTCCCGCCGAGTGGGTCAGGCTCCGCAGCAGTTCGATGATCGTCGCGCTCGTCTGCGTGTCGAGGTTGCCGGCCGGTTCGTCGGCGAGGATCAGCTTGGGCTTGTTCGCGATGGCTCTGGCGATGGCGACGCGCTGCTGTTCGCCGCCGCTGAGCTTGCCCGGCTTTCGGTGCTGCTTGTCACCGGTCAGCTCGACCTGATCAAGCAGCGCGCGCGCCCGCTCCCTGCGCTCGTCCTTGGCCACGCCCATGAACTCCATCGGGAGCATCACGTTCTCGATGGGGCTGAGGTTCGGGATCAGGTTGTAGCTCTGAAACACGAATCCGATGGATCGCCTGCGGTACTGGACAAGCTCGCCCTGGTCGAGCACCGTGATGTCCCGGCCGTCTACGAAGATCATCCCGCTCGTCGGCTGTTCGAGCGCGCCGACCAGGTTCATGAGCGTGCTCTTGCCGCTGCCGCTGCGGCCCACGATCGCGGCGAACTCGCCGTCGTAAACCGTCATCGACAGGTTGTCCACGGCCGTTACGGTGGTGTCGCCGGTACCGAAGGACTTCGTCACTCCTCTGACTTCGAGCACAGGTCACACGCTCCGCAGGACTTCGGCGGGCCGGACGCGGCTGATCAGCCAGGCGGAGGCCGCGCTGGCGGCTACGGCGATGATCACCGCGCCAGCCAGGCACTCGATGATCACCGGCCAGCCGACCTGCGCGCTGATGTGCGTCAGGTTGGTAAGAGCCGGGCTTCCCGCCCCGAACATGCCGCGGGCACCGGTGGATGACGACGCCCCGCTGTGCGAGACGAGCGATGAGGTCACGGGGCTCGCCGCGATGACACCGATGACGGCGCCCACGACGAGTCCGAGCAGCGTGAAGGTCAGCGCCTCGGCGGTGAACTGCGCCATGATCGGGCCGTTCGGGGTGCCGATCGCCTTCTGGATCCCGATCTCACGCTTGCGTTCCCGCACGATCATGACCATCACCAGGAACAAGATCACGACGGCGGCCACGACCGCCCCGACGAGGCTGTCGAGCGCGATGCTCTGCACGCCGTTCAGGTCACTGACCGCCTGCTCGGCATCGGACACGTAGCTCACCACGCTCGCCTTCGCGCCAAGAGCCTGCTCGATTTCCGACGTCACCTTGGCGAGGTAGGTGAGCGAGGAGGCGGTGACGACGGCGTTGAAGACCGGGCTGCCGGTGTCCCCCATGAGGTGCTGCAGGAGCGGCAGCGAGGTGATGACCGTGTCATTGCCCTGCTGGGTGTCGCTGGTGAAGATGGCGGCGACGGTGAGGGTGGCGCCGTAGGCGGTGAAGGTCGAGCCGACCTTCAGCCCGTTCTTCTGCGCCATCTCCTGGCTGATCATGACGTCGTCCGCCGAGGACGTGCCGGAGATCGCGTGGCCGCTGACGATTGAGAGGGTCGATGCCGAGACGTTAACTGCGGCCGTCGGCTCGGTCGAGCCGGAGAAGTAGATGGTGTAAGAGCTGATCGGCGGTGTACAGGGCTGCGGCTCGCAGGCGAGCCCCTGCGTGGCGAACGCCATCGTGCCGGGGTACTTGAGGCTCGTCGTGCCCTGTTTCACCGGGGAGTCAGAGGAACCCGGGGCACCCACGGAGGACGGAGAGCGCGGTGAGGAGTTGACCGTCTTCTTGCCCTTGACTTCACTCCCCGGCGTCCCGGCGATCTGCGTGGTGCCGCCGAACTTCGAGTTGCCAGGCGGCAGGTTACTGGCGCTCGCCGCACCGTTGAGGCTCTCGTTGATGCCGGTGACCCCGGGCAGCTGCGCGATGGGGGCCAGTTCGGCGCTGGTGAGGAACTTGCCGAGCCCTTCGCCGGCCGAGAAGCCTGGGGGGCCGATCGTCACGGTGTTGCCGACCGAACTCAGCGCCGTCGAGGCCTTCTCACCGACCGCGCGGTGCGCGACCAGCATCACGAAGGCGAGGCCGGTCACCAGGCCGAGGATCAGCACGATCGAGATGGTGCGCGTCACGTTGCGGAACGCGTTGCGGATACCACGGTCGAGAACGCTCATCCCCTGGGATCTCCCTCGCAGGCAGACGGTTCCCTGGGCGTGACTCGGTTTGGCTGGTCGCTTGGCATCATGCGGTCGTTTCTACGCGACCGGCGTTTTCAGAAACCTAACGACGCAACGACCGCCGTCCCCCGGACAGCTCGCCTGGCGGCCCCGGGGGCGTGATGCAAGGTTCTTGAAAGGATGAACAGGTAATGTGCCAGGACGACCGGTCAGGTCCGGACGGCTTGTGTCCGGCAAGCGAGGGAGGTTCGGGTGCGCGTGCTCGTGGTCGAAGACCAGGCCGAGATGGCGGAGCTGGTGGCCGTCGGCCTCCGGCGCTCCCAGATGGCGGTCGACGTCGCGCTCGACGGGCCGGGCGGTCTCGAGCGGGCGCTGACCAATGACTACGATGTCGTCGTCCTCGACCGCGACCTGCCGGGCCTGCCCGGTGACGAAGTCTGCGTACAGCTCATCGCGGCGGGGCGGCGCGGCCGGGTGCTGATGCTTACCGCGGCCGCGGATTCGGAGGACCTGGTGGAAGGGCTCGGCCTCGGTGCCGACGACTATCTCGGCAAGCCGTTTGACTTCCCGGTTCTCGTCGCCCGGGTCCGCGCCCTCGCACGCCGCGCTCACCCGGTCGCACCCCCGGTCCTGCGGGTCGCCGACCTCGTCGTCGACACGGCGAAGCGGTGCACCGCCAGGTCCGGGCGGCCACTCGAACTCGGGCCGAAGGAGTTCGGCGTGCTCGAGGTCCTGTTGGCGTCCGACGGCAGAGCGGTCTCGGCTGAGGAACTGCTGGAGCGGGTCTGGGACGAGTTCGCCGATCCATTCACCAACGCGGTCGCCGTCACGATGAGCCGGCTGCGGACCAAGCTCGGCGATCCGCCGTTGATCGAAACGGTTTCGCGCTGCGGGTACCGGATCAGGAGCTGACCGATGCCCCTCCTCCGCCAGCTGCGGATCGCCGACCGGCCGCACCTGCCGCGGCGCACGATCCGGCTCCGGCTCGCCGCCCTGTACGGTCTGCTCTTCACGATCTCCGGCGCGGTCCTCCTGGTCATCACGAACGTGCTCGTGCGGGGCGCTACCAGCGCAGGCTCGTGCCACACGGATGCGAACGGCGGGGTGACCTGCGTGATCCCCGGTCATGACGGCAGGCGCTCGACTGTCATGAGTGTTAGCGGATCCCCGTCGAATGGGATGACCTCACGGCAAGCGCACGGGTTCGCGCAGATCGTGAATAGTCAGCAGGCCACCGACCTTCACCAGTTGTTCGTCTACTCGTGGCTGGCGCTGGCGATCATGGCGGTGGTCTCGGTCGCGCTCGGCTGGCTCGTGGCGGGCAGGGTGCTGCGCCCGCTGCGGACAATCACCGCCACCGCCCGCAGCATCTCGGCCACCAGCCTGCACGAACGCCTCGCGCTCAGCGGCCCGAACGACGAGCTCAAGGAGCTCGGCGACACCTTCGACGACCTGCTCGCACGGCTGGAGCAGTTCCTCACGTCCCAGCGCCAGTTCGTCGCCAACGCTTCGCACGAACTGCGCACGCCGCTCGCCCTGCAGCGGACGGTTATCCAGCTCGCCCTGACCGACCCCAGCGCGACCATGGAGTCCCTCCGCGCCGCGCACCGGCGGGTGCTCGCCTCCGGGGCGCAGCAGGAACGGCTCATCGAGGCACTTCTCGCGCTCGCCCGCGGGCAGGCCGGGCTCACCAAACGCGAGCCGTTCGACCTCGCGATCCTGGCCGAGCAGGTCCTCCTCGCCCGCCAGTCCCAGGCACGGGCGCGCTCCATCGAGATACGCTCCGTCCTCGCTCCGGCCCCGATGACCGGCGACCCGCGCCTCGCGGAGCGATTGGTCGCGAACCTGGTCGACAACGCCCTTGCGTACAACGCGACCCCTGGCTGGATCGACATGATGACCGGGCGACGCCACGATGTCGCCTTTGTGTCGGTCACAAACACAGGCCCGGTCGTTGACGCAGGTTCTGTCGATCGGCTCACCCGGCCGTTCGAGCGCCTCGCGGCTGAGCGCACCGGCCACGCAGAAGGATCGGGGCTAGGCCTGTCGATCGTCCTGGCGATCGTCAACGCCCATGCCGGCTCTCTGAGCCTCCGCCCCCGACCTGGAGGAGGACTAGCCGTAGAGGCTGCCTTCCCAGGCGCGGACAACGCCACCGATGAGAACCCGAAGCCGGGGTCACCAGTACCAGGTGTCAAAAGGCGCACGCGCGACGGCGCCCGGACACACTGACCCGGAGACGTTGAGCATTGGCGACTCACGACAGCCCCGGACATCCACGTGATGCAGGCTCGGTCGAGATCGGCCTGGACGCCACCAACGCGAACGTCTATGGCTGCAGAAACAGCGGCGCGGCCGAGAATCATAAGTGCCAGCGGGTTCGCTGCCCGCATGTCGCCACCTTGGCTGACAGCGAGACGATGGCCGTCGGCAGGGCGCCGCAGGCCACTGGATGCACCGCAGCATCAGCCCGTATTCCCGCATCAGGTCGGCGAAAAGCTGGTCTTCGAATCTGGTCAGCGTCATCTCCGTTGTTCCCTCCTGTCACCGTTCTGTCGGCTGCCCCGCACAGCCTGGCACGTGCCGTGTCAGCCGCATCCGGACCCCGCCGGGTGTCGTGTAGTCCACGCTTATTAATTGCCAATCGGCCGCGGCTGCGTCACACCGGCCTCCGCCAACAGGGATATGTCGTAGCCGCCTACGTCGCGGGCGCCGCCCGGTAACGCAAGGGCTGGGGCGGTCGAGCGCGTGGCGCCCATGGCTCGTGGTCATGGCCAGGCCGGAGGATCTGCCGACGGTGGTTGTCGCGGCTGCCGGGTCTCGAAGACGGCCCGCATCGCCGAGAATCCCCAAGGTAGCTGGCCGTTTTCGCAGGTGGCGGTGGGTGTTGTGGCAGGTCCAGGGTTCGAACCTGGGTAGGCGAAGCCGACGGTTTTACAGCCCTCTCTCCCCACACGAGCAAAAAATGCCGCTGACCAGCTGAAATGCACTACCAGACGCGATTCTCGACTCGCCGGGCTCCCGTCCCCCCGAAACCCGGGAAACCCAGAAAGGCCACGGACAGGAACACCCAAGGCCATGAACGACCCGGACAGGAGCGGTTGCGCCGACCGTTCGCCTGCTCCGCACCAAGGCGGGGCGCACCCTCTACCTCCGCGAGCGCCCCGGATACGCAACCGACGATGCCCTGCAGCCAATCGCTCCCAGCGCGTGCGGGCGCCAACGGCCCAGCCCTCCCTCTGGCAACGGGCGCCGGCCCGAACAGCCGCCGCTATGCGCGGCTGCCGAGTTGTTGAAGTGGCCGCTCGACGTCCCGCCGGGCGTCTCTCATGCTGGCTACCGTCGAGGGCGGTCAGCGTTCGTGGCCGGCCCGGAGCCAGGCGATGTAGTCGGCCGCCGCGCGCGCCATGTCGTACTCCGGCACGTACCCCGTGTCATCGTGGATCCGCGCGATGTCGAGGGCCGATCCCGGGTGGCCGGCCCCCGCCGGGAGCTCGAGGTCAGCTTCTGGGACGGTCCCTCGGATCGCCGCGATGACGTCCGCGTTGGTGGTCAGCCGGCCCGACGCGACGTTATAGGTCCGGTGCTCGAGGTGCTCGGCGGTCTGGAGCAGCGCGATCGCGCGGCCGGTGTCCTTGACGTAGCAGAGGTCGAGCCCGTCTCCGAGGTGCGGCTGGACGAGCAAGCTGGACAGGTCGAGGGGCTTGCCGCTGGCTGCCGCGTGGATGAGTGCGGGCGCGGCGAAGAACGGGTCCTCGTGGCCGAGTGGTCCCCAGGTGCCGGATATCCGCAGGTTGACGATCTCGACGCCGGTCGCCTCGGCGAGCTGCTCGCTGAGCAGCTCGCCGATCTTCTTCGACCGCGGGATCGGGTGCGGAGCGGTGAGGCGCACCGGCAGGTCCTCGGTCAGCGGACTGCCCGTCTCGATGCCGCCGTAGACCCCGATCGTGCTCGCGACGCCTACCCGGTGCACGCCCCACTCCTGAGCCACTCGGGCGATGTTGAGGAGGCCGTCGAGGAAGCCCTGCGTGGACTCAATGCCCCCGACGGTGCCGCGGGGAGCGGGATAGCCGGCTAGGTGGACGATGCCTGAGATCTGATGGTGAGCGCCGACGGCCCGCAGCGCGTCGAGGTCGGCGACGTCGGCCTGCTCGGCGACGACCGGCAGGTCTGCCAGGTGCTCGGGGACCTGGTCTGTGCGGCGCTGGACGAGGACGCTCGTCTCGCCGAGGTTGTGCAGTGCGCGGACGGTGTGGGAGCCGATGAAGCCGGAGCCTCCGGTGACAAGGATCATGACGCGCCTTTCGTCTTTTTGACTGATCATCAGTATTACTGATGATCAGAGTATTGATAGAGTCTTGGCATGTCAAAGCCGGACCCCGCCGCCGCGGACCGGGTGCGCGCTCATGACGACGTGCTCGGGTACCTCCTCAAGCACGCGCACCTCGCACTGGAACAGCGAACGGACGCGGCGTTGGCCGACGTGGGCCTGACGGCCCGCGACCTGGGCGTGCTGAGGGTCATCGCGGGCGGCGAGGCGCGGTCTCAGCAAGAGGTCGCGACCGTCCTCGGCGTCGACCGCACCTCGATGGTCGCTCTCCTCGACGCGCTCGAACGTAAGGGAATCGTCGCGCGCAAGCCCGCAGAACAGGACCGTCGGCGCAACGTAGTCGAGCTCACCCAGGACGGGCGAAACCTGTTCCAGCGAGCGGAGCAGCGCAGCACCAAGGCCGAGCAGGCCTTTACCGCCGCCCTGGGCAGCGCCGGCGGGGCCGAGCTGCGCCGAGCGCTGCGAGCCGTGCTCGATGCGAGCGGTCAAACCTGAGCGGGTCTGGCGGTGCCGTCGAACTTGCCCAGATCCCTCCAGCCGATCGCCGGAGTATCTCGCCGCCCCAGCCGCCTCTTCGGGATGGCGAAGTCCCGGACGTTCAGGTACGCCTCAGCCCCGGTCCGGACGCAGGAACGACGCCACCCATCGACACGATCACCGGACCACAGCGGTCTAAAGCGCGACGAGGCGACACACGGCGGGACAGAGAAGAAACGCTCGCTAACGCGAGACATCGCGGCTAGCGGGGCGTTTTCGCAGGGTGTGGCAGGTGTTGTGGCAGGTGTTGGGTTCGAACCAACGTAGGCTGAGCCGACGGTTTTACAGCCCTCCTCCCCGCTTGCGGCACAGGCCACTGACCAGCGGATATGCACCGCCAGGTGCGATTTCAAGCCGATACCGTCCGCTTCGCGTCCGTACGAGCCAGCCCCGGGGGCAGCCCGTCACTGCTTCCTCATTTGAGATCACCGCGCGCGAGGCAACGCCCGGGTTCGCCGACCGAACGCCGGTCCGGCTTTCGTCGGCACTCTAGGGAAGAACATCGGCGCTCACACGTGGCGATCAGTAAGCCGCTCTCCCTCGATGATCCGCTCGAGCCATTCGGCGAGCAGCGCCCGCTCGCCCGCGCTGAGCGACCGAAGCTGGGCAGCGTTCGCGCGGAGCGCGACCGCATGGGCGGTGATACCCCCCGCCGCTGCCTCCCGGGAATCGTCAGCCTGGGCGAGGATCTGGCAGAGCACGGCATCGAACATGGTGTCCGCTAGGCGGCGGCCGCGCCCGGCGGCGGGCCGTGCGAGGATGGCCAGGATCGCTCCGGTTCCTGCCGCGTAGATGAGCTCGACAGCGCGCTCCTCGCTGACCCGGAGGCGCCCGGTGAGCGCTACCCGGTGCACGCGCTCCGCGAGGAGCTGGGTTCCCGCCTGCACTGCCGGTGACCGCTGCCCGCGGGCGGGGTCGCTGAAAAAGACGAACAGCCCCGGGTTGGCCAGGCCGAAATCGATCGTCATGTCCCAGCCGTGCCGGAGACCGTCGACCGGGTCGATGGCAGCGGCCGAGGCCACCGCCGACGCCTTGGCGGTCGCGAAACTCACCATGACGTGCTCTGCGACGGCGTCGAGGAGACCGTCCTTGTCCCCGAACAGCCGGTAGATAGTCGGGGCCTGCACTCCCGCGCGCTCGGCCACGCCCCGGGTGGTCACGGCCGCCCGCCCCTGCTCGCTGAGAAGGCCCGCGGCAGCGTCGATGATCCGCTCGCGGATGCTGTCTCGGGTGCCGGTCACGTCGGCCATATATCAACGATAACACCACAGCGTTAGCATCGATGTTAACGATGGTATGATGAATATGATTCCACCGGAAACAGAAGGGCCGCCTCATGATCGTCATTACCGGAGCAACCGGCGCCTTGAACGGCGCGACTGCCGAGCACCTCCTCACGCGCCTGCCCGCCGGAGAGATCGCGGTCGTCGCGCGCCAGACCGCAAAGGCCCGGCGCTTCGCCGACCGCGGCGTCGAGGTCCGGTACGGCGACTACGCCGACCCGGGTTCGCTGCCCAAGGCGTTCGACGGTGCCGACCAGCTACTGCTCGTGTCTTCGAGCGACCCGGCCGCCGACGCGGTCACGCTGCACCGCACCGCCATCGCTGCCGCGGCGCAGGCGGGCGTTGGCCGGGTCCTCTATACAAGCCACCAGGGCGCGGCCCCGGACACGCCCTTCGCTCCGGGACGCGACCACGTCGCGACTGAGCACATCCTGGCCGAGTCGGGGCTGCCGTGGACCTCGCTCCGCAACGGCTTCTACCTGCACAGCCTGCAGTGGCTGCTCGGGCCGTGGCGGGAGACCGGAGTCATCGCCGTCCCGGCCGACGGGCCGGTGTCGTGGACGTCGCGGAGCGACGCCGCCGAGGCGGCCGCGGCGGTCATCCTTTCCGACGGCGCGCACGACGGCCCCGTCACCATCACGGCGAGCAGCGCGCCGACATTCGCGGACATCGCCGGCATCGCGTCAGGCCTCACCGGCCGGGCGATCCGGTTCGAGCTCCTCGACCCAGCGGACTGGATCCGCGGCCAGGTCGCGGCCGGCAATCCGGAATTCGTGGCCCGCTTCCTGCTCGGCATGTACCAGGCCGCGGCCGGCGGTTTCTTCGCCGGCACCGCCCCGCTGCTGCGCACGCTTATCGGCCATGAGCCGCAGACCGTCCAGGACTACCTCGCCCAGCCCTGAACGCAGGCCGTGCAAGCGAGCCGGCTCTGTTCCGCCGGAAATGTTGTGCGATTACGGAGACCTCCAGTACGGAGCGCACTGCGGTCATGAGGGCGGTCTTAGCGGCCATGACGGAACTACGGGTAGCGGACGAACACACGGGGATGCACACCCGACTTCGCGGCGCACTTAAACAGCCCGTCCGCGGCCGTCCGTGGAAAACCAGCGGTTACACCGACCGTGCCAGCGGCACGAGACCGGTCCGCCATGCGTCCGTGGACACCGCAACGTCACGGTCTGCAGCGTTACAAGGTGACACACGCCGGGACAGAGAAGAAACGCCCCGCCAGCACGAGATTTCGCAGCTAGCGGGGCGTTTTCGCAGGTGGTGGCAGGTGATGGGTTCGAACCATCGTAGGCTAAGCCGACGGTTTTACAGCCCGCTCGCTCCGCCCGAGTCACTCCCCGCTGACCAGCGCGGACGCCATTCGAGGCGCGATTTCGGGCCACCGCCGTCCGCTATGCGTCCGTGCGCGCCGGGT
>Ga0335074_10016082_pt1 | contig 10528 bp, 10 predicted proteins | sample Lox_Sample_23_FD_206715 | JGI IMG/M metagenome (GOLD analysis project Ga0335074, IMG submission 206715) | Soil microbial communities from Loxahatchee National Wildlife Refuge, Florida, United States - Lox_Sample_2.3 | ecosystem: Environmental > Terrestrial > Soil > Wetlands | place: USA...
CAGCGAGGCTTTGGCGCAGCGCGTCCGAATCATAGGCCCGGTCGGCCAGGAGAACATCACCCTCTCGCAACGTGTCGAGCATGTCAGCGGCACTCTTCCCGTCATGCGCCTGGCCTTCGGTGAGCTTCAACGTGATGGGCAGGCCGTTGGCGTCCACCACGGCATGGATTTTGGTTGTCAGGCCGCCCCGCGAGCGACCCATGCAACGGGACCGGTCGTCTTTTTTTGGGTGTTGGCGGCGTGCTGGTGCACCCGGATGCTGGATGAGTCGATCATCTGCAAATCGCCGTCATAAGCCTTTGATACCGCGGCCAACAGCCGATCCCAGACCCCCGCCCGGCGCCACCGGTTGAAGCGGTTGACGCAGGTCGTATGCGGACCGTAGCGCTCCGGGATGTCGGCCCACGGCGCCCCCGTCCGCAACCGCCAGAATATCCCGTTCAGCACCCGCCGATCGTCAACCCGCGGCACCCCGCCCGGCTTGTTCGGCAGCAGCGGCTCGATCACCGCCCACTCAAAATCCGTCAGGTCAAAGCGCGCCATCGCTGATCTCCCCCCAATCCCCGAGGAAGATTGAATCGCCATTCCGATCCTTTGGGAATCCACTTTATGGGTCTATGACCTAGGCCCCGCTTTACCGAGTAATCGGTAGACACTCGCCCGAGCAATCCCAAGCCGGCGGGCGATCGCCGCTGGGCCGAGCTTCTCGTCATGGCTCAGCCGCCGCACTTCGGCGGCGTCGATCTTTGGCTTGCGCCCCTTGTAGACGCCGCGCGCCTTGGCGGCGCTGATCCCTTCCAATTGCCGCTCGCGGCGCAGATTGGTCTCAAATTCGGCGAACACGCCGAGCATGTCGAGGAACGCCTTGCCCGCCGCGGTGCCGGTGTCGACCGGTTGCTCGGTCGCCTTCAGCGCAACGCCCCTGCCCTTTAGCTCGTAGACGATGTCTTGGAGGTCCTTCAGCGAACGCGCCAAGCGGTCGATGCGGGTGACCACCAGCGTGTCGCCGGTACGCAGGAAATCGAGGAGCACCTGCAATTCGCTGCGGCCGTCACGGCGGGTCCCACTCGCCTTCTCGGCGCGGATCACGTCGCAGCCGGCCGCCTTGAGCGCAGCGCGCTGAATGGTGAGGTCCTGGTCGAGGGTCGACACTCGAGCGTAGCCGTAAAGCGGCATAGGAGGTGGAAAACTGTCTCGTTAGCTCTCAGACCCTCTCGTCATACCGTCTCGCTCTTCGATTATCAACCCAAACGAGACGCGATTTGCGTCTCGTCGTCTTGTTTCGCTCGGGTAGACCCTTGCGATACGTGGGCACGCTCAGTTGCCTTCTCGCCGTCAAGCAGCCTGAACCAGGAGATCGCTCGATGGTCGAGATGAACCCGCTGCGCCGCCGCATGATCGACGACATGAAGATCCGCAACCTGTCGCCGGTGACGCAACGCTGCTACGTGCACGCCGTGGCGAAATTCGCCAAGCACTTTAACCAGCCGCCCGACCGGCTCGGCTTGACGGAGGTGCGGGCCTATCAGATCCACCTCACTTCGACCGGCATCTCCTGGGCCGGCTTCAATGTCGCGGTTTCGGCCTTGCGCTTTTACTACGGCGTCACCCTGGGACGCGCCGCGATGGTCGAGCGCATCCCTTATGCGCGCAAGCAGCAGCAATCCCCCGTGAATCCTGAGCGCGGAAGAAGTGGTGCGATTTTTCAGAGCAGTGCCGAGCCTGAAGCTTCGGACAGCGCTGATGACAGCCTATGCCGCCGGCCTATGCATCACCGAAGTCGTGGGGCTGCGCGTCGCCGATATCGACAGCGACCGCATGCTGATCCGGGTCGAACAGGGCAAGGGACACCGGGACCGGTATGTCATGCTATCGGCGCAGCTGCTCCTTGTGCTGCGCGCCTATTGGCAGGCAGTCCGACCCAAACACTGGCTGTTTCTTGGCCGCAACGGGAAGCAGCCACTCGCCGCGAGCACGCTCCACGTGGCGTGCCGGAATGCCCGCCAAACGGCGAAGATCGGCAAGGCCGTGAGCGTCCATACCCTGCGCCACAGCTTTGCCAGCCATCTGCTCGAAACCGGAACGGATATCCGCACGATCCAGGTGCTGCTCGGCCATCAGCATCTGTCGACCACGGCGCGCTATACCCAGGTCGCGACGACCACAATTGGCAACACAACCAGCCCGTTCGACCGGCTGGACCTGGCGAAAGCGACGCCGGATTGAAACTGGCCGATCATGCCCCCGCTCGAGGTGGCGGACATTTTCCGCCGCCACGGCGAGAGCTACCGCCGCGCCCATGCCGATCATCTCAGCCGCACCGAACGGCGCGTGATGGGAGCGATTGAGGCGTGCCGCACGGCGGCGCTCGGCGGTCATGTCGAGCGTTGTGTGGAGTGCGGCCTCGTCCGGATTTCTTACAACTCGTGCCGTGACCGGCATTGCCCGAAATGTCAGGGATCGGCGCGCGCCGCCTGGGTCGCCGCGCGCCAGACCGAGCTGCTGCCGGTGCCGTATTTCCACGTCGTCTTCACTCTGCCGGCACCGGCCGCCGAAATCGCTTTCCAGAACAAAGCCGTAGTCTACGCCATCCTGTTCAAGGCGGCAGCCGAAACGCTGAGCACGATCGCCGCCGATCCCAAGCATCTCGGCGCTGAGATCGGCTTCGTCGCGGTGCTCCACACCTGGGGCCAGAACCTGCAGCATCATCCGCACGTTCATTGCCTCGTTCCCGGCGGCGGCCTGGCTCTGGACGGGACACGCTGGGTTCCCTGCCGACCCGGTTTCTTCCTGCCGGTGCGCGTCCTCTCGCGGTTGTTCCGCCGGCTGTTCCTGGAAAGGCTGAAGGCGGCGTTCGAAGCCGGCAGGCTGGCCTTCTTCGGCGCGCACGCTAAGCTCGCCGCGGCACCCATCTTTGCCCGCCGGCTGAGAGAATTGCGGCGCGCCGAGTGGGTCGTCTACAGCAAGCGCCCTTTCGCCGGCCCTGCCGCGGTACTGGCCTATCTCGGGCGCTACACGCATCGGGTCGCCATCTCGAACAGCCGACTGATGGACATGACGGATGGCCGCGTCCGTTTCCGCTGGCGCGATTACCGGCATCACAACAAGAACAAGGTGATGACGCTCGCGGCCGACGAATTCATTCGGCGCTTTCTGCTGCACTCCTTGCCGGACAGGTTCCATCGCATCCGCCATTACGGCTTCCTCGGCAATCGTCTTCGTGCCGAGAAACTCGCCATTTGCCGGGGGCTGCTCGCGGCCGCGCCGCCAGACAGCGGCAACGAGGGTGAGCAGTCCCGCGACCGCAGCTTCGACCTCTGTCCTTGCTGCGGCGGGCGCATGGAGGTTGTCGGCCCGCTTCCGCGATCGCGGCCGGCCAATCCCTCGACATGGCACGACAGCTCATGATCCCCGCGGGCTCGCTCTCGTGATCAACACGCTCGCCATTTTCACCGCCGTCGTTGCCGAGGGACGGGGTGTCGCGTGTCATGCTGTCCCCGCTGCGCCATCTTCGCCACGCGCGGTGCAGGGCCTCGGCATCGCATTCGTCAATTCCGGTTCGGCAAGGCGATTTCCCGCAACGGCAGCGCTCCCTGCCGGCCTCCGAGCAACCTTCTCGCTGCCGGCGCCCGCGTTCTATTCCCCATAGCCCGCGCGGCTGCCCGCGGTTTAGCTCAACCCGGTTTTAACGAGGTCGCGCCATGCGTCCCGTCATCCAGTGCCGGAGCCGTGCCGCGCGACCTCGCAGAAACCTGAGTGTTATCAATATTAAACTGACGCCGAGCCGGACGCTCGAACGGTTACGGCCGCGTGGGCTGCACTACTGTCGGCGCTCGGTGCCTGAAAGTATCGCCAAACCCATCGCGAGATGTGGCGGTATCGGAATCGGGCATGGTAATTGCCAATGATTTTCGACCTCTGACTGTGCAGCATCCGGATTTTTCTAGCGGGCGTTTCTCGTCGATCAGTCAGCCGCCTCAGCCGACCGGCTCGATGGCCTCTCGAGCAACGCTTTCGCCAGGGCGGCGGCGATCGGCTGCCCAGTCGCGTGTTCGACATAAAGGAACTGGCCGGCCGGGTTGATCTCCAGGAAGACATATCGGCCTTCCGGCGTCAGCCGCAGATCAATCGCGCCATAGACCAGCCCGAGCCGGCGCATGAGCTCCCCGAGCTTCGCAATGACCGCCGGCGGCAAATCGTGCGGCTCGTATTTGGCTCCGAGATTGAGCCGCACGTCCTGCGGATACTCAGCCGCGCGAACATCGGTTGCGGCGGCGAAGTACTCGCCGGCGATCGCGGTGACCCGGAGGTCGGCTACGGCCGGTACATGTTTCTGGAAGATTACCGGCGCATGGGCGACCGCCGCCGCCTGCGCCTCGTCCTCGGGCTTGAGCCGCCGCGTCTCCCGCCAGGCGGCCGGCAGGGCCAGGAACTGCTTGTAGATCACCTCACCGTCATATTGACGCCAGAACACCTTGGCCGCCTCGACGTCATTGGTCATTAGCGTCGACGGAATATCGAGCCCGATTTTCTGCGCAAGGGCGAGCTGATAGGGTTTGTGCGAGGCCGCGGCGTCGCGCGCCGGCTCGTTGATCCAGAAAGCATCAAGCGCTTGATAGAGCCCCTGAAAGGCGGTCATCGATTCCGAAAGAGCGAGCTGCCGGCTGGTCTGATCCATCCCCGCCGGCGGCCGGAAGGGCTGTGGGCGGCGCCACCACACGGCGTCGATCGCGTCGAGATCGAGTATTCCGCCGCCACGGCGGCGTAGTTGAAATCGCCGCCGGCCGTCTTCGAAGAAGAGGGACAGGGCGAGTTGCGTCGGAAATTCCGAGAGATCGACCAATTCGGCATGGGCGCCCCGCGCGGCAAGCGCGCCCATCACCGCCTGCGCATGGACGTCTTGAACATTCGATACGATCAGGACATTCATGTTACCTCCGCAGCCAGTGGCCTGGCTACGCGCTGTTCCTCCTGTTGCGGTAACAATCTAGTCGTCTAGAGATCCGCTCTACTCGTAAGTCGTGGTAAAGATGTCATCTGGCCCCCACGATGGGGAATAATCGGCTATCGGTCCGGTAGCATCACCCGGACCGGTCACACCCGGATAATAATCCAATTCGCTACTGATTACATCAAAGTCTCCGATGGTTTCGGGGTAGTCAAATGGTCCGGTATTCCGCACGAGCGGAGAAATTGGTCCTGGAGCGAAGGGGCGGCGAGGGAAAGGCCCGGCACGAGATCGCATTGCTCGGACAATATTGGCCGGCGCCTGATGCGGCGTCGCCAACGCGAATGGCGCGATGCCACCCGCCTGAGCCGGGAACGCGTCCGAAATGGGAGGCTTATCAAACAAGGGAGAGGTATCGTATTGACCGGTGCCAAAGCCTTGTTCTAGATAAGGCCCGGTAATGGGGGCATCCACCCCCGGTTCGGTCCCGATATCGTGAAATCCGGTGTGGTCCACCGCGCCCGTCTGGATATCCCTCACGGTGCCGGACTGAGTGTCCTGCGCCGCGACGGTCACCTGAGGAAAGGGCTGGGGGCTGATCGCCGGCACTTTGCCGGCGTCGACTTCGACCCGGACGATCGTGCGCCCGAGAGACGACCCGAGCACGACGTGTCCTTTCACGGCCGAAGTCTCCAAAGTGACCGTGCTGCCGTCTTGCAGGATCAGGACGAACTTGCCGTGTTCGCTCGATTTCGCCAGCGCGCCGACAAGACTGACTGTGCCCTCGGATGGCGCCGCCGGCGCCTCGGCGACCAACTCCGCGAACGATTTGTCTTCGGTAGCCATGTCGCAACCCCCTTTTTCGGAACAAGCCGTCAATCGATGCCGGAGTGCTATCCGGCGAGCTGATGTCGCCGCTCAGACCGCGCCGGCGACGCCCCGTCGTGGCACGCGCCAATTGGCAAAGCCGAGGCCGGCGAGGCCAACGAGCAGCACCGCCCAGGTCGAAGGCTCCGGGACGGCGGTGCTGAGGGTCAGATCGTCCATCGCTAAATATTCCGGCGTGTTGATCCCGAAGGGACCGACGTCGGACGAGGCGTAGTCGAAGGTGAGACTTTGCGATCCGGCGAGCGGGGTCAGATCGACGAGGGTCCAGACATTGACGGGGAGGGAGCCCGGCGAGTGGTCGTTCGCGAGAAGGAAGTCGACCTCGCCAACTTGCGCGCCCGCGCCGTCGAGGCCGGTGAACCCGAAGATCTTCAGTTCGAAAAAGTCGCCGGTCGTAAACTGCTTGGCAAAGCCGTCGCCATGGGTCATCGACAGATAAGCATAGGTCGTGTTCGCCACCTCGAACGAAACGGGCGACGTGCCCGAAGGAAGGTCGATGACCGCGCCGGGGCCGAACGAAATGGCATAATTGCCCGAGCCTCCCGGCGCCGCGCCGGTGATGGCGGCGAATTGATGGTTGAAATCGTCGAGGAATGGGGTCGGTCCGGTGCTGGTGGGGTCATTGACGTCCGAATAGGCCCAGCCGCTCCAGGAGAAGTCGCTTGTGTTGTAGGAGTTGCTGAAGAAGACGCCGTTCGACGTGAAACCGCCCGTGAGATCCCACCCGTCGTCATAGCTGCCGGTCCCCGGCGCGGGGCCGGCGGGAAGACCCTGGTGGGGGTCGAACGACCCGTTAGGATAGCCCAGGTCGTTGAAGTTGACGACGATGTCGCCAGCGCGTGCCGCCGGGGCGGTCAGGGCGAAGGCGAGGAGGAAGGGTATCGCGAGGCGCCGGGGTGAGATCATGGCGGTCTTGGTCAGACCGCCCCTGCCCTCGACCAGCGCAGCAGAAATTCTCACGTTCGTCGTCATCTGAAATCCGGCCGCTTCGGTCATGGCGCGCCGACAACAGCGCGCCTGCGCAACGTGCGCCAGCGGCGGGCGAAGCCGAGGCCGGCGAAGCCGACGAGCAGCATCGCCCAGGACGAAGGCTCCGGGACCGCGGGCCCGTCCCCGCCTCCACCGTCGTCCGACGACGGCAGCGCAAGATACTGCGCGCCCAGATTGAGCAGGCCTTCGTTGAAGGCGGTGTCGGCGAACCCCAGGACGGCGTCCAGCTCGTCCGGACTGAACTGGCTGGCAAAGCTCTTCTCGCCGCCAAGCCGCAGATTGGCCTCCAACAGCACGTCGCGCACCGTGAAGCCGTCGAGATTGGCGATCTCCGGGCCGAATAAAACCCCGCTGGGGCCGGTCGGCTCGCCGATCAGCGAATCAAGGTTCTGGAACACGAGATCGCCGAACGAAACGCCAGCCGGATGCGCGATCCCTCCAGCGTCGGAGACGGCGACATTGAGCGTGGCGGCGACGACCTCGCCGCCGAAGACGCCGGAAGCGGACGAAACGGGGTCGAGCAGATCTGCGGTGAGCGGTCCGGGCGCGCCGGTCGCGGGGAGATAGGCGATCACGCTGTCGGCGTCGGCAAAGGTCATGGAGAACCCGGCCATGCCGGGAACACCCATCTCCATGTACCCGCCGAACGGGGCGAAGATGGTGTCGAAATTGTTTTCGAGCAGGGTGGCGGCGTTGAACCCGTCCGGCGCGCTGCCCCAGGCGCTCTGGTCGAATGTGACGAATTCGCCTGGAATGTATGTCGTCGCATGGGCCGGAAGCGCAGCGAGCATGAGCGCGGCGAGGGCGGCAAAAATCCTCATGACCGTTCCTTTTCAGGCTATTCCGGCGCCGGCGACGACGCGCTTAGCGGCGCCCGCCAGCGAACAAAGGCCGAGGCTCCCGAAGCCAGCGAGCAGCATTGCCGAGGTCGACGGCTCCGGGATGTTCCCCGGGATGTTCTGCGCCGAGAACGTGATGGTGCCTTGGGCGTAGACCCCGCCGACAGAAACAATGAGATTGGGCAAAGCGAATTCCGTGGGAAACGGATAGGGGATCTGCAACGCGGCGACGTTGGGGTCTGAAGTCGGCCCGAAATCGAGTTTCGCGCCGCCGCCGTCCAACGGGCCCGTTCCAGCCAGGATAAACGCCGCGAAGTCGAGATAGCCTACGCCTGGATTTGTTTTGGTTTCCTCCAGGAAGGTCGTCAATAGGGGAAAGTCCGGGTTGGTGCTGGCGACCGCGCCGTCGGCGTCGATGGTCAAGGCGCCAGCGGGCAGACCATACTGCACGAATCCCGTTTCAACTGACCCGCCAGAGAGCGGGAGATCCGTGCTGTAGGTCACAGTTCCCGAGAACGGCGTCCCTTCAGCCAATACCGGAATGTCGCTGTAAGTAAATGCCCCGGAAAACGTCACGATGACCGTCGACGCGGACGCGGCTGAGATCGAAAAAAACGACAGCGCGGCGATTGTGGTGAAAGTCTTGATGAAGCGCACGATCGTTTCTCCTCAGTTTATTCCGGCGCAAGGCGCAGGGAACTTGCACAACGCCGCCGGCGGCGGTCCCATCGGGATCCGCCGGTTGAGCGTCGGGACTAATTCTGGTACTTAGCCGCGACTGCAGAATTGCGCGCCTCCCATTTGGGAGTGATACCGTGGGTGACGGGCCGAGGGGTATCGGTGAACTCTATGACGGCTTGTGGGACACATTGTCGTGGCAAGCAGGACTGGAGCATGTCTGCACTTCACTGGGCGCGCATCATCTGGTCAGCACCGTCGCGGGAGTGGAGCGCGAGGAGAAGCTGATCTGCTGGGGTGTGCATGTAGCCGAGCCGCACACCGACGCTTTTCTTCGTCATACTGACCAAGTATTGGCCTTCACGCGAGCGGCACCATTGCACCGAGCCATGCAGGGGGAGGCGGTGGTGCCGCATCGGGTCCTGATGCGGACCGAACTCTACCAATCCGCTATTCGTCCGATGGGCGGGCATCATGGGGTGATCGCACTGCCCTTCGCAGAGGCCTTCCTGGCCATATGTCGCCCGGCCACTTCGCAGCCCTTTAGTCGCTCTGAAGTTGGAAGACTGCAAGCCTGGCTGCCACACCTGGAGACAGTGCTGCGGCTCAAACGGCATCTGCTTGCGGTGGGCCGGCAGGGCGCAATAATCGAGGCGGAGTTCGAACATCTCGACGTCGGCATCCTCATGCTTGATCGCGTGGGGCGTGTACTCCACGCTAACCAGCCGGCCAAGACGATGATGCGGAACGATGAGCGAGGCGGCGCGTCACCGGACATGCTGCGTCAGGTGCAAGCAATCTGTGCTAGCCCTGATGGACGTCGCCATGCGATCTCCCGCGGCCCGTCGCGGTTGCCGCTTGTCGCCCGTGCGGTTCCGCTCAGTGGGCTGAGTGGCGAACACCTGCCTGTCGGCGCGCGGGCCAATGCAGTGGTCTTCTTGCGCGATCCGGAGCGAAAGATACGCGACACTGCTGCGCTGCTGAGGGAAGGCTTCGGTTTGACGCCGCGAGAGGCCAGCCTGGCGGAACTATTGGCGCGCGATCTGAGTTTGGCGGATGCTGCTGAGGCGCTGGGAATCTCACGCGGAAATGCTCGGGTGCATCTAAAGCGGGTCTTTTCCAAGACCGGGCTCCGTCGTCAGGCAGAACTCGTCAGCTTGATCCTGCGTTTGCAGGTGTAACGTTACAGCTCGGCTAGGGGTCTGCCCGCTGGCGACCTGTGAGACGCCTCAAACACAGCGAGGCGCAAGGCCGACTGTGCATAAAGCTCGGCAAGGCTGGCTCGCGGCGCCCGCCGGCTCGGCATCGGCCGCGCGAGCATCTATCCTTATTCGGCGAACACGCCGGCATCGGCGGCGACCGAAGGCAATGAGCTCATTCATTGCACCGCCGTCCCCTCGTATTTCACGTCGGGTTCGTTCTCTTCATTGCGGTCGTCGGTGTAGGTCCACGGCATGAAATCCGCAGACTTCCTTTTCGCCTACTACGAGGCAAACCTACAGTGGGGTCAATTACGAAGTCATCGCGAGCCGCGCCGAGACAATGCAGGAAGCGCGCCGGCTCTATGAAATCGCTCTCTGACCGGATCGACGGCGGTAATGATGCTTAAGATGTCGAGCAAGATGCGTGGCCGGGGAACTTGATGTTCCGTGATTGATTTTTGGGCCGCGCTCGGCACGGCTGAATTCGTGCGTATCGTCGAACTTTCCCTGACGGTCAGTTTTTACCGCAACGGCCGTGGCCGCGGTTGTCGGCCTGCCATGTGGAGCAGCATTGGCGATCTGCCGGTTCACCGGTCGCCGATTATTGATCCTGCTCGCGAATGCCTTCCTCGGTTTGCCCCCGGTTGTCGTAGGCCTCGCGCTTTACCTGATGTTCTCCCGCTCGGGGCCTTTGGGCGCGCTTGCGCTGCTGTTTACGCCCAGCGCCATGGTGATCGCGCAGGCGCTTCTCGCGACACCAATCATTACCGCTTTGACGCATCGGGCGATCGAGGAACCTTGGCAGGAATACGGCGGGGCGTTGCGGGTCGAAGGAGCTTCCCGGCTGTGCTCGATCCGCGTGCTACTAGCGATCGCCCGTCGCTCTGTCGTGACCGCCGTGTTGGCCGGCTTCGGCCGCACGATCTCCGAAGTTGGCGCAGTCTTGATCGTCGGCGGCAACATCGCGGGCTACACGCGGATCA
>Ga0335074_10016083_pt1 | contig 10528 bp, 8 predicted proteins | sample Lox_Sample_23_FD_206715 | JGI IMG/M metagenome (GOLD analysis project Ga0335074, IMG submission 206715) | Soil microbial communities from Loxahatchee National Wildlife Refuge, Florida, United States - Lox_Sample_2.3 | ecosystem: Environmental > Terrestrial > Soil > Wetlands | place: USA: Florida...
AACCCGCGCAGCAGCATGACGCCGCCCAGGATGCAGTACATGACGCCGATGCGCTTGTGATCGACGCTCGTGATCCATTCGCGCCAGAGGTAAGGCAGATGACCGCGGATGACGACCCAGGCGAGGACGCCGATGAGGATGAGCGCCACCCCCGCGCCCGAGATAAGCGGCAACGGCTCTCCGAACGGGATCGCCTGCCAAGTGAGCTTGCCGAGGAGGGTCATTTGAGGCCTGCCGGATGGACATTGGGCACGCCGCCGGTGGGGCCTTCGCCCGGCGGCAGCCGCAGTGTGACGATGTCCGCGAAGAGGCCCGGTTGCACGGACCGGTAGGTGTACGGCCGCGGCGGCACGCTCTGAGGCAGCAGCGCGCGGTAGGCCTGCTCGTCGAGCACCGGGCCGGCGCTGCGAGTCGCTGCGACCCAGGCGTCAAAGCGGTCCGCGGGCACCGCGTCGGTATCGAAATGCATATCCGAGAAGCCGTCGCCGCTGATCATCGCGGATTCGCCGTAGTAGACGCCGGGTTTCGCCGCTTCCAGATAGAGCGTCCCGGCCATGCCGCTCATGCAGTAGAGCATGCTGCCGAGCTGCGGAACCCAGAACACGTTCCACACCGACGCCGAGGTCACCGTGAGGTGCAACGGCACACCGGCCGGAACGACGAGTCTGTTGACGCTCGCAATGCCGAGCTTGGGATAGATGAAGAGCCACTTCCAGTCGAGCGACACCACCTGGATATCGAGAGGCGCGGCTTTCGAGGGCAAGGGCTGCGCGGGGTCGAGGTCGTGGGAGCTGATCCACGCGATGCCGCCCAGGAAGATGACGACGAGCGCTGGAATCGACCAGACGACGATCTCAACGCGCCCCGAATAGACGAAATCCGGTTGCCGGCGAGCGCGCCGGTTGGAGGGGCGATACCACCAGGCGACGGCGAGTGTCGCGATGATCGTGGGTATCACGATCGCGAGCATGATCACCACCGAGTCGAGGAGGATCTTGCGCTCGGCGTCACTGATGGGGCCGGCCGGTTGCAGTTGCGCGCGCCCGCAGCCGGCAAGCTCGCCGAGCACGAGGAGCACCGCGAACGCGAAGCCCACGTTGCCCGCTATGGCCGAGCTTCTTTTTCTTCGGTGTTCGATGGCACCCTCTCCGGCATACCCAGGCCGTGGCCGCCAGGCCGGCATCAACGCCGGTCCAACTACAAAGTTCCTCCTGAGATTGCACCGTCGCTCGCTCTCGAGCGCTGCGCGAGTTTACCACGCAGAAGCCGCGCTGCTATCATCATCCAACAACATGCGAATGCGAGGCGTGGCAATCGCCGCGGCTGCGGCGGCTCTGTGGTCGCAGCTGGTATCGGCCAGCGGGGCATCGGTATCGTCGCCGACCGCAATGAGACTCGATCCATGTCCGCCGCAGATCGAGGGCGGAGGCGCCGGATCGGCGTTTCTGCACATGCTGCTCACGCCGGGCGCGCATTTCGTGCCCCCGGCGCCGACGCCAAAGGGGGAGCGCGCCGCCGCAGGCGCCGCCGCGCGCCAGCGCGCCGAGGACTGGGCCGATCTTTGTCGCTATCGGGCGGCCGACGCGGCACTGACACGACACCCGGGCGTCGTGCTCATGGGCGATTCCATCACCGACTTCTGGCGCCAGGGCGACCCCGCGCTCTTCGCGAGCGGCGCGGTCGCCGATCGCGGCATCAGCGGCCAGACGACCCCGCAGATGCTGGTGCGCTTCTGGCCAGATGTCATCGCCTTGCAGCCGCGCGTGGTGCAGATCCTTGCCGGCACCAACGATATTGCCGGCAACACCGGACCGACCACGGAGCAGGATTTCAAGGACAACATCATGGCCATGGTCGAGCTGGCGCGGGCGCACCACATCCGCGTGCTGCTCGGCTCCATACCGCCGGCGGTCTCCTTCTGGTGGGCCTCGCCCCGGTACCGGCCGGCGGCGCAGATCCGACGCCTGAACGGTTGGCTGCGAGGCTACGCCCGCGCGAATGGCCTCGGCTTCATCGACTACTACACGCGGCTAGCGACGCCCGCGGGCGCATTCCGGCCGCGGCTTTCCAATGACGGCGTTCACCCCAACCGCGCCGGCTACCAAGTCATGACGGGGTTGCTGAGGGCGGAGATTGGAGCAGAATAGGCGAGGTTGAGCAGGTCCTCGTCGCCAGGCGAGGGGAGACCATGCCACTCGAGTCACCCAGGGGGCCACGGCCGCGCGCGCAGGCGCGCGGCGGCTTCATGCGCCTTGGTGTGCCACAGGCTCTGGACTGGATACTGCTCGCCTACGCCATCCTCGCGGTAGCGGCGGGCGGTGCGTTCGCCGCGCTGCGAATCCACGCCGATTACCTCCAGACCCTGCAGCAGGAGCGCGAGAGCCTGCGCGGCGTCACCGCCGCGCTGCAAAGTGGGACGCTCGCAATTCTCGACGATGGAGTGGGCGCCGGGCTGGCCGCGGCGAGAGCGATACGCGGCTCGGGGGCGCTCGATCGACTGCCGGCTCCGCAGGTCAGCCGCATGTTGCAGCGCGAGCTCACCGGCGGTGCGTACGTGCGGGAGCTGTTCGTCGCCGATCGGGGGCGCTTCGTGATGGTGAGTCGCACGCGCAGCGTCGATGCGCCGGCCGCGCCGCCCTGGCTGAGCCAGCCTGCGGCGGCCGCGGATACTTGGGTGGGCGCACCCATTCCCGATCCCGAGGATGCCGCCCGCACGCTCATCCCAGTGGCGCGCCGCACGAGCTTCGGCGCGGGGCGGTTCGGTTGGGCGGGCGCTCTTTTCAGCCTGACGCGCTACGAGCAGACCTTCCGTCGGCTCGGCGGCCGGTGGAGTGGCGTCGGCCTGATTGCCACCGATGGGACGGTGCTGGCGCTCGCTTGGAATGACTCGAGCAACGCCCTCGTCGGGCGCAGTGTTGCGCACAACGCGGTGTTCCGCCGCTCGATCCAATCCGGTCGCGGTGGCATCGCCGAGGGCTACGGCGCTCTGACTCGCAGGCAGATGATCTACGCCTACGACCCCGTCAGTGGATTTCCGCTTTATGCGGTGGCCGGAGAGGATCGCGATTCCGTCCTCGCCGGCTGGCGCGCCCGGCGCAGGACCGATATCGGCGCGGCGATCGCATTCTGCGCGCTCGTGCTCATCATGACCGGATTCCTCGCCCACTACGTGCGGGCCCTGAGGGCCCGCGAGCGCGATTACCGAACGCTATTCAACAACGCACAGTTCAGCGTCTTTCTGCTCGAGGGGGAGCGGTTCGTCGACGCCAATCGCACCGTCGCCACGATGTTCGGGCTGACAAGCGAGCAGGATGCGATCGGGCTCACGCCCTGGCAGCTCTCGCCTCCATGGCAGCCGGATGGCGGTGCCTCGAAGGAGCTGGCGATCGAGCGCATTGCTACCGCCCTGCGCGAGGGCGGCAGCACCTTCGAATGGCTGCACAAGCGCATCGATACCGGCGAGACCTTCGCCGCCGAGGTGGATCTATCGAGCCTCAGCACCGGCGATACGACACTCGCGCTCGCGGTGGTGCACGATGTGACCGTGCGCAAGCGTGCCGAGGAGGATCTGCGCCACCTCTCCGCGGAGCTGATGCGGCTGCAGGATGAGGAGCGGCGGCGGATCGGCCGTGACCTGCACGATTCCACCGGGCAGACACTCGCCGCGCTCGAGCTCGGCCTGTCCGAGCTGCAGCGGCAGGCGAGCTCGCTCCCGGCAGCGACCGCGGAGCGGCTCGAGGAGTGTATCCGGCTCGCCGCTCAGTGCTCCGCCGAGATCAGAACCGCCTCCTACCTGCTGCATCCGCCGCTTCTCGATGAGCTCGGATTGTTGAGCGCGCTGCGCTGGCTTGCCGACGGGCTGCGGACGCGCAGCGGACTCGAGGTACGGCTGCAGCTGCCGGAGGATCTGCAGCGCCTGCCGGCGGAAGAGGAGCTCGCGTTCTTCAGGGTCGCCCAGGAGGCACTGACCAACGTGCACCGGCACTCATCGAGCCCGTGGGTCGCGATTCGACTGCAAGCGTGGGCCCGAGAGCTCGTGCTCGAGATCGAGGACGGGGGGCGGGGTATCTTACCGTCGAGCGCGGCGGAGCATGATGGCGGCGGTGTTGGAGTGGGACTGATGGGCATGCGCGAGCGCATTCGCGAGCTTGGAGGGTCGTTTGTCATCGAGTCGACCTCGAGCGGAACGCTGATTCGCGCCTCTGTTCCTCTGCGGCGCGCGCCGGGTCCGATCTCGGGCCCCAACGCCGCGGTCCTCGCGCAGTCGTGAGACCCGTCCGCATACTCATTGCCGATGATCACGAGCTCATCAGGCGAGGGCTGTCGGCGCAGCTCTCTCATAATCCGGCCTGGGAGGTGGTGGCGGAAGCGGCCAACGGGCGCGAGGCGGTCGAGCTGGCCTTGCGCCTCAAGCCCGATCTCATCGTGCTCGATCTCACCATGCCCGAGCTCAACGGGCTGTCCGCCACGCGCAGGATCCTCGCCGCGGATCCCGCCGCCCGCATCCTCATCCTGACCATGCATGAGTCGCAACAGCTCGTGCGCGAGGTGCTGGCCGCCGGCGCCCAGGGCTACGTGCTCAAGTCCGATGCGGGACGCACGCTGCTTGCGGCCCTGGAGGCGCTCCTCGACGGCCGGCCCTTCTTCACCTCCAAGGTGGCGCGCATCGTGCTCGATGGGTATCTGCGCACTCCCGCCGGCGAGCTCACCGCGACGCCGCTGCTCTCGGCGCGCGAGCTCGAGATCGTGCAGCTTCTCGCCGAAGGCAAGAGCAACAAGGACGTGGCCAAGGCGCTCGGAATCAGCGTCAAGACGGCCGAGACGCACCGCGGCAACATCATGCGCAAGACCGGCTTCAGCTCGCTCGCCGACCTCGTGCGCTACGCCATCCGAAACGGCATCATCGAGCCGTAGGGCGCGCCGAGGCCGCCGCGCGGGGCCTGGAACGCCGCTGCCAAGACAGGCGGCTACGGAATATCCCTGCCACGGCTACGGGTTTCCCCGATACCGGCCGGCCGCCCCGGTCCCTAGAGTGGCGTGCTCAGCCGCAGTCCTCGCCACTCCTACGCGTAATGAACCTGCTCGTTGCCGATCCATCGGTGGCAGCGCTCGCCGCTGCGCTCCTGATTGCCGGCGCCGGTTTCGCGATCGGCAACTGGACCGGCTCGTGCAGGCTTCGCGAGTACGCGCGCCGAAGCCGTCGCGATCTCGATGAGGCGCATGCGCGGTTGCATCACATCGCCACGCACGATCCGCTCACCGGACTGCCGAACCGCAATCTGCTCAAGGATCGCCTGTCGCATGCGCTGACGAGTGATCAGCATGGCGGCCGCACGATCGCGCTCGCGGCGATCGACCTCGACCGCTTCAGCGCGATCAATCATTCCTACGGCCACGGAGTCGGCGACGGCGTGCTGGCGGAGATCGCCCATCGGCTCGAGTCGACCCTCTGGCACACACACACTCTCGCCCGCGTGGGCGGGGATTCCTTCGCCCTGCTCATCGAGAGCGTGTCCGCGCGGATGGAGGCCCACGCCGTGACTTCGGCCATGCTTTCGGTCCTCGAGCGGCCGCTCATCGTGAACGGCGAGGAGATCCGCGCACGGCTCAGCGTCGGGGTGAGCATCTGCCCCGATGATGCGAAGCGCGGGGACGATCTGCTCGCGCACGCGGAGGCCGCGATGGTGGCGGCGAAGCGCAGCGGCGGCGGCCGGGTGTTGTTCTTCGAGCCGAGCATGTCCGATTCGATGCAGGAGCGGCTCGCGCTCGAGAACGAGCTGCGCCGCGCTTTGGCGGCGCGGGAGTTCGAGATCCACTATCAGCCGCAGCTCTCGCTGCGCAGCGGCAGAGTGGTGGCGGTCGAGGCGCTGTTGCGCTGGCGGCATCCGGTCAAGGGGCTCATCACCCCCGGCTCGTTCATTCCGCTCGCGGAACAGACCGGACTCATCATTCCGCTCGGCGAGTGGGTGCTGCACGAGGTGTGTCGGCAGGCGCCGGCATGGCTGCCCGTGACCGAGTCGGGTGTGCGCATCGCGATCAACCTGTCGGCGATGCAGTTTCGCCACCAGAACGTCCTCGACACCATCCTCTCGGCGTTGGATGGCACGGGGGTCGACGCGGGCATGCTCGAGCTCGAGCTGACCGAAAGTACCCTGATGCTCGATCCGGACAGGTCGGCGGCGGCGCTGAAGGAGCTGCGCGCGCTCGGCATCACCATTGCGATCGATGACTTCGGCACCGGCTATTCCAGCCTGAGCTATCTGCGGCGGCTGCCGATCGACAAGCTGAAGATCGACCGCAGCTTCGTTCGCGATCTCACCGGCAACGACACCGACGAGTCGATCATCCGGGCGATCGTCTCGCTCGCGCACAGCGTGGGGCTGCAGGTCGTGGCGGAGGGTGTCGAGACCCGCGAGCAGCTCGAGCGCATCCGCTCGCTCGATTGCGATCAGTGGCAGGGGTACTACTGCTGTCAGCCGCAACCGCTCGAGCGGCTGCGGGAGATCCTGGAGGAGCGGGGCGCCAACTCGCGCACCGGCATCGTCGCGGCTCTGACGCGGGCGTCGCGGCGCCTCTCTCAGTAAAACCAGCGAGTCACGCGGCGAGCATCGGATGTAGCTCCCGGTCGCTTCCCGCAAGTCCCTCGATGGTCGTGCGCCCCATCCCACATCAGGCGCGGATCGAAGGTGAGCGAAGCGGCCATGAGCAGCACGCCCATGCTGACGAACGCCGTCGCTCCCCAGCTCACGGTCTCGGAGCCCAGGGGACCGAAATCAAGGAGCGGAACGAAGAATGCGATCGAGAGCGGGCCGGTCATCGACCATCGTCCCGACTCCGCCACGATGCGAAACGCCGCCGTCTTTAAGATCAGACGGCGGCTCGAGCGCCGCCACACCGAGAGCACGCACCAGCCGAGCGCGCCTATCATGATCGCGGGTGTCAGGATGCTGGTCCAGAAAGTGAGGACCGCCAGCGGCCAGAGCCCGAGACTCCAAAGCTGCGCCACGTAGCCGAAGTTGGTGTATGACTCGCGTGTTCGCAGCAGATCGGAGCCGTTCATCGGCAGGATGTTGGCTGGAAAGAATAGTATGAAGGCGGCCGCGAGCAGCGCCGCCGTCCACGCCACGGAATCGCGCTTGCGTACGAGCACCGGCGCCGCGCAGCGCGGGCATGGCGCGCCCTCGCGCGACTGCGGCTGAATGAGGCCACAGGTCCTGCAGCCCATCGTGCGCCCGTCGCGATTCCTGTCCGATTCCCCGGCGATCGCGCGCCAGACGGTGCGCCGGTCCAGCGCGGCCCGGGACAGCATCGACATGATTCCGGCCGCCGCGAGACACTCGCCTCCGGGCTCGATGGTCATGCTCAGGTGCTCGATGGTGGTGAGGTAGTAATACCCGACCGCCACCGCGACCAGGAACACATCCATCATCGCCCAGCGATCGAGCCACATCGCCCAGCGAAACGCCGCACCCAACCAGTCTGGGCGGCGCCCGATGCGCACCGCGCCGAGCACCAGCGTGAGCAGACCGAAGCGCGCGAACGGCAGCACCACCACGAACAGCGTGGCAAGCCCCCCGAGGAGCACCCAGCCCCGGGCCGCGAGCTCACCGAACCCGGTCGCGATCACGAGCTCGGACTGCACGCGCCAGAGGTTGACCTCGAGCAGCGGCAGACGGTTGACCGGTATCAGCAGGAGAAGCGTCGCCAGTGAGCAGGCGAGCGCGGCATTGATGCTGCGTCCGCTGGTGAATTCCAGAGTGGCGCGACAGCGTACGCAGAATGCCGTGCTGCGCCGGGGCAGCGGCGGAATTCCGAGCAAGGTACCGCAATCCGGGCAGGCGATGGCCACGTCGCAGATTCCGCCGGAATGGACTCCGGGGGTCAGCGATCCAACGTCGCGCTCGCGGGCAAGTTCCGGGGACCGAGCCGCCGGCGCGAGGATCCTCGGGCGAGCAGGCTCGGAAAGGCGCCGGCGCACAAAGCGTTGGTCCAGTCCTCGCAGAGCGCCACGGCCTCGGCCGGCTCGAAGGCGCCGGGATTGATGCTCGCCTCGATCCACAATCCATCGAGCAATGATGCGAGCGCAATCGCGGCGGGTCGGAGCCGAAAGGCGGGTACGCCTTCGCTGCGGCGAAGCTGCCCGAGGAGGGACTCGAGCGCACGCCGATAGGCGCCATAGGTGCGCTCCTGCACCGCACGGACGGCCGCATCGTGCGCGATCATGCTCCAGAAGACGAGCCAGGCATTGAAGAGTCCGGGCTCGAGCAGGGCCGGGGCGAAGGAGGCCTCGAAGAAGCGCCGCAGGCGCTCTCGCGGCGTGGCGTCGGTCGCGCGCGCGTGTTGCTGGATCGAGCGCAGGAGCGACATCGCGAGCGTCTCGTAGCAGGCGGCGACCAGGGAAGAAACACTCGGAAAATGATGGTTGATGAGCCCGGGCGAAACCCCCGCTTCGGCGGCGATACGCCGCGCCGATGCCCCCTCGTGGCCGTGCCGGCGCAGGCAGGCGAGCGTCGCCTCGATGAGTGCCTCGCGGCGCACGGTCGGCGGTGCGCGGCGAAACTTCGGTGTCCGCTGCTCTGGGGTTCGAGGGGCTCTGGCCATCCGGGGCGATCTTAGCCTCTTGACCGCCTTCGTGCACGCTGCTATACGGTTGTATAATAGCAATGGCGGGGCTCGGGACCATGAGTGCGCGCGCGATCGATGTCGTTCCGGCGATGAATGACGAGGCAGTCAGCCTGCCGGCGTGGATCTATCGCGACCCGGAATTCTTCGAGCTCGAGAAAGAGCTCATCTTCCGCCCGAGCTGGCAGGTCGTCTGTCACCTGAACGACGTGCCGCGGCCGGGCGATTACCACTCTCTCGAATTCCTCGGCCAGAGCATCATCGTGCTGCGTGGCGAGGACGGCCAGGTGCGCAGCTTTCACAACGCCTGCCGCCACCGCGCCGCGCGGCTGCTCGATGAGTCGAAGGGTCACTGCGGCCGTCGGATCACCTGCCCCTATCACGCCTGGACCTATGGCCTCGACGGACGGCTCCTCACGGTGCCGCAGCGCAGTGATTTCACGGGACTCGATCGCGAGCGGCACGGGTTGGTCCCGCTCGAGCACGAGGTCTTCATGGGCTTCATTTTCGTGCGCCTCGCTCCCGGCCTGCCGAGTGTGCGCGAGATGGCCGCGCCCTATGCGGAGGAGCTCGCCGCCTACCGGCTCGAGGAGCTCGTGCCGCAGGGGCGGGTGACCTTTCGGCCGCGGAGCGTCAACTGGAAGAACGTCGGCGACAACTACTCCGACGGGTTGCACATTCCGGTCGCTCATCCGGGGCTCACGCGCCTCTTTGGCGCGAGCTACGGCATCGAGGCGAGGCCCTGGATCGATAAGATGTGGGGACGGCTGCGTGATATCCCTTCGGCCAACCTGTCGGAGCGACTCTATCAGACGCTGCTGCCGCGAGTGGCGCACTTGCCCGAAGAGCGGCAGCGGCTGTGGACCTACTTCAAGCTCTGGCCGAACGTGGCGTTCGATGTCTATCCGGATCAGATCGATTTCATGCAGTTCCTGCCCGTCTCTCCCACGGAGACCCTCATCCGCGAGATTGCTTACGTCCATCCCGATGCACGCCGGGAAATGCGCGCGGCGCGCTATCTCAACTGGCGCATCAATCGTCAGGTGAGCCTCGAGGACAGGAGACTCATCGAGCGCGTGCAGGCCGGCATGGCATCGGACGCCTACACGGTGGGGCCGCTCGGGGAGAGCGAGGTGTGTCTGAAGAGCTTTGCGCGACGCATGCGCGCGCTGATTCCCGAGAGCCGCGCGCCGCGCGCCCCCGCTAGAGGCTGGAGTCTCGCGCGTCATGAGCGCTGAGGCCAAGGACGTGACCCGCGACGTCCTCGTCATCGGCGGCGGCCACAACGGTCTGGTGTGTGCCGCGTATCTCGCCGCGGCGGGACTCAAGGTGACCGTTCTCGAGCGCCGCGGGGTCGTCGGCGGAGCGGCGGTGACCGAGGAGTTTCATCCGGGATTTCGCAATTCCGTCGCCGCCTACACGGTCTCGCTCCTGAATCCCAAGGTGATCCGCGACCTCGAGCTTGCGAAGCACGGGCTGCGCATCGTCGAGCGCAAGCTCGCCAACTTTCTGCCGACGGAGGACGGTCGCTATCTCGCCGCCGGGGGCGCTCGCACGCACGCGGAGGTCGCGAAGTTCTCGGCTGCCGACGCCGAGCGTCTCGAGCGCTACGGCGAGAGGCTCGAGGCGATCGCGGACGTCTTGCGCACCCTGGTGCTCGAGACGCCGCCGAATGTCGTTGAGGGGAGCTGGTCCGCGGCGCTGCCGGAGCTGCTGCGCGCCGGGCGTCTCGGATCGCGGCTCGGCAAACTCGACATGAGCCTGCGTCGCGAGCTGCTCAAGCTCTTCGCCGCCTCGGCGGGCGATTATCTCGAGGAGTGGTTCGAGAGCGATCCGATCAAGGCGCTCTACGGGTTCGACGGCATCGTCGGCCACTATGCCAGCCCCTACAGTCCCGGGACCGCGT
>Ga0335074_10016084_pt1 | contig 10528 bp, 9 predicted proteins | sample Lox_Sample_23_FD_206715 | JGI IMG/M metagenome (GOLD analysis project Ga0335074, IMG submission 206715) | Soil microbial communities from Loxahatchee National Wildlife Refuge, Florida, United States - Lox_Sample_2.3 | ecosystem: Environmental > Terrestrial > Soil > Wetlands | place: USA: Florida...
GGCCGACGACCAGGTTGTCGCGCAGCAGTGGGACGCGCTCGGAGCCAACGTCACCGTCCAGGGTGAGGCGGTCGGCTCGTGGCTCAGCCAGACCTTTACCGGCGCCTACGACGCGAGCCTCACCGAGTCCACCTCGATCGCCACCGTCGACCCCTACAGCGCCTACAACCAGGTGCTGAACTCGGCCTTCGCATCGCCGGTCGGCCAGTCCTCAGTCGGCGACGTCGAGCACTTCAACAGTGCGACCGTCAACAGCCTGCTCAGCCAGTGGGCTAACTCGACGACCGCGGCGGGACGCCAGGCCGCCATGGCAGGCGTGGAACAGGCAATGGTCCAGCAGGTGCCGCTGATCCCCCTTTTCTACAACGTCTGGTTCTGCGAGTGGACGACCACCAAGGTGACCGGCTGGCCGACGGCAAGCAATCCCTACGACGTCCCCGAGCCCGCCGGGCCAGAGGCGGAGTACGTAGTGCTCCACCTGACGCCGGTTGCGTAGCGCAGAAAGGCAGCAGCAGCAGTGACAGAAATCGTGGCCCGTACCCGGCACGGCCGGGTACGGGGCACCCAGACTCCGTTCGGCCTACGATTCCTCGGCATACCGTACGCGGCCCCGCCGGCCGCTGCGGGGCGGTACGCCGCACCCGCACCCCATGAGCCGTGGGACGGCATCCGGGACGCCACCCGGTACGGCGCCACGGCGCTGCAGCCGGACCGGGGGGTGACCATCATTCCCGAGCCCTTGGTGCCGGGGGACAACTGCCTGAACCTGAACGTGTTCACCCCCGCCCTTGGCGCCGCCGGGCTTCCGGTGCTCGTCTGGATCCACGGCGGCGGCTTCATCGGCGGCGGCAACGCCTCCCCCTGGTACGCCGGAACTAGCTTCAACCGCGACGGCGTGGTGGTCGTCAGCATCAACTACCGGCTCGGCGCGGAGGGCTTCCTCCGCCTGCCGGACGCGCCGGCCAACCGCGCCGTGCTCGACTGGATCGCGGCGCTCGAGTGGGTGCAGGAAAACATCGCCGCCTTCGGCGGGGACCCCAGCCGGGTAACGATCGCCGGTCAGTCGGCCGGGGGGATGGCGGGCGCCACGCTGCTCGGTGCTCCCGGGGCGCGTGACCTGTTCCGTGCCGTGGCCTGCCTGAGCGGCTCGGTGCCCCTTGGACCCTCCCTTGAGCAAGCCGGTCAGGTCGCCCGCTCGCTGGCCGGCGAACTTGGCGTGGAGCTCACCCGGGACGCGTTCGAGCAGGTCGACGACGCCGCGCTGCTGTCTGCCCAACAGGCCGTCATGAACTCGCGGCCACCAGGGGAGAACGCGGCGGCCCTGGCGGCGGCGCTGGCGGCGCCGGGCTTGCCCTTTGCTCCCGTGGTTGACGGTGAGGTGGTAGCGCAGTCGGTCCTGGACGCGGTGGCCGCCCCCGCCAACAAGCGCATCGCGCTGCTGGCCGGCGTTACCGCCAACGAGTTCGGCATGATGCTGCGGGATGCCGGATGGGTGACGCGCGACGCGCTGGTGTCCGCGCTGGGGACATTGACGGGGCAGGATGACGCGAAGATCGGCAGTTACCTCGGCCGGCACCCCGGACGGACGCCAGCCGAGATCGTCGGTCAGGTGATCACCGACCGGACGTTCCGGCTGCCCATGCACGAACTGCTCGCGGCGGCGACGGCGGGCTTCGGCTACGAGTTCCGCTGGGCGCCGGACAGCGGGCCGTTCGCCGGACTGTCGGTCCACTGCCTGGACCTGCCGTTCGTCTTCGACCTGCTGTCCGCGGACGGAGTCGCCGAGGTGGCCGGAACCGCTCCACCGCAGCCCCTCGCGGACGCGCTGCACCGCGCGGTCACATCCTTCGTCAAGGACCTGACGCCGGGCTGGGCGCGGTACGAGCCGGACAGCCGGCTGACCATGATCTTCGGCGAGGACGGCCAGCCCGGATCCCGCCTCGAGCCTGATCCGCTGGCATTCGAACGATCGATGTGGGCCGGCCGATGGCCTTCCTGACCCGTCGGCTCGGCTTCTACCTGGTCGCCGCGTGGGCTGCGCTGACGATCAACTTCCTGATACCGCACCTGATGCCGGGCAACCCCATGCAGGTGATCCTCTCGCACTTTCAGGGCAAGCCGTCCGCAGCGCAGGTACAGAACATCGAGCAGACAATGGGCCTGCAGCCCGGCCGGAGCCTCACCGCCCAGTACGTGACCTACCTCGGCGAGCTGCTGCACGGCAACCTGGGCATCTCGATCACGTATTTCCCTTCCTCCGTCCGGTCCGTGATCGACGGGGGGCTGCCCTGGACCGTGTGCCTGGTGGGCGGGGCGACCATCATCAGCTTCCTGGCCGGCACCTTCGCGGGCCTGGTAGCGGGATGGCGCCGGGGCTCGCGGGTTGCCGACGCCGTGCTGCCGGCCAGCACCTTCCTGAACGGCGTGCCTTACTTCTGGATCGGCCTGCTGGCGCTGACGGTGTTCGCCGTCGACCTCAGCTGGTTCCCGCTCTCCGGCGGGGCCGACTACGGGCAGACGCCGAGCTTCTCGGCGTCGTTCATCGGCGCCGCGCTTGACCACGCAGCCCTGCCCGCGCTGACGATCGTCGTGAGCTCCTTCGGCGGCTGGCTGCTGACCATGCGCAACATGACCGTGACGACGATGAGCGAGGACTACATCACCGTGGCCCGCGCCAAGGGCCTGTCGGAATCGCGGATCATGCTCGCCTACGCGGCACGGAACGCCATGCTTCCGAACCTGTCCGCCTTCGCCCTCTCCCTCGGCTTCGTGGTGTCGGGCGCGATCGTGACCGAGATCATCTTCTCCTACCCAGGGATCGGCTACGTCCTGTTCAACGCCGTTTCGAACGAGGATTACCCGCTCATGCAGGGCATCTTCCTGGTCATCACCGTGGCCGTGCTGATCGCGAACCTGCTGGCGGACGGGCTGTACGTACTTCTCGATCCCCGGATCAGGCAGGGGGCGGCGCGATGAGCATGCTAGCGAGCAAGCCGGCGGGCAAAGCCGGATCGGCCGCCAGCGCCCGGCGGCCGGTCCGCCGTCGCCGTCGCGACGCCAAGGTCGTGGCCGGCTGCGTCATCCTCGGTGTCTTCGTGATTCTCGCGGTGGCGGGACCGTATCTGGCGCCGTACAACCCCTCAGCGCAAACCGGGCCCAATCTCGCCGCCCCGTCGGCGGCGCACTGGCTCGGCACGACCCAGACCGGGCAGGACGTCTTCTCCCAGTTGCTGGCCGGAGCGCGGGTGACCCTCCTGGTGGGCTTCACGGCCGGAGCCATCGCCACCGTGCTGGCCGTGCTCGTCGGCGTCACGGCCGGGTTCGCGGGCGGCCTCGGCGACGAACTGCTGTCCCTGCTCTCCAACGTCTTCCTTGTCATCCCGGCGCTGCCACTGGTCATCGTGCTGGCCGGCTATCTCAAGAACGCCGGCGCGGTCGCGGTGGCCGCTGTCATCAGCGTCACCGGCTGGGCGTTCGGCGCGCGGATCCTGCGGGCCCAGACCCTGTCGCTGCGCGAGCGGGAGTTCGTCGTCGCTGCGCGGGCGCGGGGCGAGCGGTTGTGGCGTCTCGTGCTGTTCGAGATCCTGCCGAACGAGCGGGCGATCATCGTCTCGGGATTCCTCCTCACCTCGGTCTTCGCCGTTCTCACCCAGGCCAGCCTGGCCTTCCTCGGCGTGGGATCGATCTCCTCCTGGAGCTGGGGCACGATGCTCTACTGGGCGCAGAACGCCGAGGCCTTCAACATCGGGGCGTGGTGGTGGTACGTGCCGCCCGGACTGTGCATCGGCCTGTTCGGGATGGCGCTCGGCCTGCTGAACTTCGCAATCGACGAAAACCTCAATCCGAAACTGCGGGCCGTGCCGCGTCGGCTCAGGCGGAAGGCGGGTGACGCCGGTGAACGTCCTTGAAGTGCGAGGACTGTCGGTCAGCTATGCGACTCCCGACGGGGCGGTACCCGCCGTCTCTTCCGTCGATCTGACGCTGCGCAGAGGCGAGTTCCTCGGCCTCGCCGGCGAGAGCGGCTGCGGGAAATCGACCCTGGCACAGGCGATCAGCCGGCTGCTCCCCCCGGCGGGCACGATAACCGGCGGCAGTGTCGTGTTCCAGGCGGCGCCGGGGCCGCCCATCGACGTCCTGGCCCTGGCCGGCGAGCCGCTGCGCAGATTCCGCTGGCGGCGGATGTCGATGGTGTTCCAGTCCGCCATGAACAGCCTCAACCCGGTCACACGGGTCGGACCGCAGATCGCGGACGCGATCCGCGCGCACGATCGGCAGATGAACCGCGCCGAGCGCACGGCGCGCTGCGCCGAACTGCTCGACATGGTGGGCGTCGGCAGCAAGCACCTGCGCAGTTACCCGCACGAGCTATCCGGAGGCATGCGGCAGCGCGTCATGATCGCCATGGCCTTGTGCCTCAACCCGGAGATCGTGCTCATGGACGAGCCGACCACGGCGCTTGACGTCGTCGTGCAGCGGGAGATCCTGGACGAGATCCGCGCCCTGCAGGCCAGGCTCGGATTCGCCGTGCTGTTCATCACGCATGACCTGTCGCTGCTGCTCGACCTGGCCGACCGGATCGCCGTCATGTACGGCGGCGGTGTCGTCGAGGAGGCTCCGGCGGCCGACCTTATCGCCGCTGCCGCCCATCCCTATACGGTCGGCCTGCTCGACTCATTCCCGGCCCTGGACGGGCCGGTACGGGAGCTGTCCGGCATACCCGGGTCGCCGCCCAGCCTTCGCCAGCTGCCGGCCGGCTGCCTGTTCGCGCCTCGCTGCCCGCACGCCGAAGCCGACTGCCGGACCCAGCGCCCGTCCCTCCTGCCAGGCCAAGCTCCGGACCGAGCGGTGGCGTGCTTGCACCCTCTGGGCCTGGCGGCGAAGCCTAACAGCCCGGCGTTCGCGCCGGAGAAATGACAGCCATGACCGATACCGCGTCTACCGGCACCGATGCGCTGCGCACGGGGACCGTCGCCCTGGCGGCCACCGACCTCACGAAGACTTACGCTGGCCGCTGGGGTCGGCGCCACCGCCGGTCCGCCACCGCCGCAGTAGCCGGCGTTGACCTGGAACTTCGCCGGGGAACGATATCCGCTCTGGTCGGGCAGAGCGGCTCCGGCAAATCCACGATCGCCAAGCTGCTCGCCCTGCTTGAACGCCGTGACTCGGGGACCCTGCTCCTCGACGGCGAGCCAGTCGGCGCGTCTGCGACCAACGCCTACCGGCGAACGGTTCAGATGGTGTTCCAGGATCCGTTCGCCTCGCTCAACCCGGCCCACACCATCGGCTATCACTTGTCTCGGCCGCTACGCCTGCACCACTACGCTCGCTCTCGCGCCGAGCTGCGGTCGCAGTCCGTTCACCTGCTCGAGCAGGTGAAACTCCGCCCTGCCGAGGAATTCCTGGCCAAGTTCCCGCACCAGTTGTCAGGCGGCGAACGACAGCGGGTGGCGATCGCCCTCGCTCTAGCGGTCCGGCCGCGGGTTCTGCTGGCCGACGAGCCGGTCTCCATGCTCGACGTATCCATCCGGGCCGGCCTGCTGAACCTGTTGCGCGAGCTGGCGGACCACGAGCGGCTCGCCGTGCTGTACATCACGCACGACATCGCCTCCGCCCGCTACTTCGCCGACAGCATCGCGGTGATGTACGCCGGGCGGATCGTGGAGCGGGGACCGGCCCGCGAGGTGGTAGAGAACCCCGGGCACCCGTACACGAAACTCCTCCTCGCGGCGGCCCCGCAGGGCGGCCGCGGCCGCGACCAACTCCGGCCGCTGCCAGAACGGTCGCCCGGCGCCGCGCCCGGCATGCCGGCGGCGGGCTGTGTATTCGCACCGCGATGCCCCCAGGTCCTGGACCGCTGCACCAGAGAACTACCAGAGGCGTATGACCTGGGAGCCGGACACCACGCCGCATGCTTTCTTGGTCAGCTTTCCGGCTTACGGGCACAGACGAGGCCGGTGACATTGACGGGGAGGCCAAAGCCCATCCGCCAGTCAAGCCTGCGTACCTTCACATCGCGGCAGCCCGCGGCCTGGAGTGGCTCGATGTACCGGTCGGCGAGGAAGTCAGCGATGCGCAGCTGGCCGCCCGGGCGCAGGACTCGCACGGCCTCCCGCAAGGCGCGGTCCCTGTCGTCGTCGCCGATGTTATGGAAGACCAGGTTGCTCACGGCGATATCGAACGTGCCCGAATCAAAGGGCAGGTCACGGGCGTCGGCGTGCACGAGTTCCACCCGGTCGGCAACGCCTTCAAGCAAGGCGTTGCGCTCGGTGGAGGCCCGGCTGTTGCCTGACTGGTCGCGGGTCAGCCAGATGTCCGCTCCTACCGCGCGTCCGTTGGGCACGCGCTCGGCGGCGAGCAGCAGCACGGCGCCACGACCGCAGCCGATGTCCAGGACACGCTCGTCTCCGCGCGGGTCAAGCTCGTCGAGTATCTCTGACCAGACCTCGAACTTGCCGCGCCGGGTCGAGTACAGGCCACCCGCGGCTAGCGCCGCCAAGCCGAGGGCGGCGGCGCCGCTGGCCGCGGCCAGCACCGGCCGCTTGTGCCGGAGCGCTTGCACCGTCATTGCGCTGACCGCCACTTCAAGTGCGGCTTGGACGAACAGACCGAGCCGCGGGTAGTGACCGTCCAGGCCGTACTGGCCGCGCCGAGAGATCATCTCAGTTCCCCTGTGTGTCCAGAAAGGTGGCCGGCGCCGGCCGCTGTGTGACGTCTTGGACTCGTAGCTTAAGCCTTGCCCGTCGCCCATCACATGAGCCACCGGGAGACATTTGACGCTACTCCCGGCGGAGTAGATATCCTCTTCGGGCGTCTATCACGCGTGCCGGAGCAAGTCGTTCAGTCCGGCCGCGACGATCTGGAACGTTCTGCGAAGGAAGTCCGAGATCCTGCTGGCGGGTGCCCCGAAGTGCGCTTGGCCGAACGGCGAGGACAGTTCGATGTTCACGACGCTGCCGGGTTCGCCGCCTACGGAGCCGTCCGACGGCCAGACCATGACGAACAGTCCGTCAGAGCAGTGCGTTGGCGGACTGGTAGTTCACCCAGCGTGTGCCGTTCCAGCGCAGGATCACGACCAGGCCGCCGGAGTTGACGGTGCCGACCGCCCAGGCGTTGCGGGTGGAGTTTGAGGCCACGCCGTAGAGGCTGTCACAGCTCGAGCAGTAGGGGTTCGGGCTTGGCGCCGCCGTCCATGCCTTGCCGTTCCAGTGCAGGATCAGGGTGCCGAACTCCGAGGCGGTCTCCGTGAAGCCCACTGCCCACGCGTTGCTCGCGGAGGTGACGGCCACACCCCAGAGCTGGTCATAGCTGCCCGGGTTGGGACTGGGCAGCCGCGCCCATGACTTCCCGTTCCAGTGCTCGATCACTGTCTTCTGGGCGCCCGTGCTGCCGACGGCCCAGGCGTTGCTTGCCGAAGTGGCGGCCACCGTGGTGAGGATGGTCCCTTCCGGACCGGGATTCGGACTGGACACCCGCTTCCAGGCCTTGCTGTTCCAGCGGGCGATCAGGGAAGCCTGGGAATCCGAGCCAGGGATGAACCCGACGGCCCAGGCGTTACTCGCGGACGTGGCGGCCACGCTGTAGAAGGTGCCGTCGGGCGCATTTCAGGCCGGAGCGCGCCGTCAGGGGCCAGGCAGCCCACTGACCGGTCAGGTGCAGGCCGGTCAGGCGTAGGCCGGACGGCCCATTCACTGTGCTCTGGTACTTGACGCTCTGGTCCTTGACGCTCCACGAGTAGGCTTCCGCCGTGGCTTCTGAGTTCCATCGGCGCGAGTTCGCGAATGGTGACGTCAGGCTCAGCTATCTGGACAACGATGGTGACGGGCCGGTCGTTGTTGCGCTGCATGGTTTGGCGGGAACCGGAGACGAGTTCCTGGCAACCGCTGACGCTGTCGGTCGGCCGTATCGATTCGTGCTGCCCGACCTGCGCGGACACGGCAAGAGCACCAGGCGGCCTGCGGACGTCTCTCGAAGCGCATTCGTCGGAGACGTGGCTGCGCTAATCCGCTACGTTTCCCCGGATCGGCCGGTGACACTAGTCGGGCAATCGATGGGAGGGCATACCGCAATCCTCACGGCGGCAGCCTTCCCCAGCCTGGTAGAGCGCCTTGTCGTCCTGGAGGTGACGGTTGCCGGTGGGGGGATCCTGTCAAGCTCGGCACCTACTTCAGGTCATGGCCGGTACCGTTCGGGTCGGTCGAGGCGGCGGAGAAGTTCCTCGGGCTGGACGCGCTCGCCCGGTCATGGATCGCGCACTTGGATGCGCTCGAAGACGGCACCCTCGTTCCGTCATTTGATGCTGACGTGATGCAGCAGATCATGGAGGCCGTGCAAGAGTCACGCTGGGATGAGTGGAAAGCTGTGACCGCCCCGGCAACGGCCGTGTTCGCCGCGAAAAGCATGTTCGAGCCCTCCGAGCAGTCTGACTTCATCGCGGCCCGGCCAGCCACGCGCAAGGTTCTGCTGCCTGTTGGCACCCATGATGCGCACCTCGATGCCACCGCTGAATGGGCTGCCGCGCTTACCCATGCCCTTGAGGGATGAGACGTACTAACGCAGCGTGCCGGGTGAGCGTCCAAACGCAGAGCCCGGTGGCGGACAGTTAGCAGGACCTGGCCGTTACCGGGTATCCAGCGCGCCAGACGGGTCCTCTGCCGGTTGGGGCGGGGCGTTCGCGACGATCCATTGCATCAGCGGCAGCAGCAGGGCCGACAGTTCGCGGCCGCGGTTGGTCAGGCTGTAGTCGACGTGCGGCGGAACGACCGGCCGCTGCTCCCGCAGCAGCAGGCCGTCCGCTTCCAGGGTGCGCAGTGTCTGAGCGAGCATCTTCTCGCTGATGCCGCGCGCCCAGCGGCGCAGTTCTCCCCAGCGCATCGTCCCGCTGGACAGCGCGACCAGGATCAGGACGCCCCAGCGGCTAGTGATGTGGTCGAGCAGCACCCGAGTCGGGCAGTCCGGGGAGAACGCGTCGGATCCGGCGCGCAGCTCCGCCAGCGTTACCTCCATGCTTACTTCCATACCAGTACCTTACCTGTAAGTGGGTACCTGCTGATGGGAAGGTGTCATGGAACTGCGCGGTTGTCACCGGCAACCAATGCAGAATCCGAAGGGAAGTCACCCATGCCACTCCTGATCACGGGCGCGACCGGCCGCCTGGGCCGCCTGGTCGTCGAGCAGCTGCTAGCGGCCGGAGTGCCGGCCGGCGACATCGTCGCGACTGGCCGGGCCACCGACAAGATCAAGGACCTAGCCGACCGGGGGGTGCAGGTACGCGCCGTTGACTTCGGCGACCCGGCCGCGGTACGCGCGGCGGTGGCCGGCGCGGACCGCTTGCTGCTGGTCTCCGCAATGGAGCCGGGCGGCCGGGTGGCACTGCACCGCAACGTCATCGACGCGGCGCGGGAGGCCGGCACCGGCCTGGCCGCCTACACCAGCATCGTCAACGCCGGAACCACGACGATCCGCCTCGCCGCGGACCACCAGGCCACCGAGCAGCTGCTGCGCGACAGCGGCGTGCCGTACGTGCTGCTACGCAACAGCTGGTACCACGAGAACTACACGGACCGGCTGCCGGCCTTCCTGGCGCAGGGTGCGATCCCCGGCAGCGTCGGCGAGGGCCGGATTAGCGCCGCGGCGCGCGCGGACTACGCCGCCGCGGCGGTCCGGGTGCTGACCACGGACGGACACGTCGGCCAGGCGTACGAACTCGGCGGCAACGAGGCGTTCACCCTGGCGCAGCTGGCGGCCGAGATCAGCGCTAGGTCGGGGCGGGAGATCCGGTACGTGAACCTACCCGCGGCCAAGTACGCAGACACCCTCAAGACGCACGGCGTGCCCGAGCTGATGGCGGACATGGTCGCCGAAACTGACGCCGCCGCGGCCCACGGCGCGCTCTACACCGCCAGCGGCGACCTCACCACCCTGATCGGACGGCCGGCCACGACGCTGAGCGCAGCGGTCGGCGCGGCCCTGAGCGCACTCGACGGGAGCTAGGGTCCCTCGGGTGGCGCGCATGCGGCCGGGCGTTGGCTCTCCACGGGGGATTTTCTCGAGTGCGCTGGTCTGCTGCGGTTCCCAGGAAGAAGTAGATCTGCTCGCCGGGCCGATAGTGGCTGTTCTACGGCTTGCGGGCTAGTACGCCGTGAACCGGGATGATCTGGTCGTACCGAGGGTCGTCCTGTCCGGGGCGCCATTCAGTGATGGGGACCAGGCCGGGCGGGACTAGGTCAAGACCCGCCACCAAGCGGGCGACCTCCGCGCGGGAGCGGAGCGTGATCGGCTGTCCCGACAACTGGTTCCACCGGCGGATGCCGACGGGCAGCGCCGGGTCCAGATCGCTTGCCTGGTGATAGAGGCTGACGTAGCTTCCGGACGGGACAGCGGCGGCCAGCGCTGATACCGCGGCCGCGGCCGCGTCGGTGTCGGCGATGAAGGCCAGCGTGGACGTGGACAGCAGCAAGACGGCGACCGGCTGGCCGAAGTCCAGCGTCGCCCCGGCACCCGCCACGATCGCGCTGGGGTCGCCGATGTG
>Ga0335074_10016086_pt1 | contig 10527 bp, 11 predicted proteins | sample Lox_Sample_23_FD_206715 | JGI IMG/M metagenome (GOLD analysis project Ga0335074, IMG submission 206715) | Soil microbial communities from Loxahatchee National Wildlife Refuge, Florida, United States - Lox_Sample_2.3 | ecosystem: Environmental > Terrestrial > Soil > Wetlands | place: USA...
CTCCCAACGTGTTGAGCGCTCGCACGACCGAGTTCAACGTGGCCGCGCCCGCGATGAAGGTCAGCTGCTTGCCCTTCTCCGAGGCGGTGATCGTGCTGTTGCTCTGGGTGGCCGTACGCCCGCCGCCGAACGCGTTGGGCTGGACCACCTGATTGGTGGTGGCGATCGTAATCGAGAGGTTGCCCTGCGCGATCGCGCACGGTGCCAGCCGGATATCCCCGCCGAAGACGACCGTCCCGGTGCGCTCGTTGAGCACCACCTTGGCGGTCTCGTCCTGCGTCATCGAGAGATCCGAAGCGTCGGCCAGAAACTGAACGGTCTGCCCCTGGTAGTTCGGCGGCAGGTTGACCCGCACGGTCTCGGCATCGAGCGGGGTCGCCGTGCCGCGGCCGAAGCGACCGTTGAGGACGGCGGCGAGGTTGGCGGCGGTCCGGTAGTCGGGCGTCGTAAGCACGTAGTTGAAGCCGGTCGGATCGGTGTTGAGCGGCGTGATCATGTCGCGCGCGATCACCGCGCCGTTGGGGATGCGGCCGGCGCCGGTGAAGTTCTGATAGACGCTCGAGGCGTTCTGCCCGGCGACGAAGCCGCCGACCGAGATCGGCCCCTGGGCCGTTGCGTAGACGAGGTTGTTGGCGGCGCGCAGCTCGGTGAGCACCAGCGTTCCGCCCTGCAAGCTGCTGGCATCGCCCATCGCCGAGACGACGACGTCGACGTTGTCGCCCGAATGCGCGAACGGCGGGAGGTTGGCCGTCACCATCACGGCGGCGACGTCGCGGGTGCGAACCGCCGTCTGCGAGACGCTCAAACCGAACGTCTGCAGGATGTTCTGGATCGTCTGGCTCGTGAAGATCACCGAGGTCGAGTCGCCGGTCTGATTGAGGCCGACCACGACGCCGTACCCCACCAGCTGGTTGTCGGTCACGCCCTGAACGTGCGCGATGTTCTTCACGCGCACGACGTTGTCGGCCGAACCGGCCGACGCGACGGAGCCCAGCGCGCCGAGCGCAAGGGCGAGCGCCGTGGCCAGGGTCGTAAGCTTTCGTAACGTGATCATCATCGTGCCGCTTTAAAACAGGAAGTTGAGAATCTGCTGGATGAGGCCTTTGTGCTTCTGGTTATCGCCGTAGAAGGTCGCCTGAACGTTGGCTACGCGCGAGCTGACGATCGCGTCCGTATTGTCGAGATCCTCGGGCCGGATGAATCCGGTGATGTGCAGCGTCTGGCGGCGGCCGTTGATGACGACGCCCTGGTCGCCCGCGATCGCAAGCACGCCGCTCGGCAGCACGTCGGTGACGGTCGCCATCATCGTCGAGGTGAAGGCGTCGGCGCCGGAGGCCGTTTTGGCGGAGCTCGCGTTGGTGTTGCCGTTGATCGCGGGGATGTTGAAGAGCCCGGTCAGCCCGAATCCCGCCGACTTGGTGCTCGAGTAGTTGTCCGTATGCGAGTTCGCGTCGTTGAAGTCGAACTCGACGTAGACGAGATCGCCGACCTGCGACGCGCGGTGGTCGGGCGTCAGACGCAAGGGATGCCCCGGCCCCGCCGGCGGCGGCGCCGCCTGGTACAGCGTGTCGGCGAAGGCGCCGGCCGGCGTCAGCGCCAGCGCGGCGAGAAGAACGAGGATCTTGCGAGTCATAGCGGTTGCGCTCCCATGACGTCGAGCTCGACGCGGTCCGGCCCGATCACGGTGCCGGAGAGCATCTTGTTGGTGGCGCTGTTGTAGACCGAGACCTCGTCGCCGAGCCCTCCGCCGGTTCGCGCCAACACTTCCGTGACGACCGAGACGCCGCCGTCGTTGACGATGAACACGACCATCGAGCCCGGCTTGACGATCTGATTGGTCGCGGTCTCCTCGATCGCGATCGGCTGGCCTTTGCGGAACGCCTCGAAGATCTTGCGCCCGATAAGAACCTTCGTGCCGTTGGGCAGCCGGCCGTTCGAGGGCACGCGCGCCATCGCGACGTCGCCGGGCTCGAGCACCGTTCCGGCCACGAGATCGTGCGCGGCGACCGCGGTGTGGACGTACTGCTGGACGCGGTAGCCGACGAAGAGGGTGCGCGTGAAGACGCCGTCGACGTCGATCTCGATCGGAACGTTCACGTAGTACGGCGTCGCCATCGGCGACTCGACCGTCAGCGAGACGGTGCCCGGCCCGACGATTTGATCGCGCACCGGCCCGGAGGGAATCAGCTCCTCGTCGCCGCTGAGGGCGACGGTTGCGAGCGCGCGCTTGGCCATCTTCGCGAGGGTCGCGCCCGAGATGCGCTGCGATCCCGCCTCCTGCGCGCGCGCGATGCCGGGAGTTGCAAGGCAACCCATCATCAGCGCGGCGAGCAGAGCGGCGATCGAGCGCGTCATCGGTTACGATCCTATTGGAACGGCGGTATGTTGACCGCGGTCTGGAGCATCTGGTCGGAGGCGCCGATCGCCTTCGAGTTCGCTTCGTAGGCGCGCTGCGCCACGATCATGTTGACGATCTCGTTGACGATCTGCACGTTGGAGTTCTCGAGATACTGCCCTTCGAGCGTTCCCGCGCCGTTGAGCCCGGGCTGGCTCACGATCGGCGGGCCGCTGGCGGCGGTCTGGGAATAGAGATTGGTGCCGAGCGGCTGCAGGCCGGCGTTGTTGACGAAACGGGCCAACGTGATCTGCCCGAGCTGCTGCGGCTGCGTGCTGCCCGGAACGTTGACCGTCACCGTGCCGTCGGATCCCACCGTCAAGCTGCTGGGCAGCGCGTTTTGCGGAATCGTGATCTGCGGCTGCAAGAAATACCCGTCGGCGGTCACGACCGTACCGTTGGCGTCTTCCTTGAACGAGCCGTCGCGCGTGTAGGCAGTGGTGCCGTCGGGCAGCGTGATCTGGAAGAAGCCGTCGCCGTTGATCGCGACGTCGAGCGGGTTGCCGGTCTGGTAGAGCGAGCCTTGCGTGAAGATCTTCTCGGACGATCCGACCTTGACGCCCAAGCCGACGTCCTGGCCGACCGGTACGATACTCGGCCCGACCGGCGCGCCCGGCGCTTGAATGTTCTGATAGATCAAATCTTGGAAGCGCGCGAAGTTCCCCTTGAAACCGGCGGTGTCGACGTTGGCCAGGTTGTTGGAGATCGTATCCATGTTGTATTGCTGGGCGATCATCCCAGTGGCGGCCGAGTAGAGTGCTCGCATCATGATGAGATCGTGCTCCCGTTAGCTAGGCGGTTTCGCGAGGTTGGTGATGTCTTGGTTGACGCCGTCGTCTTCGGCCTTGATGCTGCGCTCGTTGGCGTCGAACCAGCGCTCCGCGGTGATCAGGTCGACCATCGAGCGCACGACGTTGCCGTTGCTCTTCTCGAGGAAGCCTTGCTGCACGGTGGTGTTGGCGCCGGCGGCGGGTTGCGCGTTGCCGGTGTTGACGAAGTTGTTGTCGCCCTCGGGGCGCAAGTCCACGAGATTATTGAACGACGTGAGGGTCAGTTGGTTGATCGTCTGGCCGCGCTGCGAGATCGTCCCGTCCGGTCCGACGGTCACCGGTCCGAGCGCCGGGAGGATCGTAATCGGCGCGTTGTTCTGCCCGACGACGGTGTTGCCGTCCATCGTCACGAGCTGGTTGTTGGCGTTGACGGTGAACTCGCCGTCGCGCGTATAGCGGACGCCTTGCTGGGTTTGGACCGTGAAGAACGCGTTCTGCCCGGTCAGGGCGAGGTCGTACGGATTGCCGGTGCTCTCGACCGGCCCGGCCGTAAAATCGGTGGGCGTATCGTAGATCTGCGCGCCGGTGCCCAGCGTGCCCACGTACGGCGCCACCGGCTGGCCCGGCGTTGCGCGCCCCGGCGCCTGACCCGGATCCGTTTGAATCCGGTAGAGGTCCATGGTGGGCGCGGACTGGATCTGCAGCAGCGTCTGCTTGAAGCCGCCGTTGGCAACGTTGGCGAGATTGTTCGCCAAGTTGTCGGCCATGCTCTGCGCTACGAGCGCTCCGCTCGCCGCCGTGTACAGGCCACGTATCAAAAGAAAAACCTCCGCACGAAGCCGTTGTTTCCTGCGGAACCGTCAATCGGTCGGGTTCCGCCGCGGCCCCACCTCGTGCAAAGGTCGTCCAGCCGCGTTCCTCTTGGTATTCGGCGTTCCTGAGAGGAAGTTTAGGGTTCCATCAGGGTTTCTCGCCGGCGCTCCCGGGCGGCCGCGGCCGAAAAACGAGAAGGGACGGTCGAAACCGTCCGCTTCCGTGTCCACTCGCGCCCCGCGGCGCGCGGGAATTCTCTAGAACTGCATCTGCTGGATCTCTTGATACGCATCGAGCAGCTTGTTGCGGACCGACATCGTCATCTGGAAGGCCAGGCTGGCCTGCTCGACGGCCTTGACCGTTCCTTCGAAATCGTTGCTCTTGCCGGTCGCGAAATCGACGGAGTCCTGGCCGGCGGTCTGCATCTTGTCGTTGACGCCGCCGAGCAGCGACTTCACCGTATCGCGGAACGAGGTCGCCGCGGTCGTATCGGAGGCTTGATCCTGCGTCGTCGAGGGCACCGCGGCCGGCGCCTGCGGAGCGACGTCGGGAATGAAGCTCGCCGGTTTGAGCGAGCTCAGGGCGGTCGCGTAGGCGTCGATATCCATCGGTGTTCGTCGTTCCCTTTACTAGGAGCGCAGCAGGCCGGCGGCGGCCGTATCCATCGAACGGCTCTCTTGGATCGCCGCGACGTTGGCCTCGTACGCGCGCGAGGCAGCCATCATGTCGACCATCTCTTTGACGACTTGGACGTTGGGATAGTGGACGTATCCGCGCGCGTCCGCCTCGGGATTCCCCGGGTCGAAGACCAGGCGATCGGGGCTGGGATCGTCGACGATCCCAACGACCTTCACGCCTTCGACGCTGGCTTTGGTTGCATTCTGCGGTGCGAACGGATTGCCCATGTCGAGGTCGTCGCCCCCGGACGAGTCGTCCATGGCGTCGAGCGGGCTGCTCTGATCGGGAGCGCCGGGCGCCTGCGCGAAGACGACCAACTGCCGCTTGAAGGCACCGCCCTGCGGCGTGCGGGTCGTGTTCACGTTGGCGATGTTGTTGGCGATCACGTCCATCGCCAAGCGCTCCGCGGAGAGCCCCGAGGCGCTGATCTCGACGGTGTTGTAAAAGCCCATGCCTACGTATCCTGCTCGGTGATGGCTTGGCGCAGCCAGGTGTACTGCTTGCCGAGCAGCTGGCTCATCGTCTGCGAGTAGTCCGAGTTTTCTCCGAGCTGCGCCATCTCCTGATCGATGTCGACGTTGCTGCGGTCCACGCGCATCGCCGTGCTCTCGTCGACGTGCGCCTTCGGATCGAAGGGAACCGGCGGCTGCGCGCCGTTGACGTCGAACTGCCGCGGGTCGTCGGTGGTGAGCGCCAACTCGTCGGGAGAGGCCGGCGTGCCGAGACTGGCGGCCAGGGCCTCGCGAAACGAAGTCGTCGAGCGCCGGAAGTTCGGCGTGTTGACGTTGGCGATATTGTTCGCGAGCTGCTCTTGCTCGAGTCCCGCTCCCTTGACGGCGTTACCGAGCAGTTGGATCGTCGGGCCAAAGGATAGTGCGCTGACGTCAGCCATCGTGTTGTGTATCGGCCGGCACGGCCGCCTTCTTTATTTCTTTCCCGGCGAACTGGGCAGCGTGGAGGCGGGCATAGGCCCCGCCGCGGTCGAGCAGCTCGTCGTGGCTGCCGACCTCGAGCACGCGGCCGCCTTCGATATACAGGACCTTGTGCGCGCGCCGGATGGTCGAGAGGCGGTGGGCGATGATCAGGGTCGTCCGGCCGGGGAGCAACCGGTCCAGCGCGCTCTCGATCATCGCCTCCGAGTGGCTGTCGAGGGCGCTGGTCGCCTCGTCGAGGATGAGGATGCGGGGATCGCGCAAGATCGCCCGGGCGATCGCGATACGCTGCCGCTCGCCGCCCGAGAGCCGGACGCCCCGCTCGCCGACCTCGGTCGCAAAGCCTTGCGGGAATCCGGCTACGAAATCCTCGACGTTGGCCTCGCGGGCCGCCGCGCGCACCTCGTCGTCGCCGGCGTCGAGCCGGCCGTAGCGGATATTCTCGAGGACCGAGGCGCGGAAGAGCTGCGGGTCCTGGGGCACGATCGCGATCGCCCCCCGCAGGTCCGCCAGGCGCACCGTCGCGATGTCGACGCCGTCGACGCGCACCTGCCCCGATTGCGGGGAATAGAAGCGCGGGACGAGGTTGACGATCGTGGTCTTGCCGGCCCCCGAGGGACCGACCAGCGCCACGATCTCCCCCGCCTCGATCGCGGCGGTGACGTGCGAGAGCGCCGGCGGCTCGCCGGGGGTGTACGAAAAAGAGACGTCGTCGAACTCGATGCGGCCGCGCATCGCCGGGGAGGGCCGCACCGCGCGCTCGTCGTCCGCCTCGATCGGCAGATCGAGGATTTCGTAGATCCGTCCCGCGCCGACGATCGCCTTGGAGATGTCGCCGAAGAAGGCGGCGACGCGATTCATCGGATTGACGAGGTTGACCACGAGCAGCCAGTAGTTGAAGACTTTGCCCGTGTCGAGCCGGTGCACGAGCACCTCGTGGACCGACATCCACATGATCGCGATCACGGCGAAGACCATGATCGTCGAGATCACCAGCGGCTGCGTCTGGATGAACTGCGTCAGCTTCATGTAGACGCCGAAGAAATCGTCGTTGCTGCGGCGGAAGCGCTCGATCTCGAAATCCTCGCGTGCGAACGACTTCACCACGCGCTGCCCCTGCAGTACCTCGGTGAGATTCGCCGAGAGGTCGGCGACGCGCGCCTGCGCGCGGTGCGCCGATGCCGAGATCAGCTTTTGAAAGCGCGAGACGACCAGGGAGAGCACCGGGGCGAGCACGACCAGCGTGAGGGTGAGCAGCCAATCAAGGTAGACCATCGCCGCGAACGACGAGACGAAGGTCACGAGCGCGACGACGAGCTGCGGCAGCGAAACGCTCACCGCGTCGGTCATCATCGCGAGGTCGGTGTTGAAGCGGGCGAGCAGCTCGCCCGGCCGCCACCGGTCGAACTCGGAGAGAGGCAGGCGCAGCAGGCGCTCGAAGAGCCGCACCCGCAGCCGCGCGATCATCTGTTGCCCGCTCCAAGCGGTCAGATAGGTCTGCCCGTAGGTCGCGACGTTGGCCACCAGGAGCGCCGCGAACGTCACCCCCAGCGCCAGATAGAACAGGGGCAGATCCGGCGGCGTGCCGCGCGGCGGCGAAAGCACCTTGTTGACGATCTGCCCGAAGGCGGCCGGCGGGACGATCGAGAGCACGCCGGCGATCGTGCCGAGCAGCATCGCGACTGCGATCCGGGGGTAAAAGGGACGCGCCTCGTGGGCCAAGCGTCCGAGAACGGTGCGGCGGGACATCGAGCGCCTCGGTCTTGCCGCCGCGCCGGGGTGAAACCTCCCGCCGCGCCGGCCGGTACGTGGAAATGAAAGTTCTAGGAGAAACGAAAACGATGGATTGCTACTTTCACTCGCACGTCCCGTCGATCGCCGCCTGCACCGATTGTCGCAAGCCGATCTGTGCAACGTGCCGCGACGAGGCCGGCACCTGCCCGGGCTGCCGCCTAGCCGCCAAGGTCGACGCGGCCACCGCTACCCGGCAGCGGATTGCCGGAGCGGTGCCGCCGTACGCGCACGCTGGGGCCACGCAGCCGCCGCCCGCGACCGTGACCAAGGCCGAGGTCGCGACCGCGCTCGATCCGGTCGAATCGCGCGCCCTGGTCGCGCTGGGCTATCCGCTCTGGCCGCTCGCGCTGATCTCGCTCTTCGATCGCAAGCAATCGCGCTATCTCAAGCGGCAAGCGATTCAGGCGCTTGCCTTCAACATCGCGATGGCCGGGCTGTGGGGCCTCTTCTCCCTGATCGATGCGATCTTCGGCTCGGTCCCGTTCATCGCGACCGCACCGACGATTCTGCTGGCGCTGCTCATCCCGGTCTTCCTGGTGGCCAGCGTCTACTTCGGGGTCAAGGCGTGGCAAGGGCAGGAAGTGCACGTCCCGATCATCAGCGATTGGATCGACGAGCGGATACCGGCGTAACGCCTTGGGCGTGCGCGCGGTAGCGCGCGAGGAACGCGCGCGCCGCGCGCTCGTGCTCCACGACGCGCTGCGGATAAGGGTCGCAGGCAAAGAGCGAGAGCGAGAGTTGCGGATCGTCGCCGCGCGCTCCGTCGAGCACCGCGACGGGAACCCGCTCCAGTTCGCGGACCCAGCGCCGCACGTACGCGCCGCTCGGATCGTAGCGGCGCCGCTGGCGATCCGGATTGTAGATGCGCGGAAACTGCGCCATGTCGGCACCGACGCCGGCGATCCACTGCCAGTTGCCGTCCGCCAGCGCCGGGTCGTCTTCGACCGACCAGCGGTCCCACTCGTCGCGACCGACGCGCCAATCGACGCCGAGATCGAAACAGAGAAACGACGCCGCGACCGCGCGCACGTGCGGATGCATCCAGCCGGTCTCGTGGAGCTGTCGGATGCCCGCGTCGACCAGCGGAAATCCGGTGCGGCCGCCGCGCCACGCGTCGAGCGCCGGGTGCGAACGCTCGAATGCAAAGTCGCGCATCTTCTCCTGCAAGGGCTCGGCATGCGTCTGCGGATGGAACCACGCCAGTTGCAGGAAGAAGTCGCGGTGGGCGATTGCGCGCAGGAAGAGTTTGAGCGAGACGCGCTCCTCGCTGAGCAGAAAGGGATCGTCGAGCCGCACCCGCACCGCACGAACGACGCTGCGCGCCGAGATCGTCCCAAAGCTCAGCTCGGCGCTCAAGTGCGAGGTGCGATCCTCTGCCGGAACCGCCGCAGCGGTCGCGTACTGCAGCGCCGATTCGGCTAAGAACCGCTCCAGGAGGCGCGTCGCCACCTTCGAGCCCGCGGCGAGGGCGTCGCGCTCGGGCGCACCGAACTCGGAGGGCTGCGGCAACGGTTCGCTGTGCAGCTCGGTCGCGGCAAAACGCAGCAGCAGCGGATGCTCGTGCGAGCTCACGGGAAGATCCCGCCAAACCTCCAGGTAGGGCGCGAAGGCGCGGTAGCCGAGCCCGGCGGTCGAACGGGCCGCCGAGGTCTCCTCGAAGGGGACCGCCGCCGCATCGTGGACGACGAGCGCCCGCAGTCCCGCCTCTTCCAGCTCCGACTGGAGCCGGGCGTCGCTCTGCGCCGACGGCGCGTCGTAACTGGCGCTCCAGGCGGCCCCGCCGGCGCCGACCGCGTGCGCCAGATGTTTGATCGTCGCTCCCAGGGCGCCGCGCCGCACGATGAGGCGGGATCCGCGACCGCGCAGCTCCTCGTCGAGCGCGCGCACCGCCGCGCAAAAAAACAGGGCTCGCCGCGGCGAGCGCGCCAAGCGCTCCTCGAGCGCCCGGTCGATGACCAGCAGCGGCAGGACCGCGCCTTGCGCCGCGGCCGCTTCGAGTCCGGCGTGGTCGTCGAGGCGCAAATCGCGAGCGAAGCGATAGATGAACGGCCCGTCCGCCATGAGCCCGTCGTTTCGTCCGAAAGGTGGGCTTCTCCCCGAACGCATAATCAAGCATCGTGGCCGGCCGCAGAATCTTCATTCGGTTCGCGCAGGCGAGCGACGTCGATCGTCTGGTCAAAGACGCGGTCATCGTCGGTCCCTCGCCGACGAAGGAAACGTGGAATCAGCGCATCGTCAAATGGCTCTCGGAGCAACGCGCCGGCCGCCGGGTCATTCTCATTGCCGAAGACGAGACCGGGCTTCTCGGGATGGTTCAGCTCGTCTTTCGCCTCCCGCTCGGATACGACGATCCCGAAGCCGCCAACGGCATGGACATCGCGATGATGGAGAACCTGCGCACGCGCGCCGACGCACCGGCCGAGGTCGGGAACGAGCTGGTCGGAGAGGTTCAGCGCCTTGCGATGAAGCGCAACGTCAAGACGCTGACCTTTTGCCTACCGATGAACAACACGCGCGCGATGCATCAAGCGCGCAGTTGGGGCTTCGAAGAGTTTCGCATCATGGCCGAGCCGACCAAGATGCTCGCCTTCTTTCGCAAATCGATCGAGTGAGTTACGGGGTCGGCGTCGGGGCGGGCGAGCCGTCCGACCAGCGGCGCACCGGAATGTACAGCGTGGTCGGCTGATACGCACTGCCGACGGTATCGAGGATCGGCGAGCCGGGCAGCCCCGCGCCCCATTGCGCCTCTTGGCCGTAGGGAATGAACGGCATCACGTGCGGCAGCCACGGGCCGTGGACGTTGTTGAGGTAGCCCTCCTTGGAGAGCATGAACGCGAACGAGTCGGGCGCGGGCATGCCGAAGCGGTGACTCGCAAACGCCGCCTTGGTCTTGGCAACGATCTGCTGCATCGTATCGCCGGCGAGCACCCACTGCGTTCTGGCAAGGAACGCGGGCAGCACGCTCTTCACCGCCGGCGGGTTCATGCATTCGGGCCCTCGCGATTTCGGATTCCAGAAATCGGGGTCGTCGAAGCCGGCGAACCACGAGTGCGTCACCAGGCAAACGAACCCGTTGTCGCCCTTCACCGCGACGCGGTACCCCTGCCGGCCGAGCACGAGCACCTCGGCGTGGTCGGAGATCGAC
>Ga0335074_10016087_pt1 | contig 10525 bp, 9 predicted proteins | sample Lox_Sample_23_FD_206715 | JGI IMG/M metagenome (GOLD analysis project Ga0335074, IMG submission 206715) | Soil microbial communities from Loxahatchee National Wildlife Refuge, Florida, United States - Lox_Sample_2.3 | ecosystem: Environmental > Terrestrial > Soil > Wetlands | place: USA: Florida...
GTATTCGGTGCGTCAGAAGAGCATGCTCGATCGGTAACGCAGTTGCATGCGTTTTCTGGAGGTGGCCCCTATGGGTTCCCCACTCCGATTCATTTTTCTTTTGGAGGTTTGCTGTTTTTCGGCTGCGGCCGCTCCGCAGCTTCGGCTGACGCAAAGCGTCATCTATGCCTCGCAGGCCGTTGGCGCGAACGCCTACTCTCAATCTCTGGAAGCCTACAACATTGGTGATGGCTCGCTCGATTTGGCCCTTACGACTTCACCGTCGGTCTCGTGGTTGACGGCTTCCGTTCTGCCAATGGCAACAGCGCAGAACTGCTACGCCTCTATCGGAACCTCCTGCATCCCTCTGGTTTTCACATTCGATTCGTCAACCCTCCCGCGGGGTGTGTACACAGTGGATGCCGTCGTCTCGGCCGCCAACGCGATCGACGCGCCGCAGGTGATCACCGTGACGCTGCAGGTCGGTGGAAGCGATACTCCTATCGATGTTTATCTGAATCCCGGACGATCCTTGTCGTTGCCGTTTGCGCCCTACACGCTTCCGCCTCCCGCCTATAATTCGGTGGTCGCGATCCCCAGCGGCGGGACGTGGCTCTCGGTTGTCTCGACCTCTGGCGCGGATAGCTGGTTCACCTTGCCTTCTTATATCCAGATCTCCGCCTCGGGGATGGCGGCGGGAACTTACATGGGCTCGATTTCGGTGAGTGATTACTTTGCGAACGACGCGCACGTTGTTCCGGTAACGATGAACGTCACCACCCAACCGATCGCCGTCCCCTCTATGACTCAAATCACCGCGACGCTCGCGCAGGGCGGACCGCCGGTTACTTATCCGTTTCAGCCCTACATTTCTTTGTCGAATTCCGGCCTCGGTACGCTCAGCGTGCAGGACGTCACGGGCAACGGATCCGGAGTCAGCGCGTATAACTACAACGGACTCGCGATCGTCACGCTTGATCCTGGGTCGCTCGATGTTGGAACTTACACCGACGGGGTCGTGACTTTTCAGTGCAACGCGGCGAATTGTCCGCTCGAAATTCCGGTGACGCTCCAGATTATTCCGCGCGGGCCGCCGGTTTTGAATTATCAGGGCGCTATGGCCAATTCCGGCGGCTCTCCCGGTGGGACAGTCGCGCCGGGCGAGGTCATGATCGTGCAGGGGCAGCAGCTTTCGAATCAGCCGGCGGCGATCGCTTCGACGTATCCGCTGCCGGCGACGCTCGGCGGAACAAGCGTTTGGGTGAACGGGTCGCCCGCGCCGCTCTATTACTCCTCTTCGGGACAAATCGCGTTTCAGATGCCCTTCGAGGCGCTGCCGGGAAGCGCGCTGGTGCAGGTGCAGCGCGACGATGGGCAGTCGAGCAACTTTATTTCGGTGCCCGTCGCGCCGGTCGCGCCGGAAATTGTCGCGATCACGGATTCGAATTACAACGTGATCGACCAGAATCATCCGGCGTCGCCCGGCGAAACGCTGGTGATCTGGGCCATCGGGTTGGGACAGACGAGTCCTGCACTGGCGGATGGCGTGGCTGCTCCGGCGAATCCGCTGGCGACGGCTTTAGTGGTGCCTGGCGTCGTGTTTTTTGACACTGCCGTTGCGCCCAGTTCAGTTGTCGCGGCTCCGGGCGAGGCCGGATTGTATCAGGTTGCCGTCAAGGCTCCCGATTCGCAATTCGATTCAGGCGTTTACCTATTGCAGAGTCTGCCGAACAGTACGCGCAGCGCATCTAGCAACACAGTTCCCCTTTGGGTACAATAAGCCGCGGGCGAAATCAGACATACCACAGCGATTAAAAGTTGCGGCGGCCGGGGCTTCTGGACTTTTCGCCAGGCGTGTCGATCGCCCCTGATGCCCCCGCCATTACTGGCGGGGCTGGACCCGACCACTGCTGAAGGGGCGACGACGACCTTCCGGCCGCCGCTGCATTGATAGAGCTATCTAGCGCGAGGATCTGACAGGCTTCTATTTTCTCCCTGGAAGTTTATCGAATCGATTCGACGTCAAGGGGCTGCTGAAAACGCGGACGAAAGTGCGGCCTGAGAGGCCGCCGCAGGCTGGGAGCCTGCCCCACTCACCGTGGCGCTCCACGTGCTGGTCTATTTGGTATGGCGCGAATCATCGGAGAAGAAGCTCCGCGGGAAGTGAGTTGTCCGCATTGCGGCGCGGATGCGAGCTGGAGGTTTCTGGACGAAGCCAACACGCTCGTCGAGATCCTGTGTCCGGATTGTGGTGTCTTCCAACTGCCGCGTGGCGAATTTGAAGAGACCGAGGCGGATGTGCCGGGCTTGGAAGATCGCTAACCGGCGCGGTCGCGGCTCAGAAATTGGGATATCGAGCAAACGCTGATGTCTGCAATTTAGTACTACGCGACGGATGACACGCTGCGATGGCCTTTCAAGATCTCGCGAACTTCGGCATCGCTCACCTGGCGGAAGTCCGAGTACCATTCGCCGACTGCGGAAAAAGGCTCGGGAGTGGCGAGACAAACGCACTCGTCGGCTTCCCGCGATAAGCGGCTGCATGCTTCAGCGGAACCGACCGGCACGGCCACAATCAGCTTCTTAGGACCCAGACTGCGAACATGCCGAACCGCGGCAATCATCGTTGAACCGGTGGCCAATCCGTCATCGACGATGGCGACGCTACGGTCGCGGACCGGGATCGCCGGCAGACCGTCGCGGTAAAGCTTCTCGCGGCGCGCCAGCTCCTCCGATTCCCGGGTCACCACTTCCTCAAGTTCATCGTCGGAGATACGCAGCTTTAGAATCAGCCGAAAATCAAGGACCTTGGTCGTACCCGCAATCGCACCCATCGCCAGCTCCGGCTGCCACGGCACGCCGAGCTTGCGCACCACGACAATATCGAATTGCGCGCGAAGCACGTTTGCGACTTCCGCGCCTACCGGAACACCACCACGCGCCAGCGCCAGGACGACCGTCGGGGCCGGTCTCCGGCCGGACAGCTCCGTTCCAAGCATGCGGCCGGCCTGGTAGCGATCGCGATATGGAAGATCAATCATCGTTTTCATGGATCGCAGCGGACGCGCAGATGCGCTCGAGCTGTTCATCGACATCCTGAAGTTCCAGATCGAGCAGCTCCCGCCAGATGAGCCGCTCTTCTACAAACTTCGCCCACAGCGCGTCGTGCCCCTCTCGCCGTTGCTGCTGAATGTGCTCGATTAATCCGAACGCTTCAGCAAGGCGCAGTTGAAGGGGGTTTTTCGTTGCCGGCGAATTCGGATTCGTGTGACGCGATAGCCCTAAGATGCGCATTGTCCACCTCTGGCAGGGCGCTGAAAAAGGGGACAGACCGCTCTGTCCACGGCCATGGCCGCACGCGGCATGAATAACTTACAGCCGGGGACAGAGTTCTGTCCCCTTTTTCAGCACCTGCCAGCGTGTGTTTTGCAATCTGAATTCCAGCCTTGCCGTGATATTTCAAACGACAATTCCATCCTCCGGCATGTTTCCTCTCCGATTTTGAGTCTTTGCGCCAAAAAACGCCGCGCGAAATAGCGCAGCCTGCGATTGCATCGATCTTTCGCCTTGGTGGCACGCGCATTACAGTTTTTTCATGGCAGCATACTTGCAGTCTTAAGAGGCGGAACAGGGGTCTTGATGCACTCCGCATGCTGCGTCCTGGGACTTTTCTTGATGGCTCTGCCGGGAATTGGGCAGAACCGGGGAGATTTCCTGTTTGAAATCCAGCCCCGGGAGATCGCCGCCGGGGAAACGGCCACCTTGCGCTGGTCGATCAAGGGAGCCACGAAAATCACCATCGAAGAAGCGCCTGAATCAAGCATCGGACGCGCTGAACTGCACAGACTCGGAACCTTCCAGGGCGGCAGCGGAACGCTCCAGGTAAGTCCAGTGGAAAACACGACCTATGTGATCAGTTGCGAAGGTTCGACAACCTATTCCTGCGCTTCGCTGAGCGTTCGCGTGCGGGTGAAACGCCGCTAACCGAGGTGCGATCCGGCACCGCCGGGATCGAAGCGTAATCCCGAGCCGCGCTCCACAACCTGGCGGCGTCGGCGCGGGTGCGATTCGAACCGGCCGGACGAATCGTCGCCGCGTCCGGGACGCAGGAGATCGGAACGGGAAATTACACCATCATGGCGCAGGTCGCCGTTACGATTCCGCGTTCTCGCGCTCCCAGTGGGCCTCCGGACGGCGAACGGGACCGTGCTGAACGTGCGGGACCAGCTTGATCAGCCGCCGTTCGATCAGATCCCTCACGAACATCCGGGTATCCTCGTTCGTCCAGCCCATCGCCTTATCGACGGCGTGGATCGGATCCCGCCAGGCATCGGCGCAGGGCTTGTGCGAAACCAGAATCTCGATCACCTTCTTCTCCACATCGGTCAGCATGATTTTTTCGTCTTTCGCCCCAGAGAACTGCGGACTGCGTTATTCTGGGCATTTCCACCACGTTTCCTTTAAAAATAACATGACCACCGTCACTCATCTGGAATGCAGCGTCTGCTCCCGGCGCTATGAAGCCGGAAAAATTCACAACCTGTGCGAATGCGGCGGGCCGCTGCTGGTCCGCTACGATTTGCAGAAAGCGCGCGAAAGCTGGAATCGCGACTGGATCCCCAATGGTCCGTCGAGCATGTGGCGCTATGCTCCGGTGCTGCCGGTGTCGAAGCCGTCGGCCATCGTTTCGCTCGGCGAGGGAATGACGCCGCTGATTCCCACGCGGCGGCTGGGGGCGCGGCTGGGCGCGCGCGACCTGTGGGTGAAAGACGAAGGCGTCAATCCCACCGGATCGTTCAAAGCGCGCGGGATGTCCTGCGCCATTTCGATGTGCGTCGAATTGGGGATCCGCAAAGTTGCGGTCCCCTCGGCCGGAAACGCTGCCGGGGCGATGGCCGCCTATGCCGCGGCGGCCGGAATCGAGGCATTCATTTTTATGCCGCGCGATGTTCCGCAATCGAACTTCATCGAATGCTCGGCCACCGGCGCGAAGGTCACGCTGGTCAACGGACTGATCAGCGATTGCGGAAAAATGGTCGCCTCGCGTAAGGACGCCGAAGGCTGGTTTGAAGTGTCCACGCTCAAGGAGCCGTATCGCATCGAAGGCAAGAAAACCATGGGCTACGAGCTGGCCGAGCAGTTCCGCTGGCAACTGCCCGACGCCGTTTTTTATCCGTGTGGCGGCGGCGTGGGCATGATCGGCATGTGGAAAGCTTTCGCGGAGATGGAGGAGTTGGGCTGGATCGATTCGAAGCGGCCCAAAATGATCGCGGTGCAGGCCGAAGGCTGCGCGCCCATCGTTCGCGCCTGGGATCAAGGCAAAGAGCGCAGCGAATTTTTCGAAAACGCGGAAACGGTCGCCAGCGGATTGCGGGTGCCGAAGGCGCTGGGCGATTTTCTGGTGCTTCAGGCCGCGCGGGAAAGCGGCGGAATGGCGATCGCGGTGAGCGATGAGGAAATGATCCAGGCCGGGGTGGAGCTGGCGAGCGACGAAGGAATTTTCGCCGCGCCGGAAGGCGGGGCGTGCGTGGCCGCGGTGCGAAAACTGCTCGCCAATGGATTTTTGAAGCCCGAGGAGCGGATCGTGATTTACAACACCGGCTCGGGATTGAAGTATCTGGAGGCTTACTCTCCGCGTTTTCCACGCTGACCGGCGTTGCAAGGAAGAAAAGCGATCCTGGAAGCCGCGCCCTCAGGCGGGCGGACATTTCCTTTCACAGCCCCGCCTGTGAAGACGGGGGCACTCCGGGACTCGTCGTCGAAGCGATTAATGTGGGGCAGTCAGCCGGCGCTTGTCCTCTTGCAAGCGAATGGGCGGATTATGAATCCGACGCAGGCTGGGAGCCTGCCCCACATTGCACTCATCCCTTGGCGCGACGGTCACGCTCGCATAAACTCCGCGGCCAGCGCGATCGCGCGCTCGACCACCGCGGCGTCGCTGCCGAATCCGTTCAGCCAGATGATCGACGGCTCGCGGCGAAACCAGGTCCATTGCCGTTTGGCGTATTGCCGCGTGGCGAGCTGCGTGGCAGCGATGGCCTCTTCAAGCGTCATCGATCCGCGCAAACATTCGAGCGCCTGGCGATAACCCAGCGAGGCGAACGGTTTTTCTTCGCCCGTCGCGCCGGCGTGAAGCAAATGCTGGACTTCTTCGATCAATCCGCAACGAAACATTTCTTGTGCGCGCGCATCCAAAATTTTGTATAGCCCTGCACGGTCCGGGTTGAGACCCAGGACGAGCGTGCGAAATCCAACTAAAGGATCGGCGAAATCGGAGGATGGCGCGGCGTGGCGCGTAAGCAGGCGAATTTCGAGCGCACGAATCAGCTTTTGCCGGTCGCGGGCGTGAATGCGGCGCGCGGCGCCGGGATCGAGGCGCGTCAGAATCCGATGCAGCGAGCCGGGACGGGCCGTTTCGCGGGCGGCGAGTTTTTCGCGCAGCGCCGCATTGCGCGAGGGAAGATGCGGAAGACCATGGAGCAGCGCGCGCAGATAAAATCCGGTGCCGCCGGCGACCACCGGAAGACGGCCGCGCGCGGAAATCCCGGCAATCGAGCGGCGGGCGTCGCGGGCATAATCGCCGGCCGAGTAAACCTGGCCGGCGTCCACCACGTCGATCATGTGGTGCGGAATGCCGCGCCGCTTTGCGGGGGCGATTTTCGCCGTACCGGCATCGAAACCGCGGTAAATCTGCAGGGAATCGCAGTTGACAATCTCACCCGAAAATTCTTCGGCCAGACGCAGCGCGAGCTCGCTTTTTCCGGAACCGGTGGGTCCGGCGACGACAACCAGCGGAGCCAGCATTTTGCGAGATGAGCCTATATACTAAAGTTAACGTGGGACTCAGGAAAAAGAGGACGTGAATGTATAAAGCAGCAGTGGCAATTCTGGCGATCGGCGGAAGCGCATGGGCGCAGACGCAACCCGGTACGCAGCCCCAGACCGATCATGCTTCGGCCTACTATCATTACGCGATGGCCCATATGTACGCGGAACTGGCGGAAATGCCCGGCGCCCGCAATGAGAACCTGGCCAAGGCGATTGAAAACTACAAAGAAGCGATTGCGGCCGATCCCAACACGCCGCTTCTGACCGAAGAGCTGGCCGAGGTTTATTTCGAGTTCGGGCGCGCGCGCGAGGCGCAGGACGATGCCGAGGCGGCGATTGCCAAGAATCCTAACGATGTTCCCGCGCATCGCCTGCTGGCGCGCGTGTACACGCGGCAGATCGGCGACCCGCAGCAGCAGCGGCTGGATGAAAACATGCTGCACAAGGCCATCGCCGAGTATCAGAAAATAGCGGAGCTGGCTCCCAAGGACGCCGATTCGCTGGTGATGCTGGGACGCCTGGAAAAAATCGCGCAGAATTCGCAGGAAGCGGAAAAAGCGTACAAGCGCGCGCTGGCGATCGATCCGGAAAATGATGAAGCGCAGGCCGGCCTGGCGATGGTTTATCTGGACCAGGGCAAAAACGACGACGCCAGCGCGATTCTGAAACAACTGGCGGACAAGAATCCCACGCAGCGGAGTTTGCGGCAGCTCGCCAGCGCGTATGAGCAGATGAAGGAATACGGGCTCGCGGCGGAGACGCTGAACCGGGCGCTGGCCCAGAATCCGCAGGATGCTACGGATTTGCAACACGCCATCGCGCAGGATCTGGTGCTGGCGAAAAAATACGATGATGCGCTGAAAATTTACCAGTCGCTGGTGGCGCAGGAGCCGAGCGACGCCGATTCCTATCTGCGCATGTCGGAGATTTATCGCGAAGAGAAAAATTTCGATAAGGCGCGCGAGATGTCGGCCAAGGCGAGCGCGATCGATCCGGGCAACCTGGAGATTCGCTACAACGAGGTGCTGAACCTGGAAGCGGAAGGGAAAACTTCGGAAGCGGTTCAGGCGCTCAAAGATATTCTGACCAGTACGCAGAAGCGCTCCTATAATCAGCAGGAAAAAGGAATCCGCATCCGGCTGCTCGAAGAGCTGGGACAGAAATCGCAAGGCGCGGGGCAGACCGATCAGGCCGTGGATGCGTTCCGGCAGATGCAGGATCTGGATCAGGACCTGGCGCCGCGCGTCGAGCCGGAAATCATTCAGGCCTACTCGACCGGAAAGGACTACACCAAGGCGGAGCAGGAAGCGCAGGACGCGGCCAAGAAATGGCCGGACGATCGCGGCATCGCTCTTTCGCTGGCGCTGGCCGAAGCCGATCTGGGCAAAACGGACGCGGCGGCGTCGGTGATCAAGAAACAGCTTGAAAACAAGAAGGACCCGCAGACCTATCTCAGCCTGGCGCAGGTTTACGACAAAGGCCGCAAATTCGGCGACGAAGCCAAGGCCATCGACGAGATGGAGAAGGTTGCGCAGACCAAGGACGACAAGGTTCTGGTGTGGTTCCAGCGCGGCGCGATGTTTGAACGGCAGAACAAAGTGGAGCAGGCCGAAGCCGCGTTCCACCAGGTTCTGGACATCGATCCGGAGAACGCCGACGCGCTGAATTACCTGGGCTTCATGCTGGCGGACCGCAATCTGAAGCTGAACGACGCGCTGGGATTCATCACCAAGGCGGTTGACCAGGCGCCGGGCAACGGCGCGTTTTTAGACAGCCTCGGCTGGGTTTACTACAAGCTGGGACGGCTGCCGGAAGCGGAGGAAAATCTGCGCAAGGCGGTCGCTCTCGATCCGCGCGACGCGACGGTGCACGATCATCTGGGCGACGTTCTGCTGAAGGAATCCAAGATTCGCGAAGCGGTGGGGCAATGGGAAATTTCCTACCGGGAATGGAACCTGAGCTCGCCGGCGGATCTGGATACCAAGCAGATGAGCAAGGTGAAGGACAAGCTGGACAGCGCCAAGGTGCGGCTGGCGAGGGAAGGCTCGCCCAAGCAGAACCAGTAGTCGCAATTGCGATTAAGCCCCGCCAGGTGATGGCCGGGTTCTGTGGAGGATTTTCGGGCAAGCCGCGGGCGGGTTCAGTAGCAGTTTTTTCTCGATCGCAATCACGCGCTGTTCGAGATTATTGAGACGCAGTTCGCTCGCGGTATTGATGTTCGATACGTCGGCGGATATCTTCCTCATACGCACGTCGGCGTGCTCCTGATAAACGAAAAACATTTAGCAAGGCGGTTTCGGTTTCCCGGACCGATTCCAGGATCTCCTGCTTCTGCGCTGACAGCGCCTCGAGCAGTTCACCGCGTGTCACTGGTCTGTCGTTCGGGTCCACGAACTCATTATAGGGAGCGGCCGACTCCGTCGAATAAACTGATCCAGGCAGCGTACTTCGCTTTAAATATCGATCGCGATCACTTCGTGGAGCGCGATCGGCGGCGTGATGGTTTCCACCCAACCGCCGCTCTGGCGCCATTTTGGCGTCGCCTCGCTGACCAGGAATCGCAGCGCGCGAGCCTTCGCCGCTTCCGGCATTTTGATTCGCACCTGCTGCGGCCCGACCGGCAGAATTTCGCGAAAGGCTCCGCGCATCATCATCGGATTGGACAGGTTGACCAGGTGAGCCGTGATCGAGGATTCCTGCCGCCACAGCGAAACGTCGATCACGCCCGGTCCTTTGACGCTGAGCGGCTGCTCCTCATTCGCGGCCCAGCGAACGGCGTTTGCCAGCAGGATCGCGTGGTCCTGATTCAATACTTCCCACAGCGTACGGTCGATGTCCCAGGGAAAATAAACTACGCGGCCCGCGCCTGCCGGGCGCACCAGCACGCCGGGAATATTGGTCGTGGTGTCGCGGACGTAGACTTCTTCCATCGGCAGGTCGGGATAGGTCGGGACGGTCATCAGCGGCTCGCGCAGGCCGGCGGGAGTGGTAATTTCGACGCGCTTCACACCGTGAATGATGCGCCCGGCGTCTTCCAGTCCGGCGAGCAGCGGGTGCGTGTGATCTTCGATGTTCAAATACGCGTTCTGCTGGCGCTCGATGACATTACCCGCGAAAGACGCGCCAAACAGAGGGGCCAGACCGAAATCGCGGCGGCGCGCGCCGCGTTCGTCGCACAGCGAAGTTTCATGCGTCGCCACGATTCCACCACCGCGTTCGACGAAAGCCTGCAACTGCGCGCACTGGGCATCGGACAAGTTCACGGCGTTTGCCAGCGCGAGAACCTGAAACGGCCGCAAATGATCGGGATCAAAATGATAATCGACGAGGGTCTCAAAAGGAATGCGCGCCTCGACCAGCGCCTGATAAAAGCCGGAGGCGTGATCCTGAGCGGCGCGCGGTCCAGAGACCAGCGCGACGCGGGCGAGCGGCCGCACGTTGCGCAGGTATTTTTCATTCTTCCAGTGCCACACGTAGAGATCCTCCACCGGTTTGAACCAGCGATGGTCCCGCGGCTTGGCGTTGAACTTGATCACCCACGGCCGAAAACCCTGCGCGATGCCATCGACGGCCCAGGCGCGGATTTCGGCTGCGCTTTGCACCGAATCCTTCCAGCGATACGGCGCTTCGAGGCCCACGCTGAACAATCCGACCACCGGCTTGGAGCCGAACGTCGAGCGCGCGTCCTTGGCGTTTTTCCCGTTCTGCCAGGGCGGCG
>Ga0335074_10016088_pt1 | contig 10525 bp, 13 predicted proteins | sample Lox_Sample_23_FD_206715 | JGI IMG/M metagenome (GOLD analysis project Ga0335074, IMG submission 206715) | Soil microbial communities from Loxahatchee National Wildlife Refuge, Florida, United States - Lox_Sample_2.3 | ecosystem: Environmental > Terrestrial > Soil > Wetlands | place: USA...
TAGGCCGTCGGGGACGTCGGCCTCATCCGCCGCCGCGGCGCGCGCCAGCAATTCCGCGACCTCGGCTTTCAGTTGCGCTTCGAGCTTGCTCGCGTGCTCCCAAGACAGCGCGCTGTGACGGCTGGCGTTGGCGTGGATCTTCGTGCCGTCGAGGCCGACCGTTCCCATCTTCAGCACGCCCATCTCGCGCGCGAGCAGCAGCACGCGGACGAACAGCCCCTCGATCTCTTTAACAAAGCGCCGTCGAAACGCGGCGATCGTGTCGTGGTCGGGGTGGTCGTTGGCCGCGATGAACCGAAACGCTACGCTGTCGTAAGTCGCCCGCTCCAGCTTGCGGCTCGAAAACACGCCCGTCGCATAGCCGTAAATCAAGATGCCCAGTAGCATCCTGGGGTGGTGCGCCGCCGAGCCGGAGCCGCGATAGGCGCCGATCATGCCGCCAAGATCGAGCCCGTCGACCGCTTCGGCGATAAAGCGCGCCAAATGCCTCTCGGGCAGCCACTCGTCGACCGACGGCGGCAGAAGAAACGCCGTCTGGCGATCAACGTCCCGGAAATTGCTCATCGCCTGCAAGCCATCCCATTGGCCGCGAATCAACGGCTGGATCCTACCGAAAATCAGCGCCGTAGGGTCAAGTCCGACAGCCTGCTAGACATCGCAGATATTTAAGCCGCGGCTCGAGGCAACCTGCCCACGTCGCAACGCCGTCGCAACAGATTTTTTCGGTCGCGCGAGTTGCAGAGGCATCCCATTTGCCTCGGAAACTCCTGTGGTCGACGTTCGCCCAGGCCGGGGCTTTAGGAGAAGTCGACCAGTCGGGATGTTCGGCCCGGGTCGGCCGGATGCAGAGAATCAGGCAGCTGCGGGCTACCGACGCCATTCTGCATAAGCCTGCGGTCCGCCGCAGCCGTCCAGGGGACCAGCCTGTCGGCCGGCAATACAAACGGGGATACGATGATTCTCGCGCGGTGCTGCCTGGATTACCCGCTCGACCCGCACCTCGATCTGCCATCCAGCCGTAAAATCGTATTCGTAGAGAAACCGCTCCGTTGGACGGAACCCGAACCACGACAGTGGTACGGCAGCGGCGTCCTCGCCGAAGTTCGGTCCGCCGATATAAGCAATGCCGTAATCTCGGCCATGGATGCGAAAGCGGGTGCAGATGATCGCCATCCCACCCCATGAGGATCTGGATCACCCGGTGCAGCTCGGCAATCGATAGTTCAGCTGGCGGAAGAAATCATAATCGGCGTCGCCGCCCGCTTGCTCGACCACGTCGAGCAAGCTCGCAGTCATCTGGAGAAACTGCGACATCGATGCGACGTCGAGCATCTGCGGATGGATTGTTACAAGAACGCTGCGTGCCGCACACAACGCAGACAGGCACCCATCGGGGCTATTCCCTCCAGAGGCTCGTCGAGCAGAAGGATCGGCGGGGCGCCGAGCAATGTGCGCGCAAGCGAGAGCATCTGCTGCTCGCCTCCGGAGAGCCGCAGGCCTGGACTCGACCGGCGCTTCGCGAGCCGCGGAAACATCGCATAAGCCTCCGCGATGTCGGCGCGCGGCCGGCCTTTGAGGCCGGTCAGCAAATTCTCCTCGACCGTCAGCGAGCCGAAAATCCCGCGCGTCTGCGGCACATAACCGAGACCGCGCTCGGCGCGGAGCGAAGTCCTGCAACCCGCGAGATCGGCGCCGTTCAAAAGAATGCGGCCCCGATGGAGGGAGGTCAGGCCCATGAGCGTGGCGAGCAGCGTGGTCTTTCCGACGCCGTTGCGCCCGAAGATCGCGAGCCTTTCTCCGGCGGAGACCGAAAAGGAAACACCGGAGACGATCTCGGTCGAGCCGTACCCGGCCGTCACTCCCTCGACGTCAAGCTTCGCCGCGGCCATGCGCGTAGCTCCCGAGATAGGCGCGCCGGACGCCTGGATCGGCGGCGACCTCCGAGGGGGAGCCGGCGAAGATCAGCCGGCCCTCCGCCAGCACCAGCACCCGCCTGGCGAAGCGGAAGACAAGGTCCATGTCGTGCTCGATCATCATGACCGCGATTTCCGGGCGCAGCCTGGCGATCGCGCCGAGGATGAGGGGCGCTTCGTCGTGCGAAACGCCCGCGGCCGGTTCGTCCAGGAGGAGGACGCGCGGTTCGAGCGCAAGGCCAATGGCGATGTCGACAAGGCGTTGTTGTCCGTAAGCAAGTTCGCGAACTGGCGTGTCGAGAAATTGGGTGAGATTAAGCTCGTCGAGCAGCGCTTCGCAGTCCCGCCGGACGGCGCGCCCGCTCGTCCGCCGCGAAAAAAGCCGTCGGCTCAAGTTCCGCCTTTGAAGGATCGGCAAGGCGACGTTCTGGCCGACGGTCAGCGAATGGAAGAGGCGCGTGATCTGAAACGTGCGCGCGAGCCCAAGGCGCGCGCGGCGGGCCGCGCTCATCCGCGTGATGTCGCGGCCTTCGAGCGCGATCGAGCCGCCGTTCGGCTTGAGATGGCCCGAAATGAGATTGACCAGCGTCGTCTTGCCCGCGCCATTGGGGCCGATGAGCGCGACGCGGTCCCCGGAAAAAAGCTCAAGCGAGACGTCGTTAGTCACCAAGACGCCGCCGAAATGGCGCGCGAGGCCCTCGATCCGCAGGGCCGCGGTCAAGCGCGCCTCCTCGTCCACCGCCGCCGGGCGAGATCGACGCCCCGCATGAGGCCGCCAGGGGCAAAAACGACGACGGCGATGAGCATAAGCCCGACAAGGGCGAGCCAGGAATACGGATTGCTCGTGGTGACGTAGTGCTCGAAAACCTGGAACAGGATCGCGCCCGCGAGCGCCCCCAGAGACGTCCCGCGCCCCCGAGGACCAGCATGACGAGAACTTCAGCGGAGCGCTCGAAGCTGACGCTGTCGAGCCCGACCACGCCGGTCGTGATAGCGCTGAGCGCGCCGCCGGCGCCCGCGACCGCGCCCGATACGGCGTACATCGCGACCAGGCGCGGATAGACGGCGAGGCCGATCATCCGCGCGCGCAGATCGTCGTCCCGGATCGCTTCGCAGGTCAGGCTGAACGGCGAGCGCACAAAAGCGGCGAGCGCAGCCATGATGACGGCGAGCGTCCCGACGGAGAGCCAGTAAGGAGTGCGGCCGTAAAGGTCGAAATCGAACACGCCGAAGACCGGCGCAGGCGTGATGCCCGACAAGCCATCGCTGCCGCCGGTCCATGGCGTGAGCTTGTTGGCCAGAGCAGCCACAAGCTCGCCGAAGGCGATCGACAGCACGAGCTGCTGAAGACCGCGAAAACGGCCGACGAGAAGACCGGACGGGATCCCGGTCGCGACTCCCGCAAGCATCCCGACCATGAGAAGCAGGAAGGGATTGGTCAGCCCGGCGATGCAGGCGTTGCCGACGGCATAGGCGGCGACCCCGAACAGCGCCGCCTGTCCGAGCGTCGCCACACCGCAATATCCAGTCACGAGATCGAGCGACAGGACGAGCAGCGTGATGCTGACGAGGCGGGTGAGGAACGCAAGGGGCACCGTCACATTAAGTTTGCATGGTCGATGCCGAACGGCGGGTCGTGGTCAAAGGTCATGCTGAAAGGACTGCGCCTGTCGCGTTGCTCCAAAGGGTCAACGCTTCGGTTCGTGCATGACGCCTTTCACTTGCGGACTGTTGATCCCGGCGACGATGAAACAGGTTGGCGATCGGATCGTGGATGGAGAGAAATCTCTGAACATGCCGCGCTGATTTGAAGCATTTCATGATGCGCTCCCGTCGTCGGGTCGGTTGATGCGAATTTTCGGCCCTGTTGTTGAGACCCTTGTGTTGTCGATGCTCGGCGCCACACCGTAGCTCCCGTTTCGCCGCAGCGTAGGAGCGTAGCCTGTCGGTGACCATCACGCGCGGGGCCATCGCATATTTCTTTAACAGCTTGCGCATCAGGCGCTTTGCGGCTTTGGTGTCGCGCCGCTTCTGAACGAGAACGTCAAGCACGAACCCTCGACCGTCGACGGCGCGCCACAGCCAGTGCTTCTGGCCAGCGATTGTGATCACGACCTCATCGAGATGCCACGTGTCGCCGGGACAGATTGCGCGACGGCGAAGCCGGTTGGCGTAATCCCGCCCAAATTTCTCGGCCCAACGTCTCACCGTTTCGCGGCTCACGTCGATACCGCGCGCCGCCAGCATCTCCTCGACCATGCGCAGGCTGAGCGGAAACCGAAAATACAGCCAGACCGCCATGCTGATCACCCTCCGGCGGAAAGCGATGGCGGCGATAGCGTGAATCGGATCTTGTCGTCATCCGCCCTTTCGATCGACACGCGCCTTCCAGCCCAGTTAATGTGACGGTGCCGTCGTTGTCGCAAAGCAAGGCCCCGACACATGACAAAAACTGCGGAATTCAACGCGCGCCTGCTCGAGGATTTGCCTGTCCTCCGGCTGCCGAAAGTCGTCCCGCCCGGCGGTGGGCTGCCCATCTGGTGGATGGGGGATGATAGAATCACGTTCCAGGCCACCAGCGCCGACACGAATGGCGCCTACGCATTCTGGGTCGACGAGCCGCCTGCAAATGTCGGGCCGCCGAAGCACGTGCACAGCCGCGAGGAGGAGGGCTTCTACGTCATCGATGGACAGGTGCAGTTCCGCGCCGGCCACGTCGACTCGGTAGTGACGAAGGACAGCTTCATCGCTTTGCCGAAAGGAATTCCACATTCCTGGATCAACACCTCGACCGGCCAGGCGAGGCTGATCACCTTCACCGCTGGGGCCGGCAACGAGGGATTCTTCCTCACGCTTGGGGCTCCCGGTGTCGGGCCCGCGGGGCCTCGGGCGACGCTGCCAGTGGCGGAGATCAACGCGCGGACGCGCCGGTTCGGCGTCACGTATATGGAGACGACCGACAATCCGATGGATGGCGCGCTAGAGATCGGCGCCGGGCGCACTCCCACGGTCGTCCGGCCGGCCGAGGGTGAGCGCCTCCATGCTGGCGGAGCCGTTTACTCGGTGAAGGCCTGTGGCTCGGTCACCGCGCAGGCCTACACGCTGATCGAGGTGTGCCTGGAGCCACGCGGCAGCATGCCGTCACACCGCCATGCGGCGTTCGAGGAAGGCATTTATGTTCTCGACGGCAGCATCCAAGCGACGCTCGACGGTGAAACCTTTGAGGCGATCGCCGGCTCGTTTATGATCATTCCCTGGGGTTTGCCGCACCAGATCCGGAATGCGGAGGATAGCGCCGCGCGGCTATTGCTGCTGAGCGTTCCTGGCGGGGTCGAGGACTATTATCGCGCCGTATGCGGGCCGTCCCCCGAAGGCCATTGGCAGGACAATTTCGAGACGGACCTGGCGCGGCTCCGCACGGTCGGCCCCCGTTTTGGGGTCTTTGAATAGCCGGCGTGGCGCCGATGCTCACGATCTGAAGAATGGAGAAACCGATGGCGAATGACGACGCAGCGGAAGTGACGGCGCTACTTGCCCGGATGGTGAAGAAGACGATGTACGTCGCACTGAGCAAGGCAATTGCAACCAGCGACCAGATGCTGACCTTTGCCGCAGATCACTTGCGCTACATGAACGATCTGGAGGATCGCGGTCTGCTGTTCGCATCCGGACCCTTCGTTCAGAAGGGCGTCGTCGTGGGGGACGGCCTCACTATCCTCAACACGAACGAGGAGGCCGAAGCGCGCCGCCTGATGGAAAACGAGCCGCTGATAAAGCGCGGCATGCGGTCTTTCGAGCTCAGAAAATGGGAGATGCGTGAGGGAAATGATCCCAATACGGCTGCATCTCTCACGAACGACTTTCGATCTGACTTAACGCCAGCACGCCTTGGGCTCGGTGGGACAACCGGCAGAGAAGAAGGAGCGACCCATGGGAGATGCCAATTTTGCGACCGGTAGTAAGGGTCTCATCGCGGTCGACAAGGTCGGGAACCAGATTCTGTTCCTCGACCTGAAGACATATGTGACCACGCTCACGCTTGATGCATTTGCCCCGCGTGTTCATGAGCTGGTGATATCGCCCGACCATCGGACGGCCTATGTGCCCATTTATGGCGACGGGATCCACGGCAATAATCCACATCCTGGCCATCTGATCGCGCTGTTCGATCTTGTTGCTCGGCGGCATGCCGGCGATTTCAGCACCTACCCGTATCTGGCGCCGCACGGTCTACGGTGGGGCCCGCAGGGACAATTGTACTGCGTGTGCGAGAACAGCGGCGTCGTGCTCGAGATGGATGCGGGCAAGGGCAGCATTGAGCATGTGATCGAGGTCGGCTCTGACAAGGCTCACCGCATCGAGGTGACGCCGGACGGGTCCAAGCTGTACACGGAGAACGAGGAGGACACATTTGCCTGCGTCATCGATCTGAAGGCGCGCAAGCGCATCAAGAAGATTCCCGCGCCAAACGGTTTGGCCGGACTCGGCATGTCGCCTGACGGCAAAACGATCGTGCTTGTGGACGCGAAGGCGCCGCAGATCATGGTGATCGATACCAAGCGCGACGAGATCGTGCGCACTGTGCAGCTGGAGGGGCATGAAAGGGCCGCCCAGATCGCGCGCTACAGCCCGGACGGGAAGTACCTCGTTGTCACAAGCTTCGACGCACCGCTCGGTACGATTTTCGACGCCAAGCTCGAGACGCAGAGGCTCCTGCAACTCGGCAGAGGGCCGATGAACATGGCCTTTCACGCCGACGGGCGTATTCTGCTGACCGCCAACCACAATGCCGGCAGCCTGGCGGTCGTCGATCTGGAACAGGCCGAGGTGCTTCGCACCGTGCCGGCCGGCGTCGGCGTCGAGACCCTTTCCTTCTATTGAGGCGGACCGACTAATGAGGCGAAGATGACAGACTGGCTCAAGACGGCCCGCGCGGCCTCATATACCGTGCCCGGATTCAAATTCGCGGATGGCGGTGAACTCGACCTGCGATTGCATTACCGGACGCTCGGGGTCTTGGCTCCGGATCGCAGCAACGCCGTCCTGATGCTGCATGGGACGACCGGCACCAGCATGCAATTCTTGCAGCCAACCACAGCTGATTTCCTGTTCGCCGCAGGCCAGCCGCTGGACGTCGGCAAGTATTTCATCATCCTGCCAGACGCCATCGGACATGGCGGCTCCAGCAAGCCGAGCGACGGATTGGAGGCCGCCTTCCCGCGATACTGCTACGCCGACATTGTCGAAACGCAACATCTCCTTGTGACGAAAGGGATCGGATTGGAGCGGCTGCGACTCGTCTTGGGGACGAGTATGGGCGGGATGCAGACCTGGATGTGGGGCGAGCGCTACCCGGAAATGATGGACGCCCTGCTGCCGATTGCGAGCCTCCCTGAACGATCTCGCCGCAAAGCCTTGTATCCCTTTATGCCCAGCGTCGCCAAAATGCCGTCGATCTTGTTAACGATCGATCGCCGCTCCCCGGTCAAATCCTCCCGTTCTCGATACGCACGCCGCGCTTCCTCGTCGGCCTCGCTCGGGATCGGCACCATCGAACAGACCCGAGGCTCGCCCCGTAGCCAAGCCATCAATGTGCGTAGTAACATCTCGACATCGATGATATCTGTCTTTGCCCGTCGCGCCCGCCGATCCACAGGTAGGCTCGATGGCTGGATCACGTGGACCTCGATGCCCCGTCGGGCAAGGAAACGCGCCAGCCAAAAACCGTCGCGCCCAGCCTCATGGGTGAGTATGACCCGGGCAATCTTGCGACCCGCCGCCGCGCACCTGGCCTTTAGACGCTCGACAAAAGAAGCCAACCCGTCACCACAAGCTTCCAGCAAATGTCGCGAATGCCGGCTAATTCCAGGCAGTTGAACTGCGAGCACCCATTTCTTCTCGCTCAATTCGAGCGCGCCAATGATGGTGGAGTTGTAGTCGAGAGCAGCCTGCGTGGGTCCCGAGAATTGGCACATCTAGCTTCTCCTTGAGGTCGTTCGACAGACCAAGGATACCCGCCTTGGCCGTTGGCTGCCCTCATAGGATCTTCACCGAAGCTGACCTTCAACGTCGACTCTATGAACGGGCGGAAAGGGCGAGAAAGCGGTCTTCGGCTGAAGGGGCCGACAAGTTCCGAGGTCCCCTGACTACGGCGAGCGCGTCGGCCTAAGCAGGATTGCCGAAAAGTGGATGCCGGTTTTCGGCTCAAAATCCTGCGACATCAATGGAATTTAAGCAGGTTTGCGTTGGCGAGCCAACGCAAACCTGCTTAGCAAGGAAGCTTATGTCGTCTTGAAGACTATGCTCGCTCTTCCTGCGCATCTCTCGGGACGGGCGTCATCCCTTGCGCGGCTCGAAGGCGTCATCGAGGGCGCCGGCTACGAATCGCGACAAGATTTCGAATGGCGTGGCGACGAAATCAGCCACCATCAGCGGTCGGCCGAGCCGGGCCTGCAGACAGTCGAGGCACAGCCGACCGTCGGAGCTGGGCGCGACCGATAGCCAGATATGGCGATGCACTGTGTAGAAATGCCCGATCCCGGTTGCGAAACTGCAATCGACGCCGCAATCCATACAATCCTGTTCGCGGCGCCGCGAGGGCGAGTGTTTCGCGACGGGCCGCGGCGGTGGCGGTGGCCAGAAGGCGGGATTGGTCATCACAACATCCAGGCCACCACGCCGATCAGGAACAAGGTCGCGATGATCGGCGCGGCGAAGAAGCTCAATGCGGGGCGTTAACGCCGTGGCCTAAAAAACGATCGGACTTCGCCTCGCCGCGGCGACATTCGCCTAAGATAATGGCTCGGTAATCCAGCGATGTAAACGTCGTGAGGACCGTCCTCGACGCGGTCAACGAGGCGTCCGAGCTCACCGCGCGCGGCTTCAGGCTGGCGACGTCGGTCGGCGGAACCCTGACCGGTCGCGGCGCTCAGCTTCTTGTGATCGATGATCCTTTGAAGCCCGAGGACGCGCTGTCGGAGGCCAAGCGCGGCGCCGCCAACGAATGGTTCCGGACCACACTGATGTCGCGACTCGACGACAAGCGCACCGGGGCGATCGTGATCGTGATGCAGCGCGTGCATCTTGACGACCTCACAGGTTTCGTCCTCTCGCTTTCCAATGATTGGACAGTCTTGAATTTGCCGGCAATCGCCGAAACCGACGAGAACGTCCCGCTCTCGCAGACGGAAGCCCACCGCCGAAGGGCCGGAGCTGCGCTGTCGCCTGACCGCGAGCCGCTGTGGGTCCTGGGGGCCCTTCGGCAACAGCTCGGCAGCGACGCCTTTTCCGCCCAGTACCAGCAGGCCCCTGTTCCGCCTGGGGGCGCGATGGTCAAGCGGGCGTGGGTGCGCCGCTACGAAGAACTGCCTCTCGAGAGGGACCGTCTCATGGTCCTTCAGAGCTGGGACACCGCGAACAAGGGAGGTCCGGAAAACGACTTTTCCGTCTGCACCACCTGGATCGTGGCGCGCCACCGCCAGCTGTTTCTGGTCGACGTCTATCGCGCGCGGCTCGATTACCCCTCGCTCAAGTCGGCCGCGGTGACGCTTGCCTCCAAGTTCAGGGCTCATCGCGTGCTCATTGAGGACATGGGAGCTGGAACCTCGCTCGCACAGGAGCTGCATGGCTGTCGCCTCGGCTGAGTTCGAGGCAGGGCACGTCCTTCTGCCGCGCCGCGCTCCCTGGCTCGCCGATTTTGAGGCCGAGCTGTTTGCCTTTCCCGGCGCTCGTCACGACGACCAGTGCGATTCGGTCAGCCAGGCAATCATCGATCGGATTGGAAGGCCCCCAATGATCATCTCAGACGAGATCCTCTACTGGGCAAGGCGGAAACCCTGGTCCAGCTTCGGATATCCGACATGACGGAGAACAAGAGCGTCGTTCCCGCTCGTCGCCAATCAATCGCAAGCGCCGCCCTGGCGGACAACGCTCGAACGAAATCTCAGAACATAATTCTCTGTTCCCGACAACCGACCAAGCAAGCATCAAGCATAGAGAGCCAAGATGAGCAATCGTAGTAAAGAACTCGATGCATCCACCAGCCTGGGACGACGGTTGCAGGCCCGCAGCCGCCGCCGGCGCGAGCAAATGACGGCTGCGTCGACAGTCGCCGGTTTGGGCCTGCGCCGGAACGACCTTCTGCCTGCGCTGACGCTCGAATACGTCCCCTTGAACGAGCTTCGTCCGTCCGCCGCCAGGCTGCGACGCCTGGAACTCGTTCACGTGCGGGAAGTCGCCACTTCGATCGCGAGGCTCGGCTTTTGCGATCCTCTGCTGATCGGGGCCGACAACGGCCTGATCGACGGCGAAGCGCGTTTCGCGGCGGCCGATCAGCTTGGGCTTCAGCGTGCGCCCTGCATCCGCGTCGGGCATCTCAGCCAGGATGAACTGCGCGTGCTGCGGCTTGCGGTCAATCGTCTGGCCGAGAAAGGTCAATGGGATCTCGACGCCTTGAAAATCGAATTCGAGCAGCTGATCGTTGTCGACACGATGACGTAATTGCGGGCCGGAGCCTGCCCTACGAGACTGCGGCTGTTTCAGGATAGGCCGCAGCGGCGTGTCTGGAGGGAGCTATGAAGCAATACGTCGGTCTGGATGTCTCACAGAAAGAG
>Ga0335074_10016089_pt1 | contig 10525 bp, 5 predicted proteins | sample Lox_Sample_23_FD_206715 | JGI IMG/M metagenome (GOLD analysis project Ga0335074, IMG submission 206715) | Soil microbial communities from Loxahatchee National Wildlife Refuge, Florida, United States - Lox_Sample_2.3 | ecosystem: Environmental > Terrestrial > Soil > Wetlands | place: USA: Florida...
GCTCACCGATGAAAGGCGCGGTTGACCGGGGGCACCGGGCACGGAGGGTGACCATGCTCGTGTCCGCCCTGCTGGCCTGCTGCCTCCCACCCGGCGTAGCAGCCAATGGGGTGGCTAATGCAGCACCACGCTTGCCGGCCACGACCGCGAGCAAGCCTGGCGTGCCTGGAGTCAGGCAAATCCCCGTCGGGGTGGGGTCGCCACCGCTGAAGGGCACGCTCGCCCTCGCGAAGGGCAAGGGCCCGTTCCCCGCCGTCGTGCTCGTGTCCGGGTCGGGGCCGAACGACCAGGACGAGGACATCGGGCCCAACCACCCGTTCTTGGACATCGCATTGGGCCTCGCGGCCCGTGGCATCGCGAGCTTGCGTTACGACAAGCGCACCTTCGACTACCCCAAGAGCGTCGACCCGAGGACGTTCACACCTACCGAGGAGTACGTGCCTGACGCCCTGGCAGCGATCCGCCTGCTACAGCACCAGCCGTCGGTAAACCCTCGCCTGATCTTCGTGCTCGGGCACTCCCAGGGCGGCACTTATGCGCCTCTGATCGCCAAGGATGCGCCCGAGGTGGCGGGGGTCATCCTCCTTGCGGCATCTACCGAAACTCTCGCACACGCGATCCTTCGACAGGAGCGTTACCTCGCCACCCTTCCGGGCACGATCGGGGCACAAGCCAAGGCTCAGTTGCCTTACGTCGCCCAGATAGCGGCTCAGATCGGCAGCGTCACCGAGCTCGAAAAGGACAGCCCCGGGACGGTCCTTCTCGGAGGGGTCGGGCCGGCGTACTACCTGAGCTCCCTTCGCTACAACGAGGTCGCCACGGCGGCTTCCCTCAGGCAACCCCTGCTCTTGCTTCAAGGGGACCGTGACTACCAGGTGACGGTGGCGGACGACCTCGATGTCTGGATCCGCGGCCTGAAAGGCCGAAAAGACGTGACCGTAGTGCAGTTCCCCTATGCCGACCATCTCTTCCTCGACGGCACCGGGCCTCCCACACCGCTCGAGTACGAAAAGGCGGGCCACGTCGACCCCAAGGTGATAAGCACGATCGCGACCTGGGTGAAGCAGGTCGCCGAGGCACCCGCACGCGCTACGTGAGCGCCGATTCGCCCGAGCACAACCCGCCAACCGCCCCTATGCGGACGAGTGGCGGTCCAAAAAGTTGTAGACATCGGTCATTTCGACGCCCATGTGAGGGTTGAAAACGACGGTCCCCGCCGGCATTCCGTGCATGAAGTGGCTATGGTCCCGCGCCGACGGCCAAACGGCTTCGCCCCATTGCCTGGCCGATTCGGCACTGGCACGGCGGCAGCACGACGGGTCGGGGCACCTGGACACGGCGCGCCGTGCGGTCTGTGACCCACGGAACCAATGAGCAGAGGTCTCCCGAGTCCCGACCGTGACGGCGTCGCCCTCGTTGCGGTCGAGGTCGACGTGGGTGGCGCACCAGAACGTGCCCGCAGCCGTCTCGGTGTACTGATAGTGCATCGCGTACGAGTCCTCAGCCTCGAACGCCTGGCGTGAGCTCCACCGGCGGCAAAGGCGCTCACCTTCTATGCAACCCTCGGCATTGGTGGGCAAAGGGACACCGTCGTTTTCGTAGGCCTTCCAGAGGATCCCCTCCGGATCAGACCGCTGGAAGTGGACGCGGATCCCGAAGTGGCGCGTGACGAGGTTTGTCAGCCTGTGCGCCGCCATTTCGTAAGAGATGTAAAACATCTCGCTTAGATCCTCGGCCGAAATGTCTTCGCGTGCCTTCGCGTCAGCGAGGACCTTCACAGCTGAGCCCTCGGGCGATAGCAGTGCGCCGGCAAAGTAGTTCGTTTCGACGCGCTGGCGAACGTAGCTGCCGAAGTCCGCTGCCGTGCCATGCCCGAGCGCAAAATGGCCGAGAGTTTGGGCCAATACCGAGCGCGACGGCCGCATGCCGCCCGCAGCGTTGCGCTGTGGCACGTAGATGACCCGATGGCGGACGTCGCTGATCGAGCGTGTCGAAGGCGGCAGGTCCTGGACGCGTGCGACCTCGAAGCCGAAGTACTTGGACACTTCGGTCAGGTTCCGTTCGGAGACAGCGCCCGCGCCGCTGTAACCGGCGGCGGCAAGGGCGCGCGAAGCGACCTGTTCGATTTCCTCGAAGTAGTTGTCCCGGCTGCGCATCTCCTCCCTTACCGCAGCGTTGGCAGCGCGTGCCGCAAGCAGGGCCGGAGCGCTAGAAACGTCGGGGACCTCCCGCCGGCCCCCTGAGGACAACTCGCGCACCTTGTCGAACAGTGCCACGAGGTGCTCGAGCGCAGTGGTATCGAGGCGCGCGCCCGGCCTCAGGTAAGGCAAGCGCAGCGCCAGGTAGAGGGGGTCCTGCTGGAAGTGGCTCAGCTGCACCTCGAGCTCTGCCCTCCGGTTGGGGGCGCCCGGTGCGAGCAGCTCCCCCGGCGTGCACCCAAGCGCACCGGCGAGCTGGTTGACCGTCGACAGGCGGGGTTCGCGATGGCCGTTTTCCAGCTGGGACAGGTAGGACGACGGCCGGCCCACTGCCCTGCTCAGCGCCTCGAGGGTCATACCGGACTGGCGGCGCATGTGGCGCAGGCGACTGCCGAAGACAAGCGGGTCGAGGGGCTCGGGCGAACTCACCAGATAAGAAGTTTGCCAAATTTTTCATTTAAACGCAAGATCGTCCACTTTTTGTGAGAAAGGTTGGCGAAACTTCGCCTTAATGTTCGTCATGCCAAAAAGGTCCCCCCTTAGCATCACCCCCCACCCGGACGCGAGCACCGTCCTCACGCCTGCGGCCGCCGGCTTCGTCGCAGCGCTCCAGGACGCCTTCGGTGCCCGGCGCGAGGAGATGCTCACCACCCGCCGGGAGCGCCAGGCCCAGTTCGACAAGGGAGAGCGCCCGGACTTCCTGGCGGCGACCGCTGACGTACGCCACGGCTTTTGGTTGGTGCCCGAAGCCCCCAAGGCGCTGTCCGACCGGCGCGTAGAGATCACCGGCCCCGTCGAGCGCAAGATGATGGTCAACGCCCTCAACTCGGGTGCCGAGGTCTTCATGGCCGATTTCGAGGACGCAAACTCCCCCACCTGGGACAACGTCGTCAAGGGCCAGGTCAACCTCCGCGACGCCGTCCGCGAGACCATCGAGGTCGTCACCCCCGAGAAGACCTACCGGCTCTGCGAGGCGCCCGCGACGCTGGTGGTCAGGCCGCGAGGGTGGCACCTTCCCGAAAAACACGTGCTCCTCGACGGCAAGCCCATATCCGCAAGCCTGTTCGATTTCGGCCTGTACATGTTCCATAACGGCCGCGAGACGCTTTCACGCGGGTACGGCCCCTATTTCTACTTGCCGAAGCTCGAAAGCCATCTCGAGGCTCGCCTCTGGAACGACGTCATGTGGGCGGCCGAGGATGCCTTGGGGCTCGACCGCGGCTCCGTCCGGGCGACCGTGCTGATCGAGACCATCACGGCGGCCTTCGAGATGGACGAGATCCTCTACGAACTAAAGGACCACGCCTGTGGCCTCAACGCCGGCCGGTGGGATTACATCTTCAGCGTCGCCAAGCGCTTCGGGGACGACCCCGGCTTCGTACTGCCCGACAGGGCGTCGGTGACGATGACAACCCCCTTTATGAGGGCCTACACCGAGCTCCTGGTGAAGACGTGCCACCGGCGGGGCGCTCATGCGATCGGCGGGATGGCTGCGTTCATCCCGAACCGGCGTAAGCCCGCGGTTACGGAGCGAGCACTTGCCAAGGTCGCCGAAGACAAGCGACGGGAGGCAGCCGACGGCTTCGACGGGACGTGGGTCGCCCACCCGGACCTGGTCCCGACTGCGTTCGCCGAGTTTGACGCCCTGTTGGGCGACCGACCCAACCAGCTCGAGCGCCAACGGCCCGATGTCCACGTCGGCCCAGCCCGCCTGCTGAGCGTCCGCTGCCCGCCCGGAGGGGTCACTCCCGAGGGTCTGCGGACAAACGTCTCGGTCGGGTTGCGCTACCTCGCATCGTGGCTTTCGGGGACCGGCGCGGCGGCCATCGACGACCTCATGGAAGACGCCGCCACAGCGGAGATCAGCCGGGCGCAGGTCTGGCAGTGGGTGCACCACCAGGTGGCACTCGCCGGGCCTGAGCGCACAGTCGTCACCAAGGAGCTGGTGCAGGCGCTGTTGGGGTCGACCGTTGCCGGACTGGTGGCCTCGGGGGGGTACGACCCAGTGCTGCTCGCCAAGGCGCGGGCCGTCTTCGAGCGGGTGGCCCTTTCCGACGACTTCCCTCCCTTCCTTACCATCCCCGCCTACGAGCTGCTCGATTGACCCCCGCACCCGAACGGCGCGCCGGAGTACCGCCACGAAGCGACATCAGCCCGAAAAGACACCCACCCGAAAAGGAACGTTCCCAAATGACGACTCTCAAGGGCTCCCTCAACCGGGGGTACCTCAACGGCCCTAATGGCAAGGCCCATCCGGAACATCCCGTGCCAACCTCTTATGACGCTGCTGTCGCAGAAATAGCCGACGATTGGGCCACTAACCCGCGTTGGTCGGGCGTCAAACGGGACTACACGGCGGACGACGTCGTACGGTTACGGGGATCGCTCCAAGTCGAATGCACGCTGGCACGCCTCGGCGCACAAAGGCTCTGGTCGCTGTTGCGGACCGAGGAGTTCGTCAGCGCTCTCGGCGCCCTCACGGGGTCGCAAGCCGTCGGGATGGTCAGGGCCGGCCTGAAGGCCCTCTACATATCGGGTTGGCAAGTCGCCGCCGACGCGAACCTCTCCGAAAATGTCTACCCCGACCAAAGCCTTTACGCCGCGAACAGTGTCCCCGCCCTCGTCCGGCGCGTCAACAACGCGCTGCGCCGTGCAGACCAGGTCGAGTGGGCAGAAAGAGCCCAGCATCCCACCGCCCCGCTCGGGCTCCCGCACAGGTACTGGATGGCACCGATAGTGGCCGATGCTGAGGCCGGTTTCGGTGGGGCTCTCAACGCCTTCGAGCTGATGAAGGCGATGGTGGAGGCAGGTGCCGCCGGCGTCCACTTCGAGGACCAGCTTTCGTCTGAGAAAAAGTGCGGCCACATGGGCGGCAAAGTACTCGTCCCGACGTCGCAGCACGTCCGCACGCTCAACGCTGCCCGTCTCGCCGCCGACGTATGCGGCGTCCCGGTGCTGGTTATCGCGCGCACCGATTCGCTCGGAGCCCACCTCCTCACGAGCGACGTGGACGAGCGGGACTGGGAGTTCTGCACCGGCGAACGGTCCCCCGAGGGGTTCTTCTACCAACGCCCCGGGATGGACGTCGCAGTGGCACGCGCATTGGCGTACGCGCCTTACTCGGACCTCATCTGGTGTGAGACCTCGACGCCGGATCTCGAACAGGCGCGGGAGTTTGCCGAGCAGGTGAAGGGCAAGTTCCCGGAGAAAATGCTCGCCTACAACTGCTCTCCCTCCTTCAACTGGAGGAAGAACCTCGACGACCTGACGATCTCCAGGTTCCAAAAAGAACTTGGCGCCATGGGTTACACGTTCCAGTTCGTGACGCTCGCTGGATGGCATGCCGTCAACGAGTCGATGTTCCGCCTTGCGCTCGGGTACGCCCGCCGAGGGATGAGCGCCTATGTCGAGCTCCAGCAAAGGGAGTTCGACCTCGAGCAGGACGGTTACACCGCCACGCGCCATCAACGAGAGGTCGGCGCCGGTTACTTCGACGACGTCATGACTGCTCTGGCCGGCGGGCGTGCTTCGACGCTCGCACTTGCCGGGTCGACCGAAGAAACTCAGTTCAACGCCATCCCTCTCGATCTCTGAAACCCCCGCCGCGCGCCAAGGAGGCATCCCGATGACAACGCCCTACCCCCTCACCGCCAACCAAGACGTCCTCGCCTGGGTGGGCCAGTGGGCCCGGATCTGCCGGCCCGAGCGCGTCCTTTGGTGCGATGGCTCGGGTTCGGAGTACGAACAACTTTGCGAACAGCTCGTCAGGTCCGGCACTTTCGTCCCGCTTTCGGAAGACAAGCGGCCGCAAAGCTTTTGGTCGAGGTCCGACCCGAGCGACGTGGCGAGGGTGGAGGACCGCACCTTCATCTGTTCACAGCGTTCCGAGGACGCAGGGCCCACCAACAACTGGGTCGCTCCGGACGAAATGAAGGCCAACCTCTTAGGGCTCTTCGCCGGCAGTATGAAGGGCCGCGACATGTACGTAGTGCCTTTCTCGATGGGCCCGCTCGGCTCGCACATCTCGCGCATAGGGGCCCAACTGACCGACTCGGCCTATGTCGCCGCCGGCATGGCCGTGATGACCCACATGGGCAAGGCCGCTTTGGACGTCCTCGGCGACAAAGGGCCCTTCGTCCGGTGCGTCCATTCCGTGGGCGCCCCCCTGCGCCCCGGTGCCAGAGACACTTCCTGGCCATGCAATCCCGGCAACAAGTACATCGCCCACTTCCCCGAAACCCGCGAGATCTGGTCCTACGGGTCGGGGTACGGGGGCAATGCCCTCCTCGGCAAAAAGTGCTTCGCATTGCGGGTTGCCTCTGTCATGGCGCGTGACGAAGGCTGGCTCGCCGAGCACATGCTCATACTGAAAGTGACGAGCCCCGAGGGCCGATCCAAGTACATGTGCGCCGCATTCCCCTCTTCGTGCGGCAAGACCAACCTCGCGATGCTGGTCCCGAGCGACCCCGGCTGGAAGTTCGAGACGATCGGCGACGACATCGCCTGGATGAAGTTCGGCCGCGACGGGAGGCTCTGGGCTGTCAACCCCGAAGCCGGTTTTTTCGGTGTGGCGCCGGGGACGAGCGTCCGCACCAATCCCAACGCAATGGTGATGCTTTCCCGGGGGACGGTCTTCACGAACACCGCTCTCACCGACGACGGGGACGTCTGGTGGGAGGGGATGACCGATCGTTCACCGGAGCACCTGACAGACTGGCGAGGCGAGCCGTGGTCGCCAGGCTGCGGGCGCCCCGCGGCCCATCCCAACGCCCGCTTCACAGTCCCCGTCGCCCGCTGCCCCGTGGCCGCACCCGAATGGGACGACCCGGCGGGCGTCCCTGTATCGGCCATCCTTTTTGGCGGGCGGCGCTCCGACATGGTGCCGCTCGTGACCGAGTCGCGCAGTTGGGCGCACGGTGTCTTTATGGGCTCGGTCCTCGCCTCCGAGACAACGGCAGCCCAGTCGGGGGAGGTCGGAAGGCTGCGCCGCGACCCGTTCGCCATGCTGCCGTTCTGCGGCTACAACATGGCGGATTATTTCCGCCACTGGCTGGAGGTCGGCGAGCAAGCCTCCCCGGAGGCGCTGCCACGCATGTACTGCGTCAACTGGTTCCGCAAGGGCAGCGACGGGAAGTTCCTCTGGCCGGGCTTCGGGGACAACAGCCGGGTCCTTCGTTGGGTGTTCGAACGGTGCGACGGCGCGGCCAAGGCAGAGGACACCCCGGTCGGTCTCGTCCCGACCTCGCTCGATACCCTCGGCATCAACGTCGACCTGGCGCAACTGCTCGAGATCGACCGCGAGAAGTGGCTGGCCGAGGCGGACAGCATCGAGGAGTATTACGGCCTTTTCGGGGACCGCCTGCCCGCGGCGCTGGCGGCCGAGCTGGCGGACTTGCGGCGGCGATTGGGCTGAGCGCCCCTGGTTCACGGCGCTACGGTGCTACGGCGCTACGGCGCTACGGTGCTACGGCGTTGCGGCGGGGCAGCCGACCTGTCCCGCTTCGATGCTGACGATGCGGGGCGGTGGGCCGTCCCGGTTGACCTCGGCGCTCAGGTAACCCTCGAGCCTGCCGTCAGGGGTCTTGGCAAACCAAGCTCCCCCTTGGGCGGCCGAGGTCGTAAGAGCGGCGCCGTAGAGCCGCCGCGCCTCCGCCAAGGTGTCCCCGGTGCGCAACCCCTTGGCAGTCGCCACGTCCGCCTCAGCGAGCTTTTCCCCGTTGGCCGCGAGCGTGCTGTAGCCGACGAAACGGTCCCGGTCGAAATAAGCGGTCAGTACGGGCCACTGCAACGCGCGGTCAACTGTGCAGTTGCCTGCCAAGTCGACCGGCCTCGCCTTGGCGGGAGAAAGAGCCCTGTCGAGATCGGCCGCCGCAACCTCGTCGCTCTGGCCGAACCGTGCCGCACCGACCCCGTCGCCCAACAGGACCACCGCCTTGCCGGCCGTCGCCGGTAGCGGAGCCGCGCCCGCAAGCGTGCCCTCGGCCGAGCGCCCGGGCAAGCCGGCACCCATGGACTGTGGCCAAACGAATACGTGGGAAAGGGCCCATCGCTGGCCCTCGTCAGTCGTTACGTACAACGATGCCCGTCCGGGATGACCCTGTTTGCCCATGCTGGCGGTGAAAAGAGACAGCGCGTCGGCGCCGTTTGCGGCCGAGGTCGCCAGCCAACCCTGCGTGGGCAAGGGAGAAAGGGCGGCCTTTGCCCCGCCCGGGAAATAGTCCTGGGACCACGACAAACCGGCATCGGCGGTATTCGCGAACGCGACGCCGCCCAGGTCCTCGTTGTAGGTGGTGAGCCAGAGACCGGCGAGACCTCCCCCTGGTGCCGCAGAAAAAGCCCTAGGCAAAAGGCCCGCGAACCCCGGCCCGGCTTGTACCGGGCCTCCGGCGGCGCTGGCCACGTCGGGCCTCGGCACCTTCAGGTAAGAACTGGACCGGAGCACGTCCTGCCACGAGGCCCCGAGGTCGTCGGTGTAGAGCATGTCGAAGGTGAGCGGCGGCCCTTGCATGTTGCCGGGCCCCGCCGCCTGGGACGACATAACCCAGGCAGCGTCCCCACGGCACGCCCCAACCTCGAGCCCTGTCCCAGGGGCCGGGGAGGCCTGGCCGGACGCTGTCCAGTCCGGGGCGGGAAGGTCCGAGGCAGGCAGCACGGTCCGCCAATGCCGGCCCTCGTCGGAGCTGACGAAGAGCTGCGCCTGGCTCGTTGTACGCGATTGCTCACCCGCGACTTTGGCCGTCGTGCTCCTGGCCCCGGCCGCCCAGACAGCCCCATCTTCGCCGAAGCACAGCGAGCCGGCGCCGTCCTGGGCCACGAGCCCGGAGGCGAAGTCCCAGCCACGAGGCAAACCCAGCTGTTCCCAGTGCAAGCCGCCGTCCGTGGTCAGGTAATAGCCGGTGCCGGAAACATAATCCGCGCCTCCGACCGCGGCGACCCCCGCCTCGGCAGACCAAAAATCGATCGCCAACGCCGGGCCGGCGGAAGGCTGCAGCAGGTGCTGCCAGTGGAGACCGTTGTCGTCGGTCCGCAAGATCTCCCCGCCGGCGAGGGCAAAACTAAGGCTAGGGCCGACGACGTCGACCTGCGTGACGGGCATAGCCGGGCCCAGGCGCTCCGACCACGCGCTACCTCCGTTGGCCGATACCCAAAGACCCGATGCCCCGCTTGCCATTTCGAGACCGGGGGCGACGCCGTCGACATAACCGACGGGCTGCCCTTCCCCCGCCACCAGCTTGCGGTAGACGGCGCCTGGGACCTCCGCCGCCGTCCAGTTATGCCCGCCGTCATTTGTCGACGCCGCCACGGTCAAGTTGTCCCCCAGGACAAAACCGTTGTTGAGCGAGGTAAAAGAGATCACGGGAGCGCCGGGGTAGGCCAGGGCCAACGAGGACCTCACCAGTTGCCAATGTCGGCCGCCGTCCGCAGTCCGCATCACCGCCGAGGGCAAGGCTTCTACCCAGGCGCCGGCGCTTAGAGGGTCGAACCAATTTGCCGCGTCCCCGTCCTCGGAAAGAGCAGGTAGGTCCAGCTGGCTCGCCACGTTCCAGGTGAGCCCGAGGTCGCTCGAACGCTCCACGGCGAGGTCAGATGTACCAGTGGCAACAGGTGCCAGGAGGACAGTGCCACCGCCAACGGGGCGAGCCAGCACCTGGCCGATATCGGTGCCTCCTCGGCCATCCACGTACCAGTTGCCCCAACCGCCCGCGGGCGCGGGCAGGTGGGCCGAGGCCCAGCTCTTGCCTCCGTCGGCGGTGCGCCACACCGCCGGCGCCGCTCTGCCGTGACCGCAGGCACCTTCGCTCAAAAAACCAGTCTCCTCGTTGACAAAGGTGATGTGCGGGGGGCTCGACGAGGGGCACGGGGTCTCCGAGGGGGTCGGCCCGAGCGTCTCGGCCTGCATGGGCAACCCGGCGTTCGGCATCGGTTGCCAGGTCTGCCCGCCGTCGGTCGTGCGCCACAAGAGGAGCACCAGGTGCGCCGGAGCCGCCGGCACGAGGTCGTCCCCCACTCCGAGCAACCAGCCGTCCTCGGGGGTCGCAAAGTAAAGCTGGTCGAAAAGAGGCACGCCTGCATTGGTCGTCAGGTCGCCTGCAAGACCCTTGCTCCTTCGCCAATGGGCGCCGCCGTCACTGGTCCCGTAGACCGTTGTCGTCTCGCCAACACCGTCGCCGTGGAGGACCTCGTCCACTGCCCAGCCGTGCTCGGCGCCCAGGAAATAGCTGGCCACCAAGCCGCAGCAACCCGTCGAGGGGAGCGCGACGGTGAGCTTGCTCACCCAGGTGGCGCCATTGTCCGTGCTGCGGAAGATGCTCTCGCCTGCCGGCGAG
>Ga0335074_10016090_pt1 | contig 10524 bp, 12 predicted proteins | sample Lox_Sample_23_FD_206715 | JGI IMG/M metagenome (GOLD analysis project Ga0335074, IMG submission 206715) | Soil microbial communities from Loxahatchee National Wildlife Refuge, Florida, United States - Lox_Sample_2.3 | ecosystem: Environmental > Terrestrial > Soil > Wetlands | place: USA...
ATCACCTCCACGATGTCCGCGCGGGCGATCAGGTCGTCGATGAAGCTCTGGGGGATGATGGATGGATTGTAGTATGAAGCGCTGGATCCGGGCATCCGGCTCGGATTGAGGGGAATCTAGCGGGGGGCCAGCTTTTCCTTCACGCGGGAGCTGACCGCGCCCATGTCGGCTCTGCCCTGCGCCTGGGATTTCACCAGCGCCATCACCTTGCCCATGTCCTTGGCAGAGGTGGCGCCCGTCGAGGCGATGGCGCTGGCAATCAGCGCGTCGAGCTCCGCGTCGCTCAGGCGGGCCGGCAGATAGGCCTCGAGGACGGTGACTTCGGCGCTCTCCTTCGCCACGAGGTCGGCACGGCCGCCGGCCTGGAACTGAGTGATCGCCTCCTTGCGCTGCTTGATCATCTTCTCCAGCACCGCGAGCACCTGGGCGTCATCGAGCGCAATGCGCTCGTCGACTTCGCGTTGCTTGATGGCGGCCAGCGCCAGGCGGATGGTGCCGAGACGCTCCTTCTCGCCCGCGCGCATGGCGCTCTTCATGTCCTCCGTGATGCGTTCCTTGAGAGTCATCGGCAGAGAATCCGGGCTCAACGGGAGGGGCGCATGCCCTCGCGCGAGATGCGCTTCATGTGGCGCTTGATGGCGGCCGCCTTCTTGCGTTTCCGCTCCTGGGTCGGCTTCTCGTAGAATTCGCGCCGGCGCAGCTCGGTGAGAATGCCGGCCTTCTCGCAAGCGCGTTTGAAACGCCGCAAGGCGGCATCGAAGTACTCATTCTCACGGATACGGACGCTCGGCATCGAAACCTCAGGGCCCCTATGGGAAAGACTGTGGGAAAGACTATAGGAACGGGATGACCGGAAAAACGGGCGCGCAATTCTAGTTGAGGCTCATGGCAAAGGCAAAAAAAGCATTCCGCGTCCTCGCGATCGAGTCGTCCTGCGACGAAAGTGCCGTGGCCGTCCTCGACGAGTCTCGGGGGCTCCTGGCGCATGAGCTTCACAGCCAAGTGGAGCTGCACCGCACCTTCGGAGGGGTCGTCCCGGAGCTTGCCTCCCGGGATCACGTGCGCCGGCTCCTGCCCCTGGTGCGGCGGGCCCTGGATCAGGCCGCCACGGCTCCGGAGCAGCTGGCGGGCGTCGCCTTCACGGCCGGCCCCGGGCTGATCGGGGCGCTGCTCACGGGGGCGGCCCTCGCGCGCAGCCTGGCCTATGCCTGGGGGGTGCCGGCGGTAGGGATACACCATCTGGAAGGGCATTTGCTCGCGCCGCTCCTGGAGCCAGAGCCGCCGCCCTTCCCGCACGTCGCACTCCTCGTATCCGGGGGACATACCCAGCTCATCGAGGTTGGCGGCATCGGACGGTACCGCGTCCTCGGCGACACGCGGGACGACGCCGCGGGCGAAGCCTTCGACAAGACGGCGAAGCTGCTCGGGCTTCCCTACCCGGGCGGCCCTGAGCTGGCGCGCCTGGCGCAGAGCGGCACCTCCGGCGCCTTCCAGTACCCCCGGCCTATGCTCGATCGGCCTGGCCTCGAGCTCAGCTTCTCGGGCCTGAAGACGGCCGTGCTTCACTCGCTTCGCGGGCGGGAGCTGACGGCGAAACTGCGGGCGGACGTCGCCCGCGGCGTAGAAGAGGCGATCGTCGGTACGCTCTCGGCCAAGGCGGTGCGGGCACTCGAGGCCACCGGCCTGGATGCGCTCGTTGTCTCGGGCGGCGTCAGCGCGAATCAGAGATTGCGTGCGGCACTCATCGACGCGGTCGGCCGGCGCGGCGGCCGGGTGTACTACCCGCGCTTCGAGTTCTGCACCGACAACGCCGCGATGATCGCCGTGGCGGGCCTCGCGCGGCTCAAGGCCGGAGAGCACGACGGCCTTGCAATCCACTCCCGCGCGCAATGGCCGCTCGAGACGCTTACGATGGTGCCGTTGCAACACGCCGACCCGCCGCGACCCCTGCACGCATGATGAGCCCAACTCAATCCGACGACCGCATCTTCCTGCGCGGCCTGACAGCCGAATGCATCATCGGCTTCATCGAGTGGGAGCGGCGCGTCAGGCAAACCGTCGTAGTGGACCTCGAGCTGCCGGTGGACTGTCGCCGCGCTTCGGTCACCGACGATGTCACCGACACGGTGGATTACAAGAAAGTCGCCAAGCGGGTGCTGGCATACATCGAGGCATCGGAGTTCAAGCTGGTCGAGACCCTGGCACATCGTCTTGCCATGCTGCTGCTCGAGGAGTTCGGGCTGGAGTGGGTGCGCATCTCCGTCAACAAGCCGGGCGCGATCCGCGGCTCCCGCGACGTCGGCGTGGTCATCGAGCGCAATCGCGTGGATCTCACGGCGGCCGCGGCAGCACGCATTTGACCCGATAACGCCCATGCCTCAGGTCTACGTCGCCGCCGGCAGCAACATCGAGCCCGAGCGGCATCTCGCCATGGCCGTGCGGGAGCTGCAGCGGCAATTTCCCGGCATGCGCTTCTCGCCCTGGTATCGCAACACGGCGGTCGGTTTCGAGGGGGAGGACTTCATCAACTTCGTGGCCGCCTTCCCGACGGACCTCCCGGTCGACGAGGTGTTACAGCGGCTGCATGCGATCGAGACTCTGTGCGGCCGGCCGCGCGAGGCGCCGCGGTGGGCGCCGCGGTCCATGGACCTGGATGTGCTCCTCTACGGGGACCTGGTCTGTCAGGAGCCGCATCTGAAGCTCCCCCGTCCCGACCTGCTGAAGCGGGCCTACATGCTGGGTCCCCTGGCGGACCTCGCGCCCGATCTCGTGCATCCGACCGAGAAGCGGACCATCGGAGAGCTGTGGCAGCGCTTCGATCGCGCGGCGCACAAGTTAGTGCAGGTGCATGGCAGTACCGATCGGTAGACCCGGCACAGGATGTGCGTCTTGTACGGCTACCAGCCGATGCTCCTGCCGCCGTCCACCGCGAGGATCTGGCCGGTGACGAAAGGCGCCTCGGACGCAAAGAAGAGGACTGCGCGGGCGACATCCTCGGCCGAGCCGATGCGCTTCAGGGCGGTGCGGCTGATGATCTCGTCGCGCAGCGCCGCCTCGACGCCATCTTCCGGCCACATGACCGGCCCCGGCGAGATTGCGTTGACTCGCACCTGCGGCCCGAGCTCGCGCGCCAGCGACTTGGTCAGCATGATCAGGCCGGCTTTCGCGACGCAGTACACCGGATGGCGGCGCATGGGACGCACGCCGTGAATGTCGGCGAGATTGACGATGAGGCCGCTGCGCTCGCGCAGCGCGGCGGCGGCCGCCTGCGCCAGAAAGAGCGGCGCCTTGAGATTGGTGCCGATCAGGTCGTTCCAGTCGTCCTCATCGATATCCCCGACCGGGGTCGGATAAAAGGACGAGGCGTTGTTGACGAGGATGTCGAGGCCGCCGAAGGCTTTCGCGGCGGTGTCGGCCAGCTGCGTCAGGGCGGCGCTGTCGAGCAGATCGCATTGCGCAAGCGCCGCCGAGCCCGGCCTGACGCCATTGAGGTCCTGCGCCAGGGCTGCCGCCTCTTCCGAGGAGCTGCGGTAGTGCAGCACTACGCCGGCGCCGGCCGCGTGCAGGCTCCGCACGATGGCGGCGCCCACGCGCCGTGCGGCGCCGGTGACCAGCGCGGTCTTGCCGGCAAGAGGCGCGGCGTAGGTACTGTCGTTGGCGGCAGGCTCTGGCATGAGGGCCCTACATTATGATGCCGGCGCTGTCAGCGGAAGAAGAAACGCACTCGCGCGCCGTCACGGCGCTGATCCGCGAGCGCGTGGCCGCGGCCGGCGGCTGGATCCCGTTCGAGCGATTCATGGAGCTGGCGCTCTACGCGCCCGGGCTCGGTTACTACAGCGCGGGCAGTGTGAAGCTCGGCCCCGGCGGTGATTTCGCGACGGCGCCGGAAATCTCGGACCTCTTCAGCCGCTGCGTGGCGCGCCAGTGCGCGCAGGTGCTGGCGTGCGGCGGGGAGATCCTGGAGGTGGGTGCGGGCACCGGGCGCATGGCGGCGGTGATCCTGGAGAGCCTCGCCTCAGCCGGCAAGCTGCCCGCGCAATACGCCATCCTCGAAGTCAGCGCGGACCTCGCCGAGCGGCAGAGACAGCGGTTGGGCAAGCTGCCGCGCGAGATCCGGGAGCGAGTCGTGTGGCTCGAGCGCCTGCCGGAGCGGCCGATCGACGGGGTCATCCTGGCGAACGAGGTGCTGGATGCGTTGCCGTGCCGGCGGTTCACGCTGCGAGGCGGCGCGGCGAGGGAGCTCGGGGCGGCAGAAGACGAGCCGGCGTCCGGGCGGGGCAGCGGCTTCGTCGAGCGTGAGGCCGCGGCGGATGAGGAACTGGCGAGCGCAGCTGCGGCGCTGCTGAGTGAGCTGCCTTCGCCGCTACCGGAGGGATACACGTCCGAGATCTGTTTACGGGTTGGCCCGTGGATCGCAGGTGTCGCGGCATCTCTCGGTCGCGGACTCATGTTGATGCTCGACTACGGGCTGCCGCGGGCGCATTACTACCATCCACAGCGGACCGCCGGTACCTTGCGCTGCCACTTCAGGCAACGGGTGCATGACGATCCCTACATCAACATCGGCGTTCAGGACATCACCGCCTGGGTCGACTTCACTCGGGTCGCGGAGGCGGCGGTCGCTTGCGGGCTCGAGGTCAGCGGCTTTTGCACGCAGGCCGCGTTCCTCCTCGGGGCGGGCATGGAGCAGTTCGTCGCGGAGTCGACCGACATCGTAGAACATGCGCGGCTCGCAGGCGAGGCGCGCCGGCTGCTGTTGCCTGGGGAGATGGGCGAGGCGTTCAAAGTGATGGCGCTGACGCGGGATTGCGATGTCGCGCTGCAGGGGTTTGCGCTGCAGGATCTGCGGCAGTCGTTGTGAGCGGGCCGGCACTGGGGCAGAGCTCGGCGTCTCGGGTCGCCTTCGGCTCCCGGGCCAGCGTGCGCGCCGCATCGTAGAAGCGCGGCAGGTCGTCATTCTCCTGGCGCAACAGGCGCTCGAACCCGGGCACGCAGTCGTTATAGGTACCCACGGAGACAAGCTCCGCGTTATTGAGCCCTTGGGCGATCCAGGCGTCGTATTCCGGGAAGCGAACGGCGAGGCGGCGCTCGAGCGCGTGGATCTCCACTGCCAGCGCGGCCAAGAGCTGCTGTTTGCGGCGCAGCTTGGTCGCGCGTGGAGCGCTGGAGGCGTAAAGCTGCGCCAGCCGGGCGCGGGTACGCCGCAGCAGCGCGACGAACTGCTCGTCCTCGGCCCGATCCTTTTGCAACTCGGCGATGCGCGCGGGTCGACCCTTGTATTCGAGCCAGCGCTTCAGCCCCTCATCCTGGACCGTGACGGCGAAGCCCTCATCGAACCGTGAGTCGTTCCGAACATAGAGCAGCTGGTGAGCGAGCTCGTGAAAGATCATGGAGGCGAGCTCGTCGCTGCCGTAGCGCATCATCGTGCTCATCACCGGGTCGGGAAGCTTGCCGAGAGTCGAGTACGCGGGCACGCCTTCGATCACGACGTCATATCCGCTCCGCTTCAGCCGCGCCGCGAAGTCCCGAGCGCGCTTCTCTTCGAAGTAACCCCGATAGGCCACGCAGCCGGCGATCGGGAAGCACCACTCCTTGGGTTGCACCGAGAGGACAGGCGCGGCAACCACGTTCCACACGACATACGGACGGTCGATCTCGACGTAAGTGCGATAGCTGTCGTTGTCTGGCAGGTCGAGCTCACGCGAGGCGAAGTCTCGGGCCTCGCGCACCTCGGCGAGCTCACGGATCAGCGGCTCCGGCGTCCGCGGATCGTCGATCACTTCCACGATCGGCTTACGCCCGTGGATCACGTGCCACTCGCCATTGGCCGCCTGCAGCAGATACGCCGTGCCGGTGCAGCCCGAGAGTGCGGCAAGCATGATGGCGGCGAGCGTCAGCCCGATGGCCCTGCTCACGGCGCGCATGCGGGTGGGGAGGGCTTCTCGGTTAACATGTGCGCATTATGCAGGTGTATTTGGTCGGCGGTGCCGTGCGTGACCGGCTGCTTGGGCGTCCCGTGAACGAGCGCGACTGGGTCGTGGTCGGCGCGTCACCGGAGGAGCTCGAGCGGCAGGGATTCGTTCCGGTCGGGCGCGAGTTTCCCGTTTTCCTGCATCCCGATACGCACGAGGAGCACGCGCTTGCTCGCCTCGAGCGCAAGGTGGCTCCCGGATACCGTGGGTTCACCACGCAGTTCTCACCGGATGTGACACTGGCTGAGGATCTGCGCCGTCGCGATCTCACGATCAACGCGATGGCGGAGACTCCTGGCGGCGACATCGTGGATCCTTACGGCGGCCGCCGGGACCTCGAGGCGCGATTGCTGCGGCACGTTTCGGAGAGCTTCATCGAGGATCCCGTGCGGGTCCTGCGCGTGGCTCGCTTTGCCGCGCGTTACGCCGAGCTCGGGTTCCGTGTGGCGGAAGAGACGGTCGCGCTGATGCGCAGGATGACCGAGTCCGGGGAGCTCACGGCGCTAGTGCCGGAGCGGGTATGGCAAGAGACCGAGCGCGCGCTCGGGGAGTCTCGCCCCGACGTGTTTTTCGAGACGCTGCGCGAATGTGGTGCCCTGCAGGTCATTTTCCCGGAGCTGGCGGCGCTCTACGGCGTGCCGCAGCCGCCGCGCTGGCATCCGGAAATCGACACGGGCGTGCATGTCATGCTGGCGCTGCGCTATTCGGCGGCCAGCGGCGCCGCCACGACGGTGCGCTTCGCCGTGCTCATGCACGATCTCGGCAAGGCGCTGACCGCTCCGGAGCGCTGGCCGAGCCACCGCGGGCACGAGGAAGGTGGCGTACCGGTGATCGAAGCGCTTTGCGCACGACTCAAAGTGCCGAACGGGTTTCGGGATCTTGCGGTCCTCACCGCCCGCCATCACGCCGTGGTTCATCGCGCGGCGGAACTGCGTCCGTCGACGGTGTTGAAGCTGCTCGAGGCCACGGATGCGTTTCGCCGGCCGGACCGGTTCGAAGAGATGCTGCAGGCTTGCGAAGCGGACGCGCGCGGGCGTACCGGTCTCGAGGCGCAGCCCTATCCCCAGCGCGAGCTGCTGCGCCGCGCGCTTGCCGCGGCTGCGGCAGTGACCCTGGATGAAACCGAGCGTCAGGGACTTACAGGTCCTGCCATCGGCGAGAAGATCCGCGAGAAGCGGCTGGCCGCGGTCAAAGCGTCAACCTGAGGGGTCGAAATCGGCGTCTCGTCCGCGACGGGGTGCGTCTTGCTCGTTCCGTTCGCTTGCGGGGTCTTTGGAACCGGCCTCCGGTCCATACAACTTACGCCAGTTCTGCACCGCGCGCCGCCGTAGTTCTTCAGCGGATGGTCGTGGTCCAGGTGCCTCTGTGCGACGTTCGTGTGGCATTGCCGGAATATCTGGCTCGCGCCTGGCCGGAGTAGCCCTGTGATCCGTCGGCGGCAGAGGGTCATCGAAGCGATATTGCTTGATTGCCGGCGCATCTCGCACGAGGGACAGTTCAGGGTTGAGTTCGCGGATGCGCGAAAACTCGGGGTGGCATTCCAGAACGAAACCCATCATTTGCGTTGCGTTCCGAGTGGTGTAGAACTCGACCATCTTCGAATTGAATTCTGCGGCCCGCATGGCTGGGATGCTGACTGCGTCGATTCCTTCCGTCATCAGAGCGCCGTTCATCATGAAACGTGAGGCGCGCTTGTTGCCGTCGAAGAAGAACTGTTGTAGCGAGCCGAAAAGGCAGAATGCCGTCGCTCGCTCAAAAGGATTCGTGACGTCCTTTTGCAGCGCCGCAAGTCCATTCGAGAAAATGGCATTGAGCCGTCCTGCGCCCGGCTCCGTCGGAGGTGGCGTATACCGCCCGCGCTCTCCCAAGGCGACGTCCGGGGTGTATTGCGCCTCGGCCCCTTCCCCACGAAAGTGGCCCCACTCGAGAGCCTCGTTGCGTGCGACAAGTGCGTGCAGGGCGCAAAACGTCGTCTTGTCCAGCTGGAATTCCTGCCGCCGCACGAGGTCGAGGAGATATTTCGAGCTCTGAGCGAGGTTGAGTATCTGCTCTTGGTCAGACAGTTTTCGCCCGCCCACGGTCACGCCTTCCAGCAGCGTTTTGACCTCCGGAAATGTGAACGGATTGCCCTCGAGTACGCCGGCATCCCAGACGTACTCCGGGAGCATTCGCGCGAATCGGAACGTGGCGCGTTCAACGGACGCGCGCGGCAACTGCCGGGGAATCGAGCCCCGATCCCAGGAGAAGCCTAGCGATTCGAACAGAGCCATCAGCGGATTCTAATCCTCGGCCGTAATTGCCGCGAGCGAGTCCCGGCCGATGACCCAATATACACTGCTAGTCGATGGTCTTGCGGGCCGCGTTGAGCTCATTGGGCGCGGTGAAGGGGCCCAGATAGAAGGGCAGCAGCGCCATCAGGTGCCGGGGCGTGATCCCGAGGCGGGCGAGCCCGTTCTGCGTGCAGACACTGTCGAAGGCGAGCGAGTTGAAATTGTCGAGTGAGAACGGCTTTCCCGGAAGCAGCCCGAGGAGCGCGGCCTGCAGCCATCCGAATACGTCCGGGAGCCTGAAAATGCGGCAGGGAAGCCGCGCCACGGCGGCGCTCATGCGCACGATCTGCTCGAGCGTGACGATTTCCGGGCCACAGAGCTCGTAGGTTTCTCCGAAGCTCTCGCGTTGCTCGAGCGTCCTCACGAACGCGGCCGCCACATCACCGACATAGACGGGCGCAAAGCGCGCCTGCGAGCGCGCCAGCGGCAGGAATCCCCCGGATATGCCGAGCAGCGCGGCGAAGCGGTTGGTAAGCGAGTCGCCGGGGCCGAAGATCACCGAGGGACGGAAGATCGTGTAATCGAGGTGAGCACCGGCGGCGCGAATGAGCGCTTCCGCCTCGCCCTTGGACCGCAGGTAGCGACTCGGCGCCCGCTCCCGATCGGCGCCCACGGAGCTCATCTGCAGCAGCCGCCGGATCTTTGCGCCGCGCGCGGCGGCGACGAGCTTGGCGGCGAGATCGGCATGCACCGCTTGAAAGGTCGCGCGGCCGCTCTGGTTGAGGATGCCGATGAGATTGATGACCACGTCCATTCCGGCGAGGAGCTGACCGAGCGTGCGCAGGTCGTGCACGTTCGCGGTAATGAGCTGAACCGTCGACAGAACCCTCAGGTGCTGGCCCCGGGCGGGGTTGCGTGTGGGTACACGCACCCAGTGTCCTTCACTGACCAGACGTGCGATGAGCTCCGTGCCGACGAAGCCCGTGCCCCCCAGCACGCAGATGTTCAGCGGCGCCGGCATCTCAGTCCCGGTGCGCCGGCGCCGGCTTGCCGGGGCTGGAGGGCGGCGCGCTGACCAGAGTGTTGGCGAGAACCGCGCGGCGCTGCTCGCGCCGGCCGTCACGCAGCAGATCGATCGTGACCGGATCGCCGACGCGGAGCAGTCCGATCGCTTCGCGCAGGTCGGTGTTGGACCCGATCCTGTGGCCCGCGATGGCGGTGACCACGTCGCCGGCGCGAACGCCGGCCTTGTCCGCGGGCGAGCCGGGGATCACCTGCTCCACGAGTCCGCCCGTCGCCTTGTGCAGCCCGAGCGAGCGCGCCACCGCCGGTGTGACCGCATAGAGACTAACGCCGAGCTGCCCACGATCCACGGCGCCGTACTCGATGAGCTGGCGCATCACGCGCCGGGCGGTGTTGACCGGAATGGCGAAGCCGATGCCGATGTTGTCGCCGCTGGCGGAGAGGATGGCCGAGTTGATGCCGACCAGATCACCCCTGAGGTCGACGAGGGCGCCGCCTGAGTTGCCGGGATTGATGGATGCGTCCGTCTGGATGTAGTTCTCGTAGTCGTCGGGGCTGAACCCGGAGCGCTTCAGGCCGCTGACTATGCCCGAGGTGACCGAGTGCGGCAGTCCGAACGGGTTACCGATCGCGACCACGAAATCGCCAACGGCGAGCCGCGCGGAATCCCCGAACCGGATCTGCGCCAGGCCATGGGCTTTGACCCGGACCACTGCGATGTCGGACGGCGGATCAGTGCCTACGACCTTGGCGTTGAGCTTGCGCCCGTCCTGCAGGGTGACGGTGATGCTCGTGGCGTGATCCACCACGTGGGCGTTGGTGAGAATGTACCCGTGCTTCGCATCCACTATCACACCCGAGCCGGCGGCAGCGAAGGGCTCCTCGTCACGGTCTTGTCCGGGAAGGTCATGGAAGAAGCGGTTATAGAAAGGATCGCCGTGCTGATCATCCTCGCCGCTGTCGCCATCGGGCATGACGCCCCGTGTTGCGATGGTGACTACTGCGGGGGACACCCTGCGGATCATCGGCGCGAGCGAAGGCACGCGCGTGCCGCCAACCGCGGCGGGTATCGCAGCGGACGCGACCGTGAAAGGCGTTCCTCCCAAGACCGCTGCGAGCAGCGCGGTACAGGCCAGATCCCGGGGATTCATGAAGCTTCCGAGTGACGGAGCTCCGATTCTACTAGGCCGCGGTCCCGGGACGAAACGCCGCGTGAACATAAGCGGGACCCGACCGGGCGCTGCGCCGGGGGCGCAGCG
>Ga0335074_10016091_pt1 | contig 10524 bp, 14 predicted proteins | sample Lox_Sample_23_FD_206715 | JGI IMG/M metagenome (GOLD analysis project Ga0335074, IMG submission 206715) | Soil microbial communities from Loxahatchee National Wildlife Refuge, Florida, United States - Lox_Sample_2.3 | ecosystem: Environmental > Terrestrial > Soil > Wetlands | place: USA...
TCCATCAGCGGCACCGGCCAGGTCTCCAGCGCTTCCGGCAGCAAGGTGTGGTTGGTGTAGCAGAACGTTTCCTTGGTGATCGTCCAGGCCTCGTCCCACTCCACCTCATGCACATCAACCAGCAGCCGCATCAGCTCCGGCACCGCGATGGCGGGGTGCGTGTCGTTGAGCTGAATGGCGCAAAACTGCGCCAGCGTGCGCACGTCCTGATGCTGGCGCAGGTGGCGGAACACCAGGTTCTGCAGCGAGGCGGATGAGAAGAAATATTCCTGTCGCAACCGCAGCTCCTGGCCCGCCGGGGTTTCGTCACTGGGATACAGGATCTGCGAAATGGCGTTGGCGCGCGCACCCGCCGCCAGTGCGCCGACATGGTCGCCGCGGTTGAACGCATCCAGCATCAGCGGGTCCGCCGCACGCGCAGACCACAGCCGCAGCGTATTCACAAAATTCCCCCGCCACCCGATCACAGGTGTGTCATAGGCCACGGCCACAACGCTCTCCGCCGGGTGCCAGATCGCGCGGCCGGTGCCGTCGGTGCCGATCACTTCCACCGAGCCACCGAAACCCACCATGTGGCTCAGGTCGGGACGGGCAAATTCCCACGGATTGCCGAATGACAGCCAGTTCTCCGGAAATTCCTGCTGCCAGCCGTCGCGGATCACCTGGCGGAACAAGCCGTGGTCGTAGCGGATGCCGTAGCCATGGGCGGGAATGGCAAGCGCGGCGAGGCTGTCCATATAACACGCGGCCAGCCGGCCCAGGCCGCCATTGCCCAGCGCGGCATCGGGCTCCAGCTCGCGCAGGCGATCGAAATCCACGTCCAGTTCGGCCAGCGCTGTGCGGATCGGCTCCACCAGGCTGAGATTGTTCAACGAATCATACAGCAATCGGCCGATCAGGAACTCGAGCGACAGGTAGTAGACGCGCTTGCGCCCCTGCGTGTACGCGGCCCGGGTGGCGGGTACCCATCGCTCAACGATGCGATCGCGCACGGCCAGCGCTGTCGCGATGAACCAGTCACGTTCGGACGCGACGATCGGGTCGCGGCCGACGGAGTAGGTGAGTTTCGCGACGATGCTGCGGCGGAGGGACGCGACGTCCTCATCCTGGGCCGGGAGTGCGATGCGAGGCGCGACACTGCTCGCGTTGCGGGGATTGGTGCGGGTCTGGCTCATGCCATTCTCCATAGCGCAATTTCAGGCGGCGGGGGCCGATTATCTGTGCGATCGCCGCGCTTTTCAGCCCTGCGGCAGCATGACCGGGCACGTCGCGCGCATATTGCGACGGAAACGGGCAGCGCAAGCCACCGCGGCACCGCGCGGCATCGGTCGATCGGGCGAGCGGCCTCCACGGCGCGAGGTCGGCTGCCAGTGCGCCAACGCGGCACGAAGGCTGTCGTGGCGCCGGGACAAGAAGAACGGTAGATGGTCGGAGCTACTTGGCGCCCGCCCGCCGGGCGCTCTGGCTGGCGCTGCGAAAGCGCAGGCCGGAAAGGTTGCGCCCGCCGCGTGTAGTTTCATCTGACACCATCCGCGGGGATCGACGCTGCGATTTGCGACCGTACCCCGCGCTTACGCGTATCCCGCACAAACGCTATACCTTCCCGGCCGCCTTCGTCATCAGCTCCTCCAGCGAACGGCACAAACGCATCACGTCGCAAGCCGCGCTCGCGCGCAGGCGATCGCGCATGGCGCCGCGCAGTTCGGCCAGGCGATTTGGTGTTTCGGGCGCGTGCGCCAGGAGGACCGCGGCCTTCTGAAACCCGGCCATGTCGTCCGCGACCCATTCGCCCAGTCCAGCGGCTAGCAACAGCGAGCGGCTGGTGCGCGCCGCCCAGCGGTCTCCATTGCAGGTCAGCATCGGCACGCCCTGCCAAAGCGCTTCGAACGTCGTCGTGGCACCGTTATACGGAAATGTATCGAGTGCTATGTCGATTCGATCGTAGCTGCGCAGGAAGTCGATATGCGCGCCGCCGCCTTCCAGCATGAGCCGATCGGCGGCGATCCCATGACCGGCGAAGCGGGCCAGCAAGACGGCACGGTTGCTGGCATCATCCAGCGTGCGATTACGCAGCAGCAAGCGGCTGGAAGGCGCGTCGCGCAAAATGTCGGCGTAGGCGGCAATCGTCGGGTCCGTCAGCTTGTACGCCGACGACAGGCAGCCGAACGTGATCTGCCTTGTCGCCAGGCAGGGTGGCGGAACCACATCCGGCACGGCGTAGAACGGCCAGAACGCCAGGTAGGCGCCCGGCACCCGTACCACGCGTTCCGTATAGAATCGCTCTTCCTCCGGTGGGATCACGGCAGCATCGCCCACCAGCAAATCGATCTCAGTCATGCCCGTCGTACCAAACATGCCAAACCAGCACATCTGAAGCGGGGCAGGACGATAACGGAACAACGGCAGGCGTCGCTGGCAACTGTAACCGTTCAGGTCCACCAGAACGTCGAGTTTCGCTTCGGCGATGTGACGTGCCAGTTCGGCATTGGAAATCCCGCCCAATTCCCAGATGCGATCGTCGGCGTGATCGGCGTATCCGGCATCCGCGCATGGCGTGGCACCGTCGGCAAGCAGGTGGATTTCGAACCGTTCGCGATCATGGGCATTGATGACGCCCATATAGCCCTTCATCCAGTTCTGATCGCCGAAGAATGCACTCAGATAGCCGACGCGAAGCTTGCGCCCGCCGGCGGCCGGCGCGGCAGCCAGCCGCTGCGCGCCGCGCGCCTGCGTGTCCATCCAGCGCCGCCGCGCCGCCATAACGTGGAAATTATTCTGGGATGGAGCGCCGGCGGCGATACAGGCGATGCCGGCGAGCGCCGCCGCGCGCACCTCTGCGCCGCCGATATCGGCTGCCCGCTGATACGCCGCAACAGCGCCATCCGCGTCGCCAAGCTGGAACAACGCTTCGGCCAGATTGCAGCGCGCGGCATCGGCGTCCCCGCGCAAAGCAATCGCGCGGCGCAATGCCTCGGCGGCTGCGCCGTAGGCCTGCAAAGACAGGTGCGCACAGCCGAGCCCATACCAGGCTTCGAACAGGGAGGCGTTGCCATTCAGGGCGAGGCGGTAGGCGTCGGTCGCCTCCTGGTATTTGCGCTCGCCATGCAGCGCATCGGCACGGCGCAGTTCGCTCACTGGGTCCATCGGCTGCTCCGTCCCGCCGCTATCACGCACCCTGTTCCCGCGGCAGTTCCAGTATGACCATTGGCGGCTGCCATGGCATCGGCAATCTTGATCCGGTACAGCCAACGACAGCAGCACACCGCGCACCCCTGGAAGGCACCCTGCGGCACATGGTGCCCAGGCGGATCGTCGCGCCCTATGCCGCAACCTGGACCGAAGCCACGCTGATCTCAGGCATTCTCGCCCATGTTCCATCCTTTCACCGGGAGGATTACCGCGCCCTGTTGCACGACGCACTGATGCTGCCGACGATGATCGGGGCGCGCGCGGTGCTGATCAGCCGTAACACCCGCCATATGGACATGTTGCTGCGACTCAGGCCTGACCCGCGGATCTTGCTGTACGACCGGCCTGTGCCGCGGGTCGCGCCGCCCTGACGCCGCGCGTGGCTCTCACGTCGTTGCGGGCAGCGTCTCCAGCACGCGTTCGATTTCGGCGGTAACGGCGTCGATATCCGCCATCCCGTCCACCACACGCAAAATCCCCTGCGCCTGATAATGCGGCAGGATCGGCGCGGTCTGCCGGTGATAGGCGTCCAGCCGCGCGACGACGGTCTCCCGGTTGTCATCGGCCCGGCGGGTGAATTCGTGCGAACCGCACACGTCGCACACGCCTGCCACCGCAGTCGGCTTGAACGTGTCGTGGTAGCCGGCACCGCACTTGGCGCAGGTAAACCGCCCGGCGATGCGCTCCACCAGCGCGGCGTCGTCCACCCGAAGCTCGATCATCGCATCGAGCCTCATGTCCTTCTCCATCAGCACCCGGTCTAGCGCCTGCGCCTGCGGCACGGTGCGTGGGAACCCGTCCAGGATGAACCCGCGGGCGCAATCCGATTGCTCGATCCGCGTGCGCAGCATGCGGATCAGGATGTCGTCCGAGACAAGCTGCCCCGCCTCCATCACCGCCTTCGCCTCCAACCCGACGGGCGTGCCGGCGGCAACCTCGGCGCGCAGCATGTCGCCGGTGGAAATCTGCGCGATACCGTATCGGTCCTGCAGGCGCTTCGCCTGCGTGCCCTTGCCCGCCCCGGGCGGGCCCAACAGAATTAATCTCAACGTCTCCCCCTGACGCGCGCCTTCCGGATCAAGCCTTCGTACTGGTGCGCCAGGAGATGAGACTGGATTTGCGTCACCGTGTCCATGGTGACCGAAACCACGATCAGGATCGACGTGCCGCCGAAGTAAAACGGCAGCCCGTAATCGGTGATCAGGATCTGCGGCAGCAGGCACACGGCAACCAGGTAAAGTCCGCCGACCGTGGTGAGCCGTGTCAGCACCCGGTCGAAATACTCCGCCGTGGCGCTGCCCGGCCGGATGCCGGGAATGAACCCGCCGTATTTCTTCAGGTTGTCTGCGGTTTCCTCGGGATTGAACACCACGGCCGTATAGAAATATGAGAAGAAGATGATCATGGCGGCATACAGCCCCATGTAGAGCGGCTGGCCCATCGCAAGCTGGTTGCCGACGAATTGCAGCCAGCCGGGCGCATTGCCGCCCGAGAAGCCCAGCACCGTCGCCGGAATCAGCAGGATAGAGCTGGCGAAGATCGGCGGGATGACGCCCGAGGTGTTGATCTTCAGCGGCATATGCGTCGAATCGCCGCCAAACATCCGGTTGCCGACCTGGCGCTTGGGATACTGCACGTGCACCCGCCGCGCCGCACGCTCCATGAACACGATGAACGCGACCACCGCGACGGCCAGCACAATGAACGCAACGATGAAGACCGGCGACAGTGCACCGGTGCGGCCAAGTTCGAGCAATGACGCCAGTGCGCCCGGCATATTGGCCACGATGCCGGACATGATGATCAGGCTCGTTCCGTTCCCCACCCCGCGCGCGGTAATCTGCTCCCCCAGCCACATCAGGAACATCGTGCCGCCGACCAGCGTAATGACGGCGGAGAACATGAAGAACATGCCCGGATTGGCCACCGCGGGGCCGAAGGTGCCATGCATGCTCTCCAGGCCGATGGCGATGCCGTAGGACTGTACCATGGCAATGACCACGGTCAGGTAGCGCGTGTACTGGTTTAGCTTCTTGCGGCCTTGCTCGCCTTCCTTCTTCAGCGCTTCCCAGGACGGGATGGCGGCCGTCATCAACTGGGTGATGATGCTGGCGCTGATGTAGGGCATGATGTTCAACGCGAACACCGTCATGCGACCCAGCGCACCGCCGCTGAACATGTCGAACATGCTCAGGATGCCGCCGCCATGCTGGTTCAGCATGTTCGCCAATACCGAGGCGTCCACGCCCGGCACCGGGATATAGGTGCCGATACGATAGACGACCAGCGCACCCAGGGTGAACCAGATGCGCTGCTTGAGCTCGGTCGCCTTGGAAAAGACGCCCAGGTTGAGATTGGCAGCAAGTTGTTCGGCGGCCGAAGCCATCAGGGGGTCCCTTCCTAGGTGCATCCCATTGTGAGTCCGGCGCAGACGGGAGGCAAGGAAAAGGAAGCGTCACCACAAGGACACGAGGACACAATGATCAGCGCGGAGAACGTCGCCTCGTGCCGTGCAACCTTGGTGTCTTTGTATCTTTGTGGTGAGCCTATTCTTAACCTTCAGCCGCCACGACTTCCCGCACGACGGTGGTCGTAATCGACCCGCCGGCTTTCTCCACCGCCGCCCGTGCGCTCTCCGACGCCCCGGATACGGTGATCGTGATCGCCCGCGTCAGTTCGCCCTCGCCGAGCAACCGCACGCCATCCAGCCGCCCGCGCACCAGCCCGGCCGCCGCCAGCGTCTCCTCGGTAATCGGCGCACCGGCATCGATCCGGCCGGCGGCGATCGCCTTCTCCACCGAGCCGACATTCACCGGGGCATATTCCTTGCGGAACGGGTTCTTGAACCCACGCTTCGGCAGGCGGCGGTAGATCGGCATCTGCCCGCCCTCGAACCCGTTGATCGACACGCCCGTGCGCGCCAACTGGCCCTTCACGCCCTTGCCGGAGGTCTTACCCTTGCCGGAGCCGATGCCGCGCCCCAGCCGCTTCGATTTCAGGCGCGCGCCTGGGTTGTCGCGCAATTCGTTGAGGTTCATGCAATGGTTCCGGGCGTTAGCCCGGTCCTCTATCGTCATGGCCGGACTTGATCCGGCCATCATCTCAGGACAACTCCTCCACCTTCACCAGGTGGGCGACCTTGCGGACCATGCCGCGGATGGAGGGCGTGTCCTCCAGGTCCCGCGTCCGCCGTATCTTGTTCAGGCCCAGGCCGATCAGCGTCTCCTTCTGGCCCGGCTTGCGCCCGGCGGGAGACGCGGTCTGCGTCACGCGGATCTTAGGCCCAGTGGGATCAGGCATTGGCACCCTCCTCCGGCTGTGCGGCCGGCGGCGGGGCAGCATCGCGGCGGGCAAACAATTCGGCGACCTTCTTGCCGCGGCGCGTCGCCACCGAGCGCGGCGAAGCGCAGTGATGCAGCGCGTCGAACGCCGCCTTGACCATATTGTGCGGGTTGCGGCTGCCGAGCGATTTCGCGACCACGTCGCCGATGCCCAGCGTTTCGAACAAGGCGCGCAGTGGACCGCCGGCGATGATGCCCGTGCCGGCCTCCGCCGTCCGCAACACCACCTTCCCGGCACCGAAACGGCCTTCCACGTCGTGGTGCAGCGTACGACCTTCCTTCATCGGCACGCGGATCATGCTGCGCTTGGCGCGCTCCGTTGCCTTGCGGATCGCCTCCGGCACCTCACGCGCCTTGCCATGGCCCCAGCCGACGCGGCCCTTCTGGTCGCCCGCCACCACAAGCGCGGCAAAGGCGAAGCGGCGCCCGCCCTTCACCACCTTGGCGACGCGGTTGATGGTCACAAGCTTGTCGATCAGGCCGTCGTCCTCGCGTTCGCGCTCGCGATCCCGGCCGCGCCCGCCGCCGCCTTCCCTTGGTTCACGTGCCACTGGTCAGACTCCTCAGAATGCCAGCCCGCCTTCGCGGGCGGCATCGGCCAGCGCCTTCACGCGGCCGTGGTAAAGATAGGCGCCGCGGTCGAACACGACGTCCTTGATGCCCGCGGCGAGCGCACGCTCTGCCACCAGTTTGCCCACCGCAGCAGCGGCGGCCTTGTCGGCGCCGGTCCTGAGCATCTCGCGCAGCGTCTTGTCCAGCGTGGAGGCGGCGGCAACCGTGCGCCCCTGGCTGTCATCGATCACCTGCGCGTAAATGTTCTTGCCCGAGCGGAAAACCGAAAGCCGCGGCCGGCCGCCCGACTTGTGGCGCAACTGAAAGCGCAGTCGCGCCTTCCGCCGCGTGCGCAGGTCCTGAAGCGCGCTCATTTCTTCTTGCCTTCCTTGCGGCGGATTTGCTCGTCGCTGTAGCGGATGCCCTTGCCCTTGTACGGCTCCGGCCCGCGGAAGCCGCGGATTTCCGCCGCCACCTGGCCGACCAGCCGCTTGTCCACGCCTTCGACCTTGATCGCAGTGGGACGTTCGCAGGTGATCTTGATGCCGGGCGGGATCGGATAGACCACGGGGTGCGAGTACCCGAGGTTCAGTTCCAGGTTCTTTCCCGCAACCGCGGCACGATAGCCGGTGCCGGTGATCTCCATCGACTTCTCATAGCCGGTGGAAACGCCCTTCACCATGCCGGCAATCAGCGCGCGCGTGGTACCCCACATCATGCGCGACTGCGTCTCCTGGTTCTTCGGCGCGACGACGACCTTGGTCCCCTCCACCTTGGTGTCCACCAGGTCGGAGAGCGGCATCTTGAGCTCGCCCAGCTTGCCCTTCGCCGAGAACGTGCCGGCGGCGATTGCCACCTGCACGCCCTGCGGGACCTGAACGGGATATTTGCCAACGCGTGACATGGTAACGGCCCTAGAACACGCGGCAGAGGACTTCGCCGCCGACATTGGCAGCGCGAGCCTCGGCATCGCTCATCACGCCGCGCGGCGTGGACAGGATGGAGACGCCGAGGCCGGCATAGACCCGCGGCAGCTCCTTGATCTTCGAATACACGCGGCGACCAGGCTTGGAGACCCGATGGATCTCCTTGATGACCGGCTCGCCGTCGTTGTACTTCAGCTCGATGCGCAACTGCGCCACGCCCGGGCGCAGTTCCTCGGCCGCGAAGCCGCGGATATAGCCCTCGCGCCTTAGCACATCCAACACGTTCGCCCGCAATTTCGAGGCCGGCGACACACAGGAGGTGTGGCGCGAGCGCTGCGCATTACGGATGCGGGTCAGCATGTCGCCCAATGGATCGGATAGTGACATGGGGCCGCCCTTACCAGCTCGCCTTGACCATGCCGGGAATCTGCCCGGCGCTCGCCAGATCGCGTAGCGCGATGCGGCACAGCTTGAATTTCCTGTAATTGCCGCGCGACCGCCCGGTGAGTTCGCAGCGCAGCCGCACCCGCACGGCGGAGCCGTTGCGCGGCATCTGCGCCAGCTTCAGCGTGGCGTTGAAGCGATCCTCCACCGGCAGCGAGCGGTCCATCACCACCGCCTTCAACGCGGTGCGCTTGGCCTTGTCGCGCTTCGTCTTGCGCTCCCGCATCGCGTTGCGGTTGACCTGGGACGTCTTGGCCATCCTGTCTCTCTTTACCTCCGGAACCCGCAGCCCCCGGGCGTGACCCTTGGGTCTGTAGTTTTCCAAAATTCCTTCAAGCAGCGAACGGCAGGTCGAAGGCCTTCAGCAAGGCCTTCGCCTCGGCATCGGTCTTGGCCGTGGTGACGAACTGGATGTCCATCCCGCGCACCGCCTCCACCCGGTCGTAGTTGATTTCCGGGAACACGATTTGCTCGCGGATCCCCATGGCGAAATTGCCGCGGCCATCGAAACCCTTGCCCTGGATGCCGCGGAAATCGCGCACCCGCGGCAACGCCACGGTGATCAGCCGGTCCAGGAACTCGAACATCCGCGCCTTGCGCAGCGTGACCTTGCAGCCGATCGGCAGGCCCTTGCGGATCTTGAACCCGGCAATGGCCTTCTTCGCCAGAGTCTTCACCGGCTTCTGGCCACTGATCAGCGTCAGCTCCACCACCGCGTTATCGAGTTTCTTCGAATCTCCGGTAGCCTCGCCAACACCCATGTTGATGACGATCTTTTCCAGCTTCGGCACCTGCATCGGGTTCTTGTAGCCGAACTCCTGCTGGAGCTTCGCACGGATCTCCTCGACATAGCGCCGTTGCAGACGCGGTGCCTCGTTCGGCGAGGCCGATACCTCCGCCGCCGCCGCGACCGCTTCCGGCCCCTGCCCGCCGCCGCCACCACCACGCGACTGCTGCTGCGCCGCCGGCCCTGACGGAGCCTTGCCTTTCGGCGCCGCTTTCGGAGCGTTCTTGCCGCCGCCCTTGGGAGGCGCGCCTTTCTTCGTTCCGCTCATGGTTTATGCCTCGATCACTTCGCCGGTCGCCTTGGCGACGCGGACCTTGCTTCCGTCATCCAGGATGCGGAACCCGACCTTGGTCGGCTTCTCGCTTTTCGGATCGACCAGCATCAGATTCGACAGATGGATCGACGCCTCCTGCGACACGATGCCGGATTGCTGGCCCATGCGCGTCGCCTTCACATGGCGTCTCACCATGTTCACGCCCTGCACCAGGGCGCGGTCGGCGCCGGGAAACACGCGCAGCACCTCGCCGCGTGCACCCTTGTTGGTGCCCGTGGTCACCACCACCGTGTCGCCTTTGCGAATGCGCGCGGCCATTTATCGCATCTCCGATGCGTAGGACATTACAATACCTCCGGCGCCAGGCTCATGATCTTGGTGAACTTGCGCCCGCGCAGTTCACGCACGACCGGTCCGAAGATGCGGGTGCCGATCGGCTCCAACTGCTTGTTGATCAGCACCGCCGCATTGCGGTCGAAGCGGATCGCACTGCCGTCGGGCCGGCGTACGGGGAACGCCGTGCGAACGATCACCGCCTGGTGCACGTCGCCCTTCTTCACCTTGCCGCGCGGAATCGCTTCCTTCACCGACACCACAATGACATCGCCCACCGACGCAGTCTTGCGCTTCGACCCGCCCAACACCTTGATGCACTGGACCTTGCGCGCACCAGAATTGTCGGCGACTTCCAGATTGGTCTCGACACTGATCATGCCGCCGCTCCTTCAGTCTGTGCCGACGCCTGCGCCCCGAGGGACTGCCCATTCCGCTCGACCACCAGCCAGGTCTTGCGCTTGCTGATAGGCGGGCACTCCTCGATCCTCACCACGTCGCCTATCTTGCACATGTTTTGCTCATCATGCGCCGCGTATTTCTTCGAACGCCGGATGAACTTCTTATAGATCGGGTGCATGACGCGACGTTCGACCTGGACCGTGACGGTCTTGTCCATCTTGTCGCTGGTCACCCGGCCGCTCAGGACGCGCTTTGGCATCTTGCGCCGATCTCCTA
>Ga0335074_10016092_pt1 | contig 10524 bp, 10 predicted proteins | sample Lox_Sample_23_FD_206715 | JGI IMG/M metagenome (GOLD analysis project Ga0335074, IMG submission 206715) | Soil microbial communities from Loxahatchee National Wildlife Refuge, Florida, United States - Lox_Sample_2.3 | ecosystem: Environmental > Terrestrial > Soil > Wetlands | place: USA...
CATTCGGCGCCATGAGCCTGTACGGCTACACCACCAAGCGCGATCTCACCGCGGTCGGCTCCTTCATGTTCATGGGCCTGATCGGCATCATCATCGCGAGCCTGGTCAATATCTTCCTGCAGTCGAGTGGGCTCTATTGGGTGATCTCGGTGCTCGGCGTGTTGATCTTCGTCGGGCTGACCGCCTACGACACGCAGAACATCAAGGAGCTTTACAGCCCGATGGATGACGGCACCATCGCCGGCCGCAAGGCGGTGATGGGGGCGCTGCGGCTCTATCTCGATTTCATCAACCTGTTCCTGATGCTGCTGCGCCTGTTCGGCGACCGCCGCTGAGGACAAAGCCCGACGACACGGCGACGCCTCGGGCTTAACGCCCGGGGCGTTTGCTTTCGCATCACGCGGCATCCGCGCGCGACCTTGCGCGAACAAAAGGGCGCGGCAGGTGCGCCAAGACACGGCGCCGAGCGGCGCTTGCACGCCGGTGCTTTCGGGTCAGCCGGCAACAACGCTAAGCGAGCGGTCGAGCGCGCCCAGCACACGCTCGAGCTCTTGACCGCGACGCAGGATGTGGCCGGTCGCCGAGATGACGCTGTAAGCGCCCTGCCGTCGTCCAAGCCGCGGGTTCTTCTCGATCCGGTAAATGGGAAACTCGCAGGTGCGGCGGAAAACTGAAAATACCGCGCGATCTTTGAGAAAATCGATGGCGTAATCACGCCATTCGCCGGCGGCGACCTTGCGGCCGTAAAGACTGAGAATGCGGTCAAGCTCACGCCGGCTGAAGGTAACCTCACTTGCGGGGGTGGACCCGCGCGCCTCACCCCCGCGCCACGCGCTCGGTTCGATTTCGCCGAATGCCATGCGGCGCCTCCCTTGTCATTGAAGCTTCACGCATGATCGCGCCGGACGGATGCGGCGGCAAGGGGCTTAACAGAGCTGCCAGGGGCTTGGCGCGGGCGCGGCGCCGGCCCCGCGCGTACGCCGGCACCGCGATCTTGCATTTTGCGATCAAGCGTCTGCGGTGCGGCATTTTTGACCAGTGGAATCACGGTTTCGTTAGGCCAATTCATAAAGCGGCCCCATTTCCGTCAACCACATGACAAGCTGGACTGCGAAACATTCAATCGTTGCCTCAGGGCCCGGTCTGGATCGCATTCCGGATTCCTCAGCCCCCCAGCCCCCCGGGGTGTGGACGGACCGGGCCAGAGTTTTAAGTTGGCGTTAATCCCCCAAGTTGCGTTAAGGCCGGCAGTTCGCCGGCCTTAAATTTTTGCTTGATGGCGGACGCACGACGGCGGGCCGATGAACTGGCCCGTCGACCGCGCTGCGTCGTTTGTCATCTGTTGTCGGTCGTCTGCCGCGTGATCGGAAGAAAGGCCGCGCCGAGAACGATTCCCGGCCTTTCGCGGGTGCCTTCCTGCACCATGACTGCGGCGCCGTCGGCGCCGGCGACGAGGATTTTGTTGACCGGAACGTTCCAGTGTGGCGAAGCGCCGGCGAAGTCGCCCAGTTTGAACCAGCGCCGCACCACGTTGTGGTAGGTGATCGTGCGTCCGGAATTCTCGCCGCGGCCGATGGCCACCCGCACCGCCCGCTCCAGCGGACACAGCCACACTTCGCCGCTGACGCCATTCTTGCCGCCCGGCCCGACTGTCACATTCAAATCGCCGTCGTCGACGGACAGCAGCACCGGCACGGACATGATCGCGGTGTTGCGGTCGGTCAGCGCGATGGCGTGCTCGATGGCGGTCTTATCGCTGCCCAGGACGTGCGTTGCGCCGTTGACCACAATCTGCGGCGTATAAACCTCGCGGTCGCCGCGCACGTGCGCATAGGCGCGCTGCCGCGCCGAATCACCCGGACTGGCGAGCGTGTCCTTCCAGCCGAGATAGTCCCAATAATCGATCGGCATGCTGAGCACGACCAGCGATGGGTCGACCGCAAGCTCGCCCAGGAGCTTGTCGGCCGGCGGACAGGACGAACAGCCTTGGCTGGTGAACAGCTCGAGCAGTGCGCGCCGCTCGCCGGCGCTTGCCAACGCGCTGCTTGCAATCAATAAGCCGGCAATGAGAGGCGCCGACGCGAGGCGGCAACGAAGCATTCCGATCTCCACCCCCACGAGCCCTCGCCCGACGATCGTAAGCGGCGCATTGATATCGGGCGGGCCCTTCACCTGCCACTCAATTCACGGTGAGCCGCCGCGCCGTTTTTGCCGGGCACGATTTTTTCGGGCCTTCCTTTCGCCGTCCGAAGCAGGCTTCGCCAAGGCGGCAAACCGGACGCCGCTCCCCCAGCAGGCCCGATGGCAGGCCGCTTTTCCGCACCGTGCGCTAAGCCGCGAGATGGCGCAGGACGTACTGCAATATGCCCCCATTCTTGAAGTAATCGAGCTCGTCCACCGTATCGATGCGACACAGCAGCGGAACGCGCTTAAGCCCGCCGTCGGCGGCGATGATCTCGGCAATCAGCCGCTGATGCGGCTTGAGATCATTGTGCAAGCCGCGGATGGTCACCTGCTCGTCGCCCTTGAGGCCAAGCGTTTGCCAGGATGTTCCCTCCTCGAATACCAGCGGCACAACTCCCATGCCGACCAGATTGGAGCGATGGATGCGTTCGAATGATTGTGCGATCACGGCGCGCACGCCGAGCAGGATCGTGCCCTTGGCTGCCCAATCGCGCGACGAGCCGGTGCCGTATTCCTTGCCGGCGAACACCACCAGCGGCACATTCTCGCTCTTGTAGCGCATGGCGGCATCGTAGATCGTCATGCGCTGGCGCGACGGGTAATGGACGGTGTAGCCGCCTTCGACGCCAGGCACCATCTGATTCTTGAGCCGGATGTTGGCGAAGGTGCCGCGCATCATCACCTCGTGATTGCCGCGCCGCGTGCCGTACTGATTGAAGTCGATCGGCTTGACCTTGTGATCGACCAGGTATTTGCCGGCCGGCGAGTCGACCTTGATCGAGCCCGCCGGCGAGATGTGGTCGGTGGTGATGGAATCGAGGAACAATCCGAGCACGCGCGCGTCGATGATGTCGGTCGGCGCTTCCGGCCGGCGCGACATGTGGGCGAAATACGGCGGATTCTGCACGTAGGTCGATTTGCGGTCCCAGGGGAAAGTGAGCGCTCCCTGCACGCTGATCTTGCGCCAGTTCGCATCGCCCTTGAACACGTTGCCGTATTTGCGCGTGAACATCTGTCTGTTGATGTTCTTGCGGATGAGTTCGTCGACCTCCCGGCTCGACGGCCAGATGTCGCGCAGATAGACCTTGCGACCCTTCTGGTCGGTGCCGAGCGGCGCCCTGCTGATATCGATCTGCATCGAGCCGGCGATCGCATACGCCACGACCAGCGGCGGCGAAGCGAGATAATTGGCGCGGACGTCGGCATTGACGCGGCCTTCGAAGTTGCGATTGCCGGAGAGCACCGCGGCGGCGACGAGATCGTTATCGTTGATGGCCTTAGAAATCTCCGGCGGCAACGGGCCCGAATTGCCGATACAGGTAGTGCAGCCGAAACCGACCAGATTAAAGCCGAGCTTGTCGAGATCCTTTTGCAGGCCCGATTTCTCGAAATATTCGGCCACCACCTGCGAGCCGGGCGCGAGCGAGGTTTTCACCCACGGCTTGACCGAAAGACCTTTGGCCACCGCTTTGCGCGCCACCAGGCCCGCCGCAATCATCACGCTCGGATTGGAGGTGTTGGTGCAGGAGGTGATCGCGGCGATCACCACGTCGCCATGGCCGAGCGTCTCTTTTCGTCCCTCGACTGCAGCGCGCTTGTCCATTTCCGCAGCCTTGCCGAATTCCTTGTCCATGGATTGCGCAAAGCCACTCTTGACCTCCTTGAGGGGCACCCGGTCCTGCGGGCGCTTCGGGCCGGCGAGCGACGGCTCGACCGAGGACAGTTCGAGCTTGAGCACGTCGGTAAACACCGGATCAGGCGTCGTCTTGGTGTGGTACATGCCCTGCGCCTTGGCATAGGCCAGCACCAGCGCCACCCGCTCGGCCGGGCGGCCGGTGTCGCGCAGATAGCGGATGGTGTCGTCGTCGATCGGGAAGAAGCCGCAGGTGGCGCCGTATTCCGGCGACATGTTGCCGAGCGTGGCGCGGTCTTCGATCGACAGGCTCGCCAGGCCGGGCCCGAAATATTCGACGAACTTGCCGACCACGCCGCGTTTGCGCAGCATCTGCGTGACGGTCAGCACCAGATCGGTCGCGGTGACGCCTTCCTTGAGCTTGCCGTTGAACCGCACGCCGATCACTTCCGGCAGCAGCATCGAATAAGGCTGGCCGAGCATGGCCGCCTCCGCCTCGATGCCGCCGACGCCCCAGCCGAGCACCGACAGGCCGTTCACCATCGTGGTGTGCGAGTCGGTGCCCACCAGCGTGTCCGGATAGGCGAGCTCGGTGGCGACGACTTTGTCCGCGAACTTGACCTTGGTCTTCGCCGTCCAAACGGTGTGGGAGAGATATTCGAGATTGACCTGATGGCAGATGCCGGTGCCGGGCGGCACGACACGGAAATCCTCGAACGAGCGCTGCGCCCATTTGAGAAAACGATAGCGTTCCTGATTTTGTTTGTACTCTTCCTCGACGTTCTTCTTGAACGCGCCGTTGTTGCCGAAGAAGTTCACCACCACGGAATGATCGATGACCAGATCCACCGGCACCAGCGGATTGATCTTTTTCGGATCGCCGCCGAGCATCTTCATGGCGTCGCGCATGGCGGCGAGATCGACGACCGCCGGCACGCCGGTGAAATCCTGCATCAGCACGCGCGCCGGACGGAAGGCAAGTTCGCGCTCGGAGGTCTTGGTCTTGAGCCATTGCGCGACGGCCTGGATATCCTCTTTGCTGACCGAGCGGCCGTCCTCGTTGCGCAACAGATTCTCGAGCAGGACTTTGAGTGAAAACGGCAGTCGCGAAATCCCTTTCAGGCCGTTCTTTTCCGCCGCGGGCAGACTGTAATAGGCGTAAGTCTTGGAGCCGACTTTCAACGGCCTTAAACACTTGAAGCTATCAAGGGAGCTCATGACTATTTTCCCATCCCGCCGGCCCCGCCCGCCGGCGCAAATTCTGCGGTCATTGAATGCCGGAACGGGCGCCAACGGGCCGCTGGCGGCCGGACAAGACAACGTCACCAAAGACGCCATTGTCCGCGCTTCGGCTTATAAAGTCTTTTCAAGACTTGTGCCAGATCGGCAACAAACGGTCGATAATCTGCTGGGAATGGCTGGGTTGTTGAACGGGCCGGCCGCCGCTTTCGCCGCTGATTCGGGGCATCGCCGATGCGTTTGACCGCCTCGGACCTCGCCTGCCGACGCAGCGGCCGCGCGGTTTTCGAAGCCGTGAGCTTTTCCCTCGGCGGCGGCGAGGCGTTGGTCATCCGCGGCCGCAACGGCGCCGGAAAGTCATCGCTTTTGCGGATGGTGGTCGGGCTGTTGCGCGCCGCCCGCGGCCGCCTCGCCTTGGAGGGCGGCGACCCGGAACTGACCATCGGTGAGCAGGCTCATTATCTCGGCCACCAGGACGCCCTGAAGGCTTCGCTATCGGTGGCTGAAAATCTGAGATTCTGGTCGGGTTTTCTTAGCGCAGCCGGAACCGACAGCGACGGGCCGCTGGCCGCGGTCGGGCTCGAAGCGCTTGCCGACCTGCCGGCCGCCTATCTTTCCGCCGGACAACGCCGCCGCCTTTCGATCGCGCGGCTGCTTGCCGTCAAGCGCCCGATCTGGCTGCTCGATGAGCCCGCCAGCACGCTTGACGCCGCGGCGCAGCAACGCCTGGACGAATTCATGGCCGCGCATCTCGCAACAGGCGGCCTCATCCTGACGGCGACCCACGGCGCATTCGCGCTCCCCGGCGCGCAAGAGTTGCGGCTCGATCAAATGGCGCCGGGTCTTGTCAAAGCCGTTCCCTCGCCCCTTGCGGGCGAGGCGGAAGCGAGGGGGTCGTGTTGACAATTCTGACGCGCCGACCACTCGCCTCCCGCCGACGTCTGATTGCATCAGGCGCCGGCTGCCTCGCCAACAACAGGAGAGGCAACCGCGATCGCGCAAGCGCCGGCGTACGATGATGGCTGCGCTCGCCGCGATCCTCGTCCGCGACATGCGCGTCGCCGTCCGCGTCGGCGGCGGCGCGCTCATGGGCGTGTTGTTCTTTCTCGTCGTCGTCACGCTCACGCCGTTCGCGCTCGGACCGGACCTGTCGCTGTTGCAGCGCATCGGCCCGGCGATCCTGTGGCTTGCGGCACTGCTCGCGAGCCTGCTCGCGCTCGACCGATTGTTTGCCGCCGATCACGACGACGGCTCGCTCGACATCATCCTCATGGGCCGCGCGCCGCTCGAACTCGTGGTCGCCGCGAAGGGGCTCGCGCACTGGCTCACCACCGGGTTACCGCTCGTCATTGCCGCCCCGCTGCTCGGACTTCTTCTCAACCTCGATGCGCGCGCCGCCGCCGCGCTGGTGCTCACGCTCCTGGTCGGAACGCCGGCTCTAACCTTCATCGGGCTGATCGGCGCCGCCATCGCGGTGACGTTGCGTCGCGGCGGGCTGTTGCTCGCCGTGCTAGTGCTGCCGCTGACGGTTCCCGTGCTCATTTTCGGCGTCGGCGCGGCGAACGCGGCCGTCGGCGGGCCGGTGCACTTCGGCACGCCGTTCACGATCCTGTGCGCGCTGACGCTGGCAAGCCTGGTGGTGGGACCATTCGCCGCTGCCGCCGCATTACGACAGGAAATGGAATAGCAACTGTGCTGGTGCAGAATCGAAAAGCTCAGACGTTGTGCCGGCGAGGCGAAGTGGATTAGGACCACTGCGATGGCCATTGTGGAACTCGCCAATCCTTCGCGCTTCTTGAAATTTGCCGATCGCACGATTCCGTGGCTCGGCGGCTTGACGGTGATTGCCTTCGCTTTCGCCATCGATCAGGCCTTAGGCGCGCCCGACGATTATCAGCAGGGCGCCACCGTCAAGATCATGTTCCTGCATGTGCCTGGTGCCTGGCTTGGCATGCTGGGCTGGGCATTAATGACCATCGCCGCGCTCGGCACGCTGGTCTGGCGTCACCCGCTTGCCGATGTCGCCGCCAAGGCAACCGCCCCGATCGGCGCCGCTTTTACGCTGATGTGCCTCGTCACCGGCTCGTTGTGGGGACGCCCGACGTGGGGGACCTATTGGGTGTGGGATGCGCGGCTCACCTCGGTGCTCGTGCTGTTTCTGCTCTATCTCGGCGTCATCGCGCTGTGGCGCACCGTAGAGGACCCTTCGCGCGCCGCACGGGCGGCGGCCATTCTCACTCTGGTCGGCGCGATCGATCTGCCGATCATCAAGTTCTCGGTCGAGTGGTGGAACACCCTGCACCAAGGCAGCTCGATATTCCGCCTCGGCGGCCCGACCATCGATCCGTCAATCCTCATTCCCCTGTTGGTCATGGTGGTGGCGTTTACGCTGTTATTCGTCACGCTGCTCCTTGCCGCTATGCGCAACGAAATCCTGCGCCGCCGCGTGCGCACGCTGCGGCTGATGCAGGCGAGCGCGGTGAGTTGACGATGGATGCGGCGAGTCAAATGGCGTTCATCGTCGCCGCTTACGCCGCCGCCGGCGCGGTGGTCGGCGGATTGACCGCGTGGGTGACGCTGGATTACCGCGCGCAGCGTCATAACCTCGCCGATCTCGAGAAGCGTGGTGTCGCACGCCGTTCGGCAGCCGGCCGTTCGGCGCCGGCGAGAAAGCAAGCCAAGGAAGAAGCGTGACTGCGGCTGCCAAAGACAATGTGAATGTCGGCCGGCGCCGCCTGATCGTGCTGGTGCCGCTGTTGATTTTCCTTGGGCTGGTGCTCGTGTTCGTGATCGGACTAAACCGCGGCGACCCGTCGCTTATTCCCTCCGCGCTGATCGGCCACCCGGCGCCGCGAACCATCCTGCCGCCAATCGCCGGGCTCGAGCACAACGGCGCGCCGGTTCCCGGGTTCGACCCGGCGGGCTTCAAGGGCGCCGTGACCGTTGTGAATGTATGGGCGTCGTGGTGCGTTCCCTGCCACGATGAGGCGCCGCTCTTGATGCAGCTCGCGCAGGACCGCCGGCTGCGCCTCGTTAGCATCAACTATAAGGACAAACCTGAAAACGCCCGGCGCTTTCTCGGCCGCTACGGCAATCCGTTCGCCGCCGCCGGCGCCGACCGCAACGGCCGCGCCGCCATCGAGTGGGGCGTCTATGGCGTGCCGGAAACGTTCATCGTCGGCCGCGACGCCCGCATCGCCTACAAACTGGTCGGGCCGATCACCCCCGATAATCTCGGCACCGTCGTCAAGCCGCAGATCGAGAAGGCGCTCAAGGCGGGGTCGTAACCGCCATTTCGCCACCGAGCGATCCGAAAATGACGGTCACTCCGCCGGTTCGGCCGCGTATTTCTTCAACAGCGGATATTGCAGCGCGCCGAATAGAAAGGTGAGCGGCAAAAAGCCGAACACCTTGAAGTCTACCCAGACGTTGGTGGAGGTGTTGCGCCAGACGACCTCATTGAGCACGGCCAGGGCAAAAAAGAACAATGCCCAGCGCAGCGTCAATTTACGCCAGCCTTGTTCGGTGAGATGAAACAGCGAATCGAAGACGACGCCCAAGAACGACTTGCCGAAGAACAACCCGCCGAGCAGCACCGCGCCGAACAGCGCGTAGATGATGGTCGGCTTGATCTTGATGAAGACATCGTTGTGCAGGAGAAGCGTCAAACTGCCGAACACCAAGACGATGATCGCGGTGACGACCGGCATGATCGGCAGCGCCCGGGTCAGCACGTAAGACGCCGCCAGCGCCGCCAACACGGCGATCATGAATGTCGCCGTGGCGACGAAAATGCCGTAGCGGGAATTGGCGAAGAAGAACAGCGCCAGCGGGCCCAAGTCGAAGGCGAGCTTGAGAAGCGGGGGAAGCTGCGGCTTTGTCGTCTCGGGCATGGCGGGGCCTTCGATGATTTAATCGATCCCTGCGATGGCGCGGGCGAAGTCGTGCGCCGAAAACGGCGCCAGATCGTCGACGCTCTCGCCGACGCCGATGAAATGCACCGGCACTTTGAACTTCGCAGCGATGGCAACGAGGATGCCGCCGCGCGCGGTGCCGTCGAGCTTGGTCATGACCAGGCCGGTGACGCCGACCGCTTTACGGAAAATCTCGACCTGGGAAAGCGCGTTCTGCCCGACGGTGGCGTCGAGCACGAGCAGCACGGCGTGCGGCGCCGCGGCATCGACTTTCCGCATCACGCGCACGATTTTCTCCAGCTCGTCCATCAATTCGCCGCGGTTGTGCAAGCGGCCGGCAGTATCGACCAGCAGGACATCGACGTCGCGCTCCTTCGCCGCTGCGACAGCGTCGAAGACAAGGCCCGCGGCGTCGGCGCCCGCGCCGCGCGCGATGAATGCGGCACCGGTGCGCTCGCTCCAGATTTTCAGCTGATCGATCGCGGCGGCGCGAAACGTGTCGCCGGCCGCGAGCATCACGCTGCGGCCTTCGGCGGCGAACTTGGCCGCGAGCTTGCCGATGGTCGTGGTCTTGCCGGAACCGTTGACGCCGGCGACGAGGATGACGAACGGCTTGTTCGCCAGGTCGATGACGAGCGGCTGCGCGACGGGGCCGAGCGCCTTTTCGATCTCGGCCGCCACCACCGCTTTGACCTCGGCGGGCGAAATGTCAGCCTGGTGGCGGCCTTCAGCGAGCGCGGCAGCGATGCGGTCGGCGGTGTCGAGGCCGAGATCGGCGCGGATCAGGACGTCCTTGATCTCGGCAATGGTTGCGGCATCGAGCCTGCGCTTGGCGACGAGATCGGTGATGGCGCCGCCGAGCGCGGACGACGTGCGCTTGAGACCGCCGGCGAGGCGCTGCCACCATTTGCCCTTTGTTTCCGTCGCGCTGTCGTTCATCTCAAGTGACGCTGCTGGGTCGCCCGTGATAGCGGTTTCGCCGAAGGAGGCAACCATGACCCCGGAAGAGATGGTGTCGCGGCTGCTCTATCGCGATGCCCTGATGCTGGTGCTCAACAAGCCGCCGGGGCTGTCCGTGCACGCCGGCCCGATAAACAGCGCCAACCGCCGTGAAAGCGTCGAGGATCATTTCGACGCGCTGCGCTTCGGCCTGCCGCAACCGCCGGCGCTGGCCCACCGGCTCGATCGCGATACCTCCGGCTGCCTGATCCTGGGGCGCCATCGCAACGCGTTGGCGGAACTCGGCAAGCTGTTTCGCAACGGCGCCATCGGCAAAACCTATTGGGCAGTCGTCGAGGGCGCGCCGGCAACCGATGAAGGCGTCATCGAGTTACCGCTCGGCCGTCTCGACGTGACGCGCGGCTGGTGGATGAAGCACGACCCCAACGGGCGCGCGGCAATCACGAAGTGGAGAGTGATGGGCAAGGCGGCTGCGGTGAGCTGGCTTTCGCTCGAGCCGTTGACCGGCCGCACGCACCAACTGCGCGTGCATTGCGCTGAAATGGGCTGGCCCATCGTGGGCGACGGGGTCTACGGCAGCGCACCGCGACAAGG
>Ga0335074_10016093_pt1 | contig 10524 bp, 7 predicted proteins | sample Lox_Sample_23_FD_206715 | JGI IMG/M metagenome (GOLD analysis project Ga0335074, IMG submission 206715) | Soil microbial communities from Loxahatchee National Wildlife Refuge, Florida, United States - Lox_Sample_2.3 | ecosystem: Environmental > Terrestrial > Soil > Wetlands | place: USA: Florida...
ACCTCGATCGGGAAGCTGATCCGCCAGTCCCGGCGCGCGAACAGCGCCCTGATCTCGGCGAGCACGTCGGCCAGTGACTCGCGCGGGATCGCGTACTCCTGCTCCTTGAACCGCACCCGCCGCGGGCTGGTGAACACCTTGTACGCGGCGTCGACGTAGCTGCGCGAGCCGAGCGCCTTCCCGGCCGCGCGGTTGACCGTCGTGATCAGGGCGGGGGCGGCGTGGCCGAGGCGGCAGGTGATGCCGAACAGCGTGTTGGACAGGAACTCGTCGTCGAGCAGGTACCGCATCCGGCCCAGCGGCCGGGCCGGCCCGGGTGACCGGTTGTTCCGCTTGGTCAGGCAGCCCTCGGTGTGCGGGAACCAGTAAAACTCGAAATGCTCGTTCTGCGATGTCAGCTCGTCCAGCCGGGAGATCACCTCGGACCAGGGCATCGGCTCTTCGCGCGCCTCGAGGAGGAACGAGGGAACGATCCTGAACGTGACGGCAGTCACGATCCCGAGTGCGCCCAGGCCGATCCGGGCCGCGGCGAACAGCCTGGGCGAGTCCGCGGCCGTGCACGTCGTGATCGTGCCGTCGGCCAGCACCAGTTCCAGCCCCGCCACCTGGGCCGCCATGCCGCCGATGTCGCGGCCGGTGCCGTGGGTCCCGGTCTGGATCGCCCCGGCCACCGTCTGCACCTGGATGTCGCCCATGTTGGCCAGCGAAAGCCCGCGCGCCAGGAGGTGGGCGTTGAGCGCCTGCAGCGGGCACCCGGCCTCCACCGTGACCAGGCCCGCCTCCGGGTCGACCGACCTGATCCCGGTCAGGCCGCCCGGACGCAGGAGCACCCCGTCGGTCGCCGCGGCCGGGGTGAACGAGTGCCCGGTCCCGGCCATCCGCACGGTCAGTCCGTCCGCGCCCGCCCGGCGGACCTCGTCGGCCACCTCCTGAGGCGAGCGCGGCACCGAGACCCGGGCCGGCCGCGCGGTCTGGTTCCCGGCCCAGTTCCGCCAGGCCGCCGTCGTGGCCGCCCTCGGCGCGTCAGTATCCCGCATCGGCCCATTGTGCCGGTTTCGCGGCGGGCTCCACCCGCAGCTTGCCCAGGCCGAGCAGGCAGGCCACGACGGCTGCCGCGCCACACGAGGCGGCGAACCAGTACCCCCAGCGGGCCCCGCCCACGTCGACCAGGTGCCCGGCGACGGCCGAACCCACGGCCACGCCAACCGAGATCGCCGAGGTGAGCCAGGTCAGCCCCTCGGTCCGCCGCCCGGCCGCCGCCTGGCCGTCGATCAGGCTGAAGCCGGCGATGAGCGTCGGCGAGATCGCGAACCCGCAGAAGAAGATGACCACGGCCAGCACGGCCAGCCCGGGCATGGCCCAGAATGTCGCGGTCCCGGCCACCACCAGGCACAGCGTGATCGCGAACCGGCGGTGCACCGGGGCGCGCCAGGTCCGCGACCCGTACCAGAGGCCGCCGACCGCGCTGCCCGCCGCGTAGCAGCCCAGGATGAACCCGGCTAGCGGTTTGTGGCCGTGCGACTGGGCGAAATCGACGGTGCTCAGGTCGATGGTGGCGAACATGGCGCCGAGGAAGAAGTACACCGGCGCCAAGGTGGCCAGGCCCGGCGCGGGCAGCCTGATCCGGCCGGGCAGCGCCGCCCGGGACGGCGGCTCGGTGGCCCGGCCTGCGGGCCCGGTGGCCCGGTCTACGGGCTCGTTGGTCCGGCTCGCGGGTGGCTTGCTGACGCGGCCGGGGGTCGGTTCGGTGGCCCGCTGCGCCGCGAACAGGAAGGTCCCGATGACGCAGGCCGTCATGGCCACCGCCACCCCGGAGGCGGGGTAGACCTCGGTGGCGAGCACCGTGACCAGCGCCGGGCCGATGACGAAGATCAGTTCGTCGGCGACCGACTCGAGCGAGTACGCCGAATGCAGCAGCGGTGAGTCGCCGAGCAGGGTGCTCCAGCGGGCGCGCACCATGGAGCCGAGCGTGGGCATGGACGCCCCGGCCAGCCCGCCGCTGAGCAGCAGCGCCCAGGTGGGCGCGCGCCAGTGCGCGCAGCCGATCAGCGCGATCGTGGTGGCTGCGAAGAACGCTGCCTGCGGGCGCAGCACCCGGGCCTGCCCGAACCGGTCGGCGAGCCGGGCGGCCTGCGGCGCGCACACCGCGTAGCCGACCGACCCGGCGGCGGCCACCAGCCCGGCAAGGCCGTAGCGGCCGGTGAACGACGCGATCAGCAGCAGCGTGCCGAGGCCGAACATCGACATCGGCATCCGGCCAATGAACCCGGCCGCGGACATGCGCAGCGCGCCCGGCCGGGACAGCACTTCGATGAATGGATTGCCGCCGCGCTGGCCACGCTCGCTGACCTGCGTCAATGTACGGCAACCTCCCCCATGAACGTATATCAGGGGCCGCCGCGTTGCACCAGTGGTTATCGGCTCAGCCGGCTGCTCGGGGCGCCGGGTCCGTGCCTGCGGGCTGCAGCGCCCAGGGCTGCCGCTCCGTCATGACCCGTACATCGGGCGGCCACGTTTTCTTCACCGGTTGCGGTGCCTCTCACCAGGAACATCGGCAATGCCCTTTTCGGAGTGGCGGGGGGTCGGGTTAGGGTATATGCCGATGATGGGACGGCTGATCCGGCACTGGCTGGTCAAACACAAAGGACCGCGCGCACCCACCCGCCTGCCCCTTCCCCCTTCACGCGGCTCGCTCATACTCCGCGGGATGGCAGGCTGCGGCGCGCTCGTTCTGGTTGGCGTGGGCACGTATGCCGGGATCATCCGGCCCGCCCCCGGCTCGGATCAGGCCCCGGTGATGCCGCCCAAGGCGACGTCAGACGCTGCTACCTCGTTCCGGCAGATCATCTTGCCGGACCTGCTGATCGTGTTGCCGACCGGGCTCACCAGCCAGCAGCTGACCAGCCTGGCCGGGATCAAGGGCGTCCGGAACATGATCGCCTTCGACGGCGCGGAGATCAAGGCCGGCCGGCAGGCGGTCAGCGTGATCGGTGTGAACCCGGCTCAGTTCCGGTCCTGGGTGCCGCTGCAGACCGCCTCGGACCAGCCCTTCTGGACCGCCCTGGCGGGCGGGGAGTTCGTCGCTTCGCAGGCCGCGCGGACCGACCTCAAGCTGCGCGCCGGCGCCGACTACCGGCTGAACGGCAGCACCAGCCGGACGGTGCGGTTCGGTGCCTCGGCCACGCTCGGCATTGAGGGAGTCGACCTGCTCGTCGACAGCCAGGTCTCCACCAAGCTCGGGCTGGTGCACCGGGTCGCCGCGCTGATCAGCGCGCCCGGCGCCGGCCTGACCGGGCTGATCGCGAAGATCAAAGCGGTGCTCGGGCCTTCGGGCAAGGTCGTCGACCTGCGCCAGCAGCAGCTTCCGGACTCGCAGCCCACGTCGGTACCCACGTCCGAGACCGCGTCCAACCAGCTGCCCAGTACGTACCTGCAGCTGTTCCAGGAGTCGGCGGCCAGGTACTGCCCCGGGCTGTCCTGGACCGTGCTGGCCGCGATCGGCCAGATCGAGAGCGCTGACGGGACCAACGAGGGCCCGTCCTCCGCTGGTGCGCTCGGGCCGATGCAGTTCCTGCCGTCCACCTGGGCGGTCTGGGGCATCGACGGGTTCGGCCAGACCGGCGCGCCGAACATCATGGACCCGTACGACGCGGTGCCGTCGGCGGCCCGGCTGCTGTGCGCCGACGGGGCGGCGTCCGGCGGCGCGTCCCTGTCCGACGCCATCTTCGACTACAACCACGCCAACTGGTACGTCAGCGAGGTGCTCGCGCTGGCCGCGGAGTACGCGCGGGACTACTCCTAACCGGGCGCGTCACCCGCACCTCCTGGTTGGATGGTGACATGCCCAGCTACGACTCCTTCCTGCTGGTGTCCTTCGGCGGCCCGGAGGGCCGGGACGACGTAATCCCGTTCCTGGAGAACGTCACTCGTGGCCGCGGTGTGCCGCGGGAGCGGCTGGAGCGCGTGGCCGAGCACTACTACCGGTTCGGCGGGGTCAGCCCGATCAACCAGCAGTGCCGCGAACTGCTCGCCGCGGTCGAGAAAGACTTCGCGGCCAGCGGCGCCGACCTGCCCGTCTACTGGGGCAACCGGAACTGGGATCCGCTGCTGACCCAGACCGTGGCGGCCATGGCCGCCGACGGCAGGCGGCACGCGATCGCGTTCGTGACATCGGCCTACAGCTCGTACTCCAGTTGCCGGCAGTATCTGGAGGACATCGAGCGGGCCAGGGCGGCGGTGCCGGACGCCCCGCGGATCGACAAGCTGCGGCCCTACTTCAACCACCCGGGCTTCATTGAGCCCTTCGCCGACGCCGCGCGCGTCGCTGCCGCGTCGCTGCCGCTCGCCGTTCAGGATGATTATGACCTGGTCTTTACCGCGCACAGCATCCCCGAGGCAATGGCTGAAGCCAGCGGGCCATCCGGGGGGGCGTATTCCAGGCAGCTGACCGAGGCGTCGCGGCTGGTCGCCGAGCGGGCCGGGCGGCCCGGCTCGTGGCGGCTGGCCTACCAGAGCCGCAGCGGCCCGCCGTCGGTGCCCTGGCTGGGCCCCGATATCGGGGACTGCCTGGCCGATCTGGCCAAGTCCGGCTCCCGGGCGGTGGTCCTCGTCCCGGTCGGCTTCATTTCCGATCACATGGAGGTCGTGTTCGACCTCGACGTGGAGGCGGCGCAGGCCGCCGGGCGGCTCGGCCTTCCGCTGGCCCGGGCGGCCACACCAAGCACCGACCCCCGGTTCGTCGCGATGATCGCCGAACTGGTGGCCGAGCGGCAGGACGGACTGGCGCCGCGCGCGCTGGGCGACCTGGGGCCTGCGCTCGATGTGTGCGGCAGCGGCTGCTGCGGTACCGGGCGCCCGCGAGCTTCGCAATGAGCGAGCCAGGCGCCGGGGGCGGCGTGGGCCGTGGGGGAGCGGGCTTCCCGGGCCACCCGGGCAAACCGGGTAATCCGGGCGACCTGCTCGAAATGGCCTGCCGGGTCGCGGTGGCGGCGGGCCGGCTGCTGATCGGCCGCGGCGGGCGCCCGGAGGTGGTGGCCACCAAGTCGAGCCCGACCGATGTGGTGACCGAGGCCGATCGGGCCGCGGAGGCGCTGATCAGGGATCTGATCGGCGACGCGCGGCCCGGTGACCGGATACTCGGCGAGGAGGGCGGCGAGACCGGTTCCGGGTCCGGGGTCCGCTGGATCGTGGATCCGCTGGACGGCACGGTCAACTACCTGTACGGGCTGCCCGACTGGGCGGTCAGCGTCGCCGCGGAAGTGGACGGCACCGTCGTGGCCGGCGCGGTGTTCGTGCCGCGGCGCAATGAGCTGTTCAGCGCCGGGCTGGGCGGCGGTGCCTGGCTGAGCTCGGGTGCCCTGGACTGGCGCGGCGAGGACGTGGCCCCGCCGGCCAAGCTGGCCTGCAACGTGGACGTGCCGCTCGACCGGGCGCTGGTGGCCACGGGCTTCGGGTACGAGGCCGGGCGGCGGCTGGTCCAGGGAGAGGTGGTGGCGGGCGTGCTGCCCCGGGTGCGGGACATCCGGCGCGGCGGGTCGGCGGCCGTGGACCTGTGCTCGGTGGCCTCGGGCAGCGTGGATGCTTACTACGAGCGGGGCGTCAACCTGTGGGACATCGCCGCGGGCGCCCTGATCGCGTCCGAGGCCGGCGCCCGGGTAACCGGGCTGCACGGCCGGCCGGCCGGGTCGTCGATGACCATGGCGGCGGGCGTGCCGCTCCTGGGCGAACTGCATGACCTGCTGGCCAGCCTGGACCCGGAGCGGGACGGCTGACCCTAGCTGGTCTTGGCCAGTGTGCCGGTTGCGGCGGGCGCTCCCTTGCCCTTGAAGCTGAACCGCATGCTGGTGTTCGAGATCGGGACGAGCGTGACCACGCCCGGCTGGCATGGGCCGCTGACGACGGCCTGGTCCATCCTCAGGGTCCCGGAGGTGTCGGAGACCGCGCTGAGGTCGTCGGCGCACGAAAACGGGCCCGAGTAATGGACGGTTCCGCCCGAGGCGCCAGCGGCCAGGGTCACCTGGACGCTGGCGCTGAACGCACCGGACGGGCTGTTCTGCCTGACCTGGCCGGACCAGGTGCCTGCGACGGAGGCGGGGACGTTGGCCGGCTTGGCCGTCCGCGTCGCCTGGCTGGCGTGCGGCGTCGGCGTGGCCGCGTTGGCCGGCCGGCTCGGCTGGTTGCTCTGGCTCTGGGCGATCCCGATGGCCACGGCGATGGCCAGGATGCAGACCACGACCCCGGCGACCCACCAGATCGCTGCCACCCGGCGGGTCCGGTTCCGGCTCGGCGCTTCGGGACTATCGCCGGGGGCAGGCGGGGGCGCGGGGGGCACGGCGGCGCCCGCCGCGCGCCTCGACCCCTCGCCGAGCACGCCGGCGGGCGGGTTGCCGTCGCCGAGCAGTTCGACCACGGCGGAGCGGGCGGACGGCTGGTCACCCGCACCCCCGAACAGGCACCGGCGGGTCAGCGTGCGCAACGGCTCGGGCAGCAGGGCCAGGTTCTCGCCGGAGGGGCTGGCCGGCCCTCCGGCCGCCGCGAAAAGCACGGTTTGCGCCCAGGCGCGCATGTCGGCGCCTGGGGTGGCCGAGCCGTAGGGCGGGGTGATACCGAACTCGACGACCCGCGGCCCGTTCGGGCCGAGCACCACATAGTCGGGGCCGAAGTCCCCGTGTACCAGCCCGGCCTGGTGCACGGCGGCCAGCCCGGTCGCGGTCCCGATGGCCAGGGCCTCGAGGTCACCGCCTTCCCACGGCCCTTCCTCGGTGACCAGTTCGGACAGCGAGGGGCCGGCCACGTGCTCGCTGACCAGGAACGCTTGCTTGCCCTCGAATCCGGCCCCGAGAATCCGCGCCGCGCAGAACGGCGCGACCCGGGAGGCCGCGTTCGCCTCCGCGGCGAACCGGTCCCGCTCGGCGGGATCCCTGGTCCAGTCGCCGTCGAGCAGGGTGATGGTAACGTCGCTGCCGTCGACGCCCCGGCCGAGGTAGACCGGGCCGGCGCTCGGCATCCCGGTGATGCGCCCGGACAGCCGGTAGCGGCCGACGTGACTGGGGTCGTCGGCATGCAGCGGCGTCACGTGGGGCATAAACCGTCTCCGCAGGGTCATGCAGGCTGGACACGATGCGCCGGTTCGTACCATACGCACTTGTGCTTGCTACCGGCGCTGATCGCGTAACATCACCCGAGATTTTAGATGGAATGCGAGGTAACGGAGCGGTTACGGCGATCTTCGGGGGAGGGGTCGGCTACGACACGAACCGCCGTGTATCTCTGTTACGTGTACCAGGGCGCTGGGACGTGACAGAATTCCCCGCCGGATTCGGGCACAACCGAGGCTTCCCGAGCGTTACACCCGCGCGATAGGTGAAGAAGATGGAGGGGTTAGGGCCATATGGCTACCGACTACGACAGCCCGAGGAAGACCGAGGACGAGCTGACCGAGGACAGCCTGCAGGAGTTGCAGGCGCGTCGCCAGGACAGGTCGTCGACGGCCATCGACATCGACCCTGACGATGTCGCGGAGTCGCTGGAACTGCCCGGGGCGGATCTGTCGAACGAGGAGCTCTCGTTCCGCGTGATCCCGCGCCAGGCTGACGAGTTCACATGCTCAAGTTGTTTCCTCGTGCACCACAGGAGCCAGCTCGCGGAAACCCGGAACGGGCGGCTTGTGTGCCGGGAGTGTGCGGCCTAGGACGGTCTGGCGCTGCGATGCCAGGGCCGCAAGGCCACCAGGGTGCACGGCGGTGCCGTGCGCAGTTGCTGTCATGCCCGGCTATGGCCGGGCACGGCACAAGCTTGCACGGTGCCGCCCAGCGCGGCAGGCGCTCGGTCACCGTGCACTCAGCGACCATGCGCCCAGATCCTGCGCTCGTCGCCACGCGGGTCGGCCTGAAGGCCGCCACCCGCTGAATCAAAGATCATCACGGGGTAGGTGTCATCGAAGGAACGCCATCCTGGGTCGCCGTTGCGGGCGAACGTAATCCAGGCCGCGTGCATCCGGTCGGCTAGCCCGGCCGGTGGTGCCTGGCCGAGGGCAAGCTCCGCGCCCTCGGCGGACAGGTTGTCGAACACAAACGGGATCTCCAGCGAATGGCACGCGCCGAGCCCGCTCACCTGGCTCGGCCAGGCAAATTCGTAGGCATAGGTCGGCGCGGGCCCGGCCGTGCGGGCCTCGGCCACGGCCAGCGCGGGCAGGCGGAAGAACTGGTCGGTCAGCACGGCCGCCAGCAGATCACCGGCTGACGCCCCCGGCCGGTTGGCCCGGTAGCAGTCGGCCACGGCCGGGCCGGCGCCGAGCAGGGCCAGCAGGCCGCCCAGGGCCTCCTCGGTGATCAGGTCGGCCAGGCCGGTCGGGACCAGGAAGAGCCGGTACTCGTCGGTGTTCGTGCCGGTCAGCAGCGTGACGCCGGAACCGGCGCCAGCCGCGATCGCGTCCAGCGGGCGGGCCGCGACCAGGTCGCCGTCGACGACCGGGATGAATGCCATCGTGCTGGCCACGATGCTCGCGCCAAAGCGCGCGGGATCGGGCTGGACGGAGAGCGCGTCGCGCACCGTGATCTGGGCCCCGATGAGCTCGGGCAGCCCGACCTCGGCCAGGCTCGCCGCGGTCGCCTCCCGGCCCAGCGCCAGGCCGAGTTCCTTGGTCACCAGGGCGGCGTCGGCCGGGTCGGCGGCCGCCTGGACCGAGCCGCTCTGCGTGATGGCCCGGGCGAACAGGCCCTGCGCGCGGGGCAGCGAGAGCAGCGTGGTCACGCTCATGGCTCCGGCGGACTCGCCGAAGACCGTGACGTTGCCCGGGTCGCCGCCGAACGCCCTGATGTTGTCCTGCACCCACTCCAGCGCCGCGATCTGATCGAGCAGGCCCCGGTTGGCCGGGACGTCGGGCAGCAGCGCGAAGCCGTCGACCCCCAGCCGGTAGTTGAGGGTGACCAGCACCACGCCGTCGCGCGCGAACGCGTGACCGTCGTAGCTGGGCACGGCCGAGTTGCCGTTGCTGAACGCGCCGCCATGGATCCAGACCATGACCGGCAGGCCCGCCCCGGCCGGGTCGGGCGTCCACACGTTCACGGTGAGCCAGTCGTCGCCCGGGATGCTCGGCTCCGGCAGCAGCACGTCGAACGGCGCCGGGTAGTCCGGTTTCGGCGGGGTCGCGCCGAACCGGTCCGCGTCGCGGACGCCGTCCCAGGCCGCGGGCGGGGCGGGCGGCCGGAACCGCAGCGGGCCGGTCGGGCTGGCCGCATAGGGGATGCCGAGGAAGCTGGCCACGCCCTCGCGCACCTGGCCACGTATCGTGCCGTGGCGGGTGATCACAGTCGGTCCCATGGCCGCACTTTGCCACCTCGCCGAGATTTAGGCTAGGCCGGGCAGCGCGGGCCGGGCGGGGCAAAGGCGGGACAAGGGCGGGCCGGGCGGGACAAAGGGCGGGCCCGGGCGGGAAAGGAAGGACAGCGCATGAGCGGGCAGGCGGATGTGATCTTCACTGGCGGGCCGGTCTACACCCCGGACCCGTCGGGGCGCCGGCTGGTCCTGGCCGGCCCGCCGCCGCAGGCGGTCGCGGTGCGCGGGGACCGGGTCATCGCGGTCGGCGATGCCGCCGGCCGCGGCTTCGCCGATCTGGCCGGCCCGCGGACCGAGGTGGTCGACCTGCGCGGCCGGGCCCTGCTGCCCGGGTTCCAGGACGCTCACGTGCACCCCGCCTGGGCGGGCGTGACGATGAACGGCTGCAACCTGATCGGGACCGCCACGCTGGACGAGGCCCTCAACCGGATCCGCGCCTACGTGACCAGCCACGCCGACCGGGAATGGATCGCGGGCAGCGGCTGGCGGATGGACTGGTTCGATCACGGAACGCCCAGCCGCGAGCTTCTGGACCAGGTCACCGGCGGCCGGCCCGCCTACCTGACCAACCGGGACGGCCACGGCGCCTGGGTCAGCACCCGCGCGCTCGAGTTGGTGGGCATCGACGCGCGGACGCCTGACCCGCCGGACGGCCGGATCGAGCGCAACGCCGACGGCTCGCCCCAGGGCACCCTGCACGAGGGGGCCGCCACCCTGGTCGGGCGGTGCGTGCCGCCGATCACGCCCGAGGAGCGGCTCAGCGGTCTGCTGCTGGCCCAGGAGCATCTGCACGCGCGCGGCATCACCGCCTGGCAGGACGCGATCATCGGGGACTACCTCGGCTCGGGTGACCCGCTGCCGGTCTACCTGGCCGCCGCCAGCGCCGGGAAGCTGACCGCGCGGGTCCAGGGCGCCCTGTGGTGGGACCGCGGCCGGGGCGCCGAGCAACTGCCGGAGATCCTGGGCCGGCGGGAGCAGGGCCAGGCGGGCCGGTTCCGCGCGAACACCGTCAAGATCATGCAGGACGGGGTCGCGGAAAGCTTCACGGCCGGCATGATCGAGCCCTACCTGGATTCCTGCGGCTGCCAGAGCGCCAACCGGGGCCTGTCCCACGTGGACCCGGCCGAACTGCGGGAGTACGTGACCCTCCTCGATGACCAGGGTTTCCAGGTGCACCTGCACGCGATC
>Ga0335074_10016094_pt1 | contig 10523 bp, 5 predicted proteins | sample Lox_Sample_23_FD_206715 | JGI IMG/M metagenome (GOLD analysis project Ga0335074, IMG submission 206715) | Soil microbial communities from Loxahatchee National Wildlife Refuge, Florida, United States - Lox_Sample_2.3 | ecosystem: Environmental > Terrestrial > Soil > Wetlands | place: USA: Florida...
TTCACGCTGTCGCGGATATTGCTGACTGTCGTCCCGCCAAAGTCATCCTTGATCTCGCAGACGAAGTCAATCACCGTATGCTCGGATCCCATCTTCTTCGCCAGCGCCAGCTCGCGTCCCGGAATCTTCACCACCAGCGGCACATAGTACTCTGCCCGATTCAGTTGGAAGTAGTTGATCTCCATGGACACGGTTAGATCGGTGATGGGATCGCCAAGCATTAATGCGTCTTCAAGCTGTCGCTCTTTGTCCGCCTCGTTGAACTGCGAGAAGTCCTTGTTTGCGTAGTATCCTTGCCGGTAATCCAGCGAGGCACTCGAGTCGGTATTGAGTGTCAGTTTGATCTTCCGGAAATGGCCGTTCTGCGCGGTGTTCGTCGTGTAGTATCCGAGCACGTAATAGTCCGTCACCGCTCGTTGCGCTTGCGTGATCCCGCGGGTCAGGTCGTTGTTATCCAGCAGCGCCTTCCCTCCGGTGTCCGCCGCAAGCGAATAAAGGGTGTCCTGCGATTGCTGAAAGTTATCGCTTACAGCCTGGGCCGAGGCGCCGGTATACATCGCCTGCCCTCCCGGCGAGCCCTGCGTCGCGTCGCCGAGCGGCGCAGTCGCAACTAGGCCGCGAGCGTCTACCGGCCAGAAGGTCACACCTGCCCGTATCGCTGCGTCGACCGTCGCATGCAGTTGCGCCTGGTTATCGATCCCATGCAGCCGAAGCCCGCTGGCAAAGTAGATGAGAGACTTCTTTTCGTTCATGCTTGCAAGCATCTGCGCCGCAGTCTGTAATGCGGAGAGTTGACGGTCATTGTTGAATACATTGAACTCGCTATCGTCCTGTCCGAACGCTGCGCCCGTGTCCGCGCTGCTGGAGTCATCGAGCGAATCCTGCATACCCTGTCCTTCGCCCACCAGCATGGTCTGGAGAATGCTAAGCAGACGATTACGATCGGCCGAAAAATCCTGCAGCACATCCACGGATGCGCCCTTGTAACGCATGATGGAGATCAGATCGGCCGCCGTCATCTGCTTTCGTATGAAGGTCTCCGCGGCAGTGATGGCACGCAGTTGGTCCTCTGGCGGCATCATCGTCATGTCGAAGTACAGAACGATCAGCCTCCGGCCCTGGTAGCGGCTCTTTCCTTTATCGCGCTCCGTATCTTCAGGCGCGATAGCGGTTCGCGTCAGTCGGTTATAGATTGTGATCTTCTCGTCCTCGTCCCTCAGCGGTGGCAATGCCTCCGTATCCGTCGGCAGAACCTCGTGCTCGCAGAACCGGATCTTCTGAGCGACACCGTCCTCGGTGATCGAAAAGTCTTTCCCAGACAATCCGGTGATGAAGTGACCTTGCTTGTCTTTGACTACCACCGTCTCAACGACGAGTTGCGAGGTAACACTCAATTTGTAGGTTCCGTCGTTCTGGGGCGAATTACTCCCGATCTGCTGCGCGAACGTGCTAAATGCGCCGAACAATCCGACCCACACGACGAGGAACGAGAAGAGATGTCTCATTAGAACCGGAACCTCCCGTTTAGCTGAAGATTCCTCATCGCATTTACCGATGCAGGTAGCCCGAATGTTGGGCTATTTGCACTCCAGATCGTGTTCCAGCCGGTGAACGTGGGGTGGTTCAGCACGTTGTCCGACTCCAGCCTGAGGTCGAGGCTGTAGTTCCCGTGGATTCTCAGCGTGCGGGCAAGCGCCGCGTTCACAGTGAGTGTCATCGGGCCTCGAATTGAGTTCCGCCCCGCGTCTCCCCACTGTCCACTCCCCGGCACAGCGTAAGCCGCACTGTTGAGGAAATACCCATTGGACGCGATATATAACGGTGCGCTCGTGCGGTCAGGACGAATGGTTCCAGTCACGCCGGTGCCGGGAACGGCCGCAAGGTACACAGGAGTCTCCGGCAGACCCGATCCTGCGTTTACCTGTGCAAGCACCGTCCACTCTTTGAACAATCGTCCTCGCCAACCGCTCATGAGTGTTCCGCCACCCTTTCCCATGCCCGTTGTGTACTGAACGATGAAGTTCAGCAGATGGCGCTGATCGAAGCTTGAAAGACTCCGCTCTGCACGCAGATTCAACCAGTCCTGGGCGATGATGGGGGTTGCCGTGGGAGCAGTTGCAGCCGCGCTCGACGAGATCGACGTCGCGGAGAGCGCCACCGTGTGGCCCTGGCCTCCAACCTGCGATTCGTCGTCTACAGACTTCGCAAAGGTGTAATCAAGGGTCGCCGTGATCCCAGCGCGGAGCCTTCGGCGCAATTGCAGTTGTGCAGCCTCGCGCTCCAGATTGCCGCCTGACGTCCTGTAGATGAACCCTACGGGGCACTGCGGACACGGATTCGCCGCCCCGATCGGATAGGTATTCGGAAGGAACTCCTGCGTTCCATGCGTTCCCTTCGTTCCCAGGTACGTAGCTGTCGCGACAAGAGCACCCGGCAGATCACGCTGCGCAGAAAGCTGCCAGGTCTGCACATATCCGACGCGCAGGTTCGGATCGACTGCAAAGCCCTGGGCAGTCGTCCCCGCGCAATTCAGAAATCCATCCGCTAGCGTCAGCGGACACGACGCACTCCGCTGCACATTCAAGCTGTTCGACAGCGGAGCCTGCTGCGACATGCTCTCCGCCGCTCCAAGGTAGATCGAGGTGTCGTCATATATCCCGTAGCCCGCACGTACTACAAGAGTCGACGCAGGAATCGGCCGCCACGACAGAGCCACACGCGGCTCAATTCCAAGAAAATCCGGCCGAACCAGCGAACTCGGATACTGCTGCCCTGTCACCGGCCCCTTCGGTGAGCTGCCCAGAACTGGCGCTGCCTCCGTAAAGTTCGGCGTAACGTCGAGATTTACTAATCGACCCTGCAACTCACTGATTGGCTCCCCGTATTCCCAACGCACACCCGCGTTGATGGTAAGCTCCGGCCGCACCCGCCAGTCGTCAGTCGCGTACAGGTCGTAAACCCTCTGCCTCAGATACTTGTCTGCATTGCCATAAGCAAGTGCGCTCGTATCCGGGAAACCCAGCAGGAAGTCCGCGAGATCCGAGCCGCTTGTCGCAGACGCCGTCCCGCTTCCGGAAGTCGCTGCATCCGTGAACGTGAAATTTCCTCGTGGGTTCTGCTGCTGAAGCAGGTTGTACTGCTGCCAGCGTATATCTCCGCCGGCGAGAATCGTGTGCCTGCCGCGGGTGGTCGAAACGCGGAGTTGGAGCTGATCGGTTCGATTGCGATTAAACTGACTGTTTCCATCCGTCAGTCCAGCGATCCCGCTCGAAAACGCGAGCGTCGGAGGCCCCCACTCCCTAGGGTCCTGGTCGTTGCCCATGATCCCGGCATCGCCGGAGATGTTGCTCACGTTCGCAAAATTCGGCACCACTTCCGTCCGCAGGCGTGAGAAGCGATAGCCGAGAGTGACGAAGATCTGCCTCTCAAAGCGATGCTGCCAATTGACGTTGGTATCCAGGCCAAGCGTGTCCGTGGTGTCGACGAAGCTGAACAAGTTTTCGCTGTTCGCGCGAACGCTCTGAAAGCTGAAGCCACCATAAAGCGAATCGCGGTGGCCTACGGTCTTGTCCAGGCGAGACTGGAGAGCATCGTCGTGCGTGTTGCTCAATAGCGACGCTTCGTAGTTATACCGGCTGTTTCCCTCAATATTCGGCAGCGGATAGAGGGCGAGCAGCGCCTGTGCCTGCGGGCTCACGGGAATTGGCCCCGATAATGGACGCCCCGTCGAAGGATCGTAAATCGTCGGCGCCTGCCCTTGTGCATTCGTCAGCCCGCTCAGATCCCCATTCCGCTCGGCCTCCGTCGGCACGAGCCCCGTGCCGGTCCTTGCGCTTCCGTTCCGAGTCCATTGATATGCAACGAAGAAGTTTGGCCCATGATAGAAGAGCGGTGGAATGCGTATCGGGCCGCCGATGGTCGCCACCATCGTAATCCGGTTGTAACTGTCCTTTGGCAGCACCTGTCCAGTCAGCGAGTATGGCTTCGCATCAAAGACCGAGTTCTCGGCGAAGACCCCGAAGCTCCCGTTGTACAACGCCTTCGTTCCCGGTCGATGATTCCCGATTGCTGGCGACAACGAGTACTGCGATGTCGCAGCATTGCTCTCGCTTCCATTAATCAGCAACCCGTCCGCTACACGTTCCGTGTCTTCGCTAGCCTGCGGAGGCTCCGGCGCCGTCTCCTCGGCCTTCTCGTCCTTTGCACCCTGCTTGTGTCCCTCGTTACCCCGGGTTCTCAACGGACTCGCGGCAGCAGGCTCGGTCTGGGCCATCGACAGCAGGTCCTTGAGACCAAGCATCTGCAGCGTCCACTCGCTCTGCTCATTCGTGGCGCCGATCGTCACCGCCTGGTGAACAGGTGTGAATCCACGCAGCTCAATGCTGATCTTCCAGCTCCCCTCGGCAATCTTCGGAAACTCAAAGATTCCCTGCGAGTCCGTAACCGTCAACAACTCGGTCGAACCCTGCACCAAGGTCACCTCAGCGCCAGGAATCGGAACGCCATCATAACGCACCCGCCCATGATATTCCGTGGCCCACAGCGTCTGAGTGGCCAGCACAACATAGAAGCAGGCCACCTGCAATCGAGTGCTCAGACGAGTTGAAATCAAAACTATACTCCGATCGTTGGATCCGCGCTGTAATCCTCCGCCAGCACCTTGTGAAGGTCACAAGCTTCGATAGCCTGACTCAACTCCAAATGCTTGTCTGGTATAGAGACTATGATATCTCCCTCCTGCCTTCAGCAGCGTGTCATGATCGCCTCGCTCCACAATCCTGCCTCCTTCTACGACCAGAATTTGGTCGGCGCGCAGAATTGTAGATAGCCTATGCGCAATGACGAAGGTGGTACGACCAGCCATTAAGTTTGATAGTCCCATCTGAATGGCGGATTCTGATTCAGAATCGAGACTCGAAGTCGCCTCATCCAAGAGCAAAATTTTTGGATCTGCCAAGATCGCCCGAGCTATGGATATTCTCTGTTTCTGTCCTCCCGATAATTTCACTCCGCGCTCGCCAACCATTGTCTCGTATCCGGCTTCAAAACGTTCCGCGAACTCATGTACATGAGCTAGTTTCGCAGCATGTCGAACCTCTTCATCAGTCGCGTGTGGCCGAGCGTAGGCGACATTGTCCTTTATAGTTCCGTCAAACAAGAAGGTTTCCTGGAACACGACACCCAGGTTCGACCTGAATTCGCTCAGCTTTACCTCGGCAAGATCCCTTCCGTCAATGTTTACCCTACCGGATGTAGGTTTGTAGAATCCCGCTAGCAGAGCCACTATAGTCGATTTTCCAGACCCTGAGGGGCCCACTAATGCGGTAACCGTTCCGGCTCGGGCGACGAATGAGATATCGTGTAGTACCGGCCTATCAGGCTGATATCCAAAACATATTGCTTCGAACGACACTTCACCAGCAATATTGGCCGACTCCGACACGCTACTTTTCGAAAGATCCTCGGGTTTTTCTTGGAGTAACTCGTTGGCTCTATCAAGTCCGGCAACCGCCTGTGTGAGTTGAGTCCATATCCCCGGTAATTGCGATAGGGGTCCCATCAAAAACGTGATGAACGCCGTGAATGTCATAAAACCACCGAGCGTTAGATTGCCTCGAAAGATCTCTTCTGCAGCAGTAAATGTGACCCCCGCAGTAACAGCACCCACCACTATCGCATTAAGGGCAAACATCTTCGTCATCTCCTTAGATGTCGCCCATGAATTTTCGAAGACCCTATGCACGCCCGACGCGAAGATCTCATCCTCGCGTTCTTCAGCCCCATAGCCCTTCACAACCCGAATGCCGCTCAATGTTTCTACGAGCCTCCCTGTCAACTCCGCCTGAATCCGATTGCCTTCTCTAAACATTGGCCTGATTCGAGCTAACCGCTTCCGAGAAACTACTGTAAAGGCGACACCGGCGATTACCACAGCTGCTGTCAGCGCTGCGTTGATCGTTATCAGGTAGACGAGAGCGAGCCCGGCAGTTACTATGCTGCCCAGGTATTCAACGAACACATAACCCATTAGGTTTCGCGTACCTTCAACGTCCGCGATGATTCTAGATGCGAGCATGCCAGCTTTGTTGTTATCGAAATATGCTACAGGTAGCCTGCAAACATGTCTCTGCAGCTTACGCCGCAATTGAGCGACGACTTTATGCCCTTCAATCGATATAATGTACGTAACGGCGAAGGTACAACCAGCCTGAATGCAGGCGGCAGCTAGAATGGCTAAGACAACAGGAGCGAGGAGTTGATGTTGATGTTTGATGATCACGTCATCTACGAGATACTTTGTGGAAGAGGGAGCTACGAGACTCGCCGTCCTACCAAGCAACATAAAAAGCAGTCCTACGCACAGCTTGAATCGTCGTGGAAACATAATCTCTCGAAGCAGTCCAGAGATATGCCGAAGCTGCTTCGAAAGCTGCTTTTTGACGTTAGGCATTGTAAGCGCACCTTATCTGTCTGTCGCCGACGACTCTCTTCAGTAGAGGCGCCGCGTTCTTGTTTTTAGCTATCAAGTGCGAGCCACCCATCTCGGAGGTGCACCGCTGCCCGACGCATACGAGGCCATTCTTCCAGCAATTCTCCGAATTGCTGTAGAATTTCGCGTAATCTCAAATAAGCGGTGCTTGGATCATGACGATAGAGCAATTCGATCGGGATAGCCGATGCACCGTCTTTCGACGCAATTGCCAACCGCTCAAGATACCTCTTAATATCTTCGAATTGTGATCCTCCCTTATCGACGGCTTGCGCCAAGCGAAACTCCAAAAATTCTCGCTCTCGGTCTTTGGCAGCTCGATAGATGGTACCCAGCACTTCCCTCAAGGAAGCATCAGAAAACGCGGCGAGTTGCTGCAGATGCTGCGCGTAGTTATCCAGGCTCTGGGTATCAACCGCTAATTCGTTCTTTGCCACACTAGCGATCAGATTATCTATTGCGGCATAAAGATGGATAGTGGGCGCACTGCGCGCAACCTCATTGCGCCAAAACTTCCGTGGGTTGCAAGGGGTATGCAGGATCATGTGAGGAAGATGGGCGAAATGCACCTCCGGGCGCAACCGCTTAAGCATGTTTCCAAATAACACGTCTTGCCCCCTTCCGATCGGCAGAAAAGGATGTTCCAAGAGGCGTCCTAGCCCCGCGAAGGCGGTAGTCATCAACTCGCCCGGCGATTCGCTTATGGCATAAAAAGGCACGAAGCGAGCGATCTCGCGACTGCTGATTCCGCGAATATATGTGGCATTAGACGCGGTTAGCCTGTCCCATGACTCGTCATCCAAAAATAGAAATTTACTAGGGCTGCCCCATCCGCAATCCCCGATTATTCCCGATATCGTCATCGCCACTTCACTCGTTGGTGTTACCGTGGCAGGGCCTGTGTTAAGTTCCTCGAATCTCGACTCTCGATTTGCGTCCTCGAATTGTCTCGTCGTTCCCAACAGTGATTCGTGCTCACCAATGAAATCGATCGCATATCTCGCAAATCCGGATGCTACTTCGTGTGACTCAAAAAACCGATGCTGCACCGGAGGTTTTTCAAACCTCATCAGCGCCCCCTCTCCACGATGCGGAGGAATAAACTGATTTCCCACTGCGAAGGTAAATTGCACATCGTCGTCGACACTCAAAAAGGGGTCGGCGCCCCCGAGCAGTAGGAGCAGATTTCTCTGTGCCCCTGTTGTAACCAGACCGTCGTGTATCGAACCACATATCCCAAACTGGGCGACACTGGGACGCACTCCTAAATAAACTAGATCTTTTACGATTGTCTGGGCGTGCTCGACCCCCACTCTAAAAATTGGAAAGGGAGATTCTGAGCGGCAGTTCTTGATAACTTGCCGATTCTGTTCTCGAGTTTCCAATGATTGACTCCCATCGCAGATCGCGATCCGGACGGAGTGCTGAAACGCACTGGCGTTCGAGATCAGACCACGCAGGCATCGCTCTAATGCTGCTGGCCGATTTGAAGTGGGGATCAGTATGGTCGAAATAGCAAGCCTGCTACCATGCATGCTAGACGGCCTCTTTGTCCTGATAGCCATTGGCTGGCTGGTTTAGTCGCCTCACGGCCGATGCCAGTCCTTTTATTGTAGGATCCTCGAAAAAGTTGCCAAATGTGACTTCGACATTCATTCGTTGGCGGACCCGTGAAGCGATCATTGTCATGTGGAGCGAGTCACCACCGAGATCGAAAAGATTGTCATTAATGCCGATCTCGATGAGCTTAAGAACTTCGCACCATATCTCCATCAGTTCCTTTTCAATTTCGTCGCCCGGTGCGGCAAGAGGCGTCTCGATTGAAGGTCTCGCTGTGCGCGTCGACCCAACCCTCCTTGCGATTTCTAGCGGTGAATCCGGCAACCGTGCCATAAATCCTCCCTCCCTTTTGTCTTACGCCTCATCGCGATGGCATCAGGCGGACGCGCGTCTCGTTGTCCCCCATCGGTGGCCCCATACTGATGTCGATCCCCGCCGATAACCCAAACCTGGCAACAAAGTCCCTTGCTGGCTCGTTGCGCGAAGTAGCTCGACAATCAAAGGAAACGCGACTCAAGCCAAGGCCTTGGGCGCGATCCAGTATCTCACGGAGAACCCTTTCCTCAACTCCTCTGCCGAGAGCGCGACAGCTCAAAATCATGCTCTGAACTATCAGTTCATCTGCAAGAAGGTCGTATACAAGAACACCAATGAGACCATAGTCTCCATATCGGTCACCTGCTCGTATAGCGCAGCACAAACCCGCCCCCATCTTGGCCTTGAGCTGGAGTCGATTCCAACGGATCCCGTTCAGTGAAAATTGATTTACTCGTTGATATAGTTGGACGGCTCTGTCTAAATCGTCAGCCTTCAGTTCGGAGACAGAAACGTGGACTTGTAGAGATCTAATAAACTCTTCCAGAGATTTGCTGGCCTGAAGAACGCTATGTCTGACCGCGTTTTCACGGTAGTACGCGCCGCGTCGCTGATCTTCTTCAGTTTTCACGACGGCTTCAAGATCAAAATCCCATACTCTCTGGAATTGGAGTTCCACAGCCTCGGCATCCGCAGAGGCCGGCATCATCAGCACCAACACGTCGGATAAGAGCTCGCGCACCGAATCGCATTCGAAACTATCGTCGTCGATAAAAACAAAACTATCTTGCCGTAGGTTAAGCTGATTAGCAAGTTCAAGAAGGTTTTCTACTTTAGGTTTCCAGTTCAAACGATGAGCAGCAATATCAGCCCACTGGAGAATCATGTCCTTGCGTTGCTCAAACACCTGCAGAACGTCCTGCTCATTGTTCTTACTACACAGGCATATAAGCTTCCCTGCTCGTTGCTGGGTCACAAGCATTCTTTGAACAGCCATATTTGCGGGCGTTAGCTTTATTCCACTCCAACCAACTTCGCCGCAAACGCCGGACCACAACGTATTGTCGCAATCGACGACAATCACTTTCCGTGGTGATTTGACAAAACGGTATGCCCACCTTGCAATTTCTGTAGCCAACATTGCAAACTGAAGCCTCTCTACCTGCGGTTCGAACAGGGCCGCCGATCGTTCGGGAGTAGTCTCTTCACGCCTTAGCCCGGGATATTTTTTGTCTAGGTGCCTACCGCCTAGAAACGTAAGCCACCCGCAATCCGATAATTGGCAGTCAAGATACGACATGGTCTCAACTGCGGCGGCCGAAGATCCAGTAAGAGGATTGCATATCATAAGTGCCGGTATGCGGTGAATTTCTACAATTTGCTCTCGCAAACTGGAAATAAGGCCGTCCACCTTATCCTGGTCCCATGACAGAACTGCTTCCTCTTCGCGCCCTAGCCACATTTCAACATCGAATAGAATCACAAGCAGACCATCGAGGCAAGGCACATTGTTCACGGTCGATTGGCTGAGGATAAGAGTCTCAAAGGGCTTGTGATTGATTACTACATCCGCATCCATGTCGCCGAAGTGAATGGTCAGAGGTGCTATTATCTCGAGCGACGGGAAGTTTGATAGAATTGTCATCCGCACGCCCACAGGTAATTGGGGTGCATCAGTTGAACAAGACGAGCCCAGCGCGGACTCCATTGGCTCCTCCAATTTGGTACCGCTTTCATATGATGAGACAGCGCGGAGAAAGTAATTGCTCATGCACGAGAAATCCATCAACGTAGTCTTTCAGCCGCCCAATGGGATAGGACTTGGTCACATGAGCCGGCTGGCTGCTGTCGCCACGGCCCTTCGCGAACTTCAACCTGTCATTCGAACGCCTTTCGTGGTTGGGGGTTCTAGCCACCAGTTGCTTGAGTCGATGGATATCCCGTATCTTACACTTCCTGGCCGGCCGCCGGCAGGCTGTGAGGATCCATGGCGTTCCTGGTCTACAGCCGAGCGCCAATATTTATCCTTTGCATTGTCCAAGACTATTTTGCAGACCTTGAATGCCGATCTGGTGGTCTTCGACTGCTTTCCCAACCGCTCCTTTGCGATGGCAGCAACTGAACGGAAGATTCCGCGCGCAATAGTGTTGCGGAAGCC
>Ga0335074_10016095_pt1 | contig 10523 bp, 9 predicted proteins | sample Lox_Sample_23_FD_206715 | JGI IMG/M metagenome (GOLD analysis project Ga0335074, IMG submission 206715) | Soil microbial communities from Loxahatchee National Wildlife Refuge, Florida, United States - Lox_Sample_2.3 | ecosystem: Environmental > Terrestrial > Soil > Wetlands | place: USA: Florida...
GACGATGCTCGCGAGCGCCGTGTGTTCGAGCAGATGCGCGCGCGGCACGTGGACGGTTACGTGCTGGCGACCGCCCACCTCCGCAATCCGCTGCTAGCCGACGCGGTCCGGGCCGGCGTGCCGGTCGTCTTGATGAACAGGATTGCTGAGGATTACAGCCTCCCTTCGGTCTCGGTCGACAACGAGCGCGGCGTGAAGATGGCCGTCAGCCACCTGGTCTCACTCGGCCATCGCGCCGTCGCGTGCATTGCCGGGCCCCAGGATGTCTCCACGGGGCTCGCTCGGTACCGCGGCTTCCAGGCTGCGATGGCCGGAGCGCGCCTGGAAGTACCGCCCGGCCGCGTTGCGATCGCAAAGTCGTTCTCCATCGACGAGGGCTACCGGTGCGCCAAGCAGATCCTGGCAGCGGACGGCACCTGCACAGCGGTAGCGGCCGCCAACGACATGCTCGCCGTCGGCTGCTACCACGCGCTGGACGAGGCAGGCCTGCGCTGCCCCGCTGATATGTCCGTGGTCGGCTTCAACGACATGCCGTTCATCGACATGCTCCGCCCGCCGCTTACTACGGTCGCGTTCTCGCATTACCAGGTCGGCACCGAGGCTGCGCAGTTGCTGCTGGAGCGACTGAACGGCGGCGCCGAACTGGTGAAGGTCCTCTACCTCGCCCCTGAGCTGATCGTCAGGGGCTCCACCGCGAGCCCGCCGAGATGACGCCATTTTTAGCCATTGACAACTTATGGGCGGTGCGCGACTCTAGTCCTCACATCACGTGCAAACGATTGTGGCAAACGATTGTGGCAATCGCCATCGAGCATCTCGGGGGCACGAATGACCGATCAGCCAGACAGCCCAATTGGCTGGCTGGGCACCGGCCGAATGGGCTCGATGCTAGTCCGCCGGCTGCTCGCCTCCGGCAAGGACGTCTGGGTCTACAACCGGACCAGGGCAAAAGCAGAACCGCTGGCGACCGACGGGGCGAAGATCGTCGACACGGCCCGCGACCTGGCCGACGCACGCGTGGTCTTCGTCATGGTCGGCACCTCGGAGGATCTGCTCACCGCCCTTTTAAACTCGGCCGGACTGATGAGCGGCCCGCGGGCGCCTTCCGTGGTGATCGACCTGTCGACCGTGTCGGTCGACGCTTCCCGTGAGGCGCGCGAGGAACTGGCGGCTCGCGGCACCCGCTTCCTGGCCGCTCCGGTGATGGGCAATCCGCGCGTGGCGGCCGCTGGCCGGCTCACGTTCGCCGTTTCCGGCGATCCTGACGCAGCCGCCGAGGCGAGGCCGTACCTGGAAATCCTCGGGGCAGGCGCGAGCTATGTAGGGCCTGGCGACATAGCAAGGATCGTCAAGCTGTGCCACAACCTTCACCTCGGAACTGTTATGCAGTCGCTGGCCGAGGTGACCATACTTGCGGAGAAGGCTGGCGTCAGCCGTGAAGCATTCCTCGCCTGCATCAACGACAGCGTGATGGGCTCCACCTTCACCAGGTACAAGTCCCCCGCGTTCGTCAACCTCGACTTCCACGCCACATTCACTTCGGAGCTGCTGCGCAAGGACTTCGACCTCGGGCTCGCCGCGGCGCGCGAGCACGAGGTCCCCATGCCAGTGGCGTCGCTGGTCCACCAGATAGTCCAGGGCCTCGTTGGCTATGGCTACGGCGACCAGGATTTCGCGACACTGATCGAGCTGCAGGCCCGGGCATCCGGCCTTGAGCTGAGCAGCGAGCACGCAGAAGTGTCCGACGGGCTCGAACCCGCCGAACAGCACGACATCATGCAGTGAGCTCAGGTCTCACCACCAGGCAGCCGGGCTCGCCCGGCGCGCTAACCGCAACTATCGGGCCTTTCCCGACTGGAAGGAGCACCGGGGATGACCGCGTTAACACATCGCACCCGGTATCTGGCTATCGGCGCGACCGCAGTTCTGGCCACCGCAATGGTGGCTGCCTGCGGCTCTTCGTCCTCAGGATCGGGGTCCAAGCCGATCCTGATCGGCGCCTCGCTTTCGCTCACCGGCGACTTCTCCGCCGACGGCATTGCCTACGAACGCGGCTACGAGCTGTGGGAACACGACGTGAACGCCCACGGCGGCATCGACGGCCGCAAGGTTCAACTGATCATCCTGAATGACAACAGCTCGACGACCCAGGTGGACACGAATTACACCGACCTCATCACGGTGAAGCACGTGGACCTGACGTTCGGGCCGTTCTCCTCACTGCTGACGGCTCCTGCGGCCGAAGTGGCGCACCGGTACGGGTTTGCCTTCGTCGAGGGCGCCGGCGGCTCGCCGCTGGTGTTCAGTGAGAAGCTGCCGAACGTCTTCGACGTAAGCCTGCCCGTGGCTAACGAACTGGACCCGTTCACCAACTGGATCAAGTCGCTGCCTGCCAGCAGCCGTCCGTCCACTGTCGCCTACCCCATGGCCAACGACCCGTTCGCCACCCCGCAGGTGGAGCGCACCCAGGCCATTCTGCAGTCAGCAGGCTTCAAAACCGTGTACTCGAAGATCTTCCCCGAGGAAGAGCCTGACTACCTGCCTAACGCCGACATCGTGGCCGGCGACAAGCCGGCGGCAGTCGTGCTCGGCTCGACGGACGTGCCGACCGTGGCCTCGTTCGTGCACGGATTCGAGCAGCAGCACTACAACCCCAAGGTGTTCATCGCCGCTGCCGGGCCTGACCAGGGCCAGGCCTTCATCTCCGCGGTCGGTGGCGCTGGCAACGCCGACGGGATCATGGTCCCGGACGCGTGGTACCCCGGCTACGACAACGCGACTAGCAAGGCCGTGGTCGCCGAGTACGTCAAGAAGTACGGCGGCACGGCGTCGGACGTCAATGCCGACGTGGCCGAGGCCTACTCAGTCGGGGAGGTCACGGAGCAAGCCGTGAAGGCCACCGGCGGAACCAACGGCGCGAAGATCATTAAGTACCTCCACAGCGGCGTGACGCTGACCAGTGTGCAAGGCCCGGTGAAGTTCAACAGCCTGGGCGAGAACACCAAGGCGATCGCGTTCATCTTCCAGTGGCAGAACGGCAAGTTCGTCCAGGTGCTGCCGGCCAACGCAACGGGCTCGGTGCCGGTGCTCTACCCGAAGCCGAACTGGACTAGCTGACCCCAGATGAAAACAGCGGCACGGAGCTGAGATGGCGTCCGAAATAGCGCAAGCAATCGCTGCCGGAATACTCGGCGGTGGTGTGTACGCGCTGATGGCAGCGGGACTAACGCTGGTCTTCGGCGTGCTCGACATCATCAATGTCGCGCAGGGCATCTTCGTGGTGCTCGGCGCCTATCTCAGCTACGTGCTGTCTGTCCATCTGCACCTGGACCTGCTTCTCGGGCTCTTCATCACCGTGCCGGCGATGTTTGTCATCGGAGTGGTCATCTACTGGCTGTTCATCAGGCCGCTGCGCGGCGCTGAGCGCACGTCGATGACGCTCCTCGCCTGCTTCGCTGTGGCACTAATCATCGAAGGGGTGCTGTACCGGGAGTTCGGCTCCAACTACGTCTCGCTGAACGCCTGGTACACCACCGCCAGCGTGCACGTGTTCGACTTCTACCTGGCCGACATCTACCTGATCGGATTCGGCCTGGCGGTGGTCGCCATCGGGGCGCTCTACCTGATCCTCTACCGGACGACCTTTGGCCGGGCCGTCCGCGCGACCATGCAGAACCAGGTGGCCGCCAGGCTGATCGGCATCGACGTCAACCGGGTCTCCGCACTGACCTTCGGCATCGGCACCGCGGTGACCGCGATCGGCGGGATGGTGTACGGGGCGATCAGCGGAGGCTTCACGCCGAACAGCGGCTATGACCTCATCTCCCGGCTGCTCGCCATCGTGATCCTGGCTGGCATGGGCAGCATCGGCGGTGCCCTCGTCGCGGCGGTCTTCATGACGACCGCCGAGGCACTGGTAGACATCTGGCAGCCGGACTGGGCGGTCGTGGTGTTCTACCTCGCCATGGTGATCATCCTGACCTTCCGGCCCGCCGGACTGTTCGGCCGCCAGGCGGTGCGTGCGCAGTGACCTCGGACCAGGCCGGCCGGCAGGTGGCCCCCGTTCCCGCAGCAACAGCTCCCGCCACAACTACTCCGGCGACCGCAGCCGTCATAGCGGGAACGAGGCATGCGCCGCGTCTCGGTACCCGCACCCTCTCGGCCCTCGGCGTAGTCGTGCTGATCGCCGTGATCGCGGTTTTCCCGCTCGTGTTCACCAATCCAACCGTGACGAACTTCGGCGTCATCACGCTGATCTTCGTCGCTGTCGCATCCGCCTGGAACATTTTCTCTGGCTTCTCCGGCTACCTGTCCCTCGGGCACGCGGTGTTCTATGGCACTGGCGCGTACTTCCTAGTGGTAGCTGCTAAGGACTGGAATCTGAACGGTTCCGACGTGTTCTGGCTGCTGCCGCTCGCGGGCGCTGTGGCAGCGCTGATCGCCGTGCCGCTCGGCCTGGTCGCACTGCGCGTCAGGCGGCACACATTCGTGGTAATCACGATCGCGTTGTTCTTCATCGCTCAGCTGTCGGCGTCCAACCTGACTGTCACCGGCGGGTCAAGCGGCGTGCTTGCCCCGATACCCAACTGGGCAGCCGCGACCTTCAACAACCCGTTCTACTACCTGGCAATGCTTCTCGCGGTGGCCGCCGTCGCGCTGTCAGTGATCATCAGGCGTTCCCGGTTCGGCCTCCAGCTGCGTGCAATCCGCGATGACGAGGACCGGGCGGCCGGGCTCGGCGTCCGCGCGATGCCGGTCAAGCTGTCCGCCCTAGTGCTGTCGGCCTTCATCACAGGCATGGCCGGCGGGCTCTGGGTGTACTTCATCGGCCAGGCGGTCCCGCAGTTCGTCTTCGACCCGCTGTTTGACCTTGCCGTCGTGCTGATGGTCTTCTTCGGCGGCCTCGGCACGATCGCGGGTCCAGTGCTCGGCGCACTAATCCTGGAGCCTACGCAGCTATACCTGAACCTGGTGGAGAGCAACAGCTACGAGTCAGAGATCCTCTTCGGTGCGCTGTTCCTGGTCGTGATCCTGTTCCTGCCGCGCGGCGTGCTTCCGACAGCCGGCGAGTGGCTGACGCCGGGTCGGGTCAGCCGGCTGCGCAGCGACTGGCTGGCCAGGCGGGCCCGGCGGACAGCCAATCCGCCAGTGCCACCGCCCGAAGGGAACCCGTCGTGACCGCCACGCTGCGCGCTGACGGCGTCAGCAAGTCCTTCGGCGGGCTGCAGGCGCTGGCCGACTGCTCGCTGACCGCGGAGGCTGGCCGTATCACCGGCCTGATCGGCCCGAACGGATCCGGCAAGACCACGCTGTTCAACGCGATCACCGGATATGAGCGCATCGATTCCGGTCAGGTTTACCTCGATGAGCAGCGCATCACCGGAGCGTCGCCGCAGCGCGTGTTCTCACTGGGTGTCGGCCGGACCTTTCAGCTCACCCGGATCTTCCCCAGGCTGACCGTGCTGGAGAACATGCTGGTGCCTGCGAACCGCGGCCGTTCGACCCGCGAGCATCGCGAGCGCGCCATGGACCTGCTGGCATTCACAGGCATCGCGAGCCACGCTCGCGCGCTGGCCGGGACGCTGTCGTACGGCCAGCGCAAGCTTCTGGAGCTGGCCTACGTGCTTGTCGCCGATCCCGCTGTTGTGCTGCTCGACGAGCCGGCCGGCGGCGTCAACCCGTCACTGATCCACCACATCACCGACCGCATCCGCGAACTCAACGCCGCAGGCCGCACGTTCCTGATCGTCGAGCACAACATGGAGTTCGTGATGGGCCTGTGCCACCAGGTGACCGTGCTCGATTCCGGCAGCGTCGTGGCATCCGGGCCACCCGAAGTCATCAGGACCGATCCTCGTGTTCTTGACGCGTACCTCGGCACGGAGGCTGACGATGCCTGAGCTAGCCACAGCGGGGCCGGTACTTACCAGGGCTGGCGATGGCTGACGAAGCGCTGGTGGTCGATAGCATCACTGCTGGTTACGGTGGCGGCGACGTACTGCACGACGTCTCCTTCAGCGTGCCCGCCGGCCAGATCACTTGCATCGTGGGCCCGAACGGCGCAGGTAAGTCCACTCTCCTGGCCGTCATCAGCGGCATCCTCAGGCCGCGGTCCGGGCAGGTGCTGCACCGCGGTGAGCGGCTGAGCGGGAAGAGCCCGCGGGAAGTCCTGCGCGCGGGCGTGGTGCAGGTGCCGCAGAACCACAGCCTGTTCCCCGACATGACCGTTGCGGAGAACATCGAGCTCGGCGGCTACACACTCGGCAGCCGGGCGCTGGTCGCGAGCCGCCGGGTCACGGTCGAGGCGCTGTTCCCCGACATCGGTAGCTGGGCGAAGAAAAAGGCGGGCAGCCTGTCCGGCGGGCAGCAACGGCTGGTCGAGTTCGCGCGGTGTCTCATGCTCGATCCTGCCGTCATCATCCTCGACGAGCCGTCGATGGGACTCGCGCCCAAGATCCTCCGCACGGTATTCGCCGCGGTGCAGGAGATGAATGCGCAGGGCAAGACTGTGCTGCTGGTCGAGCAGAACGCACGGGCCGGGCTGCGGATTGCCGGACACGGCGTGGTCTTGGAGAACGGCCGGGTGCGACTGACCGGCACCGGCACCGAGGTTCTCGAGCACCCCGAGATCGGCATGCTGTACCTCGGGGGCAGTTCCGGGACAGGCGAGCCCGCAGCTGCTCCATCAGGACTTGCCCACGCAGAGCCCGGCCCGTCGCAAACAGTTCCGCAGCGAACGAAACTGGCCGACGAGGGTCAGGCCGGTAGCAGCCACCACGGGCATAACCACCGCGGGCCGGCGGCGTGATCCTGGATTGCCGGTGATCCTCGACTGCCACTGCCACCTCATCCCGGCCGGGATGCTAACCGGCTCGGTACCCGAGGCGTGGCGCCCGGAACTGAGCCTTGCCGACGGCCGGCCGGTCGTGTCTTTCCAGGGCCGGCGTCTGACCTCGGTGACCGGTGAGTTCAGCGATGTCGCCGCGATGCTCGAGCAGGCCGGGAAGGCAGGGGTCAGCCATCTGCTTGTATCGCCCTGGATCCTGCTGGTTCCTGTGCAAGCGGACGTGCCGGTCGCAGTCCGGGTCTGCCGGGTGCAGAACGAGAGCATCGCGCAGGCGGCGGAAGACAGCGGCGGCTACGTCTACGGGCTCGGCGCGGTACCGCTGCAGAACCCGAGCCTTGCCGCGGCCGAGCTGCCTGACCTGCTCGCGCTACCGGGCATGCGCGGGGTAGAGGTGCCGGCCAGCGTCGCCGGAAGCTATCTCGGCGATGACAAGTTCACGCCTTTCTGGGAGGCTGCGGCCGACACCGGCGCGCTGGTGTTCGTGCACCCGACTACGACCGGGCTTGGCATCGCCGGGCTCGACGGCGGCTATCTGTGGAACTCGGTCGGCAACCCGCTGGAGACGACGATCGCAGCGGCCCAGCTGGTGGTGAGTGGCGTGCTCGAGCGCCACCCAGGGCTCAAGATTCTGCTTGCACATGGCGGCGGCGCCCTGCCAGCGCTGCGCGGCCGGCTGCGGCGCGCCTTCGCCGTCCGGCCGGAAGCGCAAGTGAGTACTGCTAACGGGCCGGACGACTCGCTGCGCTCGCTGTACTTCGACAGCCTGACCCATGACCGCGCCGTGCTGGCCGACCTGGTCGCCTTTGCCGGTGCCGGGCAGGTGCTGCTCGGCTCGGACCGGCCGTTCGACATGGGGAGCGACCAGCCAGTCGAGGAGATCAGGACTTTGGGCCTGCCTGCAGGAGACGAGCAGCGGCTGCTCGGCGGGAACGCCGCGCGGCTGCTGGACTTGACTACGGACGAGTGAGGTGACCGGCAATGGCGATTCACACCTACGGCTCGAATGCGGTGGACTGGGAGCAGCGGGTGGACCTGGGCAGGCTGCGGGCGGAACGGCTGGCCCGGCTGACTTCTCAGCTTGAGGGGTCATCCCTCGGCGCGCTGCTGAGTTTCGACTTCGGCAACATCCGGTACATGACGGCCACCCATATCGGTACCTGGGGCATGGACAAGCTAGTCCGGTTCGCGCTACTGCCTCGCGGCGGGATGCCGGTCGTCTGGGACTTCGGATCGGCGGCCCGCCACCATCAGCTGTACAACCCGTGGCTTGACTACACCGACGGACCGCCGACCCCGGAAGGCGCACGAGCGACCGGTGCGCGGGCTGGCATCTCCACGCTCCGCGGCGCGCTGCACCCAGATGCCGGGATGGCCAAGCAGGTGGCCTCGCAAGTTGCGGAGGTGCTTCGTGAGCACGGGCTGGCCGGCGAGCCCGTCGGGGTCGATGTGGCGGAGATACCAGTGCTCGCCGCGCTGCGCGACGAAGGCATCGAGGTGGTCGACGGCCAGCAGGTTTTCCTGGAGGCACGCCGCATCAAGACGCGGGACGAAATCAGCCTGCTGACTCATGCGTGCTCGATGGTCGACGCGGCTTACCAGCAGCTGTACGAGTTCTTGCGGCCGGGCGTGCGCGAGAACGAGTGCGTCGGGCTGGTGTCGAAGGTGCTTTATGACCTGGGCAGCGAGTACGTGGAGGGGGTGAACGCCATCTCCGGTGAGCGCTGCTCGCCGCACCCGCACGTGTATTCCGACCGGCTGATCCGGCCCGGCGATCCGGCGTTCTTCGACATCTTGCACAGCTATAACGGCTACCGGACCTGCTACTACCGGACGTTCGCCGTGGGGAGCGCCTCAAGGGCGCAGCGAGATGCCTACGTGCGGTGCCGTGACTTCATGGACCAGGCAATCGCCATGGTCAAGCCAGGGGTGACGACCGGCGACATCGTGTCGCTGTGGCCGCGTGCGACCGCGTTCGGCTTCCCCGACGAGATGGCTGCCTTCGCGCTGCAGTACGGGCACGGGGTCGGTCTGTCGATCTGGGAGAAGCCGATCTTCAGCCGACTGGTTTCGCTCGATCACCCCGAACTGCTGGAGGAGGGCATGGTTTTCGCGCTGGAGACGTACTGGCCTGCCGCTGACGGCTGGTCGGCGGCGCGCATCGAGGAAGAGGTCGTGGTCACCGCCGACGGCTGCGAGGTCATCACCAAGTTCCCGGCGGAGGAACTGCTGGTCGCCGGGCGCAAGTACTGGACGGCAGGCGGCGCGCTCGACACCTTGCGAGAGAGCCAGTCCAATCTCAATACCGCCGCGGGACGCGGCGAGATGGCTGTGCACACAGATCAGACCGACCTGGGCGACCGGAGTGAGCAAGGATGACGGCCGGAATGGACGCCGAAGAACTGCTTCGCTGCTACGAGCAGATGGCCGTGATCCGCGGCACTGAGAAAGCGGCGCACGACTTGTTCCTGGCCGGTCTCGTCAAGGGCACCACTCACCTGGCGGCGGGGCACGAGGCAGTCGCGGTCGGCGCGAGCGCGGCGCTACGGCCCGACGACTACGTCTTCGCCACCTACCGGGGTCATCATCACGCCATGGCCAGGGGCGCGACTCCGGCCGAGTGCCTGGCCGAGCTGATGAGCAAGGCGACCGGCGTCAACAAGGCAAAAGGCGGCTCGATGCACCTGACCAAGGCCTCAGCCGGCATGCTCGGCTCGTACGCCATCGTCGGTGCGCACCTGCCGATGGCAGCTGGCGCCGCGTGGTCAGCACGGCTGCGCGGCACCAGCCAGGTCGCCGTGGCGTTCTTCGGCGACGGTGCCACGAACATCGGCGCCTTTCACGAGGCGCTCAACCTGGCCTCGGTCTGGTCGCTGCCGGTGCTGTTCATCTGCGAGAACAACCTGTACATGGAATACACGCCGATCGGCTCAGTGACCGCGGCCGCGCACCCCGCGGCGGACCGCGCGGCTGGCTACCGGCTGCCGTCCGAGGTGATCGACGGGAACGACGTCGTCGTGGTGGCTGATGCCGTCGGGCGGGCCGCGGACCGCGCCAGGGCAGGCGAGGGCCCCACGGTGCTGGAAGCGCAGACCTACCGGCACTTCGGTCACAGCCGGACCGACCCGGCCACCTACCGGCCTGCCGACGAGGTCGAGCAGTGGCTCCAGCGCGACCCGCTGGACGTCGCGGCCGGCCGGCTCGCCGAGCTCGGCGTGGCCGCCGGCGACATCACCATGGCTGCCGACCGGGCCGCGAAGACCGTAGCTGACGCGGTCGCGACTGCGAAGGCGGCCGACGGAGCGGATCCGGCGCAGGCATTCACCGACGTATGGGCGGACGGAGGACATCAGTGGCGGACCTGATTACCTATCGCGACGCGGTTGCCGAGGGCCTGGCCAGGGAGATGCGCCGCGACCCGGCGGTCGTCTGCCTGGGTGAGGACATCGGCGCGGCAGGCGGCGTGTTCAAGACGACCGTGGGGCTGCTGGCCGAGTTCGGGCCCGACCGGGTGCGTGATACCCCGATCTCGGAGCAGGCCATCGTCGGCATGGCGATGGGCGCCGCGATGACCGGGATCCGGCCAGTCGCCGAGATCATGTTCTCCGACTTCCTCGCCTGCTGCTGGGATTACCTCGCCAACGAGATACCCAAGATGCGGTACATGACCGGCGGCCAG
>Ga0335074_10016096_pt1 | contig 10523 bp, 7 predicted proteins | sample Lox_Sample_23_FD_206715 | JGI IMG/M metagenome (GOLD analysis project Ga0335074, IMG submission 206715) | Soil microbial communities from Loxahatchee National Wildlife Refuge, Florida, United States - Lox_Sample_2.3 | ecosystem: Environmental > Terrestrial > Soil > Wetlands | place: USA: Florida...
CGACCCTGAAATCCCGGTCAGCGCGGCAATTACCACGTCCTCGCCGATGTCGCAGTTGTGAGCCACGTGTACCAGGTTGTCAAACTTCGCTCCCCGCCGCACCCGCGTCTCGCCCAGCGCCCCGCGATCGATCGTGCAGTTCGCGCCAATCTCCACATCGTCCTCAATCACCAGCGTGCCCTGCTGCGGAAACTGCGTGTACGCTCCCGTCTCCGCATCGCGCACGTAGCCAAATCCATCCGCGCCCAGAACCGCTCCCGCGTGGATCGTCACTCGATTGCCAATCTGCGTTCCGGGGTAAATCACGACGCGCGGATAAACCCTGCAGTCCCCTCCGACCCGAACCCGTTTGCCAACGATCGCGCCCGCCTCAATGTGCGTTCCCGCTCCGATCTTCGCGAAATCTCCCACCACTGCCCCCGGCCCCACAGAAACGCCCTCGCCCATCTCGACGTGCGGGCCCAGTACCGCGCTCGCATGAACGCCCGTCGGCGCCGGAAACGGCCTGAGCAACTTGGCTGCCCGCGCAAACCACAATTTAGGTTGCCGCGCTTCGACAACGCAGCGATCCTGCGGGTAATCCGCCACGCACCCAGCCGAAATCACAATCGCTCCGGCAAAGCTGTTCAGCGCCTTCGCCGCCGAATCTGCATTCTCGGCGAAGACCAGCTCCGATGGGCTGGCAAACTGGCTGGAACTGACTCCATCGATCTCTTGTCGCTCAGACCCCTGTGCCAGCTTCCCGCCCAGCGCCCCGATAAGTTCTCCAACCGTCATCATCAATCGCTCACACTCTGATCTCTATTCTCTATTCTCTATTCTCTATTCTCTATTCTCTGTTCTCTGTTCTCTGTTCTCTGTTCACTTCCCGTACAGCCCCGGCTCCCCCGCCGGCCGCGTCTTCCAGCGCCGGTGAATCCACAGCCACTGGTCAGGATAGCGCCTGATCCACTCCTCGATCACCGCCGTCAAGCGCTGCGTCCCCTCCAGAATGTCCGCCGCCACATCGTCCGTCTGCGGCATCTCCACTTCAGGGCCAAACCGCAATACGTACTTCTTCTCACTCGCCTCCCAGAACATAAACCCCGGCAGCACTGCCGCGCCGGTCTTGCGCGCAATGTGCGCCAGCCCCGTCCCCGTACACGCCTCAATCCCGAAGAACCGCACAAACTCGCCCTGCGGCGGAGTCATGTTCGTGTCCATCAGAATCCCCACGGTCTTCCCTTCGCGCATCGCCATCAACAGGCCGCGCCCAAAATCGTCCTTTGACAAAACAAAGTTGCCGTGCAGGCACCGGATATCGTTCACATACGCGTCCAGCCGGGTATTATCCAGCCTGCGTATAACCATCCCCATGGGATAACCCATCAGCGAGTGATAAAAGCTCGACAGCTCCCATGCTCCCAGGTGTCCGGTCGCCACCAGCACGCCCTTGCCCCGCGCCCGCGCAGCCAGGTAGTGTTCCAGCCCCTCGGTGCGCATCCAGTTACGCGTGTTGTCAGGCGTATACCGCGTCATGCGGCAGAATTCGACCAGCTGCCGGGCCAGATGAATATACACGCCGCGCAGAATTCTCTTCCTGGTTTGCGGCGTCAGGTTGGGCAGCGCCATCTCCAGGTTGCGCATGCCCACGCGCCGCAACTTGCCAAAGCACCAGAAGACCGCCATGGCCAGCCACAGCGCAATCAGCCGCGCAAGGCCGCGCGGCATCAGGCCCAGGCAGCGCGCGACGGCTACAACCAGCCCATACTCGAGATCTTCCCTCATCATTTTGACGAAAGAATTAGTTTAGCCGCCTCGCGTGTGGGGGCTTCGCATGCCCTCGGCAAACTTCCACAGGCCAAACCTGGCGCGCACAAACTCCGCACCAGTCAAATGCTCCCGGACCCCATCCTGGGATCTGGGATGTTTAGTGCGCGCCCGCTTTCGCCCGGATAAAGTAGCTGGCCACGTCGCGCACAAACGCCACCGCGCCCGGCGGCACTGCTACATCGCCCCGCAGAATCTCGTCAAAATGATACGGCTGGCCATAATAGGTCGCCGTGTCGTCGCGATTCTGGCTCACGCTCGTGCCATCCAGATCGATCCCGGCAAACAGCCCCTTGGCCCGCGAATAGCTCAACAGCTCGGCGTTCATCTTCCAGTCCGTCGAAGCCGTTCCCGCCCGGCCCACCGGCCCGGCCGCCGCTGACGCATCGCCGCCGATCTTGAACTTGTCCCGCAGCAGATCCTGCATCCCGCGATCGTTGACAGCCACCAGCACCAGGTCGGTCGCCTGGCCGCCAATCTGGAAACCAAACGAGCCCCCGGCCATGCGAATGAAAACCGGCGCGCTCCATCCATGCCCGGTGCGGCATGTCACGATTCCCTGGCCATATTGTGCGCCCACAATGAATGCGCCCTTCACCATTCCCGGCACCACCGCCACGCACGTCGCCGACTTGAGAATATTGCTCGGGATCGTCCTGTCCTGGGCGCCCATGATCTGGTCGAGAACGATCTTCGCCGAATCCACCCGGTCCTGTAAGTCTTCCCGCGTCGATGCCGCAAACGCCGTAGATGTGAGGAGCAAGGTGACGCAAAGTGAAGCAAACTTCTTTTTCATTTCCCAATCCTTTCCATTCCGCCAAAGACATCGGCGGGTCTTCAAACCTTGAGTAGGACCCGTCACCTGCTCGGGCTTTCCGGCCCAAAGAACTGTGAAAGCGCTGCCGGCAGGGGAATTTCCGGAACCTCATCGATCAGCCTACAGCATTCATCAATTGAATCGCATCCTCGGTGTGGGAAAAAGGACCGGGCTGCCTCAAGAAGCATCCTCGGCGAATCGCCGCAGAAGCCGCCTCAATCGACCGCAAAAACAAACTGGGAGCATTTTCTGCTCCCAGCTTGGACGATCTGCGATTTGAGGGGGGAGGGCTAACTTTGAGAAACTTCAGATGCGGGCTTTTTTCGAAGGCCGAAAAAAGAGGAGTTCCCAGGCTTCATGGAAACATGCTGCCTGGGAACTCCTTTCCCCAGATCTGCGTTGTTTCTAGAAGCATCATGTGGATCTTTGGGGTATTGCACAAGAGTACTTACGTGCTATGACGTAAAGTAATTGCGTGATTTACTCATTCGATACCCCCTGGCGCGTCGCCCTTACGGCCTTTGCCGCTCTCCCTGACGACTCAATAAGGATTGATTCAACGCTGAAATAGATAGCTTTACGCGATTGTTGGCGCCCGTCTTGCGCATCAGCCGCCCGATGTACGCCTTCACGGTTCGCTGCTCGATCCCCAGCCGCGCCGCAATCTCGCGCGTCGAATTTGCGTCCAGCAGCAACTCCAGAACCTCTTGTTCTCGTTTCGTCAGTTCCGGGCCGGCCTGCGCCGTGGTTACTTTAGGCAGATGCAATAGACGATCGATCAGCCGCGATAACAGCTTGCGCGGAGCCCAGATCGAGCCCGACGTCACCACCTCAATCGCGCTGCGCACCACCTCCGGCCCTGCCGTCAGATCCAGATAAGCCCTGGCTCCCGCCACGATCGCCTTCATCACCAGCGCATCGTCGCCCTGCGGCCCAATCACGATCGAGCGCATATCCGGCCTTTCCTTGCGAATCGTCTCCAGCGCTTCCAGGTCGCTCAGTTCCGACTGCAGATCGACCACCAGGTATTTCAGTGTCCGATCGGCCATCAAATCCTGCAAAGTTCCCGTCACCGGTATCAGCCGAGCCCGTCCCTGCACAGCCGGCAAATCGAAGATGGTCACCAGACCGGCAACGCGGATTGGCTCGCTGACCGGCAAACCGATGCGTATAAATTCAGGATGCGATTCGTTTAAATTCGTCATGGCACTCCCAAGGCAGACACAGCATAGCGAAAAATGCAGCTCTCAGACGATTCCCTTCGGTCACCGCAACAGCTCTTGCTTCACGCCGCGCATTCGAATCGGCAGCCGTCGCGAAAATCAGCGAACATCCCCGCCTTTCCTTCTGTGCTCGCGCATTCGTCTGAGTCGAGTGCGCGCGTCACACCGTGCGGGCATTGGGTCCAGCTTCGCCGTTAAACCAGCGTCAGCAGATGCGTGGGGTCAAAGTTTAGGTAGAACGATTCCCTGCTGCTTTTGGTACTTTCCCTGGCGATCGGCATAACTCACCTCGCAAGGTTCGTTGCCGCGGAAGAACAAAATCTGGCACAGCCCTTCGTTGGCATAGATCTTCGCCGGCAGCGGCGTGGTGTTTGAAATCTCCAGCGTCACAAAACCTTCCCACTCCGGCTCAAACGGCGTCACGTTCACGATAATCCCGCAGCGCGCGTACGTTGACTTGCCAACGCAGATCGTCAACACATCCCTGGGAATGCGAAAATACTCCACCGAGCGCGCCAATGCAAACGAGTTCGGCGGAATAATCACCGACGGCGCCTGCACGCTCACAAACGACCGCTCGTCGAACGCTTTAGGATCGATCACCGCGCTGTTCACGTTCGTGAAAATCTTGAACTCGTCCGAGACCCTCAGATCGTACCCGTAAGAAGAAAGCCCGAAAGAGATCGCACCGCTCGCCACCTGCTTTTCGCTGAATGGCTCGATCATGCGGTGCTTCGTGGCCTGCTCCCTGATCCAGCGGTCGCTCAGAATCGACATGCTTCTCCTCTGCCAAGTCGTCCTCGGCGAACCACAGCCTGGGAGTTTCGCTCGAATACCTCATCTTACCCAACCGTCGCCGCCACCGACAAATGGCCTGCCCCCGGCCGCGGCTCAAACCCGCGCCCCGCCCCTCGCCGTCTGGCCGCGAAATCCACACCAGCCAAATCTCCTGTTCCCTAATTGCCGCAAAATCTGTACTATGGGCGTTGTAGCCCGTTCGTCACGCAGTACCAGTTCGCGCTAGTGAGGAGATTCCCCTTGATCAAGCAAGATATCGTTCACAACGTGGTCGAGCGTACGGGCCTGCCGCGCACCAAGGCTGAAGCGGCAGTTGACACCGTATTCGAAGGCCTCAAACAGGCTCTGGCTGCCGGCGAGCGCATCGAATTGCGCGGCTTCGGCGTCTTCAGCGTCCGCGCCCGTAAAACCGGTATCGGCCGCAACCCGCGCACCGGCACTGAGGTCAACATCGCGCCCGGCAAAGCGGTTCGCTTTAAGCCCGGGAAAGAACTCCACGCCATCGGCACGGGCGGCTCTGCTCCCAGCTGAGCGCCATCCCTCGTCCTGGGCTGCAGGCAGCCAATGGGCCGGGGATGTCTTGGGCGGATCATCGCCTTCGTCGAGGCGACGCCGTTCGTGTCGCGCTTCCCCCCAGCCCATCGTCGTCTGAACCCCACTCCAGCTTTCCCCGCTCATGAGAGGCATCCGGTTGCGGTCGTTTTTTCTTCAATTCTGCCTGCCCATCCTTCTCCTCATCTTGAGTCTGGTCACCATCACCGCTAACGGCGCTCGCTACATGCACAACTTCCTGCGCGGCCTGCCGCCCGTTGCCGGCGATAACGACCTTTGGCCATGGCTCTGGCTCTCTCACCATCCCCGCCTCTTTTCGAGCGGCTTCGCCTTCTCGCTCACGCTGCTCGCCATCCTCCTCGTCCACGAGTTCGGCCATTACTTCGCCTGCCGCGCCCATCGCATCCACTGCACCCTTCCCTTTGTCATTCCCGCTCCCACGCTCAGCGGCACGCTCGGTGCCGTCATCCGCATCCAGTCCTTCATTCCCCATCGCGACGCCCTCATGGACGTCGGCATCTACGGCCCTTTGCCCGGCTTCATCGCCTCCGTCGCCGCGGTGTTCGTCGGCTTCACCCTCAGCACTCCGCTCGCACCGCGCGCGCCGCTGCCCATCGTCGAATTCGGTGGCGAGCCCCTCGTCATCCGCTTCGCGCATCGCTTCCTCGCGCGCGGCAACCCGCACCTGCCCGCTTTCAACCACCTCGCGCTCCACCCTGTTCTGCTCGCCGGATGGATCGGCCTCTTCATCACCGCGCTCAATCTCATCCCCGGCGGCCAGCTCGACGGCGGACACATCCTCTACGCGCTCTCCCCGCGCGCCCACAAGCTCGTCACCATGCTTCTCCCCTTCGTGCTTCTCTTGGCCGGAGTCTTCTACTGGGCGGGCTGGATCCTCTGGGGCATCTTCCTCCTCGTTCCCGCCATGCGCCATCCCAGGGTTCCCCAGCACACCCAACTCACGACCGCGCGCGCCATGCTGGGTGCCCTCGGCGTCCTCCTCTTCATCCTCACCTTCACCCCCACACCCTTCCACGACAATTCGCTGCTCGACCTCCTGCGCTGAGCTTTGGATCGGCTGAAACGCTGACCTGCTGACTGGCTGACTCGCCAGTTACATCAGCCTGAGCGCATCCACGTCCACAATCAGGTTGCGCCGCGGCACGCCCGCCCCCTCCGCATGCTCCAGCATCCCGCGCAACGCCGCGTTCAGCGCCTTGCGCGATGTGCTCTTCAAAATCAGGTGAAAGCGGTATACCCCCTTGATGCGCGCAATGGGCGCCGTGCATGGCCCCAGTACCCTCACTCCCTCTCGCGGCGTCTTCTCGAACCACTTGCCCAGAATCCCCGCCCACTCCGCCGCTTCCTCCAGTTTCTCTGACTGCACCAGCACATTCGCCAGCACCCCAAACGGCGGATAGTGCATCCATTTGCGATATTTCAGTTCGCGCTCGGCAAACGCCCCATAATCCTGCTTCGTCGCCGCCACGATCGCGTAGTGCTCGGGATGATACGTCTGCACCACCACCCGCCCCGGCAAATCGCCGCGTCCCGCGCGCCCGCTCACCTGCGTCATCAACTGGAACACCCGCTCCGCCGCGCGAAAATCCGGCATCGACAACGCATAATCGCATCCCACTACACCCACCAGTGTCACGTTGTGGATGTCGTGCCCCTTGGCAATCATCTGCGTTCCCACCAGCAGGTTGATCTCGCCCGAGTGCAACCGCGCCAGCAGGTGCTCCAGGTCGTATCGCCCGCGTACCGTGTCGCGATCCATGCGCCCGATCCGCGCCCCCGGAAAAACCTCCTGCAGCCGCTCTTCGCCCTGTTGCGATCCCGCGCCCAGGTAGTACAAATGCTCGCTGCCGCACTTGGGACAGTTCGCCGGCACCATTCGCTTATATCCGCAGTAGTGGCACTCCAGCCGCTGCCCCGCGCGCGCCAGCTCCGCGTCCTCGCTGAGCGTTTTATGATGCGTCAGCGCAATCGCGCAGTTCTGGCAGTCCAGCTTTTCGCCGCACGCGCGGCACATCACCACAAATGAGTAGCCCCGCCGGTTCAGCAGGATCAGCACCTGCTCGCCGCGCTCCAGCACGTTTTTTGTCTGCTCCACCAGCGACCGCGAGAAAAGCTCATCCCTCCCCGTCTCCCCAAACTCGCGCCTCATGTCCACCAGCTCCACCTCGGGCAGCGGCCGGTTCATCACCCGCTCGTTCAGCTCGATCCGTGCGTACTTCCCCCGCGCCGCATTCTGCCAGCTCTCCAGTGATGGCGTCGCCGATCCCAGCACCGCCACCGCCCCCGCCAGCTTGGCGCGCATCACCGCCACGTCGCGTGCGTTGTAGCGTGGTGTCTCCTCCTGCTTGTAACTCTGGTCGTGCTCCTCATCCACCAGGATCAGCCCCAGGTTCGGCGCCGGCGCAAAGATCGCCGACCGCGTCCCCACCACGATCGGCGCATCGCCCCGCCGGATTCGCCGCCACTGCTCGCTGCGCTCCTCCGGCGTCAGTGCCGAGTGCAGCAGCGCCACCTTCTGCCCAAACTCCTGGTCCAGCAATCCCGCCATCTGGGGCGTTAATCCGATCTCCGGAACCAGCAGGATCGACGCCATCCCGCGCTCCAGCGCCTTCTGCATCGCCGCCAGGTACACCGCCGTCTTCCCTGAACCCGTCACGCCAAAAAGCAAAAACGAGTGAAACTCCCCCAGCGCGTTCCTGATCGTTTCCAGTGCGTCAAGCTGCGCCAGGTTCAACGTCAAATCCGGCGTCGCCGGCGTCAGCCCGCCCAGGCGAAACGCTTCTGGCCGCTCTTCGATCCGCACCAGCTCGCGCCGCACCAGCGTCTGCAGCGTCGACGACGCCCGATCGCGCTTGCGCAGCTCCCTCAGCGGCATCTCGCCGCCATTCGCCGCCAGTTCAGCCAGGATCGCCTGCTGCTTTTCCGTCAGCGCAGGCAATCTGCTCTCGGCAGCCAGCACCGCAAAACGCTCCATCCGCCGCGCGTCGCGCTCCGCTGCGGCGGTCTCGCGCGCGATCCATTTTTTGCGCACCATCGAGGCCAGCACCGGCAGTGAAGCCGACGTGGCCGTGCGCAATGTTGACACCTTGACCGCCTCGCCAGTCCTCAGCCGCTCCAGCACCCGCCGCTCCATGTCCTGCGTCTCGCGCGAAACCCTCCCGCCCCTCCGCCGGCCTTCCGGCTTGCGAGCCCCTTCGCCCAAGCGCTTTCGATCGGGCTCTGACCACGACTCATCTTCCGGGTAGCTTAGGGTTTCCGCCCTGGCTGAGGAGCCATCTTCAAGAAGAGCGCTTCCCCTCGGCGGTTCCTGCTCCACCGTCTTTGCCAGCACATCCCGCCCCAGGTCCGTCAGCCGGTAATACACCGTCCGCTTTACCTCCGCCCCCAGCGGCAACATCGCGCGCAACACTTCACCCAGCGGCGCCAGGTAATACTGCGCCGTCCACTCCGCCAGCTCCAGCAGATGCGCGCCGAGCAGCGGCTCCTCGTCGAGCACCGCCTCGAGATACCGCACCTCCATCTCCGGCGGCGGGGCCGCCACGTCTACCCCCGTCACCACCCCGATCAGCTTTTCGTTCCGGAACGGCGCGATCACGCGCGCGCCTCGCTGCGGTTCCTGCCCCAGCCGCACACCATAAGTGAACGTGTGATCGAGCGGCACCGGCAGCGCGACTTCGCAATACGAAGGCATGGAATCAGCACCCAGTTTAATGCGCTGGCCGAATGGCGGCCCTTCACCTCCCATATGCCTCGCCGGATACAATACTCAAGCCATGAAATCTCTTCGCAAGTTATCCATTTCCGCCTTCTTCGCTGTCACTCTTGCTGCGGCTCTCTCCGCTCGCCAAACTCCCGCCCAAACCATCGACCCGCTCCATGCCTGGGTGCAGGCTAAAGATCCGGCCGCGCTCGAAAGCTGGGTCAAGGAACGTCTCGCCGCTGAAAAAGCCGACATCGATAAACTTCTTGCCGCCGCCGGCCCGCGCACCGTCGAAAATACTCTGCGCCCCTTCGACGACGCGCAAAACGAGCTGGCCGTCGCCGGCAATAACACCGGCCTGCTCTATTCCCTCGCCGACACGGCTGCGATGCGCGATATGGGCCAGAAGATGACCTCGGTGATCTCCGCGGCCGCCACCGACCTCAGCCTCAACCAGCAGGTCTACCACGCGCTGGCTGCCATTCCGCCTCCCGGGAACGATCCCGCAACCCGTCACTACCTTGAGCGCACGCTGCTTGAGTACCGCCTCGCCGGGGTCGACAAAGACGACGCCACCCGCGCCGCAATTCACGCGCTCCAGGACAAGATCACCGATCTGAGCCTGACCTTCGAGCGCAACATCGCCGACGGCACCCTCCACATCACGGCCACCCGCGACGAGCTCGCCGGGCTCCCGGCCGACTACATTGCCCGCCACAAGCCCAACGCCGACGGCACGTACACCCTCTCCACCGACGCTCCCGACGAGGGCCCCGTCATGAGCTTCGCTTCCAGCCCCGCGCTCCGCATGCGCATGTTTCTGGCTTATGAAGGCCGCGCCTATCCCGCCAACCAGCAGGTGCTGCGCGACCTGCTCAGCGCGCGCCAGCAACTGGCCACCACTCTCGGATACCCTCGCTACGCCGATCTCGCCGTCGCCGACCAGATGATCGGCAGCACCGCCAACGTGCAAAAGCTCATTGATGAGCTTGACTCTGTCTCGCGCTCCTCCGCCCAGCGCGAGTACGACCAGTTACTCGCCTTCGCCCAGCAGCAGCAGCCCGGCCTCAAAGAGATCAGCTTCGCCGACGCCGGCTACTGGATGGAACAGTACCGCCGCGCCCATTTCAACTTCGACGCGCAAAGCGTCCGCCCCTACTTCCCCTACAGCCAAGTTCAGGCCGGCATTCTCTCCACCGCTTCCCGCTTCTTCCACGTTTCGTTCAAGCCTGTCAAAGACGCCGTGGTCTGGGACCCCTCCGTCGACACCTTTGACGTCTACGACGCCGCGCCCGGCTCGAGCGGCAAGCTTCTCGGCCGCATCTACCTCGATATGCATCCCCGCGAGGGCAAAGACAAGTGGTTCTCTTCGGCTCCCGTCCTCCCCGGCATTCGCGGCCGTCAATTGCCTGAGGGCATGCTCGTCTGCAACTTCTCGGGCGGCATCGCCGGCGACCCCGGCCTCATGCAATATGACGAGGTCGTCGTCTTCTTCCACGAATTCGGTCACCTCATGCATCACATCCTGGGCAGCCAGGGCCAGTGGTCGCAGCAGGGCGGCTTCAACGTCGAAGGCGATTTCGTCGAGTCCCCCTCCCAGATG
>Ga0335074_10016097_pt1 | contig 10523 bp, 9 predicted proteins | sample Lox_Sample_23_FD_206715 | JGI IMG/M metagenome (GOLD analysis project Ga0335074, IMG submission 206715) | Soil microbial communities from Loxahatchee National Wildlife Refuge, Florida, United States - Lox_Sample_2.3 | ecosystem: Environmental > Terrestrial > Soil > Wetlands | place: USA: Florida...
GTGGGCAAGACCTCCCTCGGCCAGAGCGTCGCGCGTTCGCTCGGCCTCAAATTCGTCCGCGCGAGCCTGGGCGGTGTACACGATGAGGCGGAGATCCGCGGCCATCGGCGCACCTACATCGGAGCCTTGCCGGGCAACATCATTCAGGGACTGCGCAAAGCCGGCACGCGCAATCCCGTGTTCATGCTCGATGAGATAGACAAGCTCGGTGCGAGCTTCCAGGGCGATCCGGCCTCGGCGCTGCTCGAGGTGCTCGATCCGGAGCAGAACTCGACATTCCGCGACAACTATCTTGGTCTGCCGTTCGACCTGAGCCACGTGCTGTTCATCGCGACCGCGAATGTGCTCGAGACCATCCCCGGACCGCTGCGCGATCGCATGGAGATCATCGAGCTCACCGGCTATACGGAGGAGGAGAAGCTCGAGATCGCCAAGCGCTACCTCGTCGCGCGTCAGCTGAAAGCCAACGGCCTCAGCTCTTCACAGGCGAGTTTTTCGGATGCGGCGCTGGCGCGCCTCATTCACGAATACACCCGCGAGTCCGGCTGCCGCAGCCTCGAGCGCCAGATCGGCGCGCTCATGCGCCGCGCCGCCATGCGCATTGCCGAGGGCAAGGTCGAGAGCGTGCGCTTTGATACCGCCGATGTCGAGGAAGTGTTGGGACCGAGTCGCTTCGAGAATGAGGTCGCGCAGCGGACATCCGTGCCGGGCGTGGCAACGGGCCTCGCCTGGACACCGGTCGGGGGCGACATCCTCTTCGTCGAGTCGGCGCGCATGCCGGGCAGCGGCAAGCTGATCCTGACCGGCCAGTTGGGTGATGTGATGAAGGAGTCGGCGCAAGCGGCCTTGAGCCTCGTCAAGGCCCAGGCGGGCGAGCTCGGTATCGATCCGAAGCTCTTCGACCAGAGCGACATCCACGTGCACGTGCCGGCGGGGGCCATCCCCAAGGACGGACCGAGCGCCGGCGTCGCCATGTTCATCTCGCTCGCCTCGCTCCTGAAGCGCCGGCCGGTGAGACCGGATATCGCGATGACCGGCGAGATCAGCCTGCGTGGGCTCGTGCTGCCCGTCGGGGGCATCAAGGAGAAGACCATCGCGGCGGCCCGGGCCGGCATCAAGAAAGTCATCCTGCCGGCACGCAATCGCCGCGACTTGGAGGACATCCCGCAGAGCGCCCGCTCGGCGCTCGAGCTCGTGTGGGTGGAGCGCGTCTCGGAGGCGTTGGAAGTCGCTCTGGCCGGGCCCGGTGAAGGTCAGAAATCGCCCGGGCGGCCGAGCGAGAAAGCGGACCATACGGAAAAATCCGCGGCCTGAGCCGATGCCGCGGCCCGCCGCCGGCGGGGGCTCTTCAGGCGACCATGACCCGCTCGAGGGCGATCGGTGCCGCCGGGGCCGGTTTCGCGGCCTCGGCGGCGAATCCTTTCTGCCGCAGCCACTCGGGGTCGAAGAGGCGCGACTGATATTTCGCACCCCCGTCGCAGAGCACGGTGACGATCGTATGGCCGGGACCGAGCTCGCGGGCGACGTGCACCGCCGCGGCGACGTTGATGCCGCTCGTGCTGCCGAGGAAGAGACCCTCCTCGCGCAGCAGCCGGTAGACGAAGCGAACCGTATCGGCGTCTTCGACGTGCACCGCATCATCGATGGGCGCCCCCTCGAGGTTGGCCGTGACACGCCCGATGCCGATGCCTTCGGTGATCGATCCGGAGCCAGTTGCCTTCAAGGCGCCGTTGCGTACGTATTCGTAAAGACTGCTGCCCGGAGGATCGGCGAGCACGCAGCGGATCGAGCGGCGCCGTGACTTGAGGTACTCGGACACGCCGGCGAAAGTGCCTCCCGTGCCGGTGGCGGCAATGAACGCATCGATGCGTCCCGAGGTTTGTTCCCAGATCTCCGGCCCCGTGGTCTCGAGGTGCGCCTGCCGGTTCGCCGTGTTGTCGAACTGATTGGCCCAGATGGCATTCGGCAGGCTCGTCGCGAGCCGCTGCGAAACCTTCTGGTACTGGTTGGGATTGCTGTAGGGCACCGCCGGAACCTTGTGTAGCTCCGCGCCGAGTGTCTCGAGCAGCCGGTACTTCTCCGGCGACTGGTTATCGGGCATGACGATGACACAGCGGTAGCCGCGGGCGTTGCAGACATGGGCCAGCCCTATCCCGGTGTTGCCGGCCGTGCCTTCAACGACCGTGCCGCCGGGAGCCAGCTCGCCGCTCCTCTCGGCGGCGAGCACGATGCCGCGCGCCGCGCGGTCCTTCACCGATCCGCCCGGGTTCATGAACTCGGCCTTGCCGAGCACCTCGCAACCGGTCTCCTCGCTCAGTCGCCGCAGGCGGATGAGCGGCGTGTTGCCGACCGAACCCACGAACCCGTCACGCATGGCCGAAACCTCTCCGTTCAGATCGGTTGAATGAGGTCCGCGGCGGTCTCGAGGGCCTCGAGCCTCGCTTCGGATCTGGTGCCACGGGCCAACCCCGTAGCCTGGACCGCTACGACATCCCCGACGATGAGCAACGCCGGAGGCGAGATAGCCGCACGCTGCCCGAGGTCGGCGATTCGCTCCAGTGTAGCGCGCAGTACCCGCTGCCCGGGAAGGGTCGCGTGCTCGATGAGCGCCGCCGGAAGCGTCTCTCGCGCCCCGGCCGCGCGCAGTCGTGCCACGATCGAGCCGAGCGTGCCCACGCTCATGTAGAAGACGACGGTCTGGTGCTCACGCGCGAGAGCTCGCCAGTCGAGCGAGTCATCCTCCGGAACATGTCCGGTGATGAAAGTGACGCTTTGGGCTACCCCGCGCTGTGTCAGCGGAATCCCCGCCGCGGCCGCGGCACCCAGGGCCGCCGTGATGCCGGGCACGACGAGATGAGGAATGCCGTGACGCGCCAGAGTCTCGATCTCCTCACCGCCGCGGCCAAAGATGAAGGGATCGCCGCCCTTCAGCCGCGCCACCTTCAGGCCCTGGCGCGCGAAGCGGATCATCAGCTCGTGGATCTCCTCCTGGCGCGTGTGCTCCTCGCCGCCGCCGCGACTCTTGCCGACGAAGATCCTGCGCGCCTCCCGCCGCGCGCGCTCGAGCACCTGCACCGGCACCAACCGGTCGTAAAGCACGATATCGGCCTGCTGCAGCAGCTGCAGCGCGCGCAGCGTGAGCAGGTCCGGATCACCCGGGCCGGCGCCGATGAGATAGACCTCGCCCAGCGGGCTGCCGCCCGTGCCGATGCAGCTGGTGAGCTCGGATAGCAACAACTCGCCCTCGAAGGCGCGCCAGGCGCCGGGCTCATCGCCCGCCAATAGCCGAGTGCCCGTTCTGCCGCGCACGATACGCTCCCAGAACGACCGCCGCGCCGCGGCCCCGAGAGCGCCTTGCACGCGCTGGCGCCGCTCGCCCATGAAGCGCGCGAGGGCACCGAGACTCGCCGGTAAAATCGCCTCGATCCGCTCGCGTACCCAGCGTGCGAGCACCGGCGCGTGTCCGCCCGATCCCACCGCGACGAGCACCGGGGAGCGGTCGATGATAGCCGGGAAGATGAAGGTGGAAAGCGAGGCGTCATCGACGACGTTGACGGGCACGCCACGCTCGCGCGCGGCCGCCGCGACCTCAGTGTTGATGTCCTTGCGACCCGTGGCGGCGATGGCGAGACTCGCCCCATCGAGGTGCGTGGGAAGGAAACTCTCGGGCAGATGGGTCAGCTCGCCGCGGCCGGCACGCTCGTGAAGATCCTCGTGCAGCCGCGGCGCGATAACCGTCACGCGCGCGCCGCATCGCAGCAGCAGCTCCGCCTTGCGTTCCGCGATGCGCCCGCCACCGACGATCACGGCCGATGCCGAGCGCAGCTGTAGGAAGACCGGCAGATAATCCATCGGCGGCGCGGTCTCCATCAGCCATGCGCCGCCGCGGGGCGTACTCGGGGATGCAAGCCACATTCGCGGGAGTCGGGTTGCTCCCACCACCAGCGCCCGGCGCGGCGGCTCTCCCCCGGCTGAATGGCGCGCGTGCACGGAAAGCAGCCGATGCTGGGAAAGTGGCGATCGTGCAGGGAATTGTAGGGAAGCCTGCGTGCGCGGATGTACTGCCAGATCTCCGTCTCACTCCAATCGAGCAGCGGACTTAGCTTGTAAAGACCGTATTGCGAATCCCACTCCAGGGGCTGCGCCTGGGCGCGCGTTGCCGACTGCTCGCGGCGCACACCGGTTACCCAGGCCGTGTAGCCGGCCAGCGCGCGCTTGAAGGGCTCGACCTTGCGCACCTGACAGCAGGCGAGGCGCGCCTCGAGACTATGATAGAAGCCGTTGATCCCTCGAGCCGAAACCAGCCGCTCGAGCGCCTGCGCGTCCGGATAGACGAGCACCAACGATCGCTTGTAGCGTCGCTCGAGCTTCTCGAGCAGATCGTAGGTTTCCTGGTGCAGCCGCCCGGTGTCGATGCTGAACATGTCGATCTCGGGCACGTGCGTCCAGATGATGTCCGTGAGCACCATGGCCTCGGCACCGAGACTGTTCGAGTAAACCACTCGAGCATGCTCGCGCACCGCGGCCGCGAGACGCTCGCGAACGGCCATCGCCTTCTGTTCGAGATCGAGATTCAGCAGCTCGCCCATGGCGAGCGAACTATAGCCAGGGTCCAGCGGCCGGCAGAACGAATCATTGCTTATGAAGTCATTATCAAGAGGGACTCGCGGGTGCGGCCACGGTTGCGTTAGGCTCTGGCCATGAAGTTGCACCAGCTACGGTATTTGGCCGCCGTGGCCCAGAGCGGCCTCAACATCACGGCGGCGGCGCAGAAGCTGCACACCTCCCAGCCCGGGGTGAGCAAGCAGATCAAGCTCCTCGAGGACGAGCTCGGCTTTCAGATCTTCGTGCGCGAAGGGCGCAACCTCACCCGCATCACTCCCGCGGGCCAGCAGGTGATCGAGCGGGCGCTGCGCATCCTGCAGGAGGCCCAGAGCATCCGCGCGCTCTCGACGGAGCTGCGCGATGAGGGCAGGGGGAGCCTGTCGATCGGTACGACGCACACTCAGGCGCGCTACGTCCTGCCGGGTGTCATTCGCGAATTCCTCGCCAAGTACCCGAACGTGCGCCTGAACCTGCACCAGGGCACCTCGGAGCAGATCGCGGAGATGGTGGCCCAGGACCGCATCGACTGCGCGATCGCCACCGGCTCCGAGCACCTGTTCTCGGAGCTCACGATCCTGCCCTGTTATCGCTGGAATCGGGTCGTCATCGTGCCGCGGGATCACCCGCTCGCCGGCGCCGGCAAGCTCACCTACCGCGCGCTCGCCGCGTACCCGATCATCACCTACACGTTCAGCTTCTCGGGCCCGTCGTCCCTCATCGACGCCTTCGCCAAAGCCAATCTCACACCCAACGTGGCGATCACCGCGCGCGACTCCGATGTCATTGTGACGTATGTACGCCTCGGGATGGGTGTCGGCATCGTCGCCCACATGGCCGTCGCTGAGGACGACCCCGACCTCGCCGTCATCGATGCCTCGCACCTGTTGCCTGCGCACACGACCTGGCTCGGCTTTCGCCGCGGCACGCTGCTGCGAAAGTACATGTACGATTTCGCCCAGCTCATCGCCCCGCATCTCGACCGCCGCCTCATCGAGCGGGCCCACCGCGCCTCATCGGCCGAGGAGGTCGTCGCGATGTTCGCCGACGTCAAGCTGCCGGTGAAATAGCGCACCGCGAGGTCGCGCGGGTCAGGTGCCTCGCTAATGAGCGGCGGCGGTTTTACGTCGTCTCACCCAGACAGGGGCGTGATCATCCGCCGCCGCCTGATAGGCGACGGTGAGCTCGTCCAAGGCTTGCCGGCAGGCCTCGAGACTCTGATCCTGCCGCGGCACGATGCTGTCAAAGCCACACCGTCCGAGCCAGAACACGAGATCCCGTATCACATCCCCGACAGCGCGCAACTCCCCTTCGAACCCGAGCCTCTTTCGCAGCAGCACCGCCTGCGAGAGCGCCCGCCCATCGCTGAAGGTCGGAAACTGCAAGGCGAGCAGCGGTCGGCCGCTCACCTCCGGGTAGATCGCCTCGACGTCGGCCGTATTCGGCACCAGCACGCCAACCGCCGCGTGCGTGGCAAGCAGTGCTTGCCGCTGCGAGCGCCAGCGCTCGAGCGTCACGATCAGCTTGCCGCCCGCCGCCCAGGCGCCCCCGGCGCCAGCATCCTCGGCTGTCGCCCCAGCATCGGTCCAGTCATCCTCGATGAGCTCGCGCCGGCGAAGAATGCGCACCGTCATGCCGCCTCCGCCGCCTCGGCTTCCGCGCCCTCTGATTCGTTCTCATAGAGGCGCGCCTTGAAGGGCGCCATGCCCACCCGCCGATAGCACTCGATGAAGGTCTCATCCTCATCACAACGCAGCTCGAGGTAGGTGGCGATCAAGCGCTCGACGCCGCCGGCGATCTCATCTCGCGCCAGCGCGCGCCCGATGCGCTCGCCGATCGCCGCATCGTTCCCGGGGCTGCCCCCGAGGGTCACCTGGTACCACTCCTCGCCGTGCTTATCGACACCGAGGATGCCGATGTGCCCGACGCTGTGGTGCCCACAGCCGTTCATGCATCCACTGATGGTGATGCGGATCGGGCCGATCTCGTACTGCGCATCGAGCGTGTCGAATCGCCGGTAGATATCCTGCGCCACCCCGATCGAGCCCGCGTTGGCGAGGCTGCAGAAATCAAGGCCGGGGCAACTGACGATGTCGGTGACGAGACCGATGTTGGGCGTCGCGAGCTCGTGCGCATCGAGCCTGCGCCAAAGCTCGTACAGGTCGCGCTCCGCGACATCGGCAAGGACGAGGTTCTGATCGTAAGTCGAGCGCAGCTCCCCGAAGCTGTAGCTCTCACAAATATCGGCCAGAGCCTCGAACTGCGCGGCGGTGCAATCGCCGGGCACACGATCCGGCGCCTTGAGGGAAACGAACACCACGCGGTAGCCGGGCGCCTTGTGCGCGCGCACGTTGCGCTTCACCCAGGCGGCAAAGCGCGCATCGGCCGCCGCCATGCCCGCGATGTTCGCGCCGACCTGCGACAGCGGGCGGTACGCGGGCGCCGTGAAGTGGGCGCGTACCCGCTCGATGTCCTGCGGCAGCAGCAGCAGCTCCTCGCCCTCGAGGCTCGCGCTGATCTTCGAGTACTCCTCCTCGATGGCGGCGCGAAAGCGCTCCGGCCCCCACTCGCGCAGCACGATCTTGATGCGCGCCTTGTGGATGTTGTCGCGGCGCCCGAAGCGGTTGAAGGTGCGCAGGATCGCGCACGCGTAGCGCAGCAGGTCCGATTCCGGCACGAAGGGGTTCATCTCCTGACCCAGCATGGGCAGGCGTCCGAGGCCGCCGCCGACGAAGAACCGATAGCCGATCGCCCCGTCCGCGCCGCGCACCAGGTGCACGGCCACATCGTTGGTGCGTGTGGCGGCCCGATCCACCGCGGCACCGGTGAAGCCGAACTTGAACTTGCGCGGCAGCCAGTAGAACTCCGGATGCAGCGCCACGTACTGGCGCAGGAGCTCGCAGTAAGGTCGCGGATCGATGTGCTCATCGGCCGCCACCCCGGCGAGGTAATCGCTCGTGATATTGCGGGTGTCGTTACCGCAGGCCTGGATGCCGTGCAGCTGCACCTCGGCCAGCTCCGCGAGCAGGTCCGGCACCTGCTCGAGCTTCGGCCAGTTGAGCTGCATGTTCTGCCGCGTGGTGAAGTGCGCGTAACCGCGGTCGTACTTGCGCACGATGTGCGCCATCCGGCGCAGCTGCGCCGATTCGAGCAGGCCGTAGGGCACCGAGATGCGCAGCATCGGCGCGAAACGCTGCTGGTAGAGGCCGTTGCGCAGGCGCAGGTGGCGAAACTCCTCCTCCGTGAGCTCACCGGCAAGATAACGACGCGTCTGATCGCGGAACTGCTCGACCCGCTGCGTGACGAGCGCGCGGTCGATGTCATCGTAGCGGTACATGCCGCCGGACTATAGGCGGCGGCTCCCGGGGCGCTAAATACCGTGTGGTTTGGTGTCCCGTGCCGCAGGTTATGAATGCCATAATCGCGCCCGGCAGGTAACCAGGAACGGCTCCCATGAAGCTCAGAATCAAAGGCGACTCGCTGCGGCTGCGCTTGACGCAGGGCGAGATGCGCACGCTCGCCGAGCGCGGCGCGATCGAGGATCGGGTTTCCTTCCCGGGCGGCGCGGCGCTCACATACCGGCTGCGGGTGGGCGATACAGTCGATTCAATTTCAGTGAGTTACGCATCAAACCTCATTGATTTTATCATACCGCGGTCGCAAGCCGAGCACTGGTGCGGCACCGATCTCGTCACTCTGAGCGCGACTCAGCCGATCGCGAGCGGGGAGTTGCGTCTCGTGCTCGAGAAGGACTGGGCGTGTCTCGCCCCGCGCGAGGGGGAGGATGAGGCGGACAACTTCCCACATCCGGAAGCGGGCGAAGCCGCCAAAAAGGGCGGCAAGACCTGTTGAGCCGCGGACTCGATGGACGGGACGCCCTGAGGCGTGTCAGTTGCCGTTGCCGAGCTCGAGTAAATCCGCGGGCGTATCGAGGTCGAAAGCCGCACTCGCCATCGCAACCCTCACCAACCGGTCCGCATGGCGCTTCAGGAGCGCCCTCGCGCCGACATCGCCTCTGAGAGCGGCGAGCTCGCCGAAGAGATGCCGGGGGAAGATCGCAGGCACGCCGACGGTGGCGCCATAGCGCGCCGCCGCGATGCACAGGGGCTGGCGCCGCCACGCGCCGGCGAGCCGCCGCAGATCCTCCGCGGTCACGCAGGCCTGATCGGCCAACACCAACATGACGCCGTCGCACGAAGCCGGCAGACGCGCGACGCCCGCCCGGATGGAGCTCGCAAGCCCCTCGCGCCAGTCGCGGTTGACGAGCACCGCGCCGGGGCAGTGCTTGAGGAGCGGCGAGAGCTCGGCGGCCCGCGCGCCGAGCACGACGATGAGAGCCTGGCCCACGACCTCCGCGGTGCGGCCGGCAATGAGACTCAAGAGCGGCCGATCGCCGATCCGCACGAGCTGCTTGGCCGAGCCGAAGCGGCTCGAGGCGCCCGCCGCGAGCACGATGGCGTGGAGGGTTTCCGCGGACATCACCTGCGGGGAAGCTCCATGCCCGCGGGAAGCTCGGCCACGACGCGGGCGTAGCGCCTGCGCTCATCGAGGATCGAATCGGCATCGATCGCGCCCACCGCGCGCCAGTCGGCGACGCTCAAATGCTCGACGAGCGCCCGCTCGAGCGCGCTGCGTCGCGAGGCCCATACGGAGTTGAAAAACCGCGCGAACTCCTGCCAACGGGAGCGCGCGCCGTCCGCCTCGGCGCTCGCGAGCGTACTCTCCAGATGCGCGAGCGCCTCGCGGCTGCGACCGGGGCGGGAAAGGAGCGCGCCAAGTTGCGCCGCCGCCGCCGCGCCGGCGGCGCTCGCGGATTCGCGCGCGGCGAGGAGCTCCGAGAGTGTCTGATCGCGCTCCTCGAAGCGGGTGAGCACCCAGACAAGATAGCTCACGCAGGCTTCGCGCAAGAGCGCCGCCGCCTCATCCGCCATGGCAGGGCCAGCGCTCGCGCCGAACACCACCGCGCAAGCGTTGGCGATTTCCGCCGCGTGAGACTGCTCCGCGGTGAGCTGGGAACGAATGATCTCGATTTCATTCATGTTGCGCTCCTCGCCGGCGGCATCCCGTGAATGAAGGCGTGGATCTCGGCAACGACCGCGAGTGCGATGGACTCAGGGGTTCGGCCGCCGAGATTGAAGCCGACCGGTGCGCGAAGACGCGGCCGAAGACGCTCCGCCCCGGACCCGAGCTCCGCTAGCAGTTTCTCGCGTCTCGCCGGCGGCCCGAGCAGGCCGATGTAGGGAAGGGGGCTCGCGTTCAATGCCCGCAGATACTCGAGATCCGAGGGCAGGTGGTGGCTCATCACCACCGCCGCAGCGAAGTCCCCGAGAGCCACAGCCTCGGCGATCTCCTCCGGGCGCGCGAGCAGCACCCGCTCCGCGAGCGGAAAGTGCGACGGCATCGCGTACGCCGGGCGGTGATCGATGAGGGTGACTCGCCAGTGCAGGCGGACGGCAAAGTCGACCACCGGCAGCGCATCGGGCCCGGCGCCGAGAAGAAGCAGCCTCGGGGGCAGGGCAAGCGGCAGAAGCAGCAGCTTCCAGCGCTCGCCCGCTCCCGCGAGCCAGCTGACCGCGCGCGCGCCAGGGGCCCGCGCGAGCGCCGCCAGCACCTCGGGCTCGAGGAGAGCCGCCGGCGCATTCGCAGACGGCAGCAAGAGCGCGCCCACCGGTACCTGTCCTTCACGCGATTCGGTCACCACCCCGATGGCGGTGGGCGTGTGGGCCTCGAGCGCTGCAGCCAGATGCGCGAGCGGCTGCCACTCTTCCCGCGGCCCGACACGCAGCAGCAGGATGTGCATCGCGCCCTCGCAGCCCAACCCGAGGCCCCAGAGGAGATCCTCGGAGTTGCGCAGGTCGTAGGTCACGAGCGAGGCTTGGCCGCCCTCGATCACCGCACGGGCGCGCTCCCCCAGATCCCCT
>Ga0335074_10016098_pt1 | contig 10522 bp, 10 predicted proteins | sample Lox_Sample_23_FD_206715 | JGI IMG/M metagenome (GOLD analysis project Ga0335074, IMG submission 206715) | Soil microbial communities from Loxahatchee National Wildlife Refuge, Florida, United States - Lox_Sample_2.3 | ecosystem: Environmental > Terrestrial > Soil > Wetlands | place: USA...
CGATGTGCTCGTGCTCCGTCGACCCGACCCCGAAGGAGACCCTCACCATCCACCGCTCCCCGAGCATCGCAGGAGTGAGGAAGGCGCGACCTGACTCGTTGATGCGCCGCACCCAGCCGAGCGTATGCGCATCGAGCGGCTCGCCGGCGAGTCCCTGCGGGACGTGGCGCACGCACACGGTCTGAAAGGGCACGGGGGCGAGGCGTTGCCAACCGGGAGTCGCATCGATCTGCGCCGCGAGCCAGCGGGCATGCTCGAGGTCACGCCGCAGGCGCCGCCGCAAGCCCTCGACCCCCTGCTCCCTGATGAGGAGCCAGAGCTTGAGCGCGCGGAACCGGCGGCCGAGGGGAATGCCCCAGTCGCGGAAATTCCTGACGCTCGCGTCCGCCGCGGTACGCAGATAGCTCGGGTTGGTCGACATGACACGCACGAGGTGCTGCGCGTCGCGCACGAAGTAGGTCGAGCAGTCGAAGGATGCGCCGAGCCACTTGTGTGGATTCAACACCAGGGAGTCCGCCTGCTCGATTCCCCGCCAGAGGGGACGGCACTCCGGCAGGATCATGGCCGAGCCCGCCATCGCGGCATCGACATGCAGCCACACACCCTGCTCACGCGTGATGCCCGCGATCTGCTCGAGCGGATCGACGGCGGTCGTCGCGGTCGATCCGACCGTGGCCACCACGGCGCACGGCGCATGTCCTTGCGCCCGATCCGCGGCGATTGCTGCGCGCAGCGCCTGCGCCCTCATGCCATAGGCCTCATCGACCGCGACGATGCGCAGATTGGCGCGGCCGAAACCAGCGAGGAGCGCGGCTTTCTCGACCGAGCTGTGGCTCTGACTCGAGGCGTAAACGACGAGCGGCTGCTCGCTTGCCTGCAGGCCACCGCGGGCGGCGCCGTGGTCGGTCGTGCGCTCGCGGGCGCAGATGAGGGCGACGAGCGTGGCCGTCGAGGCCGTATCCTGGATCACTCCGCTCCAGCCCGCGGAAAGATCCAACATCTGCCGCAGCCAGTCGGTGGTCAGCTCCTCGAGCTCGGTGAGCGCCGGGCTCGCCTGCCAGTTGAGGCCGAGCTGCGCGAGCCCGGTGCTGAGGAAATCACCGAGCACGGCGGCGAGCGAACTATTGGAAGGAAAGTAAGCGAAGAAACGCGGGTCCTGCCAGTGCGTGCAGCCGGGCACGATGACCTGCGCGAGCACATCGAACAGATCATCGAGCGACTGCGCCTCGGCGGGCGGCGATGCGGGCAGGGCTGAGCGTACCGCCCCCGGCGTGACCCGCGACATCACCGGCAGCTCGCCGCGCGCGACGCGCTCCCGATAAGCGGCAATCCAGTCGATCAGCTCGTGTCCCCGGCGCCGGAATTCCTCGATATCCATGCTGCGGTTTCAGGCGCGCATCACGCGTACGCGCAGTTCCGCGAGATCGGTGCCGTTGGCGCTCATCAGATCCGAGGGGCCGACGGCGCCGACGCCGGCGGGCGTTCCGGTGAAGATGAGGTCTCCGGGCTTGAGCTCCCACGCCGCGGAGAGCTGCGCCAGGATCTCCGGGATCTGCCAGATGAGATCGCTCACCCTGCCGTGTTGACGGCGCACGCCGTTGACATCGAGCGTGATCTCGACCTTGGAGATATCCTCGATCCAGGCCGCCGGCGTGATGCCACCGACGGGCGCCGAGCGGTCGAAACCCTTGGCGATATCCCACGGTCGGCCGAGCTTCTTCGCCTCGCTCTGCAGGTCGCGCCGCGTGAGGTCGATGCCGACCGCATAGCCGTAGATACAGCGCCCCGCCTCGGCAGGGCTGAGATCGGCGCCGCCTTCCCGCAAAGCGACCACCAGCTCGACCTCGTGGTGCAGCTCGCGCGTGAGACCGGGGTAACGCAGCACGCCGGTCTCACCCTCCGCGACCGAGAGCACGGCGTCGGCGGGCTTGGTGAAGAAAAATGGCGGGTCGCGGCCACTGGCGCCCATCTCCTGCGCGTGCTCGGCGTAATTGCGTCCGACGCAGTAGATCCGGTGTACGGGGAACCAGCCGGTCGAACCCACGATCCGCACGGCCGGATGCGGCGGCGGAGCGAAGATGTATCTCATGTGCGTACTATAAGCTGAATCGTTGCGACCAAGCTCTGCGGGCAGTTGTAACGAATCGTCCCCCTCCGACGAAACCCTGGGGAAGACCCTTGGAACGGAATCCCCAGCCGGCCGGGCGGTCTCATTGTTCCAGGAGCTCATCCCATGGCGCCGCGCATACCCCGAATCCTCCCCTCGCAGATCACACCACCCGAGGTCTACTTCAGCCGCCGCTCGTTCCTCACCGGCGCTCTGGGGGCGGGGCTGGGAGCCTCCCTCGGCGCCGCCCGGGCAGCGGTGCTGCCGGGCGAGGCTGGGGCCCCTCTCGCCTTCACCTTCAATCCGCGCGAATCCGTGGATGCGCTGGTGCACGCCGCCGGCCAGGACGAGAAGCCGAACACCTGGGAGGAGATCACCAACTACAACAACTACTACGAGTTCGGGACCGACAAGACGGACCCGGCCGCCAATGCGCACCGGCTGACCACACGCCCGTGGAGCATCGCCGTCGACGGCGAGGCGGAGCTTACCGGCAGATTCCATCTGGAGGACTTCCTCAAGCCCTACGCGCTCGAGGAGCGCATCTACCGCTTCCGCTGTGTCGAGGCCTGGTCGATGGTGATCCCGTGGGTTGGCTTTCCGCTTGCAACCCTGTTGCAGCGCTTCAAGCCGACGTCCAAGGCCAAGTACGTCGCCTTCGAGACCGTCTACCGTCCCGCGCAGATGCCCGGCCAGGCCTCCTGGCCGCCGATTCTGCCGTGGCCGTACCGCGAAGGACTGCGGATCGATGAGGCGATGAATCCCCTCACCCTGATGGTGGTGGGCCTCTATGGGCGCGAGCTCCCCAACCAGGACGGGGCGCCATTGCGGCTCATCGTGCCGTGGAAGTACGGCTTCAAGGGCATCAAGTCGATCGTGAAGTTAAGCTTCACCGAGCGCCAGCCGCCGAGCACCTGGAATGAGGCCGATGCCACCGAGTACGGCTTCTACGCCAACGTCAACCCGAACGTGCCGCACCCGCGCTGGAGCCAGGCGAGCGAGCGGCGCATCGGGGCGCCCCTTTTTCACGAGCGCCAACCGACGCTCATGTTCAATGGCTATGCCGAGGAGGTGGCGGACCTTTATCGCGGCATGGACCTGCACCGCTACTTCTAAGATGACCGCTTCCGCATCCGGGCGGCGCCCTCCGCTCGGCCTCACCGTCGATCAGCGCTATCGCTTCCTCTATAAGCCGGCCGTGTTCGCGGCGAGTCTCGTGCCCTTCGGCTGGCTCGTCTTGAGCCTCTTTGGCTGGCTCGGCTTCAGCGCCGGGGTCGACCCGGTCAAATTCCTCGAGCTCGAATGCGGTCAGACGACACTCAACTTCCTGTTCCTCACTCTGATGGTGACGCCGGTGCGGCAACTCGCCGGGTTGCCACACCTGGTGCGGTTGCGCCGTATGCTCGGTCTCTTCGCGTTCTTCTATGCGCTGCTGCACTTCAGCGTCTATGTGGTGCTCGATCTCGACTTCGACTGGCGGATGCTCGGGGCCGATATCGTAAAGCGGCCGTACATCACGGTAGGGTTCTCGGCGCTTCTGATGTTGATTCCGCTCGCTCTCAGCTCCACCAACCGCATGATGAGGCGCCTCGGTCGCCGCTGGGGGAAGCTGCATCGTCTGGTATACCTCATCGCCGCCTTCGGTGTCTGGCACTACTATTGGCAGGAGAAAAGGGACGTGCGTGAACCACTGCTGTATGCGGCTGTGCTGACGCTCCTCCTCGGCTACCGGGCGGTGCGCGCCTGGCGGCAAAAGCCGGGCGCGCTTCGTGCTGAGAGCTGGGCGCAGTCAAAGCTGGAGTAACCGGAGTCACTTCCATGGCACGCTACGGCAAGAAGGCCCAGAGCAGGGTCAAACGCGCAATGCACGAGCGCAAGCGCGGAACATTGCGCAGCGGTCGCTCCGGGCGCAAGGTGAACAGTCAAAAGCAGGCGATCGCCATCGGCCTCTCCGAGGCACGTCGCTCCGGCGCGAAGGTGCCGCCCCGCAAGCGCAGTCGTAAAAGGAAGTAGCCAACCACCTCAGAAGTAGCATTGCCGGTCCGGTGGGAACCGTCGCGCGTGCGGGTGCGGGACTTGCTGCTGCAAGCTGTGCATTCCGCGGAGAAAGCCGATGACTCGACTGATACGCGCCTTCAATACCAACGGTGGCCCGGGCAAACAGAGAGGCGCGTTAGGTTACGTCTTGGCGTGGCTCCTGGGTGTTCCGATTCCCATCCTGATCATCGTCGCGTTGCTGCGCGGATGCACCTGATCTGACCTTCTCGAGGGCGAGTCCATGGCAACCACTTTCGCCGATCAGCGCAGCGAAGCCGTCGTCCGCCAGCACCCGGCCATGCGCTGGGGCTCGGTGTGGGCCGGATGGTTCGTCGCCACCGGAACCGCGTTGCTGTTGTATTCCTTCGGAATGGCCGTCGGCTTCTCCGCGTTCGACCCGCGCAATGCCGCGGCGGTCGCGCACGGCGCATCGGGCGGGGCCATAGTCTGGGCGATTCTCACCTGGGCGGCGGCGCTCTGGACCGGCGGCATGTTTGCGAGCTGGTTCGACGGTCACAACGACACCGAGATGGGCGTGGTGCGAGGGTTGACCGTGTGGGGTCTGTCGATGGCGGCTTCGGGCCTCGTGCTCGTCAGTGGATTGACTCACGCCGCGTTCATCACGAGCGCAACCGGTGGTCCGGGCGCGGGCGCGCGGGTCGTTGATCCAACGCAGGCCGCGCACTATATGGCGGCGCTGATGTGGACCGCCTTCGGCGCCGCCGTGGTATCGCTCATCACCTCCGCCTTGGGCGGATGGATGGGCGCACACCACGTTCATCGCGTCTATCACCTGCGGCAATACGCGGAGCATCGCCGGCCGGCGTAGTCCGGCCCTCGCCCGAGCCGCCACCTCGGGCACGACCCTTGCTGCATCCGATCCGAGCCTGAGGTGCTCGCAGCGCTCTGGCGATACCCATGGGGTTCGGAGGGTCCTCGCCGCACATGAATGATTTGGGCACAAGACCAGCAAGGGTCCTGTTGATCGGACCCTACGACCCGCACTGCGGAGAGTACACGTTTCTGGCCCCGCCGCTCGGCGTGTGGCGTCTCGCCGGTGCGCTCGAAGCGGCAGGCGCGCGGGTCAAGGTCTTCGATCCGAACTGTTGTGCGCTCGCACCGCCGCGGGCGCTCGAGCGCGAGATCCTCCAGACCCCGTGGGACGTGATCGGTGTATCGACCACCGGCATGACGCTGAGGTTCGATCTCGAGCTCGCTTGGGTTGCACGCCGCCTCGCCCCTCAGGCGCTGATCGTCGCCGGCGGCATGGAGGCGACCTTCAGGCCGCAGTTGATGTTCGAGCTCGGCCCCTTCGATCTCGTCGTGCTCGGAGAAGGCGAGCGGCCGCTCAAGGAGATCGTTCGCCGACTACGCGCCGGTGAGCCCCTCGAGGGTATCGCGGGCACGGCGGTCCAGGTGAACGGCACGCTCATCAAGCGCCCGCAGAGCGCTCTCAATCGCGAGGAGCTGCGCGCGGCGATCTTCGGTACGCCGTACGCGAGCATGCCCTACCCGGCGTACTGGAGCCGCCTCGAGCAGGCGTACCGCCTCGGTCAGCTGCCGGGCAAAGCGGCGCGCGAGGCACGGCTCGCGGAGATCCGCTCCGTGCGGCTGATTACCCTCAACTATTGTCCGATGGGCTGCACCTTCTGCTCCGCGACGAACTTCCTGCATGAGTCGCAGGGCCACGTCGCCGCCGTCGCGCGACTGGAGGCGGATGAGTGCCTCGCGATGCTCACGCGCATCGTCGCCGCCCACCCCGGCGTGCGCACGATCATCTTCCAGGACGATATCTTCGCTTTCACACAGGACCGGCGGCTGCTGCCGCTCTGCCAGGGCATCCTCGCGGCGAAGGCGCGCGGTGAGCTGCCGAATGGCTTGCAGTTCATCAGCACCAACCGCATCGATGCGATGTCCGCTGAGCGTCTCGCAGCCATGCGCAGCGCCGGCTTTCGCGTGCTCGGCTTCGGCATCGAGAGCTTCTCGCGGCGCATCCTCGCCGAGTTCAACAAAGCCCAGATCCACCGGCACATCGAGCCGGCGCTGACCGCCGCGCTCGAGCTCGGCATCACGCCTTTTCTGGACCTCATCCTGAGCTCCCCGCGCGCGACTCTGGAGGATCTCGGCGAGACAATCCGCGAGGCGTATCGCTGGCTTCGCCGGGGATGCGAGATCGGGATCTACCCCTACGTCATTCCGTTCTCAGGAGCGGCATTCGCGCGCGACAGCTCGCTCGCGCCCCACACGATTCATAGCCGAAGGCGCGTCGCCGGAACGGAGGTGGAGTGGGATCAGCCGGCGAAGATCCTGCCGATCGATCCGCTGGTGCGTGAGGCGGTGTTGCGCATCGAAGGCGATTTCGAGAGGAGGATCGGCGAGATCGAGAAGAGCGTGGCGCATCTGCCGTCGCGGATTCGCTCGCTGGTCTGGATCCTGAGCTCGCTGTCCGTGCTCCCCGACTATGGAATCGCGGCCGGCGACGCTCGGGAGCTCCAGGCGGAGCTCGAGGCGCGCCTGCCGCGGCTGGAACGAGCGGCTGACCGGCGCGAGGTCGTGACCGCATGACCACCCGCCGCTTCGTCAGCATCGCCGCGCCGCTCGCGGTGTGCGGGCTTCTCGCCGGTTGGGTCGTCCTCTCGGCCGCGAACGCCGAAGCCGCGAGCTTCTCGACGCTGGTCTATGCGCTCGCGAATCTCATCGTCTTCACGGATGTGCTCGATTTCCTGCTGCGGCTTTACATGAAGCGGCGGCATACCGCTACCGCGCGCGGCACGGGCCGCGAGCATGAGATCTCGATCGATCTCAACCCCGGCCTTCCAGCCGCGGCGAACGCCGTGGTATCGGTCGAGCCCTACGCCATCATCGCCTCGGTCTTCAATCTCGAGGAGCGGATCGAGGAGTTCGTCGCAGCCTACGCACCGTACCGCGAGCGGATGTGGCTCATCAGCGACGGCTCGACCGATCACACGCTGATGCGGCTGCGCCAGGCCGGCTGGCGCTGTTTCGATGACGGCCTCAATCGACGCAAGCCCGCGGCTCTGCGCCGCCTGCTCGAGACGCTGCCGGAGTACATCGAGACCGTCATGGTGATCGATCCGGATATCCGCATTCTCGCGCCGGGAGCCGGCAGCGAGATCGATCTCGAGCAATTCATCAGCGAGTTCCAGCAGTCGGGAGCCGCAGCGGCCTGCCCGCGCGTCATGATCGAGCCCGATGGCTTCCTCGCCCGGTTTCAGTCCTTCGAGTACGCGCTCGCGTTTCGGGTCGGCCGCCAGAGCCTCGCGGACTACAGCATCACCTCCGGCGTTTCGCTCTATCGGCGCGAGGCCCTGACGCGGGCGCTGCGCGAGCACTCGCTGTCGGTTTATGCCGAAGACTTCGAGAACGCGGTGATTCTCCTCAACCGCGGCGAACGGATCTACTACGACGGGCGCCTCGTGGTCGGCACCGAAGGACCGGGCTCGTTCCCGCGGTGGTTCTCGCAACGGGTGGGCTGGTATCACGGCCTGCTCAAGGTGTATCTCGAGCGCATCGGATCGGTCTGGCGCATCGCGAGGCGCACCCCGTTCGCCCTGTACCACTACCTGGTATACATCGGCGTACTCACGATCGGCCTGCACGTGGTGAAAGTCGTCAGTGCGACTCTGCTGCTGGTGAGCTTCGTGAGCGGCGTCGACAATCTTTTCTTCGCTCACCTTCAGAGCTGGACCAACCCGGCCTACTTCATGGCCGCCGTCGGGAGCTATCTGGTCTTCGGGGCGGTGGCGCTGTTCACCGTGGTGCCCAAATCCGAGCGCGCCTACGCCGCGCCCATCGTTCCCCTGTATCTCTTCTACGCGCTGGTCCACCTCGCGCCCATGTCGGTGGGATATGCGAACTGGATCGCGCTCAAGCTTCTCGGGCGGCGGCTGTATCGCGATCACTACGAGCCGCAGACGAGCGAGCGCGGCGCACTACAAGGCGGCCAGTGGCTGGCGACGAGGAGACTGCGGTGAGCGCTGCGCGCGCGGGCTCGGCGCCATCCTACCGGGCCGCCGAGTACTGGGAGGACCGTGCCCAGCGCTTTGCCCTCGCGGATGAGGGCCTCGCGGCCGTCTGCTCGTACGGAATGCCGCGCTTTTACAACAGGCTGATCGATTTCTGTCAGCGGCGCGCGCTCGAGCCCTGGCTGAGGCCCGCTCCCGGCACGCGCGTGCTCGATGTGGGCTGCGGCATCGGCCGCTGGAGTCGGCTGCTCGCCGCCCGCGACGCGTGCGTCACCGGGGTCGATCTCAGCCCCACCATGATCGCCGAGGCGAAGCGCCGGGCACTCGCGAGCGGACTCGCGAGCCGGTGCCGATTCGTCGTGCAGGATTGCGCGGCCCTCGAGGTCGCGGGCAGTTTCGACCTCATCCTCTGCGTGACGATGCTGCAGCACATGCTCGAGATGGGCGCGTTGCGTTCCGCACTGAGGCGCATGGCGCTTCATCTTGCGCCTCGGGGCCGCCTGGTCGTCCTCGAGGCGGCGCCGGTGCAGGCGGGCAGCCGCTGCAACAGCGCGGTGTTCACGGCACGTCGCCGCGCCTTCTACCTCGGACTGTTTCGCGAGTGTGGCTTTCGGGTCGAGGCGCTTTCGGGCGTCGATCCGGCGCCCTTCAAGAGGTGGCTCCTGCCTCATCTGCCACGTCTGCCACGCGCGCTGCGCCTCCCGACGCTCGCGCTCGTGACCGCTCTTTCGGCGCCCATCGATGCCTGCTGCGGGCCGTTGCTGACTCATCGCTCTTGGCACGCCGTGTTTGTCCTGCAACACGACTCGGAAGAGCGGCCGTGCGTCTGAGCCGCCGTTCGATACTTGCCATCGTCGTGTTTCTCGCGGTCGCGGGGCTCATCGTCGGCGGCCGTTCGTATGAGGCGCGGCGCGCCGTGCGCGAGTCGCTCTCCAACACCGTCACCGTGACTGTCACCAACGGCGGTGACCGCGGCGCCGGCACGCTGCGCGAAGCGTTGTTCATCGTCGCGACAGCCCCCGGAGCGGCGCGCATCTCGCTCGAGGTGCCGAAGATATCGCTGTTGACCGCTCTGCCTCCGATCGTCAACTCGCACGGCCTGCGCATCGTCGCACGCGAGGGAGGAAGCGAAATCGATGCGCGCGCCCTGAGCGGCGGTCCGGTGCTCGATGTGGCCGCGGCAAACGTGTCACTGAGTGGACTCACGATCCGCAACTGCCCGGGCGATGGGGTGCTGGTGCGGGCGGTTCACTTCAACCTGGAGAACGCGACTCTCGAGGGCTGCGCGGTGGGCGTCGATGTGGCTGGAAACGCGCAAGGCCTGCTTCTCGAGGCCAACCACTTCATCAATGACCGCATCGGCGTCCGGTTCACGAACTCGAGCCCCGGTACGACGGTGGCGGCGAACCAGTTCTCGGGGGAGAGCGAGGCGGGCATCTGGGCGGTGCGCGGCGAGACCGCGGTGCCGGCCGGAGCGATCAGTGTGCGCGACAACCGCTTCGATCAGGACCACGAAGGGATCATCGCCGGCAATGTCGGCATGCTCATCGAGCAGAATCAGATCACCGGCGCGCAGATGGCGGCGGTGGATCTCGTGGGCGCGGGAGCCCTGGTTCGCGGCAATCGCGTGAGCGGCGGCCCGGGTATGGGCATCATCGCCGACGGCGCGCGCGCCGCGGTGATCGAGCACAACGAGATCAACGGGCTCGCGGCCTACGGCATCATGATTCGCGGATCGAGCAGCGCCCTGGTGCGCGCCAATCGACTTTACGACTGTGCCTACGGGATGGCCTTCGTGCTGGGCGATGAACGCAATCCGAGCACGGCGGTGGACAACATCATCATCGAGCCGGGATACGACGGCATCGACGTCGTGGGAGATGCCCCGATTCTGCGCCGCAACCACGTGCTCGCGCCGCATGCGTTCGCGCTGCGCGTGGAAAATTTCGAGCGCCCGGATGGTGAGACGGTGCGCAGCGCCCCCTACCTCGATCATAACTCCTTCGGTCCGGCCATCGCGACTGCCGTGGCAACGCGCAGCGGGGAGGCTACCTGGCGTTGAGACCGGCATGAAGTCTCTCGACAGCACCCAACTCCTGCCGCTGCCGTCGTGGAGCGATCCGCGCGTGCACCTGCTCGATGACTTGTGGCTGCTCGCGATCTTCGCGATCCTGTTCGCCGCGGGCCTGCCCTGGCTCGTGAGCTCGTTCGATATACGGGTTGGCGCGACGCTGCTCGGCCTGCTCGCGCTGGCGGGTATCCACGTCGGCTTCACGATACTCACCGCACCGGCTCCGGGCATCAACCGCGGGCGCCGGCGGGCACTCGCTGTCCTGCATGCCGCTGGCGTCGCCGTGGTCGCGCTCATATGGCATTACGCGGGCGGTGTGCA
>Ga0335074_10016100_pt1 | contig 10522 bp, 9 predicted proteins | sample Lox_Sample_23_FD_206715 | JGI IMG/M metagenome (GOLD analysis project Ga0335074, IMG submission 206715) | Soil microbial communities from Loxahatchee National Wildlife Refuge, Florida, United States - Lox_Sample_2.3 | ecosystem: Environmental > Terrestrial > Soil > Wetlands | place: USA: Florida...
TCATGCCAGCATCAACGATCTGGCCATCAAAGAACAGGATCGCCTCTATCACTGGACTTTGGGGATTCGTCCTCAAGACCATCCTGGATTAAGCGAATTGGGCCTCTGATACCTGAAGTAAGCGCGAATTGGAAAGACGTTGGATGAAGAGGATTGCTGGGCAGATTCCGGGATACACGTATGGAACGGACGAGGTTGGCGCTTCTCCTGTGTCTCTGAAAGAGCTGGAGGAATTGAAGGTCAGCGCTGGATTGACAGCGGAGGATGAGCGCTACCTGAGGCTGGCGGGCGAGGTGCTCGGGGACCAGATCGAGCAGGTCGTGCGTCATTGGCGCAGTGGCATCATCGCCGGTATTCCGAATCTCGCCCGGCACTCGCGGTCGCCGGAGGGGGAGGCGATTCCGGAGTATCTGGCGAAAAGCAACCTGCGTTTCGAGCAGTGGATTCTGGACACGTGCCTGAGACCGTATGACCAGGACTGGCTCAACTATCAGCAGGAAATTGCCTTGCGGCATACGAGTGTGAAGAAGAATCAGGTTGACGGGGTCCGGTCGACTCCGTATGTGCCGCTGCGCGACATCATCGCGTTTGTCGCGGTGTTGAACGAGACGATCAAACCATATCTCGCTGCCAACGGGAATTCGGCCGAGGAGGTGGACAGGATGCATGCGGCGTGGTGCAAGTCACTGCAACTGCAACTGGCACTCTGGGCAAGGGCATACGCGTTGAGCGGGGAGGCAGCGAACGAGTGGTGATGCAGGCGGCGGGGTGATCCTCGAACAACGTTGAGAAGCTGAATCCTGCCGCGATCGCACTCAATCGGATGTTGCAGGGAGTTTCGTATGGCCCTGATTGAGAAGATTCTTTTCCCGGTGAGTTTCTCGCCCTCCTGTGTTGCCATGGCTCCATATGTCAAACGAGCATCCGCGATCTATGACGCGAGGGTGACGCTTATTCATGTCGTCGATCCCGCAAGCTTCAACAGCTACGCACTTGTCGGAGCGCCGTTTTCCGAGATCGCGGAAGACTACCTGGAGAGCGGGCGCACGAAGCTGGATTCGTTTCTGGCGGCGGAATTCCCCGCTGCCCAGTCTGCGCGAATCATGGCATTGGGAGAGGCAGCGGCAGAGATTGCGCGGGTTGCGAGAGACGGAGGATTCGATCTGATTATTATGCCCACGCACTCCGGCCGTTTCAGGCAGATGCTATTGGGCTCGACCACGGCCAAGGTGCTGAATGATGCGGGGTGTCCGGTGTTGACGAGCAGGCATGCGGAGACGATCGCTCCGCGATCCCTGGAGCACCGTGAGTGGCTGTGCGCGATCGGCCTGAACTCCGATTCGGAGCGAGTGCTTCGCTTCGCATGCCAGGGGGCAGCAGAAATTGGGGCTAAGCTTTCGATTATCCATGCAGTGCGGACGGGAGACGCGGACCTGCCGATTCAGCTGGATCTTAAGGAAGAGATGCGCTCTGCCGAGCGGGAGTTGGCGAGGCAACGAATCGCCGAGTTGCAAGGGATCGTCGGGTCGGAGGTTCCTGTACGGATTGCTGTCGGAGCCGTCAAAGAAGCCTTGCTTCAGGCTGCTCAGCAGGCGGACGCTGACGTACTCATTGTAGGGAGAAGGTCCCAGCCGGGCTCGCATGGCCGCATGCGCGACCTGACCTATGTCCTCGTTCGCGACTCTCCGTTTCCAGTGCTCAGCGTGTAAGAGCTCGCGACGAGGCAGCGGAATCGGCCGGAACGGGGTGGTGGCCAGATTGGGACAAGCCTCCAGTGATCGCAATAAATTGCCCTTTTCAACCTGCTTCCTTAATATCGAAGTATCGATTTCCATGCCGCTCTTTATGACGTATGGTTCGGGCTCTTTCGACTTACGCTCTGAATCCCTCGTCATCTGACTCTACTTATCTGGCTTTCACACCGACCTACTTTACACGCTGGACAAAGGCAAACAAAGACTAAACATGCGCATACTTATTACCGGAGTTGCTGGCTTTCTCGGGTCACATCTGGCAGACGCTCTGCTGGCTGAAGGAAATTCGGTTGTTGGCGTCGATAATCTTTCAACCGGATCGCAGGAGAATCTGAAACACCTCAGGAATGAGGCGCGCTTCGAGTTCCGGGAACACGATATCTGCAGGCCATTCGATGTGGGGCCGGTAGATTATGTGTTCAACTTCGCTTCGCCCGCGAGTCCGGTGGATTATGCACGCCTGGGAGTGGAGACGCTGAAGGTGGGATCGTTGGGCACGACCCACGCCCTTGATATCGCCAGGAAGCACAACGCGAAATTTCTGCACGCATCGACGTCGGAGTGCTATGGGGACCCGGATGTGCATCCTCAGACGGAGGACTACTGGGGGCATGTGAATCCGATCGGGCCGCGATCGGTATATGACGAGGCGAAACGGTTTTCGGAGGCGATGACCATGGCGTATCACCGCTATTACGGCGTGGATACGCGGCTGGTACGGATCTTCAATACCTACGGGCCGCGCCTGCAGAAGAATGACGGGCGCGTGATTTCGAATTTCATGGTGCAGGCGCTCAAGGGCGAAGATCTGACGGTCTATGGCGAGGGCGGCCAGACGCGGAGCTTCTGTTACGTGTCAGACGAGATTGCAGGCATCCTGGGACTGTCGCGAACGGATGAGCACCTGCCGGTGAATGTGGGCAATCCGCATGAGTGGACAATTCTGGACTGCGCCAAGGCGGTTCTGAAGGTGACGGGGTCGGCGAGCCGGATCGTGCATCATCCGTTGCCGGAGGATGACCCGGCGCAGCGGCGACCGGATATTTCGAAGGCGAAGCGACTCTTCGGATGGGAGCCGAAAATCGACCTGGAGACTGGGCTGAAGTTGAGCCTGGACTACTTCCGGACGGCGGTTGAAGCAGAGAAAGAGCTGGCGGGATAAGGACTGAAGCAGGGCTCTGCTATCAGGGTTCCCACGCTTCGCTTCGCGAAAAATCGGGCACCCGCATCGGTTCAGGTTCGAGGATAGTCCTTACAATCGGAAGAAAAGTTCTTTATGCTTGCAGTTAAATTGCGTGCATGAGCAGAGATGTGTTTCGCGCCACCGCTGGGTGCGCATAGCAGTTTACTCTTTGCAGGACGGGTGCTGGCAGGCATGGACTTTGAGCAGTTGAGGACTTTTCTGGAAGTGTGCCGGTTGCGGAGTTTTTCGCGAGCGGCGGAAAAACTGATGGTGACGCAGCCGGCGATTTCGGCGCAGATCCGCACGCTGGAGAATGAAGTGGGCGCACGGCTGTTCGACCGGGACGGCGGGAAGGTCACGTTCACGGCAGCGGGCAAGGTCTTCGAGCCGTTTGCCGAGCATTGCCTGCAGTGCCACAACCACATTACGGTCGCGATTGGCGAGCTTCACCGCTCGCCCCGGGGCGAGATTTCAGTCAGCGCGAACGAGGCGACGAGCCTGTACGTTCTGCCGACGGTCTTTGCGCAGTTCAAGCAGCAATATACGCGGGTGGGATTGAGCATTGTAAGAGCCGACCGGGCGCGGGCGATCGAATCGGTGCTGAGCCGTGAGGTGGATTTTGCGGTGGTGTCATTGCCGCTCAAGGATCCCCGGTTGCTGGTGGATATTATTCATCGGGACGAGGTGGTGCTGGTTGCGCCAAAAAACCATTCGCTCGCGCAGCGCGAGTCGGTGAAGTTCCCGGAGATTCTGCAGCATTCCCTGCTGCTGCCCAAGCAGGGCCGGCAGCGAGAGCTGATTGAAGATCTCTTCCGCAGCTATGACGTGCAGCCGCGAGTGGCGATGGAGGTTGAGTCGAGCGAGTTGCTCAAGAGGCTGATCGTCGCCGGGCTGGGCGTTGGCTTTCTGCCGCGAACCAATGTGCTGGGCGACGAAAAAGCAGGCGCGCTGCAGATCGTCAAGGTGGACGGGGTGCGGCTGAGCCGCGAGCTGGCGGTGGTCTATCGGAAAGACAAGACGCTGACCCGGGCGGCGCATGCTTTCCTGGAGATTGCCACCGGCAGGGCGCGACCGCATCCGGCGGCTCCCCCCGTGAAGAAAAGCAGAGGGTAGGCCGGGGAGCTAGAACCTCGGCGGCTGAAGAGCCCCCTGAGCTATCAAGGACCCCAGTCTATTTCCCCGCTTTTCGGAAACGGGAGAGCCTGGAAATCTGGTCTACTCTGAGGGCCTGGAGTTGGCGCTCTTCGCGGCTTTCTTTCGCGCCGAGGAGCGACCGGCCCGAAGTTGGGTACGGCTGTGCGAGTTGAGTGGGGATCCGGGAGGGTAGCCCGTGGACTGGCGCACGATGAGACGGGTAGGGATCATCCAACGGCTGTCCTGCGAGGGTTTGACGTTTTCGGCGACGGAGCGGAGGGATTCGAATGCCCCGCGGGCGAGATCTTTGCGGGACATGCGAACGGTGGTGAGGGGCGGATAGACGAACTCGGCGAGATGAATGTCGTCGAAGCCGATGACTGACATATCTTCCGGAACCTTGAGCCCGGCTCGGGCGAGCACGCGCAGAGCGCCGATTGCGGTCATATCGTTGGAGCACATGACGGCGGTGGGCTGTTCGGGTACGGACAGCAGCCGCTTCATGGCTTCCATGCCACCCTCAAGCGTGTGATCGCCCTCGACGAGCCATCCAGGTTGCTGGTGAACACCGATCTCTTCCATCGACTCGATGAAGGCGGTCTTACGGAACTGAGCAGAGCCCTGGCGCAGCGGGCCGCTGATGAAGGCGATGTTGCGGTGGCCCAGGGCAGCAAGATGTTGCACGCCTTCGCGGATTCCCTTGCGGTAGTCGACGACGAGGGCGCGCACGAGCGGGCTGGGCGGCCCGGCGTCGACGAAGACCATCGGGATGTCGCGCGAGCTGAGCTCTTCGAGGAGCGGCTGCTCGATGCCGAAGGTCATAACGGCGACGCCTTCGACGTGGCGCTCGAGCATGCGGCGGATGCAGGTGGTCATGCGGGCGAGATCGTAGTTGGTGGAACCGATGAGGATTTCATAGCCGTGGGCGACGGCGATCTCTTCGAAACCCTCGATGAGCTCGGGGAAAAAGGGATTGGTGATTTCGGAGATAAGCAGGCCAAGAAGGCGGGTGCGTCCTGAGACGAGTGCGCGGGCCTGGGTGTTGGGAAAGTAGTTGAGCTCGCCGATGGCTTTCCAGACACGCTCGGCGAGCTGCTTGTCGACCGTAGGGACGCGGTTGATAGTGCGGGAGACGGTAGCGATGGAGACACGCGCGTGCTTGGCCACATCGCGAATATCGAGACGACGCTTTTCGTTTCTGCTTTGGCGAGGACGTTTTTTGACGGGCACCCGAGCGGCCTTTCACTTGACTTGGCCAGTGTAGAACGCATAAGGTTCAAAGTTCCAGTAAACGTTTGCCGAAGAAAACTCAGTAAAACGCTTTAGCGGCGTGGCAGTATGCTTATTCGTGAGGGAAGGCGGTGTGAGGGAATGCTGAAGGCTCTCAGGGAAGAGGTCCTGGATGCGAACCTGGAGCTGGTGCGGCGCGGCCTGGTGTTTTACACCTTCGGGAATGCGAGCGGAATCGATCGGGAAACAGGGCTGGTGGCAATCAAACCGAGCGGGGTGCCGTACGAGACGATGAAGGCCTCGGATCTTGTTGTAACCGATCTGGATGGCAGGATCGTCGAGGGAGAGCTTCGGCCCTCGTCGGACCTGGGCACACATCTGCTGCTGTATCGCGAGTTCCCGGCTATCGGCGGCGTTGTGCATACACACTCGGAGTATGCGACGGCGTGGGCTCAGGCCGGGCGGGAAATTCCGGCATACGGGACGACCCATGCGGATTATTTTTACGGGCCGGTTCCGTTGACGGATGAATTGACCGACGAGGAGATTGGCGGCGATTACGTTTTGAACACGGGCTACGCGATCGTGCGACGATTCAAGGAGCTGAATCCGTCCGCTGTTCCGGGAGTGCTGGTCCGGGGGCATGCGCCGTTTGCTTGGGGCAAGACAGCCAAGGACGCGGCGCACAATGCAGTCGTTCTGGAAGCAGTGGCGCGGATGGGATATTACACGGCGACTCTGAACGCGGCGTGCGAGGGAGTGTCACAGGCGCTACTGGACCGGCATTATTTTAGAAAGCACGGCGCGAAGGCGACGTATGGGCAAAGGGACCGGGAACAGGGATCGGGGCCGCGAGACCAAGGCAGTTAGATGTTAAGCGTAGGGGTCAGGGTGTAGGGATTTCGTAACAGCCAAGGAAGCAAACATACATGCAGGCTCAACTTTTGGGAGCGCTCTCCACTTATTTAGCGGCGCCGGGCCATACCCTGGCACACCTCACTTCAGTCGATGTTGCGGTCATCGTGATCTATTTTGCGATCGTCATCTTCATCGGCTTCTACCTGAAAGGCTCGGCGAATACGAGCGAAGAGTTCTTCATGGCGGGCCGGGAGATGACGGCGTGGATCGCGGGTCTGAGCTTTGTCTCCGCCAACCTCGGATCGCTCGAACTGATGGGCTGGGCAGGCTCGGCGTATCAGTACGGAATTCTGGCGACGCACTGGTACTGGATCGGCGCCATTCCGGCGATGCTTTTTCTCGGCATCATCATGATGCCGTTCTATTACATCTCCAAAGTCAATTCGGTCCCCGGGTATCTGCACCTGAGATATGGAGATGGAGCGCGGGCACTGTCGGCGGTGAGCTTCGCGTTCATGACGGTGCTGATGAGCGGCATCAACATGTACTCGATGGCGCTGGTGATGAAGGTGGTGCTGGGGTGGAATCTGAACTTCAGCATCTGGGTGTCGTCGGTCACGGTGGCGTTGTATGTCGGGCTGGGCGGGTTGCGCTCGGCGATTTATAACGAGGTCCTGCAATTCCTGCTGATCTGGCTGGGCGCGCTGCTGGTCCCGATCCTGGGGCTGATTGAAGCAGGCGGATGGACCAATCTTAAGCACCAGATCAGCGCGCGGCTCGGATCTGAATATGTCCATCTCTGGAGCACGACGGGGCACTTCAGCCAGAATCCAATGGGCATTCACTGGACGGGGCTGGTCTTCGGTCTGGCGCTGGTCATCAGCTGCGGGTACTGGACAACCGATTTTCTGGTCGTGCAGCGCGTGCTGTCGGCGCATAATCTGCGGGCGGCGCGGATGGCTCCGATCATCGGCGCGGCGTTCAAGATGGCAGTGCCGTTTATCGTGATTCTGCCCGGACTGATTGCGCTGTCGGTGCTTCCCTATCACCTCGTGGGTGAAACGCAGGCGGTCGCGACGGGCCAACACAGCTACAACGAAGTGCTGCCGCTGATGCTGGTGCGCTACTGCGGGCCGGGACTGCTGGGCCTGGGCGTGACGGCGCTGATCGCGGGATTCATGTCGGGCATGGCGGGCAACGTGAGCGCTTTCTCGACGGTGTGGACGTATGACATTTACGGGGCCTTCCTGCACAAGAACGCGACTGACAAGCACTATGTCGCGATGGGGCGGTGGTGCACGTTTGTTGGCGTGCTGATCTCGGTGGGCACCGCGTACCTGGTGCAGCACGCGGCGAGCATTATGGATTACGTCCAAGGGCTGTTCAGCTTCTTTATCGCACCGTTGTTCGGGACGGTGATCCTGGGCATGATGTGGAAGCGGACCACCAAAGAAGGAGGGTTCTGGGGGCTACTGGCTGGCACGTGCACGGCGATCGGGCTGTTTGTGTGGGTTCATCTCGATCCGTCGGCTCTGCGCTATGTCGCGCTCTCACCCGATGCAAAGGCTCTCGCCGAGGATATGTATCGCGCACTGTGGTCGTGGCTGGTGTGCGTAATTGTAACCGTGGTGGTGAGTTATGCCACGGAGCCCAAGCCTGTCGCTGAGTTGGAAGGGCTGGTGTACGGAGTGGTTCCGTTGCCAGAGGAGCACGACGACTACTGGTATCAGAAGCCGATCGTGTGGGCCGGCGTAATCGCGGTATTGTTTGTGATTCTCAACATAATTTTCTGGTAAGTGGAGGCGACGGTGCGCGAAGAGATTTCGATCTGGTTTTTTGGCGGCGTGCTGTTCCTGATTTATGGCGTGATTGTTTTCATTGAGGGCTTATGGGAGCTGAGCCACCCGCTGGTGAACCCTCCGGTGTTGAACAATCTCCACGCTCCGATATGGTGGGGTGCAATGATGGCCATTGCGGGCCTGACGTACACGGTTAAGTTCTGGCCAAAGAAACACAAGGGTTAGCGAAAGGTATGCGAGCGGGAAAAGCAGGTCCTTCGACTGCGCACGCTTCGCGTGCTCCGCTCAGGATGACATCGAATTTGAGCTGGACGGAAAAACGGGAGATATGAAAAAGCAACTTACGTACGGAGTGATTGTCGGCAGCCGCGGATTTTTTCCGCATCACCTTGCCAAAGAGGGCCGCGAAGAGATCGTCAAGGTTCTCGATGCGAACGGATATAAGGCGGTTGTGCTTTCGCCGGAGCAGACACAGCATGGGGCGGTGCAGACTCCCGACGATGCGCGGCATTGCGCGGAGCTTTTCAAGAAGCATCGCGAGGAGATCGATGGCATTATCATCACGCTCCCCAATTTTGGCGAGGAACGAACGATTGTCGATGCTATCCGGCTGTCCGGGCTGACGGTTCCGGTGCTGGTGCAGGCCACGCCCGACCGTACGGAGACGATGAAGATTTCGCACCGGCGCGACAGCTTCTGCGGCAAGATGTCGGCGTGCAACAACCTGATGCAGTACGGCATTCCCTATTCGCTGACGGCGCTGCATACGGTCTCGCCGAGTTCGGAGGCGTTCAAGAAAGACCTGGCGTGGTTCTCGGCGGTGTGCCGGGTGGTGAACGGCTTCAGGAATCTGCGCATCGGTGCGATCGGGGCCCGGCCGGCGGCGTTCAACACTGTCCGCTACAGCGAGAAGCTTCTGGAACGGAGCGGCATTTCGGTGGAAACGCTGGATCTGTCGGAGGTGCTGGGACGGATCGCACGGCTGAAGGATACGGATGACGCGACGCAGGCTAAGCTGGCTGCCATCAAGAAGTACGTACCCACCAGCGGAATTCCGGAAGCTGCTTTGCTCAAGATGTCGAAGCTGGGCGCGGTGATCGATGGCTGGATGAAAGAGACCTACTGCACGATCAGTGCGATCCAGTGCTGGACATCGCTAGAAGAATATTTCGGAGTGGTGCCGTGCACGATCATGAGCATGATGAGCGAGAATCTGTTCTCAAGCGCGTGCGAAACCGACGTGGTAGGCGTGCTGAGCATGTACGGGATGGCGCTGGCTTCGGAGACGCCGAGTGCGCTGCTGGACTGGAACAACAATTACGGGGATGATCCGGACAAGGCGGTGTGCTTTCACTGCTCCAACCTGCCGAAGCATTTCTTTGCTGATGTGGTGATGGACTTCCAGGAGATTATCGCCGGGACGGTGGGCAAGGAGAACACCTTCGGAACATGCGTGGGCCGCGTGAAGGCTGGTGCGATGACGTATCTGCGCTTTTCAACCGATGACTATACCGGCAGGATTCGCGGGTATGTGGGCGAGGGTGAGTTCACGAACGATCCGCTGGAGACCTTTGGCGGGGCTGGAGTGGTGAAGATCCCCAAGATGCAGAAGCTGCTGCGATATATCTGCGAGAAGGGATTCGAGCATCACGTGGCAGCGAATTTCTCCCAGGTGGCGAGCCCGGTATACGAGGCGGCGACGCGGTATCTGGGATGGGAGATGCACCACCACGCTGTGGAGGAATAACTCGTCAAAGGATACGGCCTTCGACGCAAAAAAGGGTTACCGTCGGCGGGCGGCGGTAGCCCTTTATTGCGAGTCGGTGGTAAAACGTTTACTGACCTACATTACTGTACTTCGTAATTGGCGGAGGCCAAGAGTGGCCATAGTAGCGGGAGTGGATTTCGGGACTCTGAGCGTGCGCGTGACGCTGCTGAACAGGGAGCGGGGGCGGTTGAGCACGGCGAGCGCAGAGTATCCGCTGAAGCGCAAGCGCGAGGATCCGGACTATGCCACCCAATCGCACGCAGACCAGATGGACGCGCTGGCAAAGGCCACGCACAAGGCGATCGCGGATGCCGGGATAGCTGGGGATGCGGTCGAGGCGATTGCACTCGATACGACGGGATCGAGCGTGATCCCGGTGGGCGCGAATCTGGAGCCTCTGGATGACTATTACCTGTGGTGCGATCACCGGGCGAAGGCCGAGGCGCAGCAGATTACGGAGCTGGCGCACCGGGAGAAGCTGGAGGCGATTGAGTGGTGCGGCGGAGTGTATTCGCATGAGTGGGGATTTGCAAAGCTGCTGCACTGGTTCCGGCATAATGCGGAGAAGCGGGGCAAATTTGTAACTGCGTTTGAGCACTGCGACATGGTGGCCGGGACGCTGGCGGGGATTACGGATGCGACCAAGGTAAAGCGCAGCGTATGCGCGATGGGGCACAAGTGGATGTGGAATCCGAAGTGGGGCGGGCTGCCTTCGCAGGAGTTTCTGTCGAAGCTTGATCCGCTGTTCGACGGGGTTCGCGAGAAGCTGGCGGGTGAATACCTGACGTCGGACAAG
>Ga0335074_10016101_pt1 | contig 10521 bp, 8 predicted proteins | sample Lox_Sample_23_FD_206715 | JGI IMG/M metagenome (GOLD analysis project Ga0335074, IMG submission 206715) | Soil microbial communities from Loxahatchee National Wildlife Refuge, Florida, United States - Lox_Sample_2.3 | ecosystem: Environmental > Terrestrial > Soil > Wetlands | place: USA: Florida...
GTGCGGACGATTATGCATTGCCGGGATCTCCCGGAGATCCGCGGCGCTCGGTAGGGTCTGGCCAGAGCCGTAGCTGCCGCCGTGGGGGAGCGTACGGGCTGGAGCGCCGGGCCCCAGTGCGGTCCGGGCGAACGACGGAGTAGGAGAGCCTCATGGCTGGTCGTAGCCGGGTCTGGAGCACGCGGGTGGCGCTGCTGAGCGCGACTGCGCTGTCGGTCGCGCTGGCGGTTGCCACGGTTTCCGGTGCGGACGCCGCCCGCGGCGCGGGCGCTACGGGTGACCGCGGTGTCAGCGAGGCGCAGAAGTTCCGCCCGCCCGCGATCAAGCACGTCTGGGTCATCCAGATGGAGAACGAGAGCTTCGACGCGACGTTCGGCAACCCGTCCGGCGAGCCGTACCTGGCCGAGACGCTGCCCAGCATGGGCGCGCTGCTGGAGAACTACTACTCCATCGGCCATGACAGCCTGGACAACTACATCGCGGAGATCTCCGGCCAGGCTCCGGACTCCGACACGCAGAACGACTGCCCGGTGTGGGTGCCCTTTACCCGCGGCGCGAAGGTCACCAGGCCGTATCACCAGCTCAAGGGCAATGGCTGCGTATTCCCGGCCAAAGTGCTGACGCTCGGCAACCAGCTGTCGTCCCGCCACCTCAGCTGGGCGGCGTACCTGCAGGACATGGGCAACTCACCCGGCCGCGACCACACGACCAGGACCAAGCAGGGCCCAGCTTGCGGTCACCCTGCGGTCGGGAAGCCGGATCCCACCGAGGTCGCGACCGCTAAGGATCAGTACGCCGCCCGGCACGAGGGGTTTATGTACTTCGAGTCTGTGATCGGCAAGCGGTCCTACTGCGACGCTCACATCCTGTCTTTCCGGCCCCTGCTCAAAGACCTGAAGAAGGCGAGCACGACCCCCAGCTTTTCCTGGATCACGCCCAACCTGTGCAATGACGGCCATGATTCGCCGTGCGCGAATGGCCAGCCGGGCGGCCTGGTCTCCATCACGGCGTTCCTGAAGTCCTGGCTGCCGAAGATCATGGGCTCGCCTGCCTACAAGACCGGGATGATCGTCATCACCTTCGACGAGGCCAGCACCAGCGACAGCTCGGCCTGCTGCGGAGAGAAATCGGGCAAGTCGGCTTCCCATCCGAACGTGGCCGAGCCGGGTCAGACCGGCCCTGGCGGCGGCCGGGTCGGTGCCCTGGTCCTCTCCCCGTTCGTGCTGCCGGGCACCGTGAGTCAGGTGCGCTACAACCACTACTCGCTGCTGCGCAGCATCGAGGACATCTTCGGGCTGTCCCATCTTGGCGATGCCGCCATGCCTGCGGTTCATTCGTTCGGGGCCGACGTGTACACCAAGCCGTAGGCCTGCCCGCGCGGCCGGTACGCAGCTACTGACTACGCGCCGGGGCCCGGGTTCGTGAGCATCTGGCGCCGGATCTGAACGGTCGCCGTAGCCGCGGCGACGATGGCACCTTCTTCGTCGACGAGTTCCCCGGCGAGGAACGCGATGTCGCGCCCGCGTCGCACCACGCGTCCTCGGCCGAGCAGGCGGCCCGGCCGGGCCGGCCGCAGAAACTGGACGTGCAGGTCAGCCGTGGGCGCGAAGTCGCCAGGGGCAAGGCCTGCCACCAGCGCCGGCCCGAGTGTGTCATCGAGCATGGCAGCGAGAAAGCCGCCCTGAATGACCCCGGCAGGGTTGAGGAACGCCTCGGGAGCCGTGAACGCTACTTCGATCGTTCCGTCCTCGGGGCTGACCGAGACGAGCTGCCAGCCGAGGGTGGCCGCCGCTGGCGGGAGCGGTGCCCTTCCTTCCACCGCATCCCAGAACGGGCCGACGTGTTCCACGGCCCATATGCTCGCAGGCCCTGCCGACAGTTCCGTCCGGCTGGAGCCAGGCAGGCGCCGGAAGTCGCGGGCGAGCCCGAGCCGGCTGACGGTTGACGTCCGGTCCCGGCGGCCTGTAGGCCTATCGGCATGCCCCCCGTCTCACTTGTTGTCATTGGCGCCGGCGGCCGAGGTACCGGTTACGGCCAGTGGGTGCTCGCGAATCCGGAACGCGCCCGCGTCGTGGCGGTCGCGGAGCCCCGGCAGGTCCGCCGTGACCGGTTCGCCGCGGCGCACAGCATCGGAACAGCGAACGCGGCGGAAGACTGGCGCCAGCTCGCCGTCCGTGACCGGTTCGCCGACGCCGTGCTGGTCTGCACTCAGGACCGGATGCACGTCGAGCCAGTCGAGGCGTTCGCCGCGCTTGGCTATCACGTACTGGTAGAGAAGCCGATGGCGCCTGATGAGCAGACATGCCGCCGGCTCGTCGCCGCGACCGAGCGCGCCGGGGTGATGCTCGCCGTCGGGCACGTGATGCGGTACACCCCGTACACAGCGGCTGTGAAGCAGATCGTGGACTCCGGGCAGCTCGGCGACATCATGAGCATCGAGCACCTGGAGCCGGTCGGATTCTGGCACCAGGCGCACTCCTTCGTGCGCGGCAACTGGCGCCGCGCCGATCAGGCGACCCCGATGCTGCTGGCCAAGTCCTGCCACGACCTCGACTGGCTGCAGTACATCCTGGGCCAGCCGCCGCAGCGCGTGTCGAGCTTCGGCAGGCTGAGCCACTTCACCCGCGACCATCAGCCAGAGGGGGCAGCGGACCGGTGCGTGGACTGCACCGTGGAGCCGGGCTGCGCGTACTCGGCCATCAGGCTGTACGGCGGCATGCTGAGGCGCGGCCAGCACCGCTGGCCGCTTGACATCATCGTCGACGACTTCACCCCGGCCGCGCTGGATGAGGCGCTGCGTCACGGGCCGTACGGGCGGTGTGTGTACGCCTGCGACAACGACGTGGTCGATCACCAGGTGGTGGCGATGGAGTTCCCCGGCGGGACCACAGCCACGTTCACCATGACGGCCTTCAACGAGGCCGGCGGGCGGCGCACCAGGATCTTCGGCACCCGTGGCCAGCTGACCGGCGACGGCGAGACGATCAGCAGCTACGACTTCACCTCCGGCCAGACTCACGTGGTCACCGCGGAGCAGATGGGAGCCATGTCCGCGGCCGGCGGCCACGGCGGCGGCGACGCTGGCCTGATGGACGCCTTCACCGAAGCGGTGGAGCTCGGCGATCCCGGACCCATCAGGTCCGGACCGGGCGAGTCGCTGGCGAGCCACCTGGCCGTTTTCGCCGCCGAGCGCGCCCGCGTGAACGGAACTGTCGAAACAGTCCGCTATGACGGCGCCCGCACCCTGCCTGACCGGCTGCTTACCTGACCGCAGCCCGCGCGGGGCCAGCGATAGGCCCGACGGACCTGTCACTGGCTTCAGAGGCTCGACCTGCGAGATCAGACAGCTGACGCAGGAGAATCATGGCAAACAGCAGCCGCCCGTGCTCAGCCGCGCTTTGGCGCGCTGATGAAGGCACGAGCCTTTGCCGCCCGCACCGCGGTCGTCAGGCTGTCGATGTCGCAGGCACCCTGGTGGCGGCTGCCGTTGATGAAGAAGGTGGGCGTGCCCGACACGCCACTGCGGTCGGCGGAGTCGACGTCGGCGGCTACCTTGGCCTGCCCGGCATGATCGCGCAGGTCGCGACGGAACCGGTCGGTGTCCAGGCCCAGTTCCCCGGTATAGCGGTTCAGATCCAAGGCGGTCAGGGCGCCCTGGTGGGTGAGCACCGCAGCCGGAACTAGCGGTGCAACGGCGATGAGGCCCGCGAGCGTGGCACCACCGCAGCTGTACGCGTAGACCAGCATGGCGATCCACACTGCGAGTTCGGTGGCCACGAACAGGGCGTAGCCGGTCAGCAGCCGAACGAGCTGCCCGTTAGCTGACAGAGCTCGGAACGCGGTCAGTCGTCTCGCGCCGTCGTTGCGCATAGCCCGGCTCCCCTATCAAGGTCCCGTCGACCGGACGGGGCCCGCCCTCCCCTGGACGCCGCAGTGCGCGCACGTCGCCGTCGCGCGATTAGACCGTGGTGCAATTCGTCTCGTCAAGCACCATTCAGGGCTCGCCCGGTCAGCACATGGGGCAGACTCGGTCGCGTGCCAGCCGTGGAGTTGAGGAGCGGCCGTCTGTTGCTGCGTCCTCCGCTGGAGGAGGATGCGGCCGACGCGCTGACGATGCTGCAAGACCCCGACGTGGTGCGGTGGAATCCGGCTCCGACCGTAGTAGATGCAGAAGCGGCGCGGGCATGGTGCGCGCGCGGCGCGGACTGGGGCGACGGGACCCACGCGACCTGGCACGCTGTCGACCGCTCGACCAGCCGGCTGGTGGCCAACTGCTCGATATTCGCGATCGACCGCGAGCATGCGACCGCCAAGATCGGCTACCGGGTCGCTCCCTGGCAGCGCCGTCAGGGGGTAGGCAGCGAGGTCGTCGACGTGGTCGCCCGGTGGGCGTTCGCTGAGCTTGGCCTCGCCCGCCTGCAGCTTGAGCATGCCGTGGCTAACGCCGGGTCTTGCCGAGTCGCACTCAACGCCGGCTTTGTTCTCGAGGGGACTTTGCGCGCTGCTTCCATAGACGGTCTGGGCAGACGTCACGACGATCATGTGCACGGACGCCTGGCAACCGATGCGGTGCCCGTCTATCGCCGGAAGGCCTGACCGCTCACCGGCACACGCGGGCCGGTCAGCGGCACACGGCAAGCGGACGCGTGGCCGTGCAGGAGAGATAAACGCGCACGCCATGCTCGCTGGCTGTGTGCGCAACACCGGTGAGCCGTACCTTATGCCAGCCCGCGCGCGTGGCGGGGACGTCGGGTGACATCATCACGACCAGTTCGTTGCTGGTGACCTTGGTGGTCTCCGTCCCGCCGTGGCAGCCAAGATAGTAGGCAACAGGCGTTCCTGAACCCTCCACCACACATGGCGGCACGATGCCGAGCTCGTGCAGTTGCTGTGCCTCGAGCGCATACAGGTCCGGCCCGAATTGCAGCGAGATCTGCTCGTTGCTCAGGACGAAAGCCTGGGTGACCGCGCCGCTGACCACGAACGCGCATCCTATGCATGCCATAGCTACGGCGATAAACAGATGGCGCCGGGTCGCCAGCCATGCCAGGGCGTCCGCGACCAGAATGCTGAACACGGCCAGGACGGGCAGCAGATAGCGGCCAGCCAGCACCGGCACAAGAAAGCCGTAAGCGGCCAGCACAGAAAGGCCGATCGCCAGGCACAGACGGGTCGAAGTTCCGGTTCGGCGGGCGATCAGCGCGCCAACGGCAACCAGAACCAGAAACGCGGCCCACCAGATGGTCAGGTCGGGATAACGCCAGCCCCCAGGGCACGTCCCGTTGACGCACTCGACCGGCCCGTCGATGATGCGGAGCTGCTTGACCAGCGAGAAGTGGAAGCCGGTGCCAGGCGGGAGCCGGGCGGCGGTTTCCCACCGCTTCACCGGACCGTGGTAGAACGCAACTGCCTCGCCCACCCATTCGATGACACCGGCCAGCGCCCCGGCACCGATCGCGACCACTGCGCCCCAGTCCCTCCAGCTGCGCAGCAGGGCAATGCCGAGGACTGCCGGAGCGAGTACGAAGGCGGCATCCTGATACCGCACGATGATCAGGAAGAAGGTGACAAAGGCAAGCAGTGGCAGCCCAGCCCGGCGGCTGATGAGGCCGTGCACTGTTCGCAGGAACAACCCGGCGAATGCCAGTGCGCCCAGCGCCTCCCACAGGTTGGGCATCACCTGGGTTCCGTAGAGCTGCGTCACCGCGAGGCTTCCGAAGACCAGTCCGGCCAACGCGAGAACCCAGGCCGGCCGGACTCGGCGCCAGCACATCAGGGCCGCAAACAGCCCCAGCCCGGACAGCACTGCCATCCAGACCCGCAGTGTGAGCAGAGATGTAGTCAGAAGGGTGACCGGCGCGGCGAGCAGACCGACGCCCCTGCTGTGATTCGGTGGCATGACAACCGGGCTTGCGTGCGCGCTCGTCTGAGCTATGTAAGTAGTCTCGTCCCACTCCAGCGGCATCCGCAGAGGTTCCCTGACCAGAAGCACAACGATCAGCAGCGCCCCGGCGAGAACAAGCCAGACGATGGAGTCGCCAGCCCGCGACGCCCGGGTTTCATGCTGACCGGAGGCGCGCACCTCCACGCTAGCGTGCGCCACCCTCATCGCCTCCCCAGCGGCATTGAGATCCGCGCCGAGGATGCGCTACCCGGCCGGCCAGCACCAACGGTGCCATTCCCGGCTACCAGGCACCAGGGGAGATCTCCCCAGACGGCGGGCAGAGCTCAATCGGCTGCGTCACCGGCGGCCCTGCAGTGAGATTGCCCACGTATGCACGGGACTGATTACGTCCGGGGTTTCCGCCAATGACGATGCTCGTCCAGTCCGGGTCGATGAGCATCGGGACGAGCCGTGCCGGATCCTCCGACGCCACCCACGACTGCCGGAGCACCGGATCGTCGATGCTCGTCGCGAAGCTGAAGTCGGTCCGCCCTACCTGGTGCGCGTACCGCTCAGTGACATCCGCGCGAATCCGCAGGTGCTCGTAGAGGTAGGCACGGATCTCGGCCTTGTCCGCGCCGAATTCGTGCAGCGCGATGGCGACGCTCGGCGACAAGAGCAGCAGCGGGTTGAACCCGCCGTGGACTGTCGCCGTGTAAGCCCACGGGCCGATCGCGTTGGCGAGGATGCGCGCGATCGTCTCGAGGTGTTCTTCCGCCGACTCACCGGCGGTGTAGATGGGCGCGGAGTGGTTCGCGACGAGCAGCACGCTCGCGGTGCTCTGACCGAGCGCAAAGCCGTTGTCGACGCGGAACGGATCCCAGCCGATTGCGCGTGTCGACGTCTCATCCTCGGCCATGACCACGTTGAACGAGTAGCCAATCGCTCCCGCGTCGCTCGTACCTGGCGGAATGCGCAGGCCGCCCACGTTACGCAGGAGGAGGCGCAGGAAGCGTCCGATGCTCGTGTTCGCCTGCCGCCCGAGGCGCATGGCTCCCGTCCCGCTATTGAAGTCCAGCGCCTCGACGACCGGGCCGCTCACGACGATCAGCGGTTCGAGCCCGAAGGTGGACGTCAGATCTGCCATCCGGAAGCGCGGATCGGCGAGGCAGCGCCCGATCGCGACAAGCACCGGCATGTACGCCGCGCGGCACCCGGCCATGACGCCGTTCACGGCGATGTTCATGATCGTGATCTCCCGCAGCTCCGGCGCGAGTACCCCGAGGACGGTGTCAGCGTCCTCGTTCGTCGCTGCCAGGAAGCGGTCGACCCGATCGGGCGTCGGCGGGACTATCGGCAGTCCGTCGCTCCAGCCGCTGGCCAGGAAATGCTCCTCGACCTCGTCGAGCGAGCCGGTGAAGACAATTTCCCGCGGCTGCGGCTCAGGCCCAGCCGCCGTCACTGCCACACCGTGCCCGGGCCGCTGAAGCGCCTCCTCGACCTGGCTGAGGACGACATTGCGGACCTTGTCCCTGAACATCTCCTCGGTGTCGGTCTGGATCGCGCCCGGGTACACCGCCAGGCGGGGCTCGTCGTCGCCGAAGATCGACGCGACGGTGCGGGCCATTGGCTCGAACCCGCTAGAGACAACTCCGACTGCCGGAAGATCTGCCTCCTCTGCAACTGCCACCGCCCGCATGACCCCGGCGGTACACCGCCCGCACGCGCCAACCGCTACGACAGCCGCGTCAGCCCTGGCGTGCGCTAACTGCTCGCGGAGCGCGTCGAAGACCGAGTAGTCGTCACCGAAGTCACTGACAAAGTGCGTGTGATCGATGAACTCGACGTCGGCGACCTGCGCGCTGACCCGCTCCTCGAAGGCGCGCAAGATCTGGTCACCTCTGAACAGGTGGTCCCATATCAGCGCGATGCGCGCGCCGGACAGCGTCAGCAGCCCGGGCCGGGCGCGCTGGCCGCGTCTGGCCGACCGGCCGAGTGGCCACAGCGTGGCGTATGAGGGCTGAGCTTCGGCCATGGCCCGTCACGCCTCCATCGTCGTCAGGGCCAGGATCTCGGCGGGCGTGAACCCGGCGGCGACCTGCTCGACGACCAGCTGCTCGTTGCGACGGCGGAACAGGGCCAGGTCGGTCACCAGTATGTCGACACACGCCTTACCGGTAAGCGCGTAGCTGCATCGCTGCACGACCTTGGGGCGGCCCAGGCTGTCGCAGTGCTCCATCATCACCATGACAGTGCGGCCGGACGCGACCAGGTCCATGGCACCTCCGATCCCGCCGCCGATCATGTCGGGGGTCCGCCAGTTCGCGAAACTACCCTCGGCGTCGACCTGGTAGGCACCGAGGACGACAACGTCCACCCGGCCTCCCCGGATCATCTCGAAGGCTGTGACGCTGTCGAAGTAGGAGATTCCAGGTTCTGGCGCAACGGCGAATCCACTCGCGTTGAAGACGTCCGGGTCGCTCTCGTCGTCCGGCACTACCTCGCCGTACCCGAGGATCCCGTTCTCTCCGTGCATGACGATGTCCCGGTCGCGGATGTAGGACGACAAGTTGCTTGGTATGCCGAGGCCGAGGTTGACATAGGAGCCATCGGGCAGGAGTGAGGCGGCCAGTTCAGCCATCTGCGGGCGCGACCACCCTGGCTTGCCGTTGTAGACGCGGGGGACGCTGAGGTTCCGGCTGCGCGGGCCGTGCCTCGGCCCGGAATTAGGAACCGTCGCGCGGACGACCCGCGAGACGAAGATGCCCGGCAGCCCGATCCGCTCCGGCGGGATCTCGCCAGCACCGACAACCTCGTCGACCTCCACGATCGCAACTCGCGCCGCCTTGGCGAAGCTCGGCCCGAAATGCTGGTTCGCGCCGCGGAACTCGACGTTCCCCAGCCGGTCAGCGCGGTGAGCCGCGATGAAGGCGTAGTCCACCGGAATAGCCGTTTCCAGCAGATAGGGCTTGCCGTCGAAATACCGCTGTTCCTTGCCGTCGGCGATCATCGTGTCGACTCCCGTTGGCGTGTAGATGGCCGCGAGACCAGCGCCCGCCGCACGGAGCCGTTCCACCAGCGTGCCCTGCGGGACCATCTCATAGGTCAGCTCGCCAGTCCGGATGCGCTTCTCGGCCGGGGACAACCCTCCTGGCCGGGCGGTGAACGACACGATCAGGTGCCGGACCTGTCCGGCTTCCACCAGAGCCTGGCCCGCCGCCGGAATCCCGTTGGCGACCAGGCGGAGGTCCTTCGTTCCGCGCTCGGCCAGCGCGGTCAGGAGGCTCACTGGCGCGCCTGCGCTCGGGCCGAAGCACGTGATGGCCAGCGTTGCCCCGTCCGGAAGGTCATTGATGGCGTCGGCAGGCGAGGCATAGAGCTTGTCCATGGTCCCAGCCTCCGTTGCCGGGTCGGTCGTCACAACGACGGTTGCCGCCATCCGGCAGACGACTTTGCGACGGTCCGCTGACATGCTTTCGTGGGATCTGTGGACTCGAGTGCGCTCGTCGATCCCACGGCCGCACCTGGCCCCGCGGTGCGCGGCCGGGCTGTCGCCCGGGCTCCGGCCCTGGGCTCGCTGGGCGGCCGGAAGTTAGCGCTGGTCACCAATGCGTGGCCGTCCTGGCACCGAATGACTGACCGTCTCGATCGCCAGCTTTCCGAGCGGGTGGATGGAGTCACGACGGCGCGATACCTCATCCCCAACGGCTCGGCCGCTGATCCGGCTCTGCTCGGGGAGATCGCCGGAACGGCGGACGCTGCAGTGGTCGGGCTCGGGAACTGCGGGTCGTGCACCGCGTGGAGCTATCACGACGCGGTCTGCCTTTCCGAGCTGGGGCTGCCGGTTGTGCTGGTCGTGACCAGCCAGTTCACCGGCCTGGTGGACGCTCTCGCTGCGGCTAAGGCGGTCGTCATACCCACTGTGGTGCTCGACGTGAATCCGGAGACAATTGACAGCGACTCCGTGCTGCGCCTGCTCGACAGCGCGTACGACGACATCCTCGCGGCTCTCCTGAAGCCGGCCGCAGATGGCGGACCGGCACCGGCCGAGGCGGCCACATTTCCTTTCCTTGTGTCTTATGACGATGAGGATGCCGCGCTGCAGGCGTGCCACGACCGCGGGTGGACCGACGGGCTGCCGGTGGTGCTGCCCACGTCGCGGCGCGTGGATGTCATGCTCGGCGCCCTCGGGAACCCGGACGCAGTGGTCGCCTGGATGCCGCCGAGCGGCTTCGGCGTCACCAACCGTGCGCTGGCCGCCAACGCGGTCATGGCCGGCTGCGCGCCAGAGCATCTGCCGGTGCTCACCGCCCTGGTGCGGGCCGTCTGTGTGCCAGGCTTCAACCTCAACGGCATCGCGACCACAACAGGTCCGTCGACGCCGTTCGCCGTGGTCAGCGGACCAGCGGCGATGCAGGCCGGGCTCAACTCTGGCCGCGGGGCGCTCGGCCCCGGCCGGCGCGCCAACGCCGCCATCGGCCGGGCGCTGCGCCTGCTGGTCGCGAACGTCGGCCGGGCCAGGCCGGGTCAGGTCGCCAAGTCGAGCATGGGCCAGCCCGGCAGGTACACCATGTGCATCGCCGAGAACGAGGCGGCATCGCCATGGGAGCCCCTGCACGTGACGCTCGGCCTGCCGG
>Ga0335074_10016102_pt1 | contig 10521 bp, 7 predicted proteins | sample Lox_Sample_23_FD_206715 | JGI IMG/M metagenome (GOLD analysis project Ga0335074, IMG submission 206715) | Soil microbial communities from Loxahatchee National Wildlife Refuge, Florida, United States - Lox_Sample_2.3 | ecosystem: Environmental > Terrestrial > Soil > Wetlands | place: USA: Florida...
TAGACCGGACTAGGCGAATCCTCCAGCCGCGCCATGTAGCGCGGGTGCTGCCATAGCGTACCGGTATCAGCCCTCAACCGGCAAAGCGATGGCAAGACCGGCCTTCACTCTGGAACGACGTGCAGGATCCCGCTCGGCGAGGCGGCTGCCAGTGCGGCGGAAGTGATCTGTGGGGTGCGAGTGTACCTTGTGGCTCCGGCTCGGGCCGGATTAACGTGCGGAGTTGCCCTTCGTGAAGCGGTACCCCTAGAAAACGAGGGTCAACGCTTCACGATGGGGTGAACGCACACGTTATCCAGGTCCGCTTGGGCTCGGGAGCTGCAAGGCCGGCCATCCCTGGGGTAGATGCCACTTATGTCCGCCTTGCCGCCAGCCGCCCGCACGCCATCAGCCCGCCAGCGCGCCAGCCCGCCAGCCCGCCGGTCCGACCCTAGCCCGCCGGTCCGGCCTAGCCGACCTAGCGGGCCTCTATGACGTTGTAGTCGCCACGGAGGTAGGCCTCGCGCATCTGGCGCTTGGAGAACTTGCCGACGCTGGTCTTGGGAATTTCGGTGATGAAGCACCAGCGCTCCGGCAGTTGCCACCTCGGCACCTGATCGCCGAGGAACTCCCGCAGTTTGACGGCCGAAACATCGGCACCGGGCCGCAGGACGATGGCGGCCATCGGGCGCTCGCCCCACTTCTCGTCCTCGACCCCGATCACCGCGGATTCAGCCACGTCGGGGTGGGACATCAGGATGTTCTCCAGCGCCATGGACGAAATCCATTCGCCACCGGACTTGATCACGTCCTTGGCCCGGTCGGTGAGCCGGATGAAGCCGCGCGAATCCAGTGTGCCGACGTCACCGGTGCGGAGCCAGCCGTTGTGGAACTTACCTGGGTCGTCGTCCTTGTGATACGAACCAGTGACCCAGGGCCCGCGGACTTCTACCTCACCGACGGCCTCGCCGTCGGACGGTAGCACGACGCCGTCGTCGCCGGTCAGCCTCCCCTCTATCGCGCAGAACAGCCTGCCCTGGCTGTCCCGGTACTCCCAGGCCTCCTCCTCGGTAGCGCCGGGCGGCACGTTGGCCACGCTGCCCAGCGGCGAGGTCTCGGTCATGCCCCAGGCCTGCCGGATGTACACGCCGAACTCGGCCTGGAAGGCGGCCTGAAGCGAACGCGGAACGGCCGAGCCGCCGCAGATCACCAGCCGCAGCGAGGACAGGTCGGCCGCCCCGCCGGCCCGGACGTGGGACAAGATGCCCAGCCAGATCGTCGGTACGCCGCCGGCAACCGTAACTCCCTCCGAAGCGATCAGCTGGACCAGGGCCTCCGGTTGCATGTGCCGGTCCGGCATGATCAGCCGCGCACCGCACAGCAGGGAGGCATAGGGCAGGCCCCAGGCGTTGGCATGGAACATCGGAACCACGGGAAGCACCCGGTCTTGTTCTGATAGAGAAAAGGCGTTGCCCAGGCAGGCACCCATCGAATGCAGGTACATGGACCGGTGGCTGTAGACGACGCCCTTCGGATTGCCGGTCGTGCCGCTTGTGTAGCACATGGCGGCGGCATCCCGCTCGTCCAGCGACGGCCAGTCGAAGGTGTCCGGTGCGGCGGTGAGCAGATCCTCGTAGGAGTGCACGGTGACGCCGGGAAGGTCAGCCACACCGGAGCCAGTTACGATCACGTGTTTGATGCCAGGGGCCTTCGGCAGGACTTCGGCGAGGCGCGGCACGAGCGACTCGTCCACGATCACCGCGTAATCCTCGGCATGGCTGGCCACATAGCCGATCTCGGCCGGGTCGAGCCGGATGTTCAGCGTGTGCAGCACGGCGCCCATGGAGGGGATGGCCAGGTAAGCCTCGAGGTGCTCGGCGTTGTTCCACATGAACGTGCCGACGCGCTGGTCGGCGTCCACGCCCAGGGCGCGCAGGGCGTTCGCCAGCCGGGCCGCCCGGACACCCACCTCGGCGTACGAACGCCGCCGGGCTGGACCCTCGGTGCCGACGAACGTGACGACCTCACGGTCGCCGAAGATGGTGGTTCCGTAGCGCATGATCGACGTGACGGTCAGCGGGATATCCATCATCGTGCTGCGCATCTGTGCACCTCCGGAACGCTTTTCCCCGATCGTGCCACGAAAAGTAAGGCGTCGCCAAGCTCCTCGTCGACGCGGAGTTTGGCCACCGCGCGCGATACCGTGCTCTTCACCGTGCCCAGGCTGACGCCGAGCACGCTGGCGATCTCCGGTTCGGTCATGTCCTCGAAGTACCTGAGCATGACCGCGGCACGCATCCGTTCCGGCAGCCGGTCCAGCGCGCGCCGCACCACCTCGGCCACGTCGCTGTCGCCCGCTGGATCGGCGACGGCCTGGTCAGGCAGCTCGTCGGTGGGATACTCCTCCAGCTTGCGCCGCCGCCACCAGGAGATGTGCGTGTTGACCATTGTGCGCCGCACATAGTTGTCCAGGGCGGCCCGGTCGTTGATCTTTCCCCAGGCGCTGTATGTCTTGGCCAGCACCGCCTGGACGAGGTCCTCGGCATCCGCCTTGTTACCGGTCAGCATGAACGCCGTCCGCAGCAGCGAGGTCTCGCGACCGCGGACATACTCCCGGAAAGCGGCCTCATCCGCCTCATGATGCGACCGTCCGTGATCGCCGACGACGTTCATGCTGTCTACTTTACTTAAAGCGACTCGTGCGGCTACAATCCGTGCTCGGCAAGTCGTGCCGATGCCTAGGTACCCCGGTGGATAGATCTGTGTGACCTCGCGAACCAAGCAGCCTGAATCACTTGACGTAACCGCCCGGGCAAAGGAGGGTCATAACCGGAGGCGTCATGCAATCTCACGAAAGGCAAGTGCGGCATTCGACTGATTTCCCCGGATGGTGCGACGATGTCACGGACTCGACCAGTCCGGCCCGTTTTGCGCGCAGGGCGCTGCTCCGGGCTGCGGTACTCAGGTCGCACGGCGACGAGGGCCAGCGACCGGAAGGCGCCCTGGCTGGTGACACGCCCGCGTACACCGTTACGGGGAAGATCCTAGACATCAGCCCGCACATCCTTGTGCTCGACACCGATGACGGCGAGCAGCGCTTCCCGCTGGCCTCCTCGGCCAAGGCGTGGCGCGGTGGCCCGGTCGCGCCGGCGGCGCTCCGGCAGGGTGATCAAGCAATTGTGCGGCGAAGCAAGCCCGGAATGTCGGTCGTCGACCGGCTCTGGGCGGAGGCGGGCCGTGTCACCGGGACGATCATCGAGCGGGACGGCCCGGCGACGCTGCTCGTGGACGAGGGGCCCGCCAAGGGCCGCCGGATCGTGATTATCGGCGCCGGCGCCACAGGGCGCATCCAGGTCCGCTTCCCCCGGCTGGAACCCGGCTACCTGATCGACGTGATCGGCCTGCGGCACGACGGCTTCCTGGAGGCGTTGCTGCCGGCCACCGCCCAGCCGCCGTACCCGGCCGGACATCCGCCGGTACCGCCTCTGGTGAGCGGGCACGTGCCCGATCCGCTCAGCGGCACCGCCGTCTGGCATGAGCCGGGCGAGGAGCCGACCGGTCTGATCGGTCTCGCCTACCCGGCCTTGGACCCGGAGACCAGCTGCGAGCAGACCAGGACTGTCCCGGTCACCTGCGACGGTGACCTGCACGCGGTCGACCCGCACGCCACGGGTCCAGGCTGCATCCGGCTGCCCTACCTGTCTGTGGGCAGCATGCTGCGGCTGCGCAACGACTGCTCAGGACGCGTCCGAGTCCTGCCGGTCACCGGCTGCGGGGCTACGGCGCGCCTGTTCTGCGACCGGTGCGTCAGCTGCGGAGCCTCGCAGAAGGGCAGGATCGCCGACCTGACCATGACCGCCTTCGTCGAACTCGGCGGCAATCTCGAGGACGGCTGCTTCAACGCGACGATGACTATCGGGGGCTGATCCGCCATGGTGGGCGTCCGGGACCTGCAGGTACCGCTGCTGGCGTGCATACTGCTCATCGGCTGCGCCGGCAAGGCCTGGCGGGTGGTACGGGACCGCTCAGTGGCCTCGGCCCTCGGGCCGACGATCCTGTTCCCCTGGCAGTTGCGGCGGCCGATCATGTTCGCCATGTCCGTCGCCGAGTTCTGTCTCAGCTCCGCGTTGCTCGTTACCGCCGGCCGTTTCCAGGCGGGGCTGCCAGCCAACGCCGTCCGGGTCTGCACCGCCCTGTTCTTCCTCGTCGCTACCGGGACCCTGTATGAGGTGAGGCAACGCCGGCCCGGCGTGGGCTGCGGCTGCTTCGGTGAGTTCAGCGATACCCCTATCGGCCTGCGTACGATCGGACGGGCGGCGCTGCTCTGCGCGGCGGCGGCCGTCGCGACCGGCGCTCCGCCGCTGCGCATGCCCGCCTCGCCGGCGCAGGCGTGGCTCTGGCTGGGCGTACTCGGCGTTGAACTCGCACTGCTGGCGGCTCTTTCCCCGGAAATCGGCCAGTTCCTGGTGCGGCTCGGCTATTCCGAGCCGTGCGAGCTGCGCAGGCTCCCCGTCGCACGGACGCTTTCGGCGCTGCGGGCCAGCGCGCAGTGGCGCCACTACGCCGGGCAGGTGTCGGCGGACATACCCCAGGATGTGTGGCGCGAAGGCTGCTGGCGTTTCGTCGTGTTCCCCGGACTCGCCAACGGCCGGCGAACGGATGTGGTGTTCGCGGTCTACCTGCAGCCACGTCGGCCGCCGATCCGGGTGGCGGTCCTCGACGAGACGGCGCTCAGCGCCGATTCGCTGATCTAAAGCTCTCTAGCGTATTCACTAGAGTTATATATAGGCACCTCTAGATCGGCTGTGCGCGGAGGAACTTGCCGAAGTGCGGGACGGTGAACGCGATCAGGCCGCGTTCCGAGCTGTAGATGAGGCCCTTCTTGATCAGCCCGTCCCTGGCCGGCGAGAGGCTGGATGGCTTGCGGCCGAGTTCGTCGGCGACCACTGAGGTCGGCACCGGCTCGTCTCCGGTCGCGGCCATGGCACGCATGTATTCGCGTTCGGCCGGGGTTGCCCGCTCGTACCTGCTGCCGAAGAATCCGACGGCCAGTTCGCTCTCCGCCTCGGGGGCGGCCACCTTGACGTCATCCGCGGTGACCGGCGAAGCGGCCGCCACATCCCACGTCACTTTCCCGTACGCCTGCACGAAGTACGGGTAGCCGTCGGCCGCCTCGTACAGCGCGTCAAGTGCCGCGTCGTCGAAGGTAACCCCCTCCCGCTCGGCCGGCGCGATCAGCGCCAGGTCCGCGGCCGCACGGTCCAGACGGTCGATGCGGGCGTAGCGGAACAGGCGTTCTGAATAACTCTTGCTCGCCGAGAGCACGGACGGCACATGCGGCAGGCCTGCTCCCACTACGATCAGTGGCCCGCCGTTCTGCGACAGTTCGTGACAGGCGGCGCACAGCGCGGACACATCCGGCGCCGGGATGTCCTGCATCTCGTCCACGAACAGCCCGATGCCGACGCCAAGATCCTGCGCCACCGACGCCGCCTCCGCGAATAGCTCGGTGAGATCCACCTCCAGGTCGCCCGAGTCGGCCCGGCCGCGGATCGCGGGTACGTCGATGCCGAATGTGGCGGTCACCGACGTGCCCTTCGGCGCGGCGGCGTCGCGCAGCGCGAAGGACTTCAGCACGCCGAGGAAGTACTCGATCCGTTCCGGCCCCCGGTGACGCGGCGCGATCTCCCGGACCGCCATGTGCAGCGCGGCCGCGATCGGCCGCCGCATCGACTGGTCGGGCCGGGCCTCGATCTTGCCGGTGCCCCACAGTCGCTGGATGGCCATCGACCGGAACGTGTTGAGCAGGACGGTCTTGCCGACGCCACGCAGCCCGGTGAGCACCATCGAGCGCTCGGGGCGGCCACGGGCGACCCGCTCAAGGACGACACCGAACTGCTCGATCTCGCGGTCCCGCCCGGCCAGTTCGGGGGGCCGCTGGCCAGCGCCGGGGGCGTAGGGGTTGCGCACCGGATCCATGGCATCGGACTCTATGGCCTGATCTAGGCTGGACCCTAGATTGAGCTAGAAACCGCTACTGGCGTGTCGCGCCGTCCCGTTTTCCGTTAATCCGGGCCAGATACGCGTTGTAGGCGGCCAAGTGCTCGTCGTCATCCACGGTCTCCTCCGCGTCCGCGGAGGAACTGACCGTGGCCGCGAAGTTGGCCCGGCGCGCCGTGTCCAGCCAGCCAAGCCCGGTGTCGCCGCGCGTCTGCCTGCTCCAGGCGAAAAAGACCGTCATCATCAGAACAAACATGATCGCCGCGCCCCCGACCCACATGACAGCGCCGCCTTCATGGACGTCCGCGAGCGCGCTCGGCGCCCAGGATGGCCGGTTAACGGCCATGGCCGGGAACGGAAGGGCGTTCTCTGACCCGAGGATGAGCCCGGTGAACGCGTCGACCGGCATGGCGATGAACAGCAGGAAGATCCTGGACGGATAGGAGATCCGCCAGCGGATCGGCTCGCGCCCGATCAGCGGCAGGAAATACAGGTACCCCACGACGAGGAACAGCACGTGTTCGCCCTCGTGCACGGTGTCGTTGGTGAGTACCAGGTTCATGAAGCCGGTCAGATGCGTCGCCACGATCGTGCCCGTGTACAGCACCACGCCGAACGGCGGGAACGTCAGGGCCGTCACCACCCGCGAGCGCAGCGCCTTCTTGGCCCAGGTGTGCAGCGGGTTGCGGCTGGCGTGCAGCAGCAGGGTTCCCGGCTGCCCCACCACCAGCATCGGCGGCGCGATCATGAGCAGCATCAGGTGCTGGACCATGTGATCCCAGAACAGCACGTCATCGTAGGCGCCGACGCCGCCTTCGATCGCGAACACGACGACGAGGATCCCGCCGAGGAACGCGGCGGTCCGCCACCATAGCCACGGCCGCGCCGGGTGGCGCCGCCATACCCGGTAAACGCCCCACAGATACAGGCCGGCCGCGACCACCGCGAACGCTGTGACGACCGGTGCGAACTGCCAGTTCGTGAACAGCTCGCCCACACCAACGGGGGGTAGTCCCTGACTTCCCATGGTCAAGAGACTACATGCCGTCGTAGATCATGGCCGGGCGGGAATAACCGGGTGCCCGCTGACGGCCAGCTCCTCCGCTTCGTCCGCCGGCATGGGCATCGCGAGCAGGTATCCCTGCCCGAACCTGCAGCCCATCGCGACCAGCTTGTCCCGCTGGGTCTCGTTTCCTATGCCTTCGGCGATCACTCCCAGCTGAAGCGTCCGCGCCATCCGGATGATGCCTTCGACCAGCGCCCGCTGCGGCTCCGACGTGTCGATGTCGTCCACGAAGGACTTGTCTATCTTGACAATGTCTACCGGCAGCCCCTTCAGGTAGCTGAGCGAGGAATAGCCGGTGCCGAAGTCGTCGAGGGCCAGCCTGACCCCGCCCGCCCGCAGCTCGCGGAGGTCAGAGCGTATCCGGTCCTCATGCGGCAGCAGCATGCTCTCGGTCAGCTCCAGCATCAGGGCCGAGGCGGGCAGGCCCGATGTGGCGAGGACCCGGCGCACGCGATCCACGAACCCGGTCTCGCGGAACTGGCGCGCCGACACGTTAACGCTCACGTACAGCGAGGTGCCCCGCTTGCGATTCCGCAGCCACCCCGCCAGGTCGGTGCAGGCACGCTCGAGGACCCACGACCCGATGGGCACGATGGCGCCGGTCTCCTCGGCCAGCGGGATGAACTGGCTGGGCTGGAGCACTCCTCTGCGCGGATGCGGCCAGCGCACCAGCGCCTCGAAACCGACGATGGCACCGTCGGCCAGGGCCACGATGGGCTGGTAGGCGATGGTGAACGCGGAATCGGCCACGGCCTGTTCGAGCGCGGTCTGCAGCTCCTGCCGCCTGGTCAGCCTGACGCTCAGCACAGGGTGGTACCGCTGCCATCTTCGCTTACCCGCTGCCTTCGCCGCGTACAGCGCCAGGTCCGCGTGCTGGAGCAGGTCGGTGACGTCGTCGCTGTCCCGTGTCGTCGCGATGCCGACCGTGGCCCTGGTCAGGACCGACCCGCTGTCCAGCTCGAACGGCGCCTCGAAGGCCTGCACGACGCGTTCGGCGAACGCGTCCGCCACCACCGCGTCCGGCAGATGCTCAAGGAGGATGGCGAACTCATCTCCGCCCAGCCGCGCCGCGGTGTCACCGGCGCGCAAGACGCCGGATAGCCGCTGGCCGACCGCGACCAGGAGCTCGTCACCGACAGCGTGGCCCATCGTGTCGTTGACGGTCTTGAAGTCGTCTAGGTCCGCGAAGAATACCGCCACCACCGTGTTCTCCCGCTCGGCCAGAGCGAGCGCGCGCGCGATGCGGTCCTGGAAGAGCAGCCGGTTGGGCAGGCCGGTCAGCGCGTCATGGAAGGCCAGGTCGGTGAGCATGTTCTCCAGCTCACGCCGCTCGGTCACGTCGCGCAGGGTCAGGACAAGTCCGCCGACGGTGCTGTCCTGGCGCAGGTCGCTGCACCGGACCTCGACCTGGACGTCCTTCCCGTCGGCGCGGGTGATCCGCCAGTCGTTGTAGCCGTCCTCCCCGGCGTGACCGCGCATGCGCGCCAGCTCACCGGCCACCGCGTCCCGCTCCCCGTCTGCGACGAGGTCCAACAGCCGCGCCCCCTCCACGGTGACATCGCCGAAGATGGTGCTAGCCGACGGCGTCGCGTAGCGGACGTCCCCCGCGTCGCCGATGATCAGGATCACGTCGGACGTGTCCTGGACCAGCGTGCGGAAGTACGCCTGCTTACCCTGCCTGATCAGTTCCTGACTCAGCACCACACGCTCGACCGCCAGGGCTGCCTGGCCCGCGAGTATCTCCATAGTGGCTGCCAGGCCGGCCAGGAGCCGATGATTCGCTGACACAGCCAGTATCCCGATCAACGGGTCACCGGATGGCCGGTCCCTGAGCGCCAGCGGGCACAGCAGCACCGCGTCCGCGCCCGGTGGCAGTGCGCTCGCGCCCTCACCGAGTTCGCCGGCGGTCACCAGCCGGGATCGCGACCCGTTGACCGGGGGCAGCCAGGCATCTGCCAGCTCCCGCACCCGGCTGTGTCCGCCGCCCGCCGTCCGGAGTACCCCGTCCTCCCGTATGACGACCAGCACCTCGCGCGGCGGCTGTCCAGACTGCCACGGGCCCAGCAGGTCGGTCGCGGCGTATTCCACGGCCGTCGCGGCGTCCTGCACCGTTACCGCTGACGCGAGCGCGGCGCCGGCCAGCCGCACTGCCCGCTCCCTGTACAGGACACGGCGAAGCGAGGCCGCGACATCCCACAGGCGGGAGACCACAAGCAGGTAGATAATGGCTGAGAACACCGCGATCACGCTGTCGTAGTGGTTCTTGTCTCGCAGCGACTGGATCAGCAGCAGAACGGGCGCGATGAGCGAGGCGAGCAGCAGCGTCGCGAGCCGCAGCACGGATATCTCGGTCCGGCGCTGGGGAACCGGGCGGGTCAGGTCCGCCATCGTCGGATGCAGGGCGGCTGCTCCCCAGGTGAAGTAGAAAACTACCCAGCCGAGGTCGACCGCCGTCCCGTCATAAAAGGTGCCGCGCAGTTGGATGACGCTGTACGCCAGGTCCGACGCCAGCGTCGCGATCGTGCCTACGGCAAGCAATTGCAAAGATCTGGCTCGCCAGAACCCGGGTGCGAGCAGCCTGGCCAGCATGGCCAGGATGAGCAGGTCACCGAGCGGGTAGCCGATCGCCACCCATTTCTGCAGCGGGGTGAACGAGTGATCGCCGGCGTCAGGCAGGATGAGGTAAAGCCAGGAAAGCAGGGACAGTCCGGCAGTCAGCGTCAGCGCGTCGAGCAGGCTTCTCCGGTCGCTGCCGGCCGTCCGCCACCGGATGAAGATATAGAGCCCCGCCCCATAAATCGGATATGTCAAAAGGTAGAGAACATCGGCAAATGACGGAAATGGTTCCGTCTTCCCCTGGACTTCGATGACCACCTGAACGCCGAACTGCCCGGCGGCGAAGCACAGGTTCCCGGCGGCCAGCAGCAGCCAGGGCAGCGCGCTGACGGGCCTGTTGATCTTTATGCCAGCCAAGATGGCCAGCACGCTGCTCAACCCCAGCAGCCCCCACACCTCGGTCCGCAAGCCCGGCACGGCGTAGTGCACCACGGCGAGCAGCACCATCCACGCGGTAAAGGCCGCCATCAATTTCCGCCGCGGGTCCGTGGCATTCCCCTTTAATCATCAGAAGGCATACGAACAGCGACAGCAGCTCGCACCATATTCCTCCCCTCAGACGCCGTTTTGTATCACGGTAAATATCACCCCCACCCCCCAGCCCACCCCCAGCCCTCCCACCCTCCCCACCCTCCCCAGCCCTCCAGCCCTCGCACGAGGCCGGTTTCGTCCCGAAAAGTACCGCTGCGATCGTAGCCCTACACTTCTTGCGGTATGTTACGGCGATCCGTCAGTGCCTTTATGTCAGCATGTGCCGGTTCTTATATAACGCAACAGCTGTAGCCATAACGGGCCGGTGCGGACGGGAGCGGCGGGGGGGCGGGGGGGCGGGGGGGCGGTGCGGACGGGAGCGGGGGGGC
>Ga0335074_10016103_pt1 | contig 10521 bp, 6 predicted proteins | sample Lox_Sample_23_FD_206715 | JGI IMG/M metagenome (GOLD analysis project Ga0335074, IMG submission 206715) | Soil microbial communities from Loxahatchee National Wildlife Refuge, Florida, United States - Lox_Sample_2.3 | ecosystem: Environmental > Terrestrial > Soil > Wetlands | place: USA: Florida...
CTCGGCGGCACGGTCGGGCCGATGCGCACGCTCGCCGCTGCCTACAACCTCGCGATCGACGAGCTGCAGCAGCGGCTCGCCGCGCAGGCGTGTCTCGCCGAAATCGACCGGCTGCTGCTCGAGGCCACCGAACTGGAGCAGGCGCTCGAGGGCGTGCTGCTGCGCGTGCGCAACCTGACGGCCTCACAGGCGGTCGCCGTGACGCTGATCGACCGGGATGCGCCGGCGCATGCGCGCTCCTTCATCGTGGGCGCGCAGGGCGGAGACTGCCCGGTCAGCCGCGTGAATCTCGATGAGGAGCTCACGCAGCGGCTGCAGGAGCTCAGGTCGGAGCTGACGGTGCCCCCGCACCACCTGGATCGCTACAGTTTCCTCGCGCCGCTGCAGGAACAGGGCGCGGTCAGCTGCTGCGTGTGGCCCATCATGGCCGGTGAGCGCCTCGCGGCCATCCTCGCGGTGGGCTATGGCGACCCCGCCCCGCCGTCGCGCGAGCAGCTCGCGCTCGGGGCCGAGTGCGCCGCGCGGCTGCGATTTGCGCTCACCAACGCCGAGCGCGACGAGCATCTGTACCGGCAGGCGCACTTCGATTCGCTCACCGCGCTGCCCAACCGCGTGCTGTTCCGCCATCGGCTGTCCGAGGAGCTGCGCCACGCGAGCGACAGCGGCCAGCGCAGTGCGCTGCTGTACGTGGACCTCGATCACTTCAAGAACGTCAACGACTCGGTCGGGCACGTGGCCGGCGATCAGCTCCTGACCATCGTCGCGCAGCGCCTGCGCGGCAGCGTGAAGGAGGGGGACACGGTGGCGCGCCTCGGGGGTGACGAATTCACCGTGATCCTGCGCGACCTGCCTTCGGCGGAGACCGCCGGGCTGGTCGCCGAGCGCATCATCGAGGGGCTGCAGCGGCCGGTGAACATCGCCGGACGCGATCATCACGTGCGCGCGAGCGTGGGCATTACCGTGTTTCCGGACGACGCCGACAGCATCGATGCGATCATGCGCAACGCGGATCTGGCGATGTACCAGGCCAAGGACGCCGGACGCTCGCGCGCGGTCTACTACGACAGCAAGATCGCGCGCGCCCAGTCCCCGATCGCGCAGAGCGGTCTGTTTCGCGCGCTGCGCCGCCGCGAGTTCGCGCTGCACTATCAGCCGCAATTTCATCTGCGCAGCGGGGAGCTGATCGGCGTGGAGGCGCTGCTGCGCTGGCCGAGCCCGCGGCAGGGCATGCGTTTTCCGAAGGACTTCCTGCCGGCGGCCGAGGAGAGCGGACTGATCGTGGAGCTGGGCGCCTGGGTGCTCGAGAGCGCCTGCCGGCAGCTGGCGCTGTGGCGCGAACAGGGGCTGGCACCGTCGCGACTGGCTTTGAACGTCTCGGCGCAGCAGCTGCGGCAGGCCGACTTTGCCCAGCTGGTGCATCAGAGCCTGCAGCAGGCGAGGCTGCCCGTACAGACGCTGGAGCTGGACTTCACCGAGGGTGCGCTCGCCGAGCAGCGCCCGCGCGAGTCGCTGCGCGCGCTGGCGGCTCTCGGGGTGCGCCTGGCTCTCGACGATTTCGGCACCGGCTATTCCTCGCTCACGCACCTGCGGCAACACCCGATCGATGCGCTGAAGATCGACGGCTCCTTCATGCAGGAGGTGCCCGATGACCCGCAGGCCTGCCGCCTGGCCGAGACCATCATCGACATGGCACACGGACTCGGCAAGCAGGTGATCGCCGAGGGCGTCGAGACGCTCGCGCAGCTGGATTTCCTGCGCGAGCGCGGCTGCGACCTGGCGCAGGGATACGTCATGTCGCGTCCGCTCGGCGTCGCCGAGCTCGAGGAGCTGCTGGCGAGCCGGCACGGCATGGTCGTGCTCAATCGTTCGGCGGCCGGATGAGCGCGCGGCGGTGCCGCACGGCCATTTGACAGATTGAGGCCGCCCACGGCGCGATGCGCGCAGTGTGAATTGCCTCGAATTCGCGAGCTTGATTTGCCGGCTGGCGCTGGCAGACTGGCTGGCGTGACTTGAAGGGCAAACCTGTCGCGAGGCAGGGACGCAAAGCCACCGGTCCCGGGGACACGAGGGATAGCGGGGTTGCCACAGCAGCCGAGGCGAAGGATCCGCCGCCGCTGCGTGTCTGCCGCGTGGATGTTCTCCGGCCGTATTTCGCCTTTGGCTGTGGGGAACGGACATGCAAGCCACTCTCGCGGAAACGCCAGCCACGATCGGAGCGCACGGCGCTGCGGTGCCTTCGACAGCGCCCACGGCCGCCGCCGGCCCGCTCAACGCCTTCGTCATCAATCTGGTCTCGTCGACCACTCCCGTGGCGCTCACGCGTCCCGATCACGCGGGATTGAAGCGGTTTACGTTCTTCGTATCCCGCCGCCTGGAAGACGGACGCGAGCGCTTCCGGCTGCACATGGGCTATTTCGACACACAGCAGGAGGCCGAGCAGCTGCTCGACATCGTGCGCACGATTTATCCGGGTGCATGGGCGGGGCTGGCGCCGGGACGCCGGCTGGGCGCAGCGGCCGCGCGCGTCCCCGCCGGCTCGGCGCGCAGCAGCGCCGCCCCGGCGAGCGCGCCCGCTGATTCGGCACCTGCGAGCGGCGCCGGCGCGCCGGCATCCCCATCCTCGCCGTCGTCCACATCCGCCCCGCGTGTCCCGCGGGACCCGTCTCGTTCGATCGAGGTGCCGGCGCTCGCGCTGGTGCCCGATGAGGGCCGGCGAGCGCTGTCGGATGTGACGCTGGACCTGGAGCAGACCGCCCGGGCGCAGCGTCCTGCGGCGCCCGCAGCGGGTGAGCGGTACGCGGAGGATGCGCTCCGGCCGCCCACCCTCAGCGCGATCCCGGAGCTCAAACCGGCCGTCATCCCGACCGCTCGTCCGGTCGCACGGCGGGCGCCGTCGCCGTCGCCGGCGTCGGGGCCCGGGCCGTCGGCAGCGCCGGGGCCGGCGCCTGCGGCCGCGGCCGTGTCCGCCACGCCCATGACCGATGACACCGAGCGGCTGACCCATACCGCGACGCTGCGGCTGCTGGAGACGGGCAGCCCCGAGAAGAAGCCTCCGGTACGGGCGCCTCGCGCCGCCGTGCACGAGGACAAGTCCTGGTACGCGGTGCAGCTCGTCTGGTCGGTGCAGCAGATTGCGATGGCCCACATTCCGCAACTGGCGATCTTCAGCGCCTATACGCTCTACGGTGCCGAAGGCAATCGCGATGGACGACGCTGGTACGGGCTGCGCCTGGGGTTTTTCACCGATGCGGTGTCCGCCAAGCAGGTCGCACATTATGTACGCGGCGATTTCGCCACGGTGTCGGTGGTGCCGGTCACGATGCGCGAGCGCGATCAGGCGCTGCAGGCCGTGGCGCGTGCCACGACGGGTACGGGGATGGCGAGGACCTCCACGGCGGCTTCGGGCGCGGTGGCCTCCGGCGCGGGCGAGGCGAATGCCGCCGGGCTCGTGAGCGCGGCCGGCGCCGTGCGGGCGGTCACCGCGGGCGCGGTACCACCGATCAAGCAGCCCCAATTCACCTTCATCGAAGGCGATGACCCGCTGAAGAAGGTTCCGCGACCGACTGCCGCACAGCCCACCGCGGGCAGCCGCTCCCCGGGCGGCGTTCGCCCGGGAGGGCGGCCCACGCGCGGAGCGCCCGGCAAGCGCGCCAAGCAGCGGCCGCCGGGACAGATCCACGCCCGCAGCCGTGCCCGACCGAAGACGCTCGAGGAGACCCTGGAGATCCTCGGGGCAGGGGAGCTGCACGTCGAAGACGACCCCGCCGCGGCACTGCTGAACGACTCCGGAGTGCGGCACCTGAAGCTCGAGGCCGCCAAGGCCAAGCCCTCCAAGCTCTCACGCCTGATCGAGCGGCTCTCCGAGCGCATGGGCAACTGAGACCGGCGCGGATCGGCGGGGCCGAAGCGGGGTCGAGGTGGGGGTCGCGTGGGTTTGACACAGGAATGCGAATCATTATCATTTGTATCCAGAACTGCGCTACGGAGGAGAGCCACATGGGCGGCAGCCGCGGACGAGGATCGCCATCCGAGTGGTTCTGGACCGCCTGCGGGCGGCGCGCGTCGGCGTCATGCCCACCCCTGGCGGGAGGATCACTCCTCGGTCTCGTGGGCGTATGCCTCCTGCCGCTGGTCCCTGGCGGCACCGCCCATGCGGGTGCCGCGCCCGGGGGTACCGCGTCTGGGGGTAGCTCGCCTGCCGGGACCGCGGATGCGGGTGCGACGGATGCGGGCGCGGCGGACACGGGCGTGGGCAGCGCCGACGCAGGCTCGGCGGACACGGGCGAGCCGCTGCAGCAGGTGACCGTCAGCGGAGTGCGCCCGCTGCTGCATACCAAGCTCGCGAGCGACGAGGAGAACACGCCGCAATCCGTCTCCGTCGTGACCGATCAGCTCATGAGCTCCCAGGCCGACACGCGGCTCACGGAAGCGCTGCAAAACGTTCCCGGCATCACGCTCAACGCCGGGGAAGGGGCGGCACGCGGCGACACGGTCAACCTGCGCGGGTTCTCCGCCTTCAACGACTTCTACCTGGACGGCATCCGCGACGCCGCGGTGTACACACGCGACAGCTTCGACCTGCAGTCGGTCGAGGTCGTCAAGGGACCCTCGGCAGTGTTGTTCGGCCGCGGCTCCACCGGTGGCGCCATCAACCAGGTCAGCAAGGCGCCGCTGCTCACGCCGCTGGACGAGGTGAGCGCGGAATATGGCAGCAACACTCTCTATCGGGCCACCGCAGACCTGGATGCGCCGATCGGGCCGCAGGCGGCGGCGCGGCTGAATCTCATGCGCGAGTCCTCGGACGAGGCCGGGCGCGACCTGGTGCACAACGGCCGCTGGGGCGTGGCGCCCGCGATCGCCTTCGGCATCGGCGGCAGCGATGCCTTCACGCTCGCCTACCTGCACCAGCAGGAAGACGACCTGCCGGACGTCGGCGTGCCGTTCGTGGGCGGCGAGCTGCCGCCGGTGCCGCGTGCCGCGTTCTACGGCCTGGCGGGCAACCGCGTCACCGCCGACGATGACCTCGTCACGGCGCGCTACGTGCACGGCTTTTCCGCGGACCTGACCCTGGCCGATACGCTGCGCTACGCGAGCGATGACTTCGACTACCGGTTCGATGCGCCCAATTTCGGCGCCACGCCGCCAACGCCGGGCGAGCCGCTCGCGGACATCCTCGTGGGACGCGACGCCCCCGACAGCACCGGCGTGCAGACCAACCTCGATGACCAGATCGATCTGAGCGCGCGCTTCGCCACCGGCTTCATCAGCCACGCGCTCGTCGCCGGCCTCGAGCTCGCCCGGCAGACCTCGCTGATCGAGCGCTACGTCAACCCGTTCAATGCCGACAACGGCTGGATCGCCGAAACACCGCTGCTCGATCCGGATCCCTACGAGGCGATGCCCGCCGAGCCGCTGTCCTCCGAGCAGGACACGGTCGCGCTCTCGGGCGGCGCCTATGTGATCGATACGCTCGGATTCGGGTGTTACGTGTCATTGACCGGCGGATTCCGGTACGATTATTTTTCCGCCGATGATCGCCAGCTGACCCTGGCGAGCGGCGCGCGGCTGCACCTCACGGAGCTGAACCGGCTGGGCAGCCCGCGCGCGGCGCTGCTGCTGAAGCCGGCCGCGCACCAGACCTACTATCTCTCCTACGGTACGTCATTCGATCCGTCGGCCGAGGCGCTGACGCTCACGACGAAGACCGCGGATCTCGGGCCGGTCAAGGCGAGGACCTACGAGGCCGGCGTCAAGAGCGACTGGCTCGACGGCGAGCTGCTGCTGACCGGCGCGCTGTTCCATACCGAGGTGGACAACGCCCAGACCAACGACCCGGATAACCCCAGCATCACCCTGCTCGAAGGCAACGAGCGCGTCGACGGCCTGGAAGTGGACGCCTCGGGCCGCCTGACGCGTCACTGGGAGATCAATGCCGGCTATACCTACCTCGACGGGCGCACGCTCGCCTCGGGCACGGCCGCCGACCTCGGCAAGCTCATGCCCGACGTCGCGCACGATGCGCTCAACCTGTGGAGCGAGTACGAGCTGCCGGACGGCTGGGAGATCGGCGGCGGCGGCAACTGGCTCGGCAAGCGCTTCGCCGACAGCGCCGAGCAGGCCAACGTGCCCGGTTACGTCGTGTGGAACGCGATGCTGTCGTTCACGGTGAGTCGGCACCTGCAGCTGCAGCTCAACGGCTTCAACCTGTTCGACCGTCTCTACTACGGCGGGCTCTACTACACGAGCGTCGCGGAGAACCATGCGATCCCCGCCCCGGGGCGCAGCGTGGCGCTGAGCGCGCGCCTGAGATTCTGAGGATGCAACCCGGATGATCGTGCGTGTTCCGGCGGTGCTGGACGCGGCGCAGCTGGCCGCCGTGCAGGCCCGCCTGCACGGCGCCGCCTGGGAGGATGGTCGTGCAACCGCCGGCCATCAATCCGCGCAGGTGAAGCACAATCTGCAGTTGCCGCAGGAGGCGCCGGAGGCGCGCGCGGCGGCCGGGACGGTGGTGCGCGCCCTGGAGTGCAATGCGCTGTTCATCAGCGCGGCGCTGCCCCGCCACGTCTATCCGCCGCTGTTCAACCGCTACGAGGCGGGCATGCGCTTCGGCGAGCACGTCGACAACGCCGTGCGCCAGATTCCCGGGACGCATCATCGCCTGCGCATCGACGTGTCGGCCACGCTGTTTCTCAGCGCGTGCGCGGACTACGACGGCGGTGAGCTGCTGATCGAGGACACCTTCGGCACGCACAGTGTGAAGCTCGAGGCCGGAGACATGGTGGTGTATCCGGCCAGTAGCCGCCACAGCGTCGCGCCGGTGACGCGCGGCGCGCGGCTGGCCGCATTCTTCTGGGTGCAGAGCATGGTGCGTGATGACGCGGACCGCTCGCTGCTGTTCGAGCTCGACAGCAGCATCCGACAGCTCAGCGGCGCGGGCGCGGCGCGCGAGCCGCTGCTGCAGCTCACCGCCTGCTATCACAATCTGCTGCGCCGCTGGGCGCTGCTGTAGATGCGGGGCGGGTCGAGGCCGGTGGCACACGGCGCTACGGTTTGCACGCTCACGCCGGCACAGCTGGCGCGTGCGGCGCAGCTGGAGGCGCATCAGCTGCGCCTGCAGCGGCTCGCGCGCCTGAGCCGCGCACAGCTGCAGGCGCTGCTCAGCGCCGAGCCCGTCGAGGCGGCCGCCTGGGTCACGAGCGCCGCGGAGTGCGGAGTGCCGGCCGCGCAGCTGCGCCTCGGGCGCCTGCTGCTCGAGGGGCGCGGCTGCGCACGCGATCCGGCGGCGGCGTATCGCTGGTTCGTGCGCGCCGCCGCCGGCGCAGGCGCGGGCACCGGCGCAGGCGCGCGCACCAGCGTCCATGCCGAGGCCATGAACATGGTCGGACGCTGCCACGAGCTCGGCTGGGGCGTGGCGGCGAACGCGGCGCTCGCGGCCGCGAGCTATCGCGCCTCCGCCGCAGCCGGCCACGACTGGGGGCAGTACAACCTCGGTAATCTGCTGTTCGACGGGCGCGGCGTGGCGCGCGATCGGCGAGCGGCGCTGCGCTGCTACCTGTCGGCCGCGCGCCAGGGGCACGAGCGCGCGATGAACCTCGTGGGCCGCTGCCTGGAGGAGGGCTGGGGATGCGAGCGCCGGCCGGCGGAAGCGGCCTACTGGTATGCGCGCTCGGCCGAACGCGGCTATGTCCGCGGGCAGTTCAATCACGCCTCCATGCTCGCGCAGCAGGGAAGCGTGCAGCTCGCGGCCGGGTGGTTCTGCAGGGCGGCGGCGGGTGGGGATGCGGCGCTGCGCCGGACCATCATCGAGGCGCTCAGCACGGCGGCCGACCCGGTGCTGCGGCGCACGGGTCAACAGCTGCGCGACGGACCCTACGGCCGCGGCGCGAGGATCGCATCCAGCAGCGCGGGCTGACTCGTGTCGCGCTCGAGGTGCGGGTAGCGCAGCCCGCCGTGATAGTCCAGGCGCACGGTGCGGTAGTGATCGCCGGTACGCACGATCAGCTCGATCGGCGTGCGCGCGCCACGGGCGCTGCGGATCGCGTCCTTCAGGACATCGCCGCTGTAGGCGAGATCGTTGACGGCCACGATCCGCGCCCCATTGGTGAGCCCCGCCTGGAAGGCCGGGCTGCCCCACAGCACCTCGATGATGCCGCCCGGCCGCTCCCCATCGCCGAGCGTCACGCCGATCGAGTACAGCAGCGAGACACGGTGGCGCGCGTCGTCCACATTGCGCTGGTAGTCGCTCTGGGCGTCGGTGTACACCAGGCGATAGCCGCCGCGCCGTATGCCATCGAGCATCAGCGGTCCCACCGAGTCGAGCCGCTGGCGCAGGAAGCGCGCCCAGTCGTACGGCTGTACCCGGTTCAGAGTGCGCACCAGATCCTCGAAGGTGTAGGTGACGGTGACGAAGCTGCCATTGTCGATGCCGAAGAAGGCGCGCGCGAAATCATCCAGCGAGCGCCGGCCGTGCGAGAGCTGGCGGATCAGCGTGTCGACGTCGAGCCAGAGCAGCGCGCCCTGCTCGTAGTAATCCTCGAAGAGTTGATAGTTGCGCCACGACTGCGGGCGCCGCGGGTTGATGATCTCGTCATTGGTGGTGTCCTGCAGCGGCCGCCACGCGTGGCCGGGGTCGCTCTGCTCATAGGCGGCGAAGTCGGCGATCTCATCGAGCGTCTGCGGCAGCGTGCGCAGGCCGGCGCGGGCCGTGAGCACGTGACCCCAGTACTGCGTCTGTCCCTCGTACACCCATAGCAGGCTGTCCTGCATCGGCACGTTGAAGTCGGGCGTCCACAGGTCGAACGGGCGGCGGAACTTGCCGTTCCAGGAGTGGGTGTATTCGTGCGCCAGCAGATCGCGGTCGAAGGCGTACTTGTTCCACTCGGTGAAAAAATGTGCGTAGCTGCCGTTCTCGCTCGACTGGTGGTGCTCCAGGCCGCTGTGCTGGATCTGGTCGCTCAGCGAGAGCAGAAAATCGTAATGCTCGTAGTGATGCGAGCCGAACAGCCGGTAAGCCTGCTGCACCAGCGCGCGGAACCCCTGCAGCTCGGAGGCCGACATCGTCAGATCGTCGGGTTGATCCGCGAACAGATCCAGATGCACGGGCACCGCGGCGCCCGGCGCCAGATCCACGCGGCTGGTATAGCGGCCTGCGTACAGCGGGCTGTCCACGAACGTGGCCAGATTGGTGGGCTTGAAGGTGGTTTGCGCGCCATCGGTGTGATCCACGTCGAGCGCGCAGCCGAAGCGCCAGCCCGTGGGCAGTGTGACGCTGACCCGGACGGGAATGTCCCGTGAGAAGTAACCGGCCGGGTAGAGCACCACCTCGTTCCATTCGATCATCAGCAGATCGGGACTGACCTCCAGATCCCCGACGTCATCGCGGGTGGGCGACAGATAGTCGAAATCGATCCGCAGGGTGCTGACCCCGGACGGTACGCGCACGCGGAACGCCCATATGTTCGCCGGATCGCGCATCCAGGTCACCGGTACGCCGTCGACGCTGAAGCGCAACCCCGCGAGGCGGTCGATCGTGCCCTCGGGGGCGTGCGCGCCCGGCAACCACTGGGGATAGAACAGCACGCTGTCGCGGGTGACTCCGCTGAGCGTTTCGTGCACGTGATAGACGCGATGCAGGACGTCCGTGGCGTCCACGGACAGCTCGATCTGCCCCGGATAGGGACGGTCCCGGGGGGCAGCAATGGGCATGATCGGCGCGGTCGCGCTCGGGCCGGGGCTGGCCTGCGCGACGGGCGGCGCGAGGCTCGCGGCCGCCAGGGCGGCGGCGAGCGCCAGCGCCGCGCCGGCGTTGGCGTAGGCGTAGGCGGGCCGGGCGGTCGGCAGGAGCTGGCGCTTGTCCACGGCGAGTTCCCCGGCGAGGCTTTCAGGATTTGCCGCCGAACAGCCGCTCGAGCTCGCTGCGCGCGCGCTGCGCGGCGCCGGTGTCGGGCGGCACGTAGGCGCCGGGGCGAGGTTGGAAGAAATCGCAGAAATTGGCTGCGGTCTTGTCCGTGACTTCCTCGGCGGTGGGTTCGCGGCACTGCTTGGCGACGTGCACGTCGTAATCGACGCACATGCGGCACACGTGCAGCTCGGCGCGGCAGCGCGGGCATTCGTCACGGCGCAACAGCGGCAGCGACAGTGCCGCAAGATCCGCCCCGCATTTCCAGCAGACGAGGTTGTGTCCCACGACGGCGTCTCTCAGGCGGCGCGCTCGGCGAGAAAACGCGCCAGGGCCGCCCCAGTATGCGAGCGCTCGCGGCGCGCGGCAACGGCGGCGGGCGGGCCGGCGGCGACCACGCGGCCGCCGGCGCTGCCGGCCTCCGGCCCCAGATCGATGATCCAGTCCGCCTCGGCGATGATGTCGAGGTTGTGCTCGATCAGCACGATCGAGTGCCCGGCGTCGACCAGCCGATGCAGCACCGCGATGAGCTTCTCGACGTCCGCCATGTGCAGGCCGACGGTCGGCTCGTCGAGCACGTAGAGCGTGTGACCGGGACGGCCGCGTGCAGAATCGCTCAGACG